>Ga0134125_10000471_pt1 | contig 54610 bp, 49 predicted proteins | sample KB31751_FD_96464 | JGI IMG/M metagenome (GOLD analysis project Ga0134125, IMG submission 96464) | Terrestrial soil microbial communities with excess Nitrogen fertilizer from Kellogg Biological Station, Michigan, USA - KB3-175-1 | ecosystem: Environmental > Terrestrial > Soil > Unclassified ... | reverse complement strand
ATTGCGAACAGCCTCGACACGGGCTAATGACACTTCTTAATCTTTTCTCTTTACCTTTTTCTTCTGCAATAAATTTAATTCCTTTCTATTCAAATCTCATCCTTTCACAAACATAGGATGACAAAATAGGTGATTTTTACAACCCATTCGCCCTTGCGGTGATTTCGGCGATATCCAGCACCTGTATTTCCTGCTCTTTGTTTTCGTGCTTTACACCGTCGCACAGCATGGTCATGCAGAAGGGGCAGGCTGCCGCAACGATGGTCGCCTTGCTTTGCAGCACATCTTCCATACGCTCAACGTTGATGTCTTTGTTGCCCTTTTCCGGTTCTTTAAACATCTGCGCGCCACCGGCACCGCAGCATAACCCATTCGATTGGCAGCGCTTCATTTCAACCAGGTCGGCATCTAAAACTTCGAGCGCTTTTCGCGGCGCTTCATAGACATTGTTCCCGCGGCCCAGGTAGCAAGGATCGTGATAGGTAATGCGCCTGCCTTTAAAGCTTTCACCGCCTTCGGCTTTTAGCCTGCCTTCGTCGATGAGTTGCTGTATCAGCTGCGAATGGTGTATCACTTCATAGTTGCCGCCCAAACCCGGGTACTCATTTTTGATGGTGTTAAAACAATGCGGGCAACCGGTCACGATCTTTTTGATGTAGTAACCATCCAGCACCTGGATATTCATCATGGCCTGCATCTGGAAAAGAAACTCGTTCCCCGCGCGCTTGGCCGGGTCGCCGGTACAGCTTTCCTCTGTGCCTAAAACGGCATATTTAATGCCTACGTGCTGCAGTATTTTGCAAATATCGCGGGTGATCTTTTGCGCGCGCTCATCAAAACTGCCTGCACAGCCTACCCAAAATAAAATTTCGGGCGACTGACCCTGGGCAGCCATTTCGGCCATGGTAGGGATTATGATTTCGGATGTCGGATTTTCCATTTCGAATTTATTAAAACTGCCTACTGCTACTGCAAACTGCCACTACTTCTCAACCCAATTAAACCTGTCCGCATGGCTATACTTCCATGGCGCGCCGTTGTTTTCGACGTTGCCAAACATATTATTGAGGCTTGCCGGCGCCTGCGACTCTTCCATCACGATGTAGCGCCGCATTTCGGTGATGATCTCCAGCGGGTTTATATTTACCGGGCAGGCCTCCACGCAGGCATTGCAGGTAGTACAGGCCCAAAGCTCCTCGCGGGTGATGTAATCGTCCAACAGGGTTTTGCCATCCTGGTGGTCCTTGCCATGCTTGTCGATATTGCTGCCGACCTCGGTGATCCGGTCGCGGGTATCCATCATGATCTTCCTGGGCGACAAAAGCTTACCCGTAATATTGGCGGGGCAAACCGAAGTGCAACGGCCGCACTCGGTGCAGGTATAGGCCTCCATCAGGTTTTTCCATGTCAGGTCGGTTACATCCTTCGCCCCAAAACGCCCGGGCTCGCCCGAACTTTCCGGGGCGAATGAGGGGTCGAGCATGGCTTTTACCTCGTTGGTAACCGACGCCATATCGGTAAACTCGCCCTTCGGTTTCAAATTGGAATAATACGTATTCGGGAAAGCCAGCAGGATATGAAAGTGCTTGGAATAGGGCAGGTAGTTCAAAAAAGCCAGTATCCCGATGATGTGAAACCACCAGCAAACACGCTCGGTTATTACCAGGCTATGCGCGTTGTCTGGTAATAACGGATTCAAAAATGAACTGACGGGAAAGCTTCCGGCTTTTATATAATGACCATAATTTAAAAGCTGCAATTTGTGATCGGCGGCGTTCATGGTTAAAAAAGCGCTCATCAGCAGGATCTCGATAATGAGGATATAATTTGCGTCCGAGCGCGGCCATTCTGTCATCTCCACCCCGTTGAAGCGCTTTAACCGCGCAATATTGCGGCGGGCAAGAAAAGTAACGCAGGCGATCAGCACCAAAACAGCCAAAAACTCGAATCCTCCTATCAGCAAACCGTATAAGCCGCCTAATGGTCTTGAGAAAACACGGTGTGAGCCGAATATACCGTCGATCATGATCTCCAGCACCTCGAGGTTGATAATGATAAAGCCTACGTAGATGAAAAAGTGCATCACCGCCGCCAGCGGGCGTTTCACCATTTTTGTTTGGCCAAGGGCGATCTTCGCCATCGTTTTCCAGCGGAGCGCCGGGTTATCCGAGCGGTCGATATCTTTTCCTAACAGAATATTTCGCCTTATTTTGCCGGCATTGCGGCTAAACCAGTAAATGGCCGCGCCCAGGATGATAATGAAGATCAGTTGTCCAATCATTATGCGTGCATAGTAATTTTGCCAAAGTTATAGGATTTGTTGGAAGTTAAAATGTTGGAAGGTTGAAATGTTGAAAAGGTAAATTGCTGGATTGTTGATTGTTGCCGGGAAGTTTCAACGTCGCCTGCTTTTTTGAAAAAAAAAGCGGGCGAAATAAAAAAAAAGCTACATTTGCAGTCCCCAAAAGGGCGGTATCATAGCTCAGTTGGTAGAGCAAAGGACTGAAAATCCTTGTGTCGCTGGTTCGATTCCAGCTGATACCACAAAACCATATAGTCTTCAGAGCTTTCTGAAGACTTTTTTATTTCCGTAAAAATGCCTAAAGACTCTAGAAATGCAGTTTTTGTAATCTGTTAATTAATATAGTGTTTCTAATTGTCGATTGTCTGATTCTTTACTTTCGTGTCGTATAATGTGTTTTAAGTGAATATTTGGCGCACTTTTGGCGCGTTTTAAATTCAAATTGTGGTTATTGAACTTCTAAGTTACTTTTTTCTTACATACTGTTTTCGGTTAAATGAATAATTAAATATTCTCTCCATCTTCTTATATGCATGAAAAAGGCATACGTTACTTTAAAGAGCCAGTTTAAATCGTGAATTATGTGAAATAAGTGTTCACGTCGGCCATAAGCTTTGCGTTCCAAATTTTCGCCTCTATATTTCCGCTTAGCAATACAGCTACTTGACCGTAATGCGAATTTACGATTATCCTCGTCACCTTAATTCATGACGCCCGTCATTATTTAGCCCAAAGCAAACCGCCAATTTTACAGTAGCTAAAATTGAGCAAGATGAAAACTTTATTGATCCCTACAGATTTTTCCGCCACTTCAAAGCATGCGACTGAATATGGCTATAACCTGGCAAAACAAATCAAGGCGAGTGTTGTGCTATGCAACTCGGTCATTTTGCCTGCGGAAATACCTCAGGCGGGTTTGGTGGTTTGGCCATTGGAAGAATATGACGTACTTATTGAAGGGAGCACCGATGAGCTAAAAAAATTAAAATCATCGTTAACGAAAAATTCAGAAGGTTTTAAACCAACCGTAACTTATATAAATACTGCCGGCATACTTACCGATGTGGTGAGCGACATATGCGCAACAATGAATATTGATCTCATTGTAATGGGTACGCATGGCAGCACGGGTCTTACTAGTTTTTTCCTTGGCAACCATAGCCGCAATATGATCGAATATGCAACCTGCGCCTTGCTGCTGGTACCACCGACTGCTGTTTTAAAGCCGGTTAAAAAGATAGCATTCGCTACTGACTTTACCTACCCGGAAGATGACTTAAAATCTATTTATCAGCTTATACCTATAGCAAAACTTTTGAACGCCGAGATCCTGGTGACGCATATTTATAACGAAAAGCAGCAGAACGCTCATTTTAAACATTGGCTCAACGAGTTTTTGTCTGAATTATCGAACAAAGCGAACTATGCACATATTTATTACAGGCTTGTAAAAGCCACAAATACGGAAAATGGGCTGGACTGGCTTTGTTCACATGGGCAGGTCGACATCCTGGCAATGGTACACCGCCGGCACAATTTTCTCTACAATTTTATAAATGGCAGTCATACGCAAAAAATGGCGCGCCACATCTCCATCCCTTTACTGGTTATGCGCCCGGAAAACCATCCAGAGGCAACATTCGCCAACAAATTTTTACAAGCCGAGTTATGAAAATAATAGCCATCCTGACGGATTTCTCGCCGGCATCCCGACATGCCGCACAATATGGAGTGCACCTGGCTCAAAAATTAAGAGCCCATGTGGCTTTGTATGCTATCAGCCCGGTACTTTCCGGAGCGACGGCTGTGGCGACTATGGAATGGCCGGATTATGCAGACGTTCAACCGGTGACGGACACGGCGAACCAGCTGGATGAAGTTGCGGAAGAATTATATAATTATATCATAGCAAGAAGTTTTGCCGAAGCTTTTGTACCGTCGATAGAAACCTATCCTGGCCAGGACGTTATTGCCAGCTCGCTTTTGGGGCTGGCGGACGACGAAGACTCGGTGTTGCTGGTGTTGGCTGCAAGTCCCTGTAATGGGCATGGGAGTGCTGCCTCGACAGCGTGGTGGCGCAAAGCCGTAGAGGCCACAGGAATACCGGTGCTGATCGTGCCGGAAAACGCAACGATACGCAACGTGGAAAGATTCGTATTTGCCACTGAAGCGGAATACGGCGACATTAAGTTTGTAAACAACCTGAGCAATTGGGCAAAATTTTCAACCGCAGAAATAATGGTAGCCTGCACACGTCAAAACGAGATTATACCGGATGCCGCGATAGCTACCTTTAAAGAGAAAATGTTGTCCGAAGTAGATTATGGCAGGATTTATTACCGGACGGTTCCGTCTACCCCGATAAAAAGCGGGCTCGACTGGCTTATTGAAAACAGAGGTTTCGATATGCTGGCAATGGTTCATCGAAAAGGCGTTTTATCAAGTCTGTTGTTTAACCGCGGAATGATGGAAGCGCTGCTTTATCGTAAATGCGTACCCGTGCTGGTATATCCCGGCTTTCTCAAAAATAAATCTTCCGCAAAATGCATCTCTATTAACACACACGACCATGAAACTTATAACCAACGACGAATCGCTTAATGACGAACTGCAGGAGCTTTATATCCGGAGCAGCCACTGGGGCCTGGATATTGGTTTCGAAGAAGGAGAGCTCCGGTTTTTAAAAAAAATGCTTCATGTTTTTGCCATGCCGGGTCTGGAAAAGGACTATTCGGTTACGATGGAAGCTTTCGGCAACCAGTTTGTTGAACAGGAGATCGTTATCGATACGTTAAAAACACGTTTGGCAGCGTTGTTGAAAACAATTGGGCCGTTAATCGGGAGAAAAAATCCAAAAATAGGACTTGCATTTTTAGAACAATTAGCGACCCTGGAAAACGAAATCAAACAGTTAGCCGACGAGGTGAAAGACATTAAAACCAAGTTGTTCGCGCTCGTGGAAACCATCATAAAAGCGCACTCCGTCAAAACCGGAGATTTGATAGAGATACTTTAAGTCCCATAAAACAATATGCAAAATGTTAATTATATCACTGCTGAAGAAGCTGTGAAACACGTAGAACCCGGAAACCGGGTTTTTATACATGGCAGTGCGGCAACGCCGGCCTGCCTGGTAGAAGCCTTGCAAAAAAGACACCGCGAGCTCTATAATGTCGAACTGGTTGGTATAACGTTGTTAGGCTTTGTCGATTTTGACAAGCCGGAATACCGCAAATCTTTTTATTTTAATTCTTTGTTTGTTTCGGCGGCTACCCGCGATGTCGCTAACAGTGAAGATGGCGATTACGTGCCCGTATTCCTTAGCCAAATTCCTTTGCTGTTCCGCAGGAACATCCTGCCTATCGATGTAGCACTGATACAGGTTTCGCCCCCGGACGAACATGGCTATTGCTCGCTAGGGGTCTCCGTCGACATTGCCAAGGCAGCTGTAGAAACAGCTAAACATGTTATAGCCCAGGTTAATCCATTGATGCCGCGAACCCATGGACAAGGCTTTGTTCATATCAGCAAGATCAATGCAATGGTTTGGCATGTTGCAGAACTGCCGGAAGTTAACTATGCGTTCGAATCGAATAATGTTGTAAAAAAAATTGGCCTGCAGGTAGCCTCGCTCGTGGAAGATGGCGCAACTCTGCAGATGGGGATCGGCAGCATACCCGACCAGGTACTGAAAAACCTTGGCACACACAAACACCTTGGCATCCATTCTGAGATGTTTTCAGATGGTATCATTCCGCTGATAGAAAATGGCATAATCGACAACAGTTTGAAAAAGATAAACGTTGGCCGGTCGGTAACTGCTTTTTTAACCGGCACCCGCAGGCTATACGATTATGTAAACGATAATCCTGGCGTAAGGGTGATGGAAATAAATTATGTAAACGATGCCAGCATCATCCGGCGGAACCCAAAAGTGACCGCCATAAACAGCGCCATAGAAATTGACTTGACCGGCCAGGTATGTTCCGATTCGATCGGCACGCACCAGTACTCGGGTATAGGCGGCCAGATGGACTTTATCCATGGCGCCTCGTTATCCGAAGGCGGCAAGCCCATCATTGCATTGCCTTCGCAAACCAACAAGGGCGTAAGCCGTATTGTCCCATTTTTAAAAGAAGGCGCCGGCGTTGTAACTACGCGCGGGCATGTGCATTGGGTGGTTACTGAATACGGCGTTGTAAATTTATTCGGCAAGAGCCTCAAACAAAGAGCAAAGTCACTTATCCAAATTGCACATCCCGATCATCGCGAAATGCTGGAGCGTGCCTACTTTAACCGGTTCGAAAAGGCCTTTATCATACAGCCGTAGATATGAGGACATTTACGACCCGGATGGCCTGCTATATCGTCTAAATGTACAGACATACCGGCCCCAAACGGACCCACGGCCACAATGTCCGGCTGGCTTCACTGCTTGGTGCAGCAGCCGGGTTTGTGAATGCCGCTGGTTTTTTAGCTTTCGCAGTTTTAACCACCAACGTGACGGGCCACGCGGCTCTATTTGCCGAACGCATAGCCCTTGAAGATTGGAAGACCGCGCGGGTGGTAGCTTTATGGATGTTCCTTTTTCTTGCTGGTGCGTTTATATCAGGTTTGATCGTCTCACGCATCGGCCGGAACCAGCAATACTCATACGTTATACCTATTATAATTGAAATCGCGATATTAATTGGTGTCGCGTTTGGCGGGTACAAATACGACCATAGTTTAGTTTCAAAAGAGCTTTTTGCCGGGAGTTTGCTTTTTGCCATGGGCATGCAAAACTCGCTGGTCTCAATGGTTTCCGGTTCTGTAGTCAGAACTACCCACCTTACGGGAACATTTACCGACTTAGGTATTGAGCTGGCCCAGGTAATACAAAAAAGCCACTCGGATCGCCCCGCGTTAAAATCGAGGATCAGGCTTCGTGCAACTATCATACTTTTCTTTATGGCGGGCGCCCTGGCAGGAGCTTATCTTTTTCGCTTCTATGGCTTTTACGCTTTTTTTTTACCGGCAGTTATCCTCTGTTACACGTTGCTGTACGATATTTTCAGAATACGTGTAAAACGCTATTACCGGCAGCTGCAAAGTCCATTTAAAAAGTCCTGACCCCCGCCAGTTACGCGACAAAGTGCCCATCGTCACATTTTTTATGGGATAAAATCATGGCTCGCAATGGGCGTGAACTACATCTTTGTACTAACAAAAAGAACAATTTATGGCAACTTTAACCAATCAAGCAACCGGGTGGGCAACAGCAGTTGACGTCCCGGCTCACCAGATTAATCTCTATTCAAAATATTTAGCGTTTGCTGATAGCCAGGCTAAAAGTAAAACCGCCTGGTATATGGTTTCAATGATCGCACAGGGCGTATTGTTTTTGCCTGTGCCTGCCTTGCTATTGTATTATTTTAACGCGCCGCTGTACGTGCTGGTTATTACGCTGGGCCTGTTCTTTTCTAATATTATTGCGGGTATGGGTGGTGCAAGTGTTCGCACATTAATATCACTGTTTGCTGTCAGCGCCATTGTTCATATCATCATGCTGATGCTATTTATTCTTTAGTTACCTCTTTTTTATAATGTTGATCCAAAAGTGCCTGCAGAAAATAGCAGGCATTTAATCTACTGTGCTGATGATCCCCCTAATTTTTTGATCCTTAATAGGTTCAAAACCAGCATGATCAATATTCCCCATACGCCAATGACAATGGAGTAGACGATGACCAATAACCAAATTGGCGACTTGTCCCTGGTCGCAAACAAGGTCCTGTTATTAAACGTACTTACCGGGATAAATTTGGCGCCCCAGGGAACCGACTTTTCAATGACCAGGTTTCCATATTGATCATTGTCAACGATCTTAGCTAACAGGGTAATATTTCCCTTTGCATCGCCGGGTATGCTGTCTCTTTTAAAATCACCCGATACTTTGCCGGTCGAATCGGTGGTGAACGTTGGCGTTTCATTGATATTCAGGTCAGATGCCAAACGCCTGACAGCCAGTATAACATCCACCCCCTTTACAGGGATCCAGGTGGTATCCTTCAGCGCCAGGACCGTTGCGGTTACCTTTTTATCAGCGGCGACTATTAGTATTTTGGCACGCGACACAGTAAGGTCGCCTTTTGCGGAGCTGTATTTTTTGTCGCCGTCAAAATTTGCCAGGAAGGTATGTTTACTTTGGGAATTCCATTCTTTCCTAACGGACGGCGGGATCATCGCAGACGCTTCACCGCGTTCGTTGGTTATTACTTTTGCAATAGATGTTCCAACTGAATCCTTATCTAAATACAGCTTTAATGGGATACCTGCTACGTTTTTAAACCGCCCATCGACCTTGGTTTTTACTTTAACCACCAGGTAGGGCACACGATTGTTCGTGATATAATAGTTAATAGCTATGGACAGATCGCCTTTTTCGGGGGTTTGCGAAAAAGCGGTGGCCGCCGACGCCAGGAGCGTTAATAATAATGTTCCGGTAAATATTTTATTTAACAGTTTCATGTTGTTCGTCTAAAGTTTCTTGTATAGGAATAATGGGGAATATCCTTGCCAGGATGGTGATGATCAGCATGCACCCGGCTAAGGACCCCAGGGTTATGGCCCATTCTTCCCAGCTTGGAAAGTAATGATGGTAGCTGGCAGGAACATCATGCATCGGCAAAAAAGGATGGAGCAAGGTTGGTGTTACAATTAAATAACGCTTAAACCAAGCACCCACAACAACCATTATCCCGACGATAAAAACCGGCAATGGTTTCCGGCCTTTTTTAAATAATAAGATAAGAATAGGCAGGATCATTCCGGACGAAATGGCGAACCAAAAGACGAGCGCAAAATCTCCCGTAAATAGCCCGTTTAAATAAGCCGCCTCCGATTCTTTCATTTTAAAGAACGGGGTTAAAAATTCATTCACATTAAAATAAAGGTATAATAGTGACAGCAGCACCACTATCCGGCCCATCTTTTCGAAATGATTATCTGTGATGTACTTTTCAAGATGGTATGCTTTCCGGAAAACAAACATGGCCACCACGACAGCTCCTGCACCCACCAAAAACGCGCCGGCAATAAAGTATGCGCCAAAGTTTGTGCTATCCCATCCGGGGCGGTAGGTTGTCGCAAATAGCCACGAAGTGACGGTATGAATAGTAAACGCCACCGGAATAATAGTGATACAGAGAATATTGATAGCCTTGTCGCTTAATTTAAATTGGTCAGGTGTGCCTTTCCAGAACGAACCGATAAAGGAATAAAACTTATGTAACCTTTCGCCTGAACGTTCTTTATAACGGAGTAATATTTTTATATCGGGTAATAATGGGTAATATAACAGCAGCATGCTGATAAAGAAATAAGTGGTTATCACGATGACATCCCAAATGATCGGAGATTGTATCCGGCCATGGGTAAATAAATTGTAAAACCGCTCGGGGCTACCCATATCGACTATAATAATAAGCGAAGCGAAAACGATAGCCGCTACCGCAATGATCTCGGCGATCCGGGTTAACGGCGATCCCCATCTGACGCCGGCTAACCTGAATACGGCGGTTATTAGTGACCCGACTAAACTTATAGCCACAAAGAATACAAAATTGGAAATATAAATACCCCACGAAACATAGTCGCGCATGGAAGTAACTACCAAACCATATCGCAGCTGCCGGTAATAACCAAACAGCCCTACCAGGCAAAAGGCTAACAAAATACCTACCCATAATTTACCTGCTTTACCGAACTGTTGCGGAAGCAGGTCGTTTATAATTTTATCATCACCCGCAGAAATTGCTTTTTTTGGCTTCAGGGTTATAATGATCTTCTCTTTCGCTGTTAAAATTGAATTTTCCACCGTTATTTCATTAGGTTATTTGTTTTGTATTTTATCATTTTCGAGCCCTGATTCATACGGAAAATTCCGTCCAACCGGTGGCAGATAATAAACACTGGGTTTGGTGCCGAGGTCCTCCATTAAGCGGTAACCTGCTTTGTCCTTTATCAGGTCGCTGAACCTGAACGTTTCGGTTCCGTTTGACACGGAGTCTTCATTGATATCGCCAAACGCAAACACGCCGTTTGGGCAGGCCGATACGCAATGCGGAAGCATGCCTTCCCGTGTCATATCAGCGCAGAAATCACATTTACCGACGGTGCCCTTTTTTTGAGGGACGCTAGTTTCGATAGAATAGGGCTGGGCGGCTACTGCAGGAGATATTTCAGGTTCGCTCCAGTTAAACACCCTGGCAGAGTATGGGCACGCGGCCATACAAAAACGGCACCCGATACAACGGTCACTGTCTATCGCCACAATACCATCCTCGCGTTTGAATGTAGCATCTACCGGGCATACCTTAACACAGGGCGGTTCGTCACAATGCATACAAATGGTCGGCTCCCAGTATGGAGCCGTAAACTCTGCTTCCTGCATCGGATCAACTTTAACCCAGTTTTCTCCCGGATTTAATTCGTGCGCATGGTTACAAGCCTCCTGGCACTTTTTTAGGTTTTTACACCGCGAAAGATCTATAACCATTACAAACTTTTTGCCAGGTATGCCTTTTCTTGCCTCGGTATTGGATACCGGCGGCATATGCGGAACGGGCTTCAAAAAAGCCTCATCCACCTCGATCACGTCGCCGTCAACCGACAGTAGCTTAACCTTTTTGCCGGACGGCTTTACTTCGCCGGCAGCATCTTCAAATACATCCTTGTTTGAATTGCACCCTGCAGCCAGGCTTACAGCCAATAAGCCGCCTAAAAGAAATTCCCTTCGTGAATTGTTTTCCTGATCCATGTCTTTATTTTTTGATCCAGTTTTGCAGTTCGGTATTGGTTATTTTTTTACTGTTCGATGCGATGAATGTAGCATCGATCTCCACGATACGGCCGTCCTGGGTAAGCATTTTTACGGTTGTGTTTTTACATATTGGCTTTGGCCCCGATACTTTCCTAATGCCCGAAAAAGGAAACTTCGCAGCGGAGCCGATTGCAGCAAACAGCGATAAAATCCCCAATCCCCACACAAACTTCCTTCGGGATGGTGAACTTTCGGGAACCGGTTTTTGAATATTATCCATAAAAATCAATGTTTTAATTAGTGTAAAGCTATGCCTGCGGCTGGAGTTAAACTATGATGTTAATTGCTTAAAAAAATGATTACGATCACTAACTGGTACAAAACAGCCGGGAACAAAAAAACCCGGTATAAGCCGGGTCTTCCTGGGGTTAATCAAACTTATTTTTTTAGTGTACGGATATAATTTACAATGCTCCACATATCTTCCGGATCGGGTATCTTCTTTTTAAAGCTTGGCATATCGTCCCGGCCCTCGGATATTTTATAATATAAAGAGCCATCAGACTGCGATTGCAACGCCCTCGTGGAAAGATCTTGCGGTTGAGTTTTTAATTGCGCGGCTTTGCTGCCATCGCCCAGTCCTTTTTTCCCATGGCATGAGGAACAATGCTCATTCCATAATGCTTTGCCGGCAGAAATCGACTCACCGTTTGATTTGACGGGATTGGCCATTTTGGCATTTTTTTCGGGAACAGACCATGGTTTTGTCTGCTGGTTAATCGTGAATGCAAGGCTTATCGTACATACGGTCAATACGGAAGCCGCTAATATTAATTTGTTTTTCATCGCTATAATTCTTAAGTTAATGGTTACTAAAATTGAGTGCTTTAATTTAAAAAGTGTTATATAATTAGGGAAAGATGTTACATAATTCACACTATTGGCTGGTGCCTGAAATGTATAATTATTTAAAAATTCCAAAGCCTTGAAATATTGAATCCGATCAGGAACTCTCCTTTTTTGAAATCGTTTTGATTGAATACGTTATTATTTTGTGGTATTAGCGAACTGTAGTTGCCAAAGAAAACTTCAAAATCGTGACCGCTGGTTTTCATTTCAATACCAAAACTCAGGTTCGGACGAGGATTATTTGCCGGGTTTTGCGTAAGTGGCTGATCGTAATTGGCCATCAGCGCAACACCATCTGCTATCTTATAACGGCCGGAAACAGCGACTGAAAAGTTATCATTTTTTAACAGTTTCGCCACTTTGCCCGTATTCGGATCCAGGTAGCCTTCCAGGTTATTAAAGTGGGAAACACTCGGGGCAACCTGTATCGAGACTTTGTCCGAAAACTTCCTGGCTATAATAATTTGATTAAAATAGCTGAAACGATCCGAAGTAGTTACAAATAACGTCGTATTATCTTTTTTCCGGGTATCCGCTGCTGCATTGCCAAAATACGTAATGCTGATTGGGATCGAGCCGCTTCGCGTTTGCTTCAGGATGGCAAATTTGATATTCCAGTCAACGATCATATTTTCGTTCGTAGCATCAAAGCCGAATTGCAGGTTGGTAACCGGCGTGTAACTGAACCCCAATTTCATCGTTGCACTCGCAAAAATGCCGAACAGGTCCTTAGTCCCGTTGCTTACCACCCCAAAACGGTGCTGTATATCAAATTCGAAAGTTCCTTTAATCGGAACCATCACGGTTTGATTGTCGATGATATAATTTCCGTCAAATGTATTTTTCGCGTATTGCGTTTTTTTAATGGGTACAGCAGCAGTAGTGTCGGGATCAGTGGCAGTTTTAACGCCGTCTTTTTTAACTGCTGTAACAATGGTATCTTTTTTCACGGTTTTATTTTTAGTCGTTTTAGGCTGCGCTTCGGCACGGAAAAGACTGACACAGCATAACGTCACAATCAGGCAAGCTGTAGTAGCCACTGATACAAATGGGTAATATCGATTTCGGTTTTTCATTTACGTGCTTTTAGTTGTTTTTAGCGCCCTGGGTGATCCAGGCCAGCATTAACGCATTTACATTTGATGGGTTATTGGCCGCACCCGCAGGCATGGTTACCGCTTTTTTTCCGGTTAGCCATAAATAAACATCGCTGGTTTTCGGGGTTGCTGTGTTTATAAAATTGCCATTTGTAAGCGCATTAAATGATGTGGCCTCTGATAAATTTGGCGCCACCGACCCGCTATGACAGCCACTTATAGCGCAGCTTTTTGTTAGTATTGGTTGTATATCCTTCGCAAAGCTCACGGTGCGGGTTATAGCCGGCGTATTATCTATCAAAACGGTATCGTTTTTTGTACAACTAGCTATTCCAAGCACAAATACAGCTATCAAAATCAACCCTATTGTCAGTATTTTCTTTGACATGATGATGGTTTTAGTTTTGAAATGTTCCTCTATTTCTTAAAGGTCAATGTGAGATAGGGCTGTATGCCGTGCTGATTATTGGATTTGTTCCAGATCGCGAAACCAAACTGCTGGTCCTGCAAACTTGAAAGGTCGACGTCCTGCTTTAGCACATCGCCGGTTTTTAATAATCGTTTATACTCTACAACCCAGCCCGATCCGGCGTAAATTGCCACACCTGTTATGTCGGCCCTGCCGCCAGTTAAAGGAGAGGCTATGTAGCTCGGAAACGCTTTTGATCCATCGCCTCCATAAACAGGGTCGCCGGTGCGTTGATAGCCGGTGTCGGTATTGGGATCTATTGTTCCTCCATTGTAAGTTAAAACACCTGTTGAGCTTACCCCTTTTATTTTCACAGCTTTTCCGCCGGCAAGGGTGTCTGTTGCTAAAATATAGTAGTAATTGCTTGCATTGGGAATGATCCACATCGGTACATTAACCGCAGCACCCGTTCCATCCAGTTTCAATGACTGCCTGTTATTGAAAGCCCCCTGGGGAGCGGCCGTTGTATAGGTGGGTGCAAACGGCCATGTTTTTGACGCGCCGTTTACCACAACATCATCAACATGCCGGCCGTTTCCGGATCCGCCGACCAAATTGGTCACACCCGGCCCGCCGGCCCAATCCTGGTAATTGTCGTCGATCTGGTTAAAAATCACGTCGCGGCTTAAGTGCCCCCACCACATATCTATTTTTTCGCTGGCGCCGTTGGTATAATGGTTTCCGCTGTTCGCATTCGAAACCTCAACTGCCGGGGTTACCGAAAAATTGGTGTAGGGCGTGAACACGTGGCAGCTTGCATAGCAGGTTTGTGTTGCGAATAGCGGTGTGGAATTATCTATATTAAACAGCATGGCAAATTTGTCCTCGCCAAACCCATCGCGGGTCAGGTTCCCGTTTGAATCGAAAGTTTTACTTGTCGGCTCCTGTGCCCATACCTTTAAAGCCGGGTCGAAATACCAGGTAGCTACGTACACACTTTTATCCGCATCACTCCATTGCGCCAGGAAATAAATGTATTTGTCATCGTACATTGACCTAAGTGTAGCCGGGTAAGTCTGGCCATTGTAGCCGGTAAAAAGGCCATTGCCGGGATAGGGCACCGTCGGTGTAATATTTAGTTTTGGAGCGTTATTCCATGCGGCATCTATTATACCATCAATGGTAGGCGGAGTTGCTGTTTTAACCGACACCAGCGTAGTTGTGCTGACCGGTGGATTAGTGGTAATTATCTGGTCTTTTTTGGTACAGCTTACTATATATCCTAAAAGGAGGATGATGGTTGTGGTTACCCAGAATTTTTTGTTGTGAATAAATTTCATGATTGACATCTATTTGTGTGTGATCTATTTAACTTCTTCCGGCTGCTAAATTACCCCGGTAATGGGAGCCGAAATATGATGTGGATCATTATTTAAGATGACATGGGTCAGGCCTACCGGCCGCCGTTATTCCATTAACTAACAGGAAATTACATAGTTGTTAAAGCTAATAACCTTGTTTACTGCACACGTTACACAATTAGCTGGATTTGTTATATAATCCACACCTTTTTGCCGGGCTGGGCCGATTATCCGTGGATATAGCATGAATAGCGAGAAATTAAACATTGAGTTAATTATCGGCCCGACCTAAATCCCATTGATCTTTCGTCAAAAAAGCGATTGTTCCGAACGATTGGGAGCTGGTTTGTTCGCGGCACCAATCATGAGGCAGGCTATGCCAAATTGCAGACCGTGAAAAATAATGGTTAAAACGATGTCGGAGGTTTCCATTTTTATAGTTCCTGTGATTAAACGGCCGTGCTAAATTGCTGTGCCGATGGCATTGAGCGCCATAGCCTGGCATCGAATGCCATGCAAATATTTCGGAGAAATGGCTTGCCGATGGAAGTTACATGAAGGCCCTCAGCACTAAGTTCAATCAAATCATCATCAGCTAACAACTTAAGCCGGGTTAAGGCCGGTAAAAAATAATCGGAATGCATTCGGCAGGTATCCCAGTGTGCCTCGCCTTTACACATCACATCTAATATTTGCTGCCGGATAACCCTGTCTTCAGGGGTGGAAATATGACCTTTAAAAACCGGCAGCTCCCCTCGGTTTACTTTTTGCAGGTAGTCCTCAACCACTTTAACATTTTGAGCATAGGCATAGCCCGAATCGCTAATAGATGATACACCTAAACCAATAAGAAGTTTTGTATGCTGGTTGGTATAGCCCATAAAGTTGCGGTGAAGCCGCCCTTCGCGCTCTGCTACCAGCAAGTCGTCGCCGGGCAGGGCGAAATGATCCATTCCAATTTCCTGGTATCCGTAGTATTTCAGTAAACTCCTTCCTATTTCATACAGCTTGCTTTTGTCGTGTGTGCCGGGTAAATCATGTTCGGTAAAACGACGCTGCCCGGGTTTTAGCCACGGAACATGGGCATAACTGTAAAATGCGATCCTATCGGGCATTAGTTCGGCAACCTGGTGCATGGTATTTCCAAGCCCTTCAAAAGTTTGCAGCGGAAGGCCGTAAATAAGGTCATAATTAATAGATGTATAACCGATCCGGCGTGCATCTTCGGTTACCAATCGCACCTGTTCGAAAGTTTGATGGCGGTTAATTATAAACTGCACCCTGGGATCGAAATCCTGGATACCAAGGCTCAGCCGGCGGAATCCAAGATCGTATAATGTTTGCAAATGGTCGGTGGTGGTATTACCGGGATGCGCCTCAAAGCTAAATTCGGCTTTGGCGTGCAGTTGCGTATGGTTTAAAATACCGTCGATCAACAAATGTAAATTTTGCGCACTGAAAAACGTCGGCGTACCACCGCCGAGGTGTATCTCACGGATAACCGGCGACTCGCCTATTATTTGTTTATACATCTCCCATTCGCTTAGTACCGCTTTAATATAGGGTTCTTCAACGCTGTGATTTTTGGTGATGCGGGTATTGCAGCCACAATAGGTGCACAGGCTTTCGCAAAACGGCAAATGAATATAAAGACTGATGCCATCCGTTCTACTTTCATCAAATGAAAATTTCACCGATTGCTTCCAGCTTTGCTGATCAAAGGAATCATTATCCCAATAGGGCATCGTGGGATAACTGGTGTAACGCGGCGCTGCCACGTTATACTTTTGAAAAAGGTCCTGGTAGTTGGTCTCAGTGAGCATTTACGTTGTTAGGCTTAGAGTGTGTATTTGATTGAGTATCCTTATCACAGGCAGACGCTGCACCCATTTGCCACAAGTCGAGGTTTTTAATGGTTTGATTTGCGATCTCCTGCAAGGACTCCCTGGTCAGGAAAGCCTGGTGCGGTGTGATCAACACATTAGGGTACTCTAATAAACTTACCAGCAATGGATCCTTCAGGTCGTCATTTTCGTGGTTTCCAAAAAACAAGTCTCTTTCGTATTCATAAACGTCCATGCCGAGGTAACCTATTTTTCCACTGGCCAATGACAGCAATAAATCTTTGGTATTGATAACGGGGCCTCTTGAAGTGTTGATTAACATTATTCCGGTTTTCATTTGGTCCAATGTGTTTTTTTGAATCAAGTGCCTGGTTTCCTTTGTCAGCGGCACATGAATGGAAATAATATCCGATGATGTTAAAAGGTCGTTTAATTTAACAGGTGTAACAAATGATATACCCTTCGGCATGGCAGGGTCATAACCTATAACTTTACATCCAAAACCGTCAAATATTTTCGCGGCCGCCAGCCCCGTATGCCCAAGGCCGATTATGCCAACGGTTTTTCCCGAAAAGTTGAACCCGATCAGGTTATCGTTTCTGAAATCAAAATGATGTCCCCGCTGATCCGCCTTTATCAGGTGGCGGTTCAAAGCAAGCGCCATTGCCACGGCATGTTCGGCAATAGCCTGCGGACTGTATGAGGTGATATTTGCGATCTTGATACCGAATCGGCTTGCTGCCGCTTTGTCAATCTGGTCGGTGCCGGTTGAACGTGTGGCGATATATTTAACACCGAGGGCGGCAAGTTTTTCGACAACAGCGGCCGAAACATCGTCATTCGTAAAGACGATCACCGCATCTTTCCCTTCGGCAAAGTTTACGGTATCCAGGCTCAGCGCATTTGATATGAGTGTAATATCATGTTTCTTTTGGTTGGCCTTTGCCAGGAATTCTTTTTCAAACGGCTTTATGCTGTATGCTACTGCTTTCATCCCGCGAGGTTAATAGGGACAAAACTATCGGTATAACACCGCGCAAATGATGAGGATGGTCAGTTAGAATAATGACGTGCGTCAGTTTTTCATTTTTGCGAGCCGCGCCTGGCTGAGTACGGTGATGACACTGCCTTTTTTGTCGATCAATCCTTCGTCCTTAAAATCAGATAACGTACGGCTGACCGTTTCGGTGGCCATCCCCGCCATCGCGGCAAGGTCCTCACGGGATATTTTGAAGCTTTCGCCATCGGTTTCGCCGTGGCTGACTAAGCGTAAAATCGCTCCTGCCATTTTCTTTCGTACAGAGTTATAAGCCAATTGCAGCAACTGCTCCTCCTTTTCCCGGATGTCATTTGACAATATCTTAATAAACTCGTGGCTCACATCGGGGTATAAATGTAATAGCTGGTCAAGCTGATCTTTCGGAATCAGGCACAGCGAAGTATCTTCCAAAGCGGTAGCTGTATCGGAATAAGCTTCATTCGACAACATGGCGTGGATCCCAAGATAATCGTCCGCGGCATATATGCCCGTCATCAATTCCCGCCCGTCTTCAGCGAGTTTTATGGCTTTTACTTTACCGGTAAGTACAACATACAAGCCGTTTCCTTTATCGCCTTCATAATAAATGACCTGATTCTTTTTAAAATGCCTGGCCTTGCGTTCCAGTACGATCTTTTTAAATTCCTTCAGTCCATCATTCCTGGACGCCAGGTTACTTAATTGGTCAAGCGATCTGCTATAAAAATTCTCCAGTAACTCTTTTTTCTTTAGCCTGCTTTCAACTGCGTTTAGTAACTCTATATCGTCAAAAGGTTTGGTCAGGTAGTCATCGGCGCCCATTTCCATTCCCTTGCGTAAATCAACACGTTCAGCTTTCGCCGTCAAAAAAATAAACGGTACAGCCTTGGTTTCGGGGTTCTTATTAAGCAGGTATAAAACGCCGTAACCGTCAAGCTCGGGCATCATGATGTCGCAAAGGATAATATCCGGAGCATTTTTCAAAGCGAGGTCAACACCGGCTCTGCCATCGGCAGCCGTTTCGACGGTATACCCTGCGAGTTCCAGAATCTCGGCGATGTTTTCGCGGATATCGGTGTTATCTTCAATAACCAATACTTTTTTGCTCATGTTAACGAAAATGTAATAGTGAATGACGTGCCGTGATTGGCCACACTTTTAAATTCTACCTGCCCGTTCATCAGCCTCACATAGCGGGCCACTATGTTTAAGCCCAACCCCGTACCGGGGATATTGCCTGTATTGTGCGCACGGAAAAATGCTTCAAACATATATTTGTGATCTGTTTCAGGAATCCCAATGCCATTGTCCCTTACAGTGATGATGCACTGTGATGCGTTGATTTCGGTGTTGAACTCAATGAAAGTGTTTTCGCCGGAATACTTGATGGCGTTGGAAACCAGGTTAAAAATACAATTTTTCAATAAGTTTTGGTCGAGATTTACGATGCTTTGTGCCCCGGTATGCTGGTAGATGATGTTTTGATTCTGTTTAGCTACCAGCTGCATTTCCTCGGTGATCTCCTCGGCAAGCTTGACGATATCAAAATTGCTGAATGAGGGTTCAACTTTACCGGCCTCTAATTTTTCGAGGGAAAGAAAATCATTTAAAATCGTTGTCAGGTTTCCGATGGCATTCTTTATTTTACCTACGTGTTTGCCAATGTTGGGATTGTTAAAGCTCTCGGCGTATTTATCAATTAAAGAAGCCGATAGCTGGATAGCGCTCAAAGGGGTCCGGAATTCATGGGAAGCCATGGAGACAAAACGGCTTTTCAATTGGCCGAGTTCTTTTTCTTTTTCGAGGGACAGGCTGACCTCTTCTTTCGCCTGTTCAAGCGCTTTAACCGTTTTCTTGAGCGATTGTGTCCGCTCTTCCACCAACTCTTCCAGGTGCGCAGTATAATCTTTCAGCTTTTCCTCCGCTTCCTTTTCGCGGCTCAGGTCATGGATAAAACCTGCGTATATTTTCCTTCCGGAAAACGGCACATCGCTTACAGCCAAACGAAATGGAAAGCGCGAGCCATCTTTACGCAAGCCAACCACCTCGCGGCCGGTACCAATAATGTGGGGCACGCCGGTGCGCTGGTACCGGTGGATATATTCGTCGTGCTCGGCGTGATAGGGCGGCGGCATTAACATCGAAACATTCTTTCCGATAACTTCTTCGGAGCTGTACATAAATAGCCGGGTTGCCGCCGGGTTAATGGATTCTATAATACCGTGTTCATTTATGGTAATAATGCCATCTATCGCATTTTCAATAATCGCTTTTAACAGGGCAGCATTTTCCATAATGGTTTCCACAGGCGGGTGCGACTTGTTTTAGCCGCACGTTAAATATCAGGTTTTACTGATGTTATAAATGTAGCCATTTTCAGGTTGAAAAGTGATCCTGGTCATTTTTCTCGCGTATACACCTTACCTGTGATCTGCGTCATTTTTTATCCGCTACCAGTATTTAACCTTTACGTGATAATTGTGCGATCGCAGCCACCATCATGAGGACTATTTTAGTTCTGGACGATAATACCCCGGAAGCAAAATTTGCTATAGAGTTTACTTTTGCTATGACTGAGCGGATGAAGGCGAAAATTTTAATTGCACATACTATCCCCGCTGGCAAAATCGCCAAAAAAGTAACAGCGGGAGCGGCGATTCACGACAACGAAATCGAAATTAATAAGGCACATGACTTTCCGACGCGCTTTAACGAAGATCAGGAGTTCGACCCGCAAATCGATGATATTGATATCTCTAAGATGGACGAAAGCGGCGTAGCCGCGATCATTAACAGCAACAAGGTTTGGATGATCATTAAAGCGATAGGTGACGAAATTAAACCCCGACACCAGGCGCACGACTTAAACGTGCAGGTTATTTTGAATAAGGTACTGTGCCCATTATTACTTATCCCTGAAAAATGGGCATTGAAAAAAGTGGAACGCCTGGTTTACCTGGCTGATTTGAGGTATTGCCGCATTCAAATTGTAAAATACCTGGCGGATCTGGCTCAACACTGGCAAGCCGATCTTTCCATCGTACATATATCGGCAAAGGGATTACCGGATATAGCGGAGAGCTATGGCCGGAGCATATTTGAAAATGAAATTTGTGTCAATATCGATTACGACAGGGTCTTTTTCAACAATATTAAAGGAGGAAATATTCCAAGGGCAGTCGATGTCATCATACACACGATGCATAATGATATTTTGGCTTTGATCCATCATCGCTTTCACTTCCAGGAGCTTTTAGGTGCATATATTGGCGACAATCTTCCCGCGAATATTATCGTTCCGCTGCTTGTATTTCCTTACTGACGTAAGAAATATTATTTAAAGCCCTTATGCCAATCTTGAGTCAGCTTTGTGCGTTGCGTCAGCCTAAGACGTGACATCAGTCATTTTTTTCGTAAGATGGGTTAGGCAAATTTGCTGATAATCCTATTGGCTTATGAAAACTTCATTCGCATCATTTCAAAAACTAACCGGCGTAATGATACGCGGGCTAGCAGTTATATCGGTGTTGTTTTTTCTTCCGCGCCGCATCACAATCGCGTCAGCCACGGCAACCCAGGATTCCACGATTTCGGCCATTATCAAAACGAGTATCGCGAGGTCAAACGGACTTTATTTCCCGGCTTCGGTTAAACGAGTTTATGAAAATAATGGTTACCAATTAATATGGATTGCGCCAGCAACAGTTAAAACCCATGCAGCCGAGTCCATGCTGCTGCTTGATTGTGTTTTGCAGTTCGGGTTAAACTACGCCGATTATCATCCCAAATTTCTCACTTATCAGAAGCTTAAGTCATTAACCGAGAACTTCGACAAACAATCCAACAGCGAAAAGGCTGAGTTCGACGTGGTGCTTACCGATGCGTTGATCACCTATATGAATCACTTGCACTACGGCAAGCTCAATCCCTACTATCCCGCAGATAAAATCGAAGCCGCCAGCCATACCGGCTTTGATGCCGCCGTCTCGTTGGCCAGAGCCCTGGGACAAAAGGATTTCATGAGCGCGTTTTTAAGTGTTCAGCCGCAATCCGCGGCTTACCAGGAACTGCAATACCACATGCACCTGTTAACCGGCCTTTATACGGGCGATTGTTACGAAACACCCGACAGCATAATCAAAAAGATGGCCGTCAATTTGGAGCGGCTGCGCTGGATGAATAGCAGTGATAAAACCTGCATCGAGGTGAATATTCCCTCTTATACTTTAACATTTCACCAGCCCGGCGCGGAAACACAATTTAAAGTGATTGTGGGCAAGCCAGACGCGCCGACTCCAAGCCTGCAAAGTGCCGTCAGTTATTTTGAAACGGCCCCGGAATGGCGCATACCACAAAAGATTTTTAGAAAGGAAACGCTGGTAAAAGCCCTGAATAATAAAGGTTGTCTTGAAAACAGCCATATCGCTATCTATTCAAAAACCGGAAAATATATTCCAATTAACAGAACACGGTTACTGGAGATAAAACAAAATCCCGGTAATTACTATGCAACCCAATCGTCGGGCTGCGATAACAGCCTTGGATTGATCGTGTTTCGATTTCCGAACATTTATGACATCTATCTCCACGACACCCCGGAACAAAAATTATTTGCAAAAAATGAAAGAGCCTATAGCCATGGGTGCATACGGATTGAGCAAGCCGAAAAACTTGCCGGGCTGTTGTTGAAAAATGAAGGCTCCGAAGGCAAGATGCCCACCCTGCACAATGACATAGCGACTTTAAAACACCAGGTATTTATCCTGAAACAGCCCGTTCCGATAAAAGTCAATTACATTACCTGCTCCGTAAATAAAGGCTTATTGATTATGTATAAAGATATTTACAAGCTTGACAATAGTCTCGAAATGGCCCTGTATAACACAGAGCTGCCATTGGCGATGAGATAAACATAATTACAAATTTATGCTAGGTGAGCTAAGCGAAAAACAGATTGAAGCCTTGCTGATAAACCAGGTGACGGGGCGTTTAGGCTGCCATGCGAATGGCATTACCTATGTGGTACCGATCAATTATGTTTACCGCAGCCCGGATATCTTCGCGCACGCTGCCGAAGGTAAAAAGATAAAAATGATGCGCGAACAACCGCAGGTATGTTTCCAGGTGGATGATATACGAAGCATTTTTACCTGGCAGAGTGTTATTGCCTGGGGCATGTTTCATGAAATTACGGATGAGAATGAAAGGCAACGAGCTATGCAAGGTATTATACATCGCATTATGCCGCTGAATGAACAACCGGATAACCACCCATCGCATGGAATTGATGAAAACGATTACGGCATGAACTACAGTAATATTGTGGTATTCAAGATCGTTCTTAGCAAAAAAACAGGACGATTCGAAAGCCATTAGCCAAGGTTTAGCTATGAATATATATTAATGACACATATTAAAATTAAGCGAATTCCGCTCGCCGTTCTTGCGAGTTGAGAGAGGGTCTTTGCAGAAAGAGCCGAAAGGCGGCCGCAAAGAATGCTGCAAGCACAAAGCCTGGCGCGATCGTTTGACATAATGGACTTGAGTGGGAGCCTTAATCAAAAGGCGTGACAGGATGCAGCCCGAACGATAGCGCAAGGCGAGCTAAATATATTTTCGCGACTGGACTTGAATATGTTGAGCGTTGCAAGCTTCACCTGGTCGATAGACCAAGTGAGAGCGCAGCTAAAGCGAAACTTATGAAAGGACAGAGAGAGCGAATGTGAGCCGAAGAGTTTGGTAGCGCAAACAGTGTGACAAGTCAGCGAAGCTGATGGAAGCCTATGGGCTTATTAGCTAATAGGCTGTAATGAAACTTGGCGCATCTGTTTTGCATACCTTAAGATGAGCGAACGCCTATTTTCCTGTGTGTGAAAGGCCTGTGCGAGCGCCAGGAATAAGCAGAGCTATCCATACCTTCTTGTAAGCCACCGAAAGAGGGTGTGGATAGTGAGGCTTATTGGTTACATATTATACTATTTAACTTTAATGTCAGTTCTCCAACTTCTCGATGTTTCCATAGATTCAATTTATGTAATAGTAAAAGTCTCGCAACACTTTGGACATTAAATACATCGTAGGGACTAATATATTGTGTATAACTTTTGGACTTGTGGGCTACTATAAAATTTCTTATATAGCTACATCTGTGTATGGCCTCGATCAGTTCCATGTCTAAATCACGAATAATCTTGTGGCCTTTGTATATCAACTGGCCGAAATTTGGTTTAATCTCTTTCTGTACTTCCGTCAAATCACCTCGCTCAACCCAATGAAAATTACGATTGCAAGAAAGTCCAACTGACGATAAGGGAGCTTCCATATCCGAATAGATGGTAGGGTTCCAAGTCGCAGTCTCATTTACTTTAATGAATCGTGACTTTTTTGCGCTTGATCGGATTCCAAATTGGATTTCCTCAATAATTGAATAAGCTGCAATTATTGCAAATGATGCTCGAACATGATAGTTATATGATGGGATATAATTATCAAATACCTGACCATGCCGTGGGTCAGCTGAAAGTGGGGTATAGGAAAGCCTTCAGATCAATTTCTGGAGGCTTTTTGTTTTATTTGTCCTACAGGTACGCGACTTCTGCGCGTAAAAGTTAACAAGCGATTGCCTGTCCTCTTTTAAGCCTATATTTAATCACATATTTGCCAACCATGTATAAATTGCTTTTGCTATTCTTTGCGTGTACCATTATTCAAGGTGCCTTTTGTCAAAACCAAAAAGACAAATATCCTACGCGCGTAGTTTTGCTGGGAACGGGCACGCCCACTGCCGACCCGGACCGGTCGGGGCCATCGCTGGCGATCATTATCAATAACAGCTCGTACGTGGTGGATTGCGGGCCGGGCGTTGTGCGGCGGGCGGCTGCCGCAGCGGCTAAGTTTGACATCCCCTCATTGCGGCCAGCCGGGTTAAACCATCTGTTTATTACGCACCTGCACTCGGACCATACCGCCGGTTACCCGGATTTTATCCTGACCCCTGCCGTGCTCCGCCGGAAAGGCCCGCTGGAAGTTTACGGCCCGAAAGGTGTAAAATCAATGACGGATTATATCCTGAAGGCTTACGCCGAGGATATCGATGTCAGGCTCAACGGGCTCGAACATGGCAAACCGTCCGCGTATAAAGTGAATGTGCACGAAATAACGCAAGGGGTGATATACCGGGATTCCAATGTTGTCATTACCGCTTTTAATGTACACCACGGGTCGTGGCCGCAGGCGTTTGGGTACCGCTTCGAAACCAAAGACAAAACCATCGTGGTATCGGGCGATTGCACGTACGACGAAAACCTGATCAAATATGCCATGGGCTGCGATATCCTGATCCACGAAGTATATTCCTTCGCCGGCTTTTCAAAACTGCCGCCGCTGGAAAAGGCTTATCATTCGGCGTTCCATACCTCTACCGTTCAGCTGGCCGCCATAGCCAACCGGGTAAAACCAAAACTCCTGGTGCTGACCCACCAGCTATTATTCGGGCAGACCAGCGAAAGCATTTTACAGGAGATAAAAAGCCGGTATAAGGGCGAGGTGGTGTATGGAAATGACCTGGATACTTTTTGAGGGGCGATGGTTTTCTAATCAAAACGAAACAACGTTGTAAAGCCATTTTTATAATTAAATTTTCCGAATGGCTTTTTATTGATCGTGATGTTCTTTTCCTTACTTATATCCTCCAAGCGGTATCTTATAATCAACGGGCGCAGTAAGGTTGTTAGATCGTTTGCCGACAATTGTTGTGGGCCTTCTAACTCAACGTCGAACGTATCTGCATCCCATGTTATTTTAACCTGTCGCTGCTCATCCTTCATTACTTCTTGTTCAATAAAATTTAAAATATCACTTTGTTTAATATCTATATCTTCATTCAACAGTTGTTGATAGTAACCTAACATTTCCGGCAAGAAAAACTCAAAGGGCGATTTACATGATCCCTGGCATTTAACGAATAATCGAATAGCGGTAGTCATCGGCCTAATGCTAACCTCATTTTTCGATTTTATATTATAGATTGTTGGTAAATGTGCGCTACCGCCGAGAATATAAATGTTTAATAAACCCATACTCTCCAGTTGGCTAAATTCAGAATCGGCTTTTAAGCGACTTTGCGTACCCATTTCTCTCAAAATATCCTGATACGATATCTGCATGAATGGAATCATTACATCACCGTCAAGCCGACTCTCGGGTAATCTTTGAATTTCGATCCGTTTTTGACAATGAACACAGATGTAGCTCAGCAATTTGACTTGAGCCGCAGTTAGCCGGTTCAGAATATCAGTAAAAAAGATGTTTTCGTCGTCCTCAATACTATTGCAAGAAGCGGCAAACAGCCCAGCCCACATGTCCTGCAAATTATCGTCGCTTATTGTGGATACATGCTCAACGATCTGATACGCAACGCGCGGATTAATTTTTAATTGGCCGACATCTGGATCATAAACTAATTTTCCTTTTGCCTTTTCCAGCATTTTTAAGATATTGGATAACCTCCAGTTCGTTATCTTATCGCTCATAGCTAGGCCAAATTCCTCCAACAAAGGCTTGCAGGTCGCGTTTAGAAACACCTTGGCAGCTTCCAATCCAAATTTGGTGGCCTCCTTTGACAACTCGGCGGCAGATTTTAGCCCGACAGGATCAAATCCCTCAAAATCGATCTTTAGGACTGGTTTATCTTCATTTTCTGCCATTGGAACATTTTAATAAATTACAAATATATAGGTCACACTTCCGTACCACAGAAGTGCTATTTCTAAAATACGATTTTGCTGCACTCCAACGTGGATTCAAAGCTCCTTCAATTTCCTTTGTTGTAATAAGCGAATAGCCTTTTATAAGTTGGCAGATCGTATCCAGTCTTTATAAGCTCTTTTTTTAATACTTTCAATAAGTCTTCCAGTCTGTTCGATATCTGCCAGCTCGGCCCGTCTGTCAAAAAGTGTTTTAATGTACCTTGAGATAGAGGAAGACCCGCTACGATCTTCTCTTTCAATGGATGCAACAGCTTCTGCTCGTAGTTTTTCAAATCGCTCGTCAAGCTCGACTCCTTGTTGTTTAAATTGCTCTGGTAATCTGTCTTCTTGTTGTTGAATTGAGTTAATTTGGTCTGTAATTTTTTGTTCAGCTGAGCTTCCAAATCCTTCAAATTGTTTTTGTAAGTTGTCAATTCTCTGTTGTAAGTCACAGACATCAGTTGTTTTTTCGACAATAGCAGATCTAATTTGATTTGTTGTTCCTGACAATTGATTAAGGCACATCTTAAACTCGAATTCAAGGTCTCCTGCACGCTCTGCAATTGTTCTTCCTGTTCTCTCAAGAGCTGTTTCAACTGTTGCTGTTTCGTTGCTAACGTTAAGTTCTTCGTCGTCAATTTCGTTTTCTTCAATACTAAGAGCTCGTTTCTGCTGTTCAAGTTCTGCTGACTTTGCTCGATATCTTTTTTCCAATTCAGCTTTGTAGTTCGAAAACTCAATTTGTTCTTTTCTAAGTTCACTCCCTCGGATTGCAAGCTCTTCAAGTTGGTGGTTATACTGCCGGTTAAGTTCTGCTCCAAGATCGATCTCAAGTTGATCCCTTCGTTTTCTGTTTGCTTCAACAAGTCTTCGAGTTTCAAGGAGTTCTCCGCTAAGTCGTTGCTCAGTTTCACGGTATTGTTCTGATTGATAGCATTTATTAACCGATCGTATGAGGTTTGCAATCTGGTTAACTCTGCAGGTGACAGATTCTTCATGAAGCTTTCTTTCGACGTCATCAAATGCCTCAATTCCTCCAAAATCTCTTTGGGCAGACTGTACGTAATTCGTAAATTGTTGTTCATTTGTATAAATCCATTTAGATCTTCCAGTTTGAAATAAGGAATCGAATATTGCTTGTCTCGATTCTTTAGGTAATGTAATTTGGAGTGTATTGATTCCAAGGCGTCTGAGGTTTGCCTTAGCGCCGTCACTCACTTTAAAAACCTTAACTATTTCGATTAGTAGGGTAGGTTGCTTTTCATGGTTAAAGAAAACCACGTCCGGTTTAAATAAAACCACGTTGTTACCGTCAGGCATAGCCTGAGCCGTCTTAATTTCCCCGTTTTCATCCTCATAAAAAAGCAGATTTGTTTTGACGGTTGTCGCATATCTAAACTGAACGGGTTCTATTTCCATAGGGGGGGCGTTCGGGTCTGTTGGACTATATTTCCGAATAGCGGGAACCTTAATTCGTTTTTCCAATAATAAGGACGAGATAGCTACGCCCTTACGGTAAATATGATCAGAGAAAGTACACTTATTGCTTTGTTCAACGTATTTAGCATCATGTCTGAAAAAATCAGTATAGCCGATTAACTTGTGTCTTACGGCCTGCATATCTCGTGAACATCCTATGCAAATATAACCCCTCCCACTCGATGCCTGGTTGATATGTACCTCAGCACCGTCACTAATTCTTTTAGCATAGAAATGATTTTCACCGACTAACTCCACAGCGATCAGATATTAAAGATTGTATAAAGTCAACAATTCCAGATTCATTAAACATCGATTTTATCTTCCTAAATTTCACCCAATTTTTTCCCATCTATCGGCAATTTCTGCACAGCATGCTTCTAGGTTTTTAAGAGTTCTTTTTTCTGCCTTTGGTGCGTGATAAATTTGGCCGGCAAAGACGTCTATTACTATACAATTCTCACGTTCAAAGTCCTTTTTGCGAACATGCTGAAAATAATACTTGCCAAGTGTAGCCATGTTCTCACCCATTGTTTTAGTCAATGCAGTAGTTTTCCCGAAATATAGCTTTACAAAGCCGCATTCGCTCAAACCGGAATCTGCACTGGTCATTAATTCAGGCCGAATACTAATTGTGACATTTCCTAGCATAAATTTATGTGTCCTATCAGATAGGGTGCAGCGTAACAACATGTCTGCGAATTGATGTTGAACTTTCGCGTCTAACTGATAAAAAGCTTCCAGAGCCTCGGCACATGCTTCTAGGTTTTCTTTTTCTTTATCAATTTTCGTGGAAGATTTCTTCTTTAGATCCTTGGCATAATCTTTTAGCACCGAAAAAAAACCACGTGAATGTGCCATGAATGTACAAATCAACTCTTCAGCCTCATTGTATCGTCTTGATATGGCGATAATCCCCGGTTTCTTAATTTTGCAAGCCTTTAAAATAGACAGTCTTCCATTCGCAGTTGCTTCTGCGTACTCACATAGTTGTTTTGCAGAAATTTTTGGCTGTTTTACAACAACCATTTCAAAAGTTTTTAACATCATTTTACTTCCCTTTCTTTTTAATGAAGAATCCTGAGAACCTTTACATTAATTAAAATTGTTAACAAATTATTAACTACGAGAAAAGGCTTTTGTGGACATCCTTACCTGAGGACAGGAAAACTTGTTTTGCTGATTCGAAGCAAATTGAGGAATCTTGTGAACCGAATTTTGGTCCTTATTAAGCCTTAAGGTGCCAAACATTCCAAAGCTGCCACGAGGTTCCAAAACGTTGGCGGCTTTTTTTGTTCCAGCACTTGAGTAAAGATAAAGAGGTACTCATGAAAAACGTTAAATGTATTTTTCAACATGGGGCTATATTTATAAACATTTGAGATGGAGATTCAACAAAATAAACATGTTATGCCACCGGTGTCTATGACTTCGGGCACTTAAACGAATTGTTTATTCACCCCGACTTCGTCGACCCTCTTTGCGGCTTTGCCGCAAAGAGGGTGAAGCTAGGTAGTTCACCTTTCAGGTGGGATGCCGATATGCATTGGCATCACGGCTCATATATTTCTGCTGAACATCCCGATGCGGACACTAACAAGGGCGACCCCGCAGCCGGCGGCGCGTGCGTCGGTCGCGATAGGAAGAAAATTAATAATTTTTAAATCATAGCCAAACCATACACCACGATCATAAGGGCGATAATAAAAAAGATCACCGATATTCCATAAAATGTGGTCCACCTCAGCCAGTATACAAATTGCTTTATCATAAGCAGGATGGGGTCTTGGGTATCCTTTAAAAACAGGTCGCTATTTTGCTTGTCCTTTTCTGCGGTAATTCTTTGTTCTTCCGCATACTGTAAGCGCCCGGCGTCGAGGTATGCGCCGCAATTCGGGCATTTTTCATCTATTTTACCTGTCCATTCGCTCCACTTGCCGCAAACAGGACATTTTATTTCACTGATCTGACTCATAACGAATTTTTATGTTAAAACCTTATACTATTTGGACTGTAATAAATAACCGTTTTAAATGGTTTTATGTTTTATGCGGATCGATCTCCTGCATGCCGAATATTGGCCCGACGCTAAAGGACGACAGCTACAGGGTTGCCGGCACATAAATCAAATATAATGCAATATACTGAAATACTAAAAACCTGGCAATGTCCGCAGGGCAACCGCGTTTAAAAATCGATGGCCATGAGGAGGCGCCTATGGAGCCTTTGGCTATCTTATTTATGCTATAAACACGCGACTCCGCCGGAGTCGTGGACTCCAGTCGCAACAGTGTCAGCGAAGCTGCCGTCTAAAGCAATTAACCGCATTGTTTTTAACGGCCCCAGTGGAGTTTCCTATTTTAAAAGTTCCCCGGGTATCTCCGTTTTAAATTAAATTTCACCGGTAACGTCAACGCCATACCGTATCGCCGCTTTAAGTGTATCGGTGTTTATATCTTTTAGCTTGGTGAACCTGATGCAATACCCGGTTACATTCGCCTTGCCCAGTTCTTTCCCGTACGTTCGCGCTAAGTATGTCTTATCCCTGATGCCAAGGATATAGACAGAGATCCCGGTTTTGTTTGCGCTCAAACCAATTTGAAAAAAATCCCTGGTGTTTCCGTCAGCATATTTTATGGTGTAAGATCCATATCCTGCAGTCGGGTTGCTGACAACCTTATTTTCAGCGTTTTTTCCATCATCGAACCATAATTTACATCCTGGTAATGCCTGAAGTATAAGCATATGCAATTGTTGCATGTCACTGCGTTTTGGTTCAGGCTGGCTGGTAATGTGCTTTTTGATCTGTTCCTGTGCGTTCATATGGGCTTCACGTTAGTCCGTTATTGTACGCTAATATAGATAAACCGGAGCCGTTCCGGCAAAATCAACACGCAAATTCGCACAATAAATTTTAACTCATTTATTAACGTTCATTTAAAATCCACCCACTGCACCATGTGCACCACCCGCACCGTGTGCGCCACCTGCACCATCTGCACCTATCTCACAAAATGGTGCAGTGGTACATAGCCAATAAAAAAGCCCTTTGAAGGGCTTGAACGTTATGCTGCAATGTTAACGGGGCGGACGCGGTGGCGGTGGTGGCGGCGGCGGTAAATGCACATGCAGGTTTAACGAAGCGTGGCGCCTGTGCCGGTAATAATGACGGTGATGCCTCCTGAATGGTGGTCGTGGTGGTGGCGGCGGTGGCCTCCTGACCTGCAAAAACGTCGAAGCAGGGGCAGCAGGCAGATCACTTGCGTTTGAAAGCTCAAACATAAATGTAAATACCAGCGCGATAGCAAAAATCTTGAAGTACTTCATGCTAAGAAAATTAAGTGAATTGATTAAACAACAACGTAAATATAGCTACAATGTTTAGTCAATTGCCCGCCGGGGATCGAAAGATCTAAATATCACTTAAATAGTACGCGGTATAAAAAATCTGCTGCAAAAGCCTCCGCCTCCGCCCAGCGTTTTTTTGTGGCGCCACCCACCGGAAATACCGGGTTAAAATGCTTTTGCAGCTCGTGTGCGTAGCCATCAAATATCTTTAGGTCATTGGGGATGTGCAATTTATCGGCTTCCTGGTGAATGGCAATCCCGCCATATAACGGTCCGCCTTTTTGCGTTGGCGGCATTACTTTATCGTTACTCCCCAATACGTTAACTACCGGCACGCGTACATTTTTTAGCCAGTTGAGGTCGAAGATGCCGCCCCAAAAATTGATAACCGCGGCTACTTTGGGAAAACCGGTTTCCTTGCTGCCGGGATCGATACCCGCCATTTTTGAGAGCAGGGCATCGGTGCTATACGCCGCCTGCAGAGCGATCATCCCTCCGGCCGAATTTCCCGCAAGGATAATTTTATCGGGGTCGATACGATATTCCTTGCTGTGCTTTCTGAAATACGCAATGGCCATCCTGGCATCCGCCACAGCATAATAACAACCTTTGTGCAGCTGATCATAATTAAAGCCTGACATTTTTTTGCCAAGGGTATAATTTATAGCGGCGCATACATACCCGCGCCGGGCAAAATCTTTACACCACAATTGAATACCGGCAGCATCTTTGGACCCGAATCTAAAACCTCCGCCGTGCATCCAGATAATGAGCGGCCGGCCGGGCGCTGCATCGCCCGGGGGTTGATACAGGTCGAACAAATGAAATTTATTTTTCCCTGCGTCGCTGCGGTCGGAATAACTTTGATCCTTGTCGACGGTGAATGCTGGAAATACGATATCCTTATACATTTTTGGAGATTGGCCCTTCGCGATAAAGGAAATGCAAAGAATAACCATGGAAACGATCGATTTATAAAACATCATGGTAAATATACGGCGCAAACCGGCGAACGGTTTACCTGCCTTCTGAATTCTTGCATCTTGATTCTTGCATCTTGTATCTTGGATCTTGATTCTTGTATCTTGATTCTTGTATCTTGATTCTTGTATCTTGCATCTTGTATCTTGCATCTTGGCTCTTGCATCTTGGTCTTGCATCTTGGCTCTTGCTTCTTGCTTCTTGGCTCTTGTCTTCACTCTTGGTTCTTACATCTTCCGTATATTTTATACATTTACCCCATATTACCTATATAATTATTTTTGCCCATGATACTTGTTGGACAAAGCGTGCTCTCGATAAATGATTTTTCTCAACTTTTATTTGAACAAACAGAACTTGGGTTAGATAAAGCTGCCCTTGAAAAGGTTGATCTAAACTATAACTTTCTTAAAAAGTTTTCTTCTAATAAGCTAATCTACGGTATCAACACCGGCTTTGGCCCCATGGCCCAATACCGCGTGAACGAGGAAAATATTTTGCAGCTTCAATATAACCTGATCCGCAGCCATTCATCCGGAAGCGGCAAACTGATGCCTGCGCTGTTATCCAAAGCCTTGATGATAGCGCGGTTGAACAGCTTTATGCTGGGGTATTCGGGGGTACATACGGAGGTTGTTGAATTATTGAGGGATCTGATCAACAAAAATATCAACCCCTGCATTTACGAGCATGGTGGCGTGGGCGCCAGCGGCGACCTGGTACAACTGGCGCACCTGGGTTTGGTACTGATAGGAGAGGGCGAAGTGCTGTTTGAAGGCGAAGTACGTCCCACCATGGACATATTTAACCGGTTTGGGATAAAGCCGCTGTCTATCCATATACGCGAGGGCCTGGCTATTTTAAACGGAACCTCGGCGATGACCGGCATAGGTATGATCAATATTATCCAGGCAAAAAAGCTGCTGAACTGGAGCGTTTTGTTTTCGGCCATGATCAACGAGATCGTGGAAGCCTTTGACGACCATTATTCACTCGAACTAAATCAGGTAAAACAGCATAAAGGGCAGAATAAAGTTGCCGCTATGATGCGGGATATTTTGCAGGACAGCCAAATGATACGCGACCGGTCCGAGCATTTATATAATCCCGATAACCTCGACCAGGATGTTTTTGAAGACAAGGTGCAGGAGTATTATTCCCTGCGTTGTGTTACGCAGGTTTTAGGGCCTGTTTATGATACGATCGAACAGGCCGAAAACGTACTGGTGAACGAGCTTAACTCGGTAAACGATAACCCCGTGATCGATCACGAGAACCATAATATTTTTCATGGCGGCAATTTTCACGGCGACTATGTTTCGCTTGAAATGGATAAGTTAAAGATCGCGGTCACCAAACTATCCATGCTTTCTGAAAGGCAGCTGAATTACCTGCTCAATAACAAACTGAATCAAAAGTTGCCGCCTTTTGTAAACCTTGGCATCCTGGGCCTTAATTTCGGCATGCAGGGCATGCAGTTTACCGCGACCTCGACCGTCGCCGAAAATCAAACATTGTCGTTCCCAATGTATGTGCACAGCATCCCCAATAACAATGATAACCAGGATATTGTAAGCATGGGCTGCAATGCGGCATTGATGACAAAACGGGTGGTGGATAATTCGTTCGAAGTGCTTGCCATTCATTTGATGACCATTTTACAGGCAATCGATTACCTGGAGTGCCAGGACCGGTTGTCGACGGCATCGAGAACCGTTTACGATAAGGTAAGGGTGATATTCCCTAAATTTATTGAGGATGAGCCAAAATATAAAGACCTTAACCGGGTAAAGGAATTCCTGGAAAGTTCGGCTAACCTAATCAGCTTTACAAAATGAAATGTGCGCTAATCACCGGCGGTTCAAGGGGCATCGGCCGGGCTATTTGCACCAAATTGGCCGGGCTGGGATATTTTGTGCTGGTAAATTATAAAAGCAAGGCCGAAGAAGGGGGTAAGACGCTTTCGCTGATCAATGAGGCCGGTGGCAATGGTGAATTGATGCAATTCGATGTGGCCGATAAGAACCAGATACAGGAAGTATTGGGAAAGTGGATCGATGCCAACCAGGAGAAACATATTGAAATATTGGTAAACAATGCCGGTATCCGCGACGACAGCCTGATGGCCTGGATGGCTGAAGAGCAATGGGATAACGTTATCAAGACCAACCTTGATAGTTTCTTTTATGTAACCCGGCTGGTATTGAACAGCATGCTTGCTCAAAAATACGGGCGCATCATCAACATCGTATCGTTGTCGGGGCTAAAAGGGCTGGCGGGGCAAACCAATTATTCGGCCGCTAAAGCGGGCGTTATCGGTGCTACAAAAGCGCTGGCGCAGGAGGTAGGCCGGCAGGGCATCACCGTTAACGCTTTGGCGCCCGGTTTCATAAAAACGGATATGACCGAAGGTCTCGACGAAAAGGAACTGAAGGTGATCATCCCTGTAAGGCGTTTTGGTTTGCCCGAGGAAGTTGCCCATGCAGCCGCATTTCTGGCCTCGCCCGAAGCCGGGTATATTACCGGGCAGGTATTGTCCATAAACGGCGGGTTATATTCATGAAGTTGCCGGTTGAAGATATCCTCACCCTGATACCACAAAAGCCGCCGTTTGTAATGGTAGGCAAACTGATTTTCACTGATGAATACATAACACGCAGTAGTTTTCATATCGCAGATAACCTTTTTGTAAAAAACGGCTGGTTCCAGGAGGCCGGGCTGCTGGAGAATATTGCACAAACGGCAGCCCTGGGGGCGGGATATACGGCGCAGGCCGAAAATAAACCCGTGGCTGTTGGTTACATCGGATCTGTTAAGAATTTTGAGGTATTCAATTTGCCTGGAACCGGTCAGGATATCACAACCGAAATTAAGATCGAAACCAAAGTGATGGGTATTACCGTATTTTCGGGAAAGGTATGGCGTGACGGAGAATTACTGGCGCAATGTGAAATGAGGGCGCTTACGGATAAGGAATAAATTTGAAGGAATGAGCGAGCCGGATGTTTTTGTAGTTGCCGATAATATTTTTTCGCCCCTGGGTAAAACCACGGCCGAAAATTTTACCGGCTTAAAGCAGGGTCTGTATGCCGTAAAAGAGCATAATGATCCGGATATTTCGACTGCCTCCTTTTTTGCTTCCTTATTTGACAAACACGAAGTATTTTTAGAGCGTAACACCGGCAACTATACAAAATTTGAGCTGTTGCTAATTGCTTCGATAACTAATGCTATAGAGCAGAGCGATATCGATCCTGTGGACAAAAAAACAGTGCTCATTATTTCTTCTACCAAAGGAAATATAAGCCTGCTCGAAACAGAAACATACAATGCCGAACTTAAAAAAAAAATATCGCTTTCCCATTCAGCCAATTTAATTTCAGCCCACTTTGGATTTGTGAACCGGCCTGTTATTATTTCAAATGCCTGCATTTCGGGCGTGCTCGCCATAATAACCGGGTTAAGATTGTTGCGGTCCGGGCAATATGAAAATGCTGTGATAGCGGGGGCCGACGTAATAAGCAAATTTATTTTTTCCGGATTCCAATCCTTCCAGGCACTTAGCCAGCAAATATGCAAACCTTTCGATAAGTGGAGAGATGGCTTAAATTTGGGTGAAGGCGCGGCAACGGTTATCCTGTCGACCGATAAAAAGCACAAGGGCAACATGACGGTAAAGGGCGGGGCGGTCAGCAATGATGCCAATCATATTTCGGGCCCATCGCGTACCGGGAAAGAGCTCACTTATGCCATAAATAAATCGATGGACGACTCGGGAGTTTCGGCAGCCGATATCGATTTTATTTCGGCGCATGGTACAGCGACGATCTTTAATGACGAAATGGAAGCAAATGCCATTACCATGGCTGGTTTGCAAAACGTACCGGTGAATAGTTTAAAGGGGTATTACGGGCATACATTGGGCGCGGCCGGCCTGGTCGAGTCCGTTATTTCCATTCAATCGCTAAAACAGGGCCTGGTATTTCCCACTGCGGGATTTCAGGAACTGGATAAAAATATGAATATCAGCGTTTGCGCATCGGTATTGCCCATTAAAGCTAAGAATTTTATAAAAACGGCATCCGGGTTCGGCGGTTGTAACGCCGCAATAGTTGTGGGTGAATAATATATTCAATAGAGGATCAATAATAATCAAATTTGCCAACAGATAAATATATAACCAGCAGTTGTACCATTAGCAGTGGGATAGTGGTAAAAGACGGCGCGGCGCTGTTTAAAAACCATACCGCGAACGCGCAGGATTTTTTATTGACTATATACCAGCATTTCCGGTTGAGTTATCCCAAATTTTATAAAATGGATAACTTAAGCAAGCTGGGCTGGCTGACATCGGAAGTATTGCTCAGCGGTAAGTTTGAGGCAGGTGCATACCCCCCCGAAAAAACCGGTGTTATTTTAGCAAACACCAATTCGAGCCTCGACGATGATATTAAATATTTTGAGTCTGTAAAAGACATAGCAAGCCCATCCCTTTTTGTTTATACATTGCCCAACATCGTTATCGGCGAAATTTGTATCCGCAATAATTTTAAGGGGGAGTATGCGCTTTTTATACAGGATGAATTTGACGCTGGGTTTATGGAGCAGCAAGTTAATTATTTGATGGATAATGACATTTTAGACGCTTGCGTTTGCGGTTGGCTTGATTTTTTAGACCAGGAATACAAAGCAGCGCTATTTTTGGTTGAAAAAAACAAAGGCGATACGTCTTTATTGTTTTCCGAAGGTAACATGAACGGTATTTTTAACAGTCATGGCGAAAAGTGATATGAGTGCACCGGTGTATATCGCCGGCGTCGGCGTAATTTCAGCGATAGGCAATAATGTTGCTGAAAACCTGGCAGCGTTTGAGCGCGGGGAAGCGGGCATGGGCGAAATTACTTTGCTGGATACGATCCACCAGGGCAAGTTACCCGTGGCTGAAGTAAAACTAAGTAACCACGAACTGGCTGTTATGACCGGCATGCCTGCCGATCTGAGCCGCACGATCCTTCTTAGCCTGGTTGCGGCCCGCGAAGCGCTTACCGACGCGGCAATTCCAAACCCGGATAGTTTACGCATGGGATTTGTTTCGGCCAATACCGTTGGCGGGATGGATAAAAGCGAAAACTTTTTTATTGATTTCCTTGCCGATAGTCGCAAGGGGAAATTAAAAAATGTATCCGACCATGAATGCGGCAGCGTTACCGAAGTTGTGGCCGGTGCGCTTGGACTCACCGACTACATGACTACGATCAGTACCGCATGTTCGTCCTCGGCCAATGCCATCTTTTATGGCGCCCGGCTTATTAAAAATGATATACTGGATGTAGTGGTGGCGGGCGGTGCCGACGCATTAACGAAATTTACGCTAAATGGATTTAACACGCTGATGATTCTCGATCCGGAATTTTGCAAACCATTTGATGAGCACCGGCAAGGCCTAAACCTGGGCGAAGGCGCAGGGTACCTGGTATTGGTTTCGGAAAAGGTCGCGGAAAGTTTGAGTAAAGACATGTATTGCAAACTAAGCGGCTATAACAATAGTAACGATGCCTACCATCAAACGGCCTCATCGCCGGATGGGACGGGCTCTTATCTTGCCATGACCGGCGCGCTAAAAAAGGCCGGTTTACAGCCAGCGGAAATCGACTATATCAACTTACACGGCACCGGTACCCCAAATAACGACAGCTCGGAGGGTATGGCTATAAAAAGGGTATTCGATCCAAAATACCCGCCGATGAGTTCCACGAAATCATTTACCGGCCATACGCTGGGAGCCAGCGGCGGCGTCGAGGCGGTATATTCGGTTTTGGCTATAAAACATGGTATAATTTACCCCAACCTGCGATTTGCGGCACCGATGAGCGAATTGCAATTTGAGCCCGAAAAATGTTTTTCGACGGGTCAGGATCTGAATCATGTCATGTCTAACTCGTTTGGATTTGGGGGCAATTGCACATCTTTAATATTTTCAAAGATCTGATGAAAATATATATTCGCTCATCGGCCTGCATATCGGCGCAGGAAACTTTCCGGAATGAGAGTTTTTTAGGCACGCCGGTCACGTATTTCGGAACCCGTTTAAACGCTATTGAGCCGGATTATAAGGAATTTATCGATCCAAAGCTGCTCAGGAGGATGAGTCATATCATAAAAATGGGCGTGGCCGCAGCAGCCGAATGTTTAAACAGGAGTGGTATCGAAATGCCCGGCGCTATCCTGACCGGAACTGCATATGGTTGCCTGGAGGATACCCTGGCATTTATAACACGCATCGTCGAACAAAATGAAGAGATGCTGCCCCCCACATCGTTTATCCAGTCTACACACAACACCGTCGCGGCACAAATTGCGCTCACGTTCAAATGCCATCAATACAACAACACATTTGTTCATAAGGGAATATCATTCGAGAGCGCGTTGCTGGATGCCATCATGCTTTTAAACGAAGGTGAAACCGACAGCATTTTAGTGGGGGGGATGGATGAAATGACCGATACCGGTTTTACCATTTTAAGCCGTTTAGGGTTGTATAAACGACAGCCGGTATCAAATCTCGATCTTTACGCCACCGCGTCCAAAGGTACGATAGGCGGGGAGGGCGCGGTGTTTTTCCTGCTGACGGATAAAGCTTCGGGGGATAACCTGGCAGAGTTAACCGCGATCCGTACTATCTATAAGCCCGGAAGTCAAAAAGACATCGAAAATTGGATTATTGCCTTCCTTGCCGAAAACGCTTTAGCCGTCAACGATATCGGCCTGGTAATAACAGGCAGGAGCGGGGACATACGCCAGGACAATATCTATAAAGAGTTGAACACATCGCTGTTTCAAAATAACGCACTCGCCAACTACAAGCACCTTTGCGGCGATTACCCAACGTCATCAGCGTTTGCCCTGTGGCTGGCATCGAATATCATAAAAAGCCAAACGGTGCCTTCGGTAACCATCGAAAGGGGTGGGGGTGCAGAATCGCCCGGAAGAATATTAATCTATAACCATTACCAAAATACCTATCATTCATTAATGCTTGTATCCGCCATTCAGCAATGACCGCGATCATACCCATATTCAGGATAGATAAAATAACGCAAGCGGAGGAGGCTATTACGGCTGACTTAAGCATCAATGCTGACAGCGAGATATTCCACGGTCATTTTCCGGGCCAGCCGGTTGTCCCCGGAGCATGCATGCTACAGCTCGTAAAAGATGTTTTGGAATCGGCACTTGGCTGTTCCCTGCAACTGAAACAAGCCGGCCATTTGAAATTTATTTCCATGATCAGTCCACGTATCGAACAAACCATACAACTGTACCTTACCTATATGTCCGCCGAAGATATCGCTGTTGTTGCCAGATTGATTTGCGGTAACACGGATTGTTTTAAATTCCAGGGCACGTTTATTAAACGACACGCGTCGTAGCGTTCGCCGTTCGTGAGTGAACAGGGGCGAACACCAAAAAAGTTGAATAAGTCCTGCTAAATAAAATACCTTGCCCGCGTTCCTTAGGCCGGTTGCCGGTAAATATCAGGTTCTTTTTTTACCGACATTTTTTCCTTTTCCGCCGACTTCTTTGAACCACCCGCCAATTTCCAATTGACCCGCCTTAACTGCCTCCGTACTTTTGGGCAACAATATTAAAGCAAACAATAATGGAAACTCAACTCGAAAATCCAAATAAACAGCACAACGGACGCACTATGGCCGGCATCATTATATTATTGATAGGCGGTATGCTCCTCATTAACCAGTTCGACCTGTTTTTTATCCCCAACTGGCTTTTCAGCTGGCCCATGTGGCTCATTGGCTACGGCCTTTATACCGGCGCGAAACATAACTTCAGGAAACCCGTATGGGCCGTGCTTGTGTTTATCGGCGTCGCATTTTTATTCAGCGAAAATATCGATAACGCCGACCGTATCATTTGGCCGGTAGGCATTATTGCCACAGGCGTTTACCTGGTTACAAAAAATACAAAGCCGGTGGAAAGCGCCCCGGTAAATAACCAGCAAGCCAACTAGTCCTTCGGACATCACTATATATATTTCAGTTCCTGCAAAAGCCCCGACTACTCATCGGGGCTTTTTTACGATGTTGTGCAAATTATTTCACCGACATATTCTTAGCCCTTACCGACTTGTTTAAATATACCGCCAGTTTTTGTTTGGCATACATATAATGTTACCTTAGTTTTGGCTAAGATTAAATTTGCAACATAATGAACAACGATATAGATCATAAGCACAATCAGCGCAACGGGAAAGCAGTGGCAGGAATAATTCTGCTGGTCATTGGCGCCCTGCTGCTCATCCGCCAGTTTGACGACTTTTTTATTCCTAACTGGTTGTTCTCGGGGCCCATGTGGCTTATATATATAGGTCTTTTTATCGGCGCCAAATCCAACTTTCAAAAGCCCTCGTCATTGCTGATCATCGCGTTAGGGGTCATTCTGCTTATAAACAATAATTTCAGCGGTGCATCGCATGTCATGTGGCCGCTGGGTATTATTGGCTTGGGTTTATGGCTTATACTCCGGCGCCATAACACCGGCGGTAATGGATATGGCAAAAACCGGTATGCTTACAAATGGGACTGGCAGAATCCGGTTGATCAGGGCCCCGCCGCGCAGGACCCGGCTAACCCCGCAGAACCTGTTGTCGACTACACATCATCACCTTCATCATCGTCTGCTTCTTCGTCGGCAGTTCCGCCTGCCGGCGGCGGCTACGGCCCAACCGGCGACGATTATCTCGACGCGGTCTCGGTTTTTGGCGGTGTTAAAAAAACCATTCTCTCAAAGGATTTTAAAGGCGGCGAGATCGTGAATATTTTTGGCGGCGCCGAGCTCGACTTCACCCAGGCGGATATAAACGGCCGTGTGATTATCGATATCACCCAAATATTCGGCGGTACAAAAATTATTGTACCATCGCACTGGCAGGTTGTTCCCGACCTGGCTGCGGTATTTGCGGCGATTGATGATAAAAGATTGAAAATGACTGCCGCGCCAAACAGCGATAAGATACTGGTGCTCAAAGGCGTTTCTATCTTTGCCGGGGTAGATGTGCGGAGCTTTTAATGGTGCTGAGATGATGTCAAATCAACGATTCGCTTAATCAACAATTCACCTAATCAACCCAACAGCAAACCCGGCAAATGGCTTCACAATCCACAGCTTCATTAAAATTATACGCAGCGTTCTTAACGTGCGGTTTAATTTGGGCTGCCGTGCAAACCTATTTGATCCACAGCTTTGGTTTTAGCTGGTACATTGCTGCCGCCGATGGGCTGGTAAGCTCGGTGCTGCTTGGCGCTTCTTGCTGGCTCATCAATAACACGCTGCGTTATTACCAGCCGTCAAAAGGCAGTTATATAAATATCCTGGTATGGTACGCTGCGCTGGCCGCTATGTGCGCCTACGGATGCAGGTGGCTGTTACCCCTGCTCACGGCTGATGTGGCATATACGCTATTTTTAGTTAACTCGGTATTCATACGCGCGTTTATCGATTTTTTGGCGATTGGCTGGATGGCCATGATCAGCATTATTTATTATTCGATGATCGATCAGAAGGAAAACGAAAAGCGAAAATCCGAAGCCGAGCAGCTGGCACGCGATGCCGAGCTTTACAACTTGCGCCAGCAGCTGCAGCCCCACTTTTTGTTTAATAGCCTCAATTCTATAAACGCTCTTATTGGCTTTAAGCCCGATGAGGCCCGGCGGATGATACACCAGCTTTCCGACTTTTTACGGGGAACATTAAAAAAAGACGACCAGCAGCAGGTGCCCCTTACCGAAGAGCTGCAGCATCTTAATCTTTACCTCGATATCGAGAAGGTGCGCTTTGGTCACCGCCTTCAAACAGAGATAAGCTGCGATGAAAAATGCGGTCAGGCGCTGTTGCCCTCCATGCTTCTGCAGCCGATTGTGGAAAATGCCATTAAATTTGGCCTATACGATACAACGGGCGACGTGGTGGTAAGCCTGCGGGCCGAGATGGATGGTAATTATCTTACGGTGATGATCCAGAATCCGTACGATCCGCAAACATCAAGGCCAAAAAAAGGCACCGGTTTTGGCCTAAGGGGCGTACAGCGCCGTTTATATTTATTATTTGCACGAAATGATTTGATTGAAACTCATGCAAATGATAATATATTTACAACAATTATTAAAGTACCGCAGCTACAATCATGATACGCGTTTTAATTATTGACGACGAGCCATTAGCCCGGATGGTGGTTAAAGAATATCTGCAGCAGTTTAGCCAGTTTGAGGTTTTGCAGGAATGCAATGATGGTTTCGAAGGGCTTAAAGCTATTCAGCTTCATCAGCCCGACCTGGTATTTTTGGACGTGCAGATGCCAAAAATAAATGGCTTCGAAATGCTTGAGTTGGTTGAGCAGGCCCCTGCGGTAATATTTACAACCGCGTTTGACGAGTATGCCATAAAGGCTTTTGAAACCCATGCCGTTGATTATTTATTAAAGCCGTTTAGCAAAGACAGGTTTAATAAAGCCATTGAAAAATATTTGGCCAACGTTCCATCTGCTCCAAAAGCAAAACAAGCGACCGAGGAGCTGCTCGAAACCGCTGCCCTGTCGCCCGCCCAGCACGAACGCATCGTTGTAAAAACCGGCACAAAAGTGAAGATCATCCCGGTACAGGATGTGGAATATCTGGCTGCCGACGACGACTATGTAAGTGTTTATACTTCCGAGGGTTCGTTCCTCAAAAATAAAACCATGAACTTTTTCGAACAAACACTCGACCGCCGCCAGTTTGTTCGTGTCCATAGGTCCTATATGATAGCCATATCGCAGATCACCCGTATCGATCCGTACGAAAAGGATGCCCATCTCGCTATCTTAAAATCGGGGGCAAAGATCCCTGTAAGCAAAACCGGTTACGGAAAATTAAAACAAGTACTGGGAATATAGGATAACATCTGGCAGCTATTGTTATAACATTGGTCTTAATTACATCCAAATTTGCCAGCTTAATAACATCATCGCCCTAATGTTACTCACCATAGGTGCAAAAACCATTGTCAATACAAATGGTACGATCAGCCTTGTTGTTTATACGTCTGTCAATCAGCGCTTGCACCGTAGGTGCAAAACATTTGTAGAAAAACACCACGAATTAAATAGCATGCCGTAGGTATGCAACCTGCCGTTTAGCACAGGCGAAGCGAATATATCTTCTGCAACATAACCGGCACCAACCTAACGCGGTGTCTTCGCCTTCAATAATTCCGGTCAAAAAGTAAAACCTTTTGCACACTATTTTGATTATATACAAAAAATATAGTTAAATCTTTGAAATACATATACAATTGGAACGGTTTGGTCGGATAGCGTTAAAAACAATACTCTGGATAATCGCGAGCATAATATTCCTGGTTCTGTTAGTGGTAATTTTGATCCAGGTGCCCGCCGTACAAAATTTTGCGAAGGATAAGGCGGTTACGTATTTGCAGGGAAAAATACATACGAAAGTTAAGATCGGGCATATCAGCCTGGGCTTGCCTAAGCTACTGGTGCTTGAGGATGTTTATTTTGAAGACCAGAAAAAAGACACCCTCATCGCCGGCGATAAGCTCAAAGTCGACATCAGCCTGTTTAAGTTATTAAGCCACAAGGTCGAGATCAACGAAATTAATTTTCAGGGTATTACGGCTAATATATATCGCGGAGCCGATGGCGTTTTTAATTACGATTATATAGTTAAAGCGTTCTCAAGTGAGCAAAAAAAACCGGCGAAACCAACGGATACTTCATCGGCCATGAAGTTTTCGCTCGATAAGATCGTTCTCGATAAGATCAATATCTCCTATAAGGATGTAATGACCGGGAACGATATCAAATTCTTACTGGGCCATTTCGATACCCGTATCAAAACCTTCGATATGGATAAAATGGCGTTTACGATACCGAAGATTACCCTGTCGGGAGTGGATGCGCGCATTATCCAAACCCCAAACAGTTTGTCAGTGGCAAAAGAAAAAGCGGACGACACCGCTGTGGCGCCGGTTAACATGACTTTAAACCTGGGTGTTATTGATCTTTCAAAAATAAACGTGGATTACCGCAGCAAAACCATGAGCACAAAGGTTAACCTGGGTAAGTTTTTAGTGGATATTGACAAGATCGACCTTAAAAATCAAAAGGTGGCCATTAAGCGTTTTGAATTTAGCGATACAAAAGCCGGTGTCGTATTTGCAAAGCCCGAAACGGTAAAACGGAAGATGGTGAAGGCTGTTAAAAAATTAGATACGATAGTGGCCAAACCCGAAAAGGGGTGGTCGGCTTCCATAGCCAAATTTATTTTCAGCAACGACAATATCAAATTTGATAACAATGCGCAGGCGCCGGTAAAGCGCGGATTGGATTTTGCCCACATGGATATCCATAACCTGGATGTAGATATAGATAACCTGGCGTATGATTCGCAAACCATCGCCGGTACCATCAATGATTTTACGTTCACGGAAAAAAGCGGCCTTGATATTAAAAAATTCCATACCAAATTTTCATACGGTCAGAAAAATGCTTACTTAGATAACCTTTATCTCGAAACGCCGCAAACTGTTATACAACGGCAGTTGCGTATAAGTTATCCGTCGCTTGCATCGTTAAGCAACGATGTGGGGAAACTAAGTATAAATGCCAACCTTGACGGCAGCCATCTTGGCCTTAGGGATGTATTGCTGCTGGTGCCATCAATGGCAGGCATGGACCCGTTCAGGCATGCACCCAATTCGGTCTTTTTTATAAATGGCAGGGTGATGGGCAAAGTGAGCGACCTGCGTATTCCAAACCTCGAAATTACCGGTTTAAGAAATACGCATATCAAGGCGTCTGCGATAATTAAAGGATTGCCCAACGTTAGCCGTTCTTATTTCGACCTAACCATCAACGACTTTAATACAAGCAGCACGGATATTGCAAAATTGGTTTCGCCGGGAATGATCCCGTCCTCGGTAAGCATCCCGGCAAATCTGAATCTGAAAGGCACATTTAAAGGAAGCACCACAAATTTTAATACCCGTATGAGCCTTCGCTCCAGCGATGGCGCGGTGGACGTGACGGCTTCCATGAAAAACGGCAATAAAAAACGCGCGGCTGTTTATTCGGCCAATATAAAAGCCAATAGTTTAAATGTAGGCGCGTTGATCAAACAGCCGCAAACCGTAGGCGCGGTAACGCTTACAGCAACCATTAAGGGCGCCGGCCTCGACCCCAAAACCGCCAGTCTGCAGTTTAACGGTAATATAGCGAGCGCGCAGGTTAAGGGGTATAACTATAAAAATCTTGCGCTAAAAGGAACAGCGCACAGTGGCAGTTATGTCGCCAGCGCGCGCATGAAGGATCCCAATATCAGTTTCACGCTAAACGGCCGGGCCAATATGAATAAAAAATATCCATCGGTATATGCTACTTTATTGGTGGACAGCATCAATTTTACCAGGCTGAATTTTGCCAAAACGGATATGCGTTTTCATGGTAAGATCGTAGCGAAAGTGCCTACCGCTGACCCGGATTACCTAAATGCCGATATCCGGTTTACCGATCTGCTGCTCGTTCAAAAAGATCAGCGCATCAAGATCGACACCATTAGCCTGATTTCGACCGCGACAGCCGACAGCAGTACTATAAAATTGAAGGCGCCGTCCCTATATGCACATATGGCAGGTAAATATAAGCTCACAGAGATAGCCACGGCTGCGCAGGACGTGACAGACAAGTATTTCAATACCGCTATCGCCAAAGCACGGGCCAAATCCAAACCGCGCTATGCGCCGGAGCAATTTGCGTTTGACTTTCATTTAGTCAAATCGCCGCTCATTACGCAATTCGCGCCCTCGTTAAAACGCCTCGACCCGGTATTGATAACCGGGAACTTCAATAGCCAAACCGGCGACCTGGTGGTCAACGGCTCGGCGCCGAAGATCATATACGGTACCGAAATTATAAACAATTTAAAGCTGGCTGTAAATACGGGCAACAACGCGCTTAATTATAGCTTAACTGTAGATGAATTAAGGGCGTCTTCGTCCGTCGACCTGTTGAATACGAGCATTACCGGCAGCGCGCAAAACGACAAGCTGAACCTAAGCCTGCAGGTACGCGACGCTGCAAAAAAAGAACGGTACCGCATAGCGGGCGTATTCAGCATTTTGCCAAACGAATACCAGTTTAGCTTTTTGCAAAACGGCTTGATACTGGATTATACCCCATGGACGGTTAACGCAAATAACGCGCTGCAATTTGGCACAAAGGGCATAATGGCCAGGGATTTTTCAATAACCAGTAAGGACCAGGTACTAAGTATTAACAGCGATGAGCAGCGAATGAACGCCCCCATTACCGTCGATTTCAGGAATTTTCACATCGAAACGCTTACGCGCGCCGCTAAACAGGATTCGTTGCAGATTGGGGGCATTATTAACGGCCAGGCGCATCTCAGCAATTTCCAAAAATCGATGGTGTTTACCACCAACCTGAACATTAACGATTTTAATTTTAAAGGTGATACGGTAGGTAACATCGCGCTTAAAGTAAATAACCAAACCCAAAACGCTTATGCTGCCGACGTGCGCATAACTGGCAAGGGCAACCAGGTTAACCTGACTGGGCTATACTACACGCTGCCTGATAGCAAAATGGACCTGAACCTTGACATTATAACCTTAAATATGAAAAGTATAGAAGGTTTTAGCTTTGGCAGCTTAAAACACTCAACAGGCTACTTAAGCGGTAACCTTAAAATTACCGGCACAGCCGCTGCGCCGGTTGTACGCGGCGATGTAAACTTTAATAAGGTCGGGTTTAACATAGCCATGCTGAACTCCTATTTCAGCATGCCCAATGAAAGCATCACCTTTAATAATGATGGTGTCCGTTTCAACGACTGTACGCTCATTGATTCTTTAGGCAATAAAGCGGTTGTGACCGGAACCTTGTATACCAAAGATTTTAAAGATTATGATTTCGGCCTGGATATAACAGCTAATAATTTCAGGGTCGTTAACTCCACCCAGGCCGATAACAAGTTATACTACGGCAAATTATTTGTGGATACACGTATCAAGATACGTGGTGATATCAATACCCCGGTTATCGACGCAAACCTGACGGTTAACGCTAAAACCGATATGACCATTGTTTTGCCATCAAATGACCCGGCCGTTGAGGACCGGAAGGGCGTGGTGGAATTTATTAACCCGGATGCCCCTAAGCTCGATTCTATATTACTGGCCAAGCAACTGGATTCACTTCGCAAGGCTGATCTTAATGGGTTGGATGTAACAGCAACGGTTACCATAAGAAAGAATGCAAATTTTAATATCGTTGTTGACGAGCGAAACGGCGACATAGTGCATATTAAAGGCCATGGACAATTAAACGGAGGTATTGACCCGAGCGGAAAGGTAAATCTCACCGGCACCTACACGGTTGATCAGGGTTCTTATCAATTGGCTTATGCAACCGTAAACCGGCGCTTTGATTTTAAACCAGGCAGCACCATCACCTGGACCGGCGACCCCACAAGCGCTGATATCAACCTTACAGCGGTATATATAGCCAATGTTCCGCCCATCGATTTGGTAAGCGATCAGCTTGGAGGTGGCGATAACGCCACAATGTACAAGCAAAAATTGCCTTTTAACGTAAATCTTATGTTAAAAAACCAGCTGCTTAAACCGGCCATTAGTTTTGATATCGTGCTGCCCGACAGCAGCTACACCGTTCCGCAGGACGTGGTTAACACCGTGGATGACCGGTTGTCGCAAATACGCCAGGATCCAAACGAAATGAATAAGCAGGTGTTGGGTGTGTTGGTGCTGGGCCATTTTATCGGGGATAATCCGTTAGCCAGCCAGGGCGGCAGTACCGGTTTGGAAGGCGCCGTACGAAACAGTGTGAGCAGCCTCCTTTCTAACGAACTGAATAAGCTGGCCGGCAATGTCGGCGGCGTGGAGCTCACTTTCGGCGTCACGTCCGGTGCCGACTACTCGTCCGGCGTACAGCAAAACCGGACGGATTTGAACGTCGGGTTATCCAAAAGGTTTTTGAACGATAGGGTTACGGTTACCGTGGGCAATAACTTTCAACTGGAGGGTCAAAACCAGCCTGGCCAAAAATCCACCGACATAGCCGGTAATATATCGGTAAACTATAAGCTTACTAAGGATGGCCGATACATGGTGCGCGTTTACCGGCGCGATCAATACATTGTTATACAGGGCGAGGTCGTGGAAACCGGTGTTGGCTTTTCATTAACCTACGACTATAACAAATTTATGGAGCTGTTTAAAAGAAGGACACCGGAGGACAGGGCAATGCAGAAGCAATATAACAAAGATCAAAAAGAGAAAAAAAAGGAGCAAAAAACGGCTGATACAAAAGCTGATTCGACAGCAACTGCTGCTGCCACCCAGCCGACTGCTAAACAATCTACCAATTAACCTATGGCCACACTTAGATATTTATTTATTTTACTTATTCTTTTTTTTAGTGCGTGCAGCACCACAAGGTTTCTGCCGGCCGGGCAAAAACTATATACTGGCGGCCAGGTAAAAATTGTAGACAATAATATAAAGAAAAGTGACTCAAAAGCTTTAAAAAGTGAGTTGGAGGGACTATTAAGGCCCAAGCCGAATGGCAGCATATTGGGGTTGCGGGTTAAACTTTGGATATACGAAAAAACAAAAACCACGAAGAAAAAAGGTCTCAGGCATTATATTAACTCGCATTTTGGCGAGCCGCCGGTTTTACTCAGCTCTGTCGATTTGGTTAACAACAGTACCATTCTGCAAAACCGGTTACAAAATGAGGGCTACTTCCAGGCGCAGGTCGTCGGCGATTCGGTTGTTAAAAAAAAAACCGGTAAAGCCGTGTACACCGCACAGCCAGGGCCGCCATATTTGATCAGGAAGGTAACCTTTCCGCAAGGTACCCGGTCCATTGACACTGCCGTTGCCGGCACAGCTTCGCAGTCGTTATTGAAAGTAGGGGATAAGTACAACCTGGATGTTATTAAAGACGAGCGTATAAGGATCGATGCCAGGCTGAAGGAGGAAGGTTTTTACTATTTTGCGCCCGAAGACCTGATCATTCGCGTTGACAGTACCGTCGCCGATCACCATGTTGATTTGTGGGTAGCGGTAAAAAATACCATCTCAGGTTTGGCTACGCAAATATACAGCATCCGAAATATCTATGTTTACCCAAATTACTCGATAAAAGATACTTCGCGAAAACTCGATTCAGCCGTAAAATATCAGTGGTATAATGTGATCGATCCGAAAAATACAGTAAGGCCGTTCGTATTCAAAAACACGGTGTTGCTGCACCCGGGCGACGTGTATAACCGCACTAAACACAACAGTTCGTTAAACCGCTTCATTGAGCTGGGGCCGTTTAAATTTGTAAAGAACAGGTTTGAAGATGTGTCGTTGGATTCGTCAAAGCTGGATGTATATTACTTTTTAACCCAATATAAACGCAAATCGCTGCAGGCAGAGGTACTGGCCAGGCAAACATCAGCAAATTTCAGCGGTACGCAGTTCAACCTTACATTCAGGAACCGTAATACTTTTAAAGGCGCCGAGCTATTTACTTTGAACTTTTTCGTTAGCAACGACCTGCAATTCGGGCATACTAACAATAATCACAGCGTGTATCAGTTTGGCGTGCAGCCTGCTATATCATGGCCGCGGATCATCGGACCATTTAATTTTTCGCCGGACAATGCCTTTATTCCGCGCACGATTTTACAAACCGGCTATACTTTAATTAATCGTACCGGCTTGTATACCCTTAATTCGTTCAATGGATCGATCGGGTATCAATGGAAACCCGCATTGCATACACAGCATGAGCTTACGTTGTTTGGTGTGACTTATGTCGACGCCCGCAACGTATCGCAGGAATATAGGGACAGTATACAACATACCCGCAATCCAGCGCTGGCGCACGTCATAAATAATCAGTTTACCTTCGGGCCAAGCTATAGTTACACTTTTACCAATACTACCGAAGAGTTCAGGACCAATACTTATTACTGGATGAGCAAGGTGAGCCTTTCGGGTAATTTATACGGGATATTAACCGGCGCCGATACACCAAGGCATGTCAGCAAAGTGTTTAATACGCCGTTTAACCAGTATGTGAAGTTTGAAAACGAGGGCCGGTTTTTTCATAAGCTCGGGCCGAACAACAAGCTGGCGACACGCCTCATCGTTGACGTGGGCATACCTTACGGTAATTCGACGGTAATGCCCTATTCGCAGCAATTTTTTATAGCAGGCGCCAATAGCCTGAGAGGCTTCCAGGCGCGGTCGGTCGGACCCGGCGCATACAATATCCCGGATGCCCTTAGAAAAGGCACAAGTTTCCTCCCCGACGAATCAGGCGATATAAAACTGGAAGCTAACGCCGAAATACGGCCAAAATTATTCAGTATCGTGGAGGGCGCGTTGTTTGTAGATGCCGGTAATATATGGCTCATGCATAGCAACCCTTACGTTCCGGGTGGCGCCTTTGGCAGGAATTTTATTAACCAGATAGCCGCCGACGCCGGCTTTGGTTTTCGCTTTAATTTCACAGTACTTATTTTGCGCACAGATATTGGCTTTCCAATAATCAAACCGAATTTGCCTGCCGGGCAGCATATTGTGATAAACCAGATAGATTTTGGAAGCTCGCGATGGCGCGGCCAGAACTTAATATTTAACCTGGCTATCGGTTATCCATTTTAGCGTCGCATATGATCTATATTGTTTTTATCTTACTTTCGGCCATCTCTGAATAATAAAAATGCCGAAGCAAAAGAGTGTTCAAATCCCTTTACAAATTATCGACCTGCACGAGGATGGATTTCATCCGTTGGTAGAAATTTCTGTTTTTGCGGCTACTTTTTTACTCGTATTGGATACGGGCGCATCTAAAACAGCTTTCGACCATGATACGCTTAAAGGAATTAACAAAAGTACCATTACGTTAAGCGACCGGCTTTCAACCGGGCTCGGAACGAATAGCATGGTTTCTTCCACCGCTATAATTGACGACCTGCACATCGGCGGGTTATCGATACCCGAACTTGAAGTAGCCGTATTGGATCTGTCAACAATCAATATAGCTTACCGGCAGTTGGGGCACCCCGAAGTATTGGGCGTTTTGGGTGGCGATGTGCTGATGAAGTATCGCGCTGTAATCGACTTTGATAAGCGAATACTTAAACTAAGAAGATAAATCAGCCTTACGAAGATCAAAACTTTGTAAGCCTGATCCTAAGTATCTATCCTTGCGTACTTTGCATTTTTCTCTATAAACTCGCGGCGTGGTCCCACTTCGTCGCCCATCAGCATTGAGAAGGTATGATCGCATTCTGCAGCATTTTCAATGCTTGCACGTTTTAACGTACGTGTCGCAGGGTTCATGGTGGTTTCCCATAACTGTTCCGCATTCATTTCGCCCAAACCTTTATAACGCTGTATATGTACGCTATCTTCCTTACCTGCACCCTTCAGCTTCTGCACGGCCATATCACGCTGTTCTTCGGTCCAACAATATTCCTGCTCTTTCCCTTTTTTAACCAGGTATAAAGGCGGCGATGCTACATAAACATATCCATACTCGATCAATTCCTTCATATAACGGAAAAAGAACGTGAGGATCAGGGTTGTGATGTGCGAGCCGTCCACATCGGCATCCGTCATGATCACAATTTTATGATAACGAAGTTTAGATACATTAAGCGCTTTGTCATCCTCGGGCGTTCCTATGGTTACACCCAGCCCGGTAAACATGTTTTTTATTTCCTCGTTCTCGTAAATTTTGTGTTCCATCGCTTTCTCCACATTCAGGATCTTGCCGCGCAATGGCAAAATGGCCTGGAATTCCCGGTCGCGGCCCTGCTTGGCGGTACCGCCCGCCGAATCGCCCTCAACAAGATATATTTCGCATAACGATGGGTCGCTGTTAGCACAATCCGAAAGCTTGCCCGGCAGGCCCGAACCGCTCATCACGTTCTTACGCTGAACCATTTCGCGGGCCTTTCGCGCCGCAGCCCGGGCGGTAGCGGCAAGAATCACCTTGTTTACGATCATTTTAGCTTCACGCGGATTTTCTTCCAGGTAATTCCCCAAAATTTCTCCTACGGCCATGTCAACCGCTCCCATCACCTCGTTATTGCCTAACTTGGTTTTTGTTTGCCCTTCAAACTGCGGTTCGGCAACCTTAACAGAAATTACAGCAGTAAGCCCCTCGCGGAAGTCATCGCCGGTAATCTCTATCTTCATATTCTTTAGCAACCCCGATTTATCAGCATAGGCCTTTAATGTTCGTGTAAGGCCCCTGCGGAAACCGGCAACGTGCGTACCGCCCTCGATGGTATTAATGTTGTTAACGTAAGAATGTACGTTTTCTGAGTAGGTATCGTTATACTGCAATGCCAGTTCAACCGGAATGCCTTGTTTATTGCCGTCGATATAAATAGGTTCGGGTATTAACGATGCGCGGGTGCCGTCAAGGTATTTCACAAATTCCCGCAAACCACCTTCAGAATAAAAATCTTCGGTCAGGTGCGAGCCGTCATCGTTTATCTCCCGTTCATCCGTCAATGACAGGCGTATGCCTTTATTTAAAAATGCAAGCTCGCGTAAACGCGCTGCCAGGGTTTCATATTTATATTCGGTGGTTAAACTAAATATTTCCGGATCGGGTTTAAAAATGATCGTTGTACCGCGCTTATCGGTATCACCGATAGTTTTTACATCAAAAAGCGGCTTGCCTTTTTCGTATTCCTGCGTCCATATTTTACCTTCGCGATACACCAGGGCCGTTAAAGAGATCGATAGTGCATTAACGCAACTTACGCCCACCCCGTGTAATCCGCCTGAAACTTTGTAAGTATCTTTATCGAACTTGCCGCCGGCGTGAAGTACCGTCATTACAATTTCTAACGCCGACCGTTTCTCTTTTGTGGTTATCCCCGTTGGAATACCGCGGCCGTTATCTGATACCAGGATGGAGTTATCCTTTTGGATTACAACTTTTATCGTATCACAATGACCTGCAAGTGCCTCGTCTATCGAGTTATCTACAACCTCATACACCAAATGGTGAAGCCCCTTTGAACCAGTATCGCCGATGTACATGGACGGCCGTTTCCGTACCGCCTCTAAACCCTCTAAAACCTGTATATTATCCGCTGAATAATTGGATTTATCTTGTTTTTCTTCGCTCATGTTTTTTTATTACAATAACCTTCGAAAATACGCATTTTAACCCAAATTACCACATTTGTGGATAAATAGAAGGGATATAAACACCCCTTTATAAAACATTAGGATACTGATTTTGAAACTTTATCTTTGTCAAAATTTTTTTAAGTTTAAATCATTAATCGTTCGTAAATAAGTGCGCCGTGAAACCAGTAATTACATTGGTAAATCGGGGTAGGGTCACGGGTAATATTATGCGTTCAGGTTAACAACTGTATTGAATTAAAATAAACCAATAAAATGAAAACTAAGGCTCCTATTTTTACAAAAGTTACGTTAGGGATATTACTGGCCGGCAGCATAGCCGCTTGTAACAAACCGAAAACCGACGACAAAACCGCTACCGCAGCCACACCGGGCAGCAAGGAAACGATCGTATTTGTCAACTCAGATACCTTACTAAATAAGTACGACTATTTTAAAGACATGTCGAAACGCCTGGAAACAAAGGCCAATACTGCAAAAAGTAATGTAGGCGCGCGCGGGCAGGCATTTCAACGCGAGTACGCTGAATACCAGAGAAACGCAAATACGATGGCCGCCGATGTGCGCCAGTCGACCGAGCAACGCCTGCAGCGCGAACAGCAGGACTTTCAAACTTACCAGCAAAACGAAGCTGCTGCATTTCAGAATGAGCAGGCAACCGAAAATGGTAAACTATTTGACAAAATCGCCGATTTCGTAAAAAGCTATGCTAAAGAGAAAGGCTATAAATTGGTTTTAACTTACTCAAAAGCCAACCCAACGGTGCTATATGGCGATCCCGCGTTGGATGTTACAGCAGACGTTGCAAAAAGGCTGAATGAAGCTTATTCAAAGGATAAGAAATAAGTCCCACCACCCGGTATAACAAAGAGGCCGTCTCATAAGTAAATTATGAGGCGGTTTTTTTTTGCGAATTATTTAGGGATTTCGTAAATTAAGGGCATGGGAACAAAATCAAACAAGGTTGTTTTCAAGCCATACATCCAGAACCAAATCCAGCTCTTACCTCCGAGCCTTGATGAGT
>Ga0134125_10000470_pt1 | contig 54614 bp, 33 predicted proteins | sample KB31751_FD_96464 | JGI IMG/M metagenome (GOLD analysis project Ga0134125, IMG submission 96464) | Terrestrial soil microbial communities with excess Nitrogen fertilizer from Kellogg Biological Station, Michigan, USA - KB3-175-1 | ecosystem: Environmental > Terrestrial > Soil > Unclassified ... | reverse complement strand
CCTATTTCCGTTGAAAACTTGCGAGCGAGGCTGCATTTGAAACATCCCTCAGCTGCCGCTGAGGGGATTCAAAGGACCATCCTAACCTCTCTTTGTAGGTCGAACTTGAACTATCCACCAGCTCCCGCAGGTGGGATTTAAGACTTTTCGTGCAAAGCCACTAGAAGTGAAGAGCTTTTAGTTGAGCACTTGAGGGTTTGCTAAGCGATATTAGATTTCACGGAAGTTATTCAGCGTGACTACGGGTGCTTAGAGTTCAAACTTTAGTTTGCGGCGGCGACGGCTCACAAACTAAAGTTTGAACTCTAAACGCCTGTTACGAACGCGATATGTTGAATTGGCCGCGTAGTGTATCATTGGGTCATTCGACGCAGTTAATTTCTCCTCCAAAACTTTTGTGGATCGCATCATCGAAAATCTGCGCGCCATTGTCGGACGTGAAGCCGTCCTGGCAGACGATGACGAACTGCTGGTTTACGAATGCGATGGTTTGCCTCAGCACAAGTATCGCCCTCGCGCCGTAGTCTTCCCTTCCTCAACTGAAACAGTTTCAGAAGTGATGAAGTTGCTCGCGAAGGAGCGCATTCCTTTCACTCCGCGCGGCGCCGGCACCGGCCTGTCCGGCGGCGCGTTAACGCTGACAAAAGGCGTAGTCATCGAGATGGCGCGCATGAGGCGAATTCTAAAGATAGACGCTGAGAATCGGCTCGCAGTCGTGCAGCCGGGAGTCGTAAACGCGCACGTCTCACGAGCAGCCGCGCCGTTTGGATTGCATTACGTGCCTGACCCTTCGAGTAACTCTACGTGCACCATCGGCGGCAACCTGGCCGAGAACGCCGGCGGCATGCATTGCTTGAAATATGGAACGACTACTGATCATGTGCTTGGGGCGCGAGTCGTTTTGTCTAACGGCGAAGTCGTCCAGCTCGGCGGAGGTGGGATGGAACAAGCCGGATACGATCTGCTCGGCACGTTCATTGGTTCTGAAGGCACGTTCGGAATTGCCACCGAAGCAATTCTGCGATTAGTCCCAATTCCACCAGCGATTAGAACCCTGTTGGCAGACTTCCTCGAAGTCAACAATGCCAGTCACGCGGTCTCAGCCATCATTGCCGCGGGTGTCATGCCTGCTGCACTCGAGATGATGGACCACGCCATCATCCAGGCTGTCGAAGCGAGCGTGTTCGCGGCCGGGCTGCCTCTCGATGCAGGCGCCGCGCTTTTGATTGAATTGGATGGATTGGAAGCGGGTATCGACGCGGAGGCCGAAAGAGTCAAGCGTATCTGCGTGCAGCATGGGGCACGGACTTGCCGTCTGGCCCGTGATGAGAACGAGCGGAAAAAACTCTGGGCTGCTCGCAAAGGCGCGTTCGGAGCGATCGGACGAATTGCTCCCGATTCAATGATTCAGGATGCAGTGGTGCCGCGTTCTCGACTGCCGGAAGTGTTGGACGATGTCTTTCGTATCGCAGCGAAATATCAACTGCGCATCGCGAATGTCTTTCATGCGGGCGACGGTAACCTCCACCCGTTGATTTGTTTTGACTCCCGCTCGCCGGCAGAAGTCGAACACGTCAAGGAAGCCGGCCGCGAGTTGATGGAAACTTGTGTTCGCGCCGGCGGTACCATCAGCGGCGAACACGGAGTCGGCTTCGACAAGCGTGAATTGCTGCCGTTGATTTTTTCGGACGCAGACATGGAGGCAATGCTCCGAGTGCGTTCAGCCTTTGATCCTGAAGGCTTGATGAATCCGGGAAAGATCATTCCAGTGCTGCGAGGCTGCGGCGAGGGACGCGCGGTTGCCAGTATTTCCGATAACGGCAATGGAAACCGCCAAGCGACGGTTCCAGTTTTTGCGCCCGCCGGAGTTATTAACGACGTCGGGCTGGTTGTCTCGAGTCGCGTGAACACGCTCAGCACAACTGTCGAGCCAGTGTCCGTCAGTGAAGTTTCGGAAATTTTGCAGGAAGCCTTTACGAATTTTCGGTCGGTCGTACCAGGCGGCTCCGGTACTTGCCTCGATGCCGGAAACGCTATTGAGCACACTGATTTCCTGGTACGCACTGCTTCTCTTAATCGCATCATCGAGCATGAACCTGCCGATCTGATCGCCTCTGCTGAGGCAGGAGTAACGCTGAGACACTTTAATGCTGAGCTCGCCACGCGCGGTCAATGGCTGCCAATCGATCCGCCCGATGATGGCTCAGCAACTCTTGGAGGTGTCGTCGCAACCGGACTCGGTGGGGCGCAACGCATCGGGTACGGCTTGCCTCGAACGTTTGTCATCGGCATGAAGGTCGTTCTCGGGGATGGGACGCCGATCAAGATGGGCGGTCGAGTCGTCAAGAACGTGGCCGGATATGATCTCTGCAAACTTTTTACAGGCAGCTACGGCACGCTGGGGGTGATAACTGAAATCACCTTCAAGCTACGTCCTTTGCCGCAGCGGAGCGCAACTGTCGCCGCGCCAGGCTCAGCCGAACAGCTATTGAGCGGCGCCAGGCGGATTCTCGGCGCGAACTTGCTTCCGGTCGCGATGGAGCTGTTATCACCGTCGCTGTCGCGAGCGTTGGGCTTCTCAGATAATAACGACTCACTGCTGCTAATCAGGTTTGCCGGCTTGGAGCAAACCGTGCCGTATCAGATCGGCGCGGCTGTTAACTTAATCTCAGCTCACAGCCTGAACGCGGGACCGATTGAGGAAGATGAAGAAAATGTTTGGCGTGAGATTTCGGCAGTTCTGCCGCGCTTCATCGATAAGGTCTCAGCTCGTGTTAGCGTTCCGTCAACTGAGCTCGCGGGATTAGTGAAGCGCGTACCACCCGATTCGATGTGGCATGCTGGACCAGCCGACGGCCGCGTTAGATTGTTGTTGTCCGAAGCTGAAGATGATCCCGGCACCACGCTTCAGAATCTTCGTTCCTATGCAGAATCGCTGGGCGGCTCTTTGATTATTGAGAGGGCGCCGGCGTCAATCAAGAGTAGAATTGGCGCCTGGGGAAATCTCGGAAAGCGCGGCGCGCTGATGCAGAGAATCAAGCAACAGCTCGATCCACGCAACGTACTCTCCCCCGGCCGCTTCACGCCTACGTAATCTTGGGGCGTAGCTCTCATTTCACACGCGGTTTCAACCGGGTGTGACGCTGGCAATCATGAATCGGACAACCGTTTCAACGGTTTCCACCGGTAAGAAACGAAAATCGTTGAAACGGTTATGGAAGAACAGAGAGTCCTAATCACTCGGTTGAAACCGGGTGTGAATGAGAGGATTCATAAATTCGCACCAGGTCGTAATCGAGATCTGCGAAAGGTCGTACTATCGGAGAATAATCAAATGAAGCAACAATCGAGTTTTCGACTCAGACTCTTTCTAATACCGCTGCTGGTTCTTTCGACGGTTATTCTTCCCGGACTTCCTTACTCGCCGGCCATTGAGCCCACAGTCAGCGCGGCGTCTCGAACTCCAGTTCGTGCTCAGCATGGCATGGTCGCCTCGACCAGCAAGATAGCTTCAGAAGTTGGCGTCGACATTCTCAAGCGCGGCGGGAACGCTGTCGATGCCGCCATCGCGGTCGCCCTCGCGGAAGCTGTGACGCATCCAGCGGCGGGAAATATCGGCGGTGGCGGCTTCATGATGATCCGGCTAAAGAATGGGAAGACAACTGCCATCGACTATCGTGAAATGGGACCCGCTGCCGCCAATCGAAACGTCTATCTCGACAAAGATGGCAACCTGATCAAAGGCGAAGGCTCATCGACAGTAGGCTACCGAGCCGCTGGAGTTCCCGGGACAGTTCGCGGTTTGGAGCTGGCTCTGAAGAAATATGGCTCGCGCAAGTTGTCCTGGGCGCAATTGGTTGAGCCGGCAAGACGACTCGCCGCGGATGGGTTTCCACTCAGTCATTCATACGCCGCCAGTCTGAAAGCGAACGACGACCTGCTGGGACTCTACGAAGACAGCAAAAGAATCTTTCTTAACAACGGCAAGTTTTTCAAGGACGGAGACATTCTGCGACAAACCGACCTGGCAGCCACGCTGGCGCGGTTGCAACGCCTTGGTCCCGACGAGTTCTACGAAGGCCAAACAGCACAGATGATCGCCGCCGACATGGCTCGACACAAGGGCTTGATTACGCTCAATGATTTGAAGAACTATGTTGCCAAAGAACGCGAGCCGCTCCATTCAACGTATCGCGGCCACGAAATAATCTCGATGCCCCCGCCATCTTCAGGAGGCGCAGTGCTGATCGAGATGCTCAATATTCTGGAAGGCTACGATCTCAAGCCGCTGGGCTGGTCGTCATCGGAACGTTATCACCTGATGACTGAGGCGATGCGTCGGGCTTTCGCCGATCGAGCCGAGTTCATGGGCGACACTGACTTCGTCAAAGTACCGATCGCCGGGATGATTGATAAGAAGTACGCCTCGAGCCTGCGCACCTCGATCGATCTGGATAAAGCTTCTACGAGCGCGCAGGTTCGAGCTGGAAAGCCTCCCGGTTACGAATCTGAAGAGACCACGCATTTCACGGTTGTCGATAAAGATGGAAATGCCGTGGCCAACACCTACACGTTGAACGGGGGCTACGGCTCTGGAGTCACAGCGAAAGGCACGGGAATACTTCTCAACAACGAAATGGACGACTTTGCCGCCAAGCCGGGAACTCCAAACGCCTACGGACTGATCCAGGGCGAGAACAATGCGGTGGCAGCTCGCAAGCGACCACTGTCGGCGATGACCCCGAGCTTTGTGTTGCGCAAGGACGGATCGCTTTGGTTCGCGATTGGCAGTCCGGGTGGACCGACCATTATCAACACGGTGCTGCAAGTAATCACCGACATCATCGACTACGACATGAACATTCAGCAGGCGATCGACGCCCCGCGCATTCATCATCAGTGGTTGCCGGATGAACTTGCTTATGAACCATTCGGACTTTCGTCAGACACTAAACGCGCGCTGGAAGCGAGAGGCCACAAACTCGTGAGTAAACCGCGCTACATGGGTGACGCCGAGGGGATCATGATTGAGGAAAAGACTGGCGTGCGTCTGGGCGCCAGCGATCCACGCGGCGCTGACAGCGCTGCCGTTGGTTATTGAATATGCCAGCTGAGGCGCGACAACCACTCCGTGAGGATAGGATGACGGAACCGCACCGGCTGAGGTCGATCATAGGGTTTTCGCTCGTGGGCTTAGTGCTCGCACTAGTCGTAATCGCGCTGGCCGTCTCTTGCCATCGTGAGGCGACAGTACCTGTGGTCGATACTTACCAAGGCATAGTCGTAGATAAGTGGGCGGTTTACTCACATAGTTATTACGGTTCTTTCCCGTACTATCGGCTCCTGGTGAAGAAGCAGAGTGGTGAGAGGATCAGAGTTCCGGTGAGCTACGAGGATTACCAAAAAGCCAGAGTCGGAATGTGGGTAAGAAAAACCGGTAATCATTTCGAAGCTTACAACCCGCCGAATTCAATCTCGGCTTCCAGCAGATAACAAACTAGTCGTGTTCGGTTAGTGTGTGTCGGCGCAATCAGAAACAACTTTAGCCGCAGATTACGCAGATTACACTGATTCAGTAGGATAAATAGGCGTCGACATAACCTGATTTCAACTAACATCTGTGTCATCTGCGTAATCTGTGGCTGGGTTTAGACAGGAAAAAAGAATGACAAATCCTATCGTTACGGTTCAAAATGAGCCGATAGCGAATGCCGCCTAACTCAAATCCTTGTCTGGCTTTCAAACATTACTTAGCTCTCAATTGTTGGAAGATAAGTTACTTGCTTGCATTCACTGCGGCCTGTGTCTGGAAGCTTGCCCAACTTACGTAGTAACTGGCGACGAGAATGATGGGCCTCGCGGGCGCATCTACTTGATGCGAGCGGTTGCTGAGGGACGCTTGCCAAGCCAGTCGCCTACTTTTGAGCGTCACATTAATAGGTGTCTCGGCTGTCGCGCGTGCGAGCCCGTCTGCCCGGCGGGTGTTGAATATGGACAATTGTTGGAAGGTGCTCGTGAAGTGTTGCTCACGAGCAAGGTCAAGCCCGGTCCAACTCATCGTCTGCTGCAGTTCATCCTCAAACACGTTTGGCTGCATTCAGCGCGCTTGCGATTTCTCTTCACGTCCGGTCGTCTGTTGCGTGATTCCGGAATAGCCTGGCTCCTGCTGAAGTCCAAACTTCCGCGGCTGTTTTCAAAGCAAGTTGAATTTGGACTAACGCTGCTGGAGAGCTCGAAGCAGATGCGAAGTCTCGCTCAAGCAAGCAGCGAGCTTCAAAGCCACGCTGCTGTTGACGATGATCGCGAGCGAGTCCTGCTTTTCACGGGCTGCGTCACGGAAGGACTATTCAGTCGTGTGAATCGAGCCACTGCGAAAGTGCTGCAGGTGAATGGCTGTTCGACTAAGGCTCCAACAAAACAAGCGTGCTGCGGCGCGCTACACGCCCATGCCGGTGACCTGGCCGGTGCTCGCCAGTTGGCGAAGCGGAACATCGAAGCCTTTACGGATAGCGAATCAGCGTCGATAATCACGAACGCCGGCGGTTGCGGAGCTATGTTGGCTTCGTATTCTCACCTCTTTGCGGAAGAGCCTGAATGGAGCGAACGTGCCAGAAACTTCAGCAACAGAGTTCGAGATATTAGCCAGCAACTGAGATTAACCGGAATAAAAGCAGGCGCTCCGATTGGCTCGATGACCGTTACTTACGATGCATCCTGTCACTTAATCAACGGCCAACATGTTGGAGAGGCCCCGCTCGACATGCTACGGGCGATTCCGAATCTGAACTTTGTTCCTTTGACAGGCAGCGATCGATGCTGTGGCGGTGCGGGCGTTTACAACCTGGTTGAGCCCGAATTATCGACTGCGGTGTTAAATGAAAAGCTGTCCTGCATTCGCGACACCGGAGCTACCCTGCTGGCGACCGGGAATCCGGGTTGTCACATGCAGATTCATGCCGGCGCGATACTGAACAATTCTTCTCTTGACGTCTGTCACCCAGTAGAGTTGCTGGACCAGTCATATCGAAATGCCGGATTGACCGGAGAAAGCGAGGCGAAGCATTAAGAAGAGCATCAACTTCATCACGTTAGCTATTTTTGCGCCCGTGCTTATCCTGGCTGGTATCGCCGGATTTGTGATCCCGCCGGAACAGAGTCTCACCAGCGGAGCGATTCCGTATAATATCTTTCACATCTTTTTTGGAATTGTCGGGCTGATTATCGTTTGGTCTCGAAGAGAGCAACTGCTCAGCCTGTTCAATGCAGGCTTCGGGTTGATTGATATCTACCAAGCTGCCGCCAGCGTGGCGCATCTGCCACCCGAACAGTATTTTCTTTGGACACGGGCGGATGATATCTTGCACGTAGTCATTGGACTGTTTCTCACAATCGTAGGGTTCTACGGAATGCTCAGACAGCGCGCGGTGTAGAACGGACTTCAGTCTGTTCCAAGCGAGAAAGCCAGGCGCCGCCGTTACCAGGTTGCCGGTAAATCAGCACTTAGCCGTTGCCTCAGCGCTTCGGCTTACAAGAAGGCGCAGACTGAAGTCTACGCTACATGAATCCGATAACCTCGTTCACCTCGTAGTATCTGACGTTGGCTGACTAACGAAAGGAAATTCACATGAGCGCAGTTGCCCACGGAATTGAAATCGATACCGGCGTGTTGGACCTTGCCGCTTTGAGAACCATGACCTTTGTGGAGCTGGATGAGCTCTATCGGGCTGGCAAGCGACCCAACTCAATTGCCGATCTTAATGGTGACGCAATCGGCGCGATGCTCGCGTGGCGGACACCGGCAAGCGGGCCAATCGCATGGTTGCTGCGCGCCTGGGGTGGAGGATCGCTCTTTCCGTGGGAGGGCAAATCTTTCAAGAGTCACAGCGATGAGGATGGTGAAGGAATAAATCGCGTCAGCATGCTGGGCAAGCGCCGTTGGTTTCCTTTTAAGACACGCTTTGAGCCCTCGTTTCTGGATGGCAAGCCGGCATTTCGTCTGGACTACTCTGGTCCGGCAAATCCACCGTTCATAAGGTCGATCGTCGACGAAGTTCGCGAGGTTGCGCCGCGATTGTACTTGGGACCGGCGGCGTTGCTGGTCGGTGGCAAGCCAAAGCCGATTCTGTATTTCGCCGTCTCGCTGCAGTAGACGGTTGTGAGATCTGTGATCTGAGATCTGAGATCTGTGATCTGTGATCTGAGATCTTTGTCCTGAGATCCCCTCAAAGCAGATCTCAGATCTCAAACTCAGATCTCACAACGCGACCGCTCACCATCGTAAAGCGCACCTTGCCGTCGCCATCCAACGCAACAAGATCCGCTCGCTTCCCTGCTTCAATCGAGCCGCAATCACCATCGATCTTCAGTAGTCGCGCCGGATTAGTCGACGCCATCGTGGCCACCTCAACTTCTGAAACGCCGAGCGAGCGCATCACACGCACTGCGTCCAACATTGAAATTACCGATCCGGCAATGCTGCCCTGCGCATTTTGAGTCCGTCCGTCGCGGACTGCGATTGTTTCACCCCAAATCTCGTAATCACCGTCGCCTTGACCCGCGGCTGCGATAGCGTCACTGATCAGCGCCAACTGCTGCGGCGATTTCAACTGCGCGAGTAACCGCAACACGAAAGGATCAAGGTGAACACCATCTGCAATTACGTCGCAGGTCACGTCGTTTCTAGCCAAGCCCCAGCCAACTGGTCCCGGCTTGCGATGATGGAGCTGAGGCATGGCATTCATGAAGTGCGTCATGTGCCTCGCTCCAGCCTCATGAGCTTGATCAAGTAACTCCGGGTCTGCTCGAGTGTGTCCGATTGAACTTATCCATCCGCGTTTGGTCAGTTCACCGACCAGATCGATTCCGCCCTCAATTTCAGGGGCGAGCGTCATCATATGAATCGCATCCGCACCCTGAAGCCGCGGCAACGAGTCCAACTCAGTTCGGTTCTTAAAGCTACGGAAGTGTTGCCGATGCAAAGCCCCACATTGGAGCGAGCTCACGAACGGACCCTCGTAATGAACCCCCAGGACACGAGATGTATTCGTCAACTGCCGGCTCATCACGGCGCTGATGCTCTCAAGCGCGTGTTGATATTCTTCAACGGACGCCGGTACCAGGGTTGGTAACCACGCCGTGACCCCTTGGTTGCAGAGATATTCCCCCACCAGCAAAAGATCATCAGGACCTGCAGCCAAAGTATCGACGCCCACTGCTCCGTGAATATGGACGTCGATAAATCCCGGTAATAAAGTCATTCCGTCCAGATCAATCTTTTCGCCGTCAAAGTCTCCGGCGCGTTCGGCGATATCTGCAATGCGGCCCTTTTCAATGACGAGCGTTCCCTGCTCGACGAGCCTTTCCGGCAAAACCAATCGAGCGTTCTCCAAAACAAATCTGTCTTTAACTTGGGCCGTCATGACAACTGGTAGATTAACAGATCCTCAGGCATACGAATGCCCGCGACGCGAGCGCCGCGGGCATCGTAAGTCTGTGCTTCAGCTTAGAAGTACAGCTTGATTCCGAACTGCATGATGCGCGGATCGCGGAACGATACTACCGAACCGAAAAGCGACTCATTAGTAATCGCTCGGCTGGTGCTTAGGCCTCTAAAGTTTGTGTGGTTGAAAACGTTGAAGGCCTCTGCACGAAGCTGAACGGACACGCTCTCGGTGAATCGAATCTTCTTGGAAAGCGTAAAGTCGACGCGCGTAGTCGGTGGACCATCCACCTGGCCGCGAGAAGCTGTACCCGGAACGTTCAGGACACCCGTTGCTCCGGCTGCAGTCTGTTTTGCGAAACAGGCCCCGTTGAACCATTGGTCAACTGTATGAGGCGCGTTCGCGTTCGGATCGCAAAGCAGCAACGGTCGTCCGCCGGCAACGATAGACGGGATGAATCCGATTCCCGCGGTGTCGTAACTCGAGCTGGCAATCGTGAATGGCAAGCCACTATAGTGAGATGCGATCCCCGAAATCTGCCAACCGCCCAATACCTTGCCCACCGCATTGTGTTGCGTCCGGAAGAACGGCAGCTCGTAAATGTAATTCAGGTTCATTACGTGCTTGCGGTCAAGAACTGCGCGCCCGTACTCAGCGCGGATGTTGTTCACATCCTGGGGCGCCGCACTAAGTGACGAAGTTTGGTTGTCCGTCAGGTTCTTTGAAAAGGTGTACGCGAAGCTCGCCTGAGACGCCGCTGAGAAGCGGTGCTGGGCGAAGAACTGCATACTGTGATAGTTGGAGTTGTAGCGCGTCTCGAGCACGTTAATCGATCGATAACCTCGATACGGACGGACCTGATCGAAGTTAGCAGGGGTGGCTGTCAGGGCTGTGCCTGGCGTCATGCAAAGCGTAGTGACTACCCCCGGATCCTGCAGGGTGGCAGTGCCGCTGGCGCATTGCGTGACGAGAGCCTTGCCTGGCAGCAGGTTGTTGTACTCGGTATTGCCATTAAGGTGAGTTCCCTTCGAGCCATAGTAGCCAACGGTAATAACGGTCTTCTTGCCAAACTGCCTCTGCACATCAAGTGACCAGTGCTGGGTGTATGGCGTCAGGAAGTTCGGCTCGATGGCGCGAATCGACGGCGGTGTGGCCGAGGCTACCACCGGTATCGCAGCTCCTGACGGTATGGGCTGATCGAAGCGTGTTAACGTCTGAGTTGCGGTTTCCTGATACGGCGGATTCAGCGATAGCAGCTCAGCCGCACTCAGTGACACCTGTTCATGATAGATGCCATAGCCTGCTCGAATCGAAGTCGTGCCTTTTCCAAACGGATCCCAGGCAATGCCGACTCGCGGAGCAAAGTCATGCTTCTGCGCCTCATACACATACTTGCCAAAAGGCGAAGCCGTCGGAGTGCAATTGAACGCCGCCGGTCCGGTTTGGAAATTCTGAGCATTCACGATGATGCCGTTGCAGAAGTTGCCGGTACCAGCGCGACGATTCCCGGCGCCCGTAACCTGCGGAGCAGCCGCAGAACTCCAGAGGCGGGGCAGGAAGTTTACGAGGAAGCCATTCTTATCCCATGGTGGTCCAAAGTACGAATAGCGCACGCCCAGGCTTAAAGTCACATTGCGACGCACGCGCCACTCATCTTGCGCAAAACCTTCGATTGATCGCTGGCGAAAATCAACCATTAGATCAAGCTTGGATTGCGTGAAAGTAACGTTGTTGCCGAGCATGTAGCACGCCCAGTTCTGATACAAGGTGTTCAGAGTATTGGACGCCACGCCAGTGGCGCGAACGCATGCCGGCGTCGCTACCGACGTAACGGTGTTGTTGAAAGCGCTGAACGCGCCCTGATTGGTGCCGGAGAGGGCGTTTTCAGTCTTGGTGTTTCGCGAGTAGACGAAGCCATACTTCATCGTGTGCGAACCTTTGATCCAGGTTAGCGAACCGCCGATGTTGGTCTTGGACGAAGGATCGATGTAGTTGCTGAATCCCGAAAGCGCATTGAAACCTGAAACCGTCACCGCGGGAATGACGTCACGAACACTTTGATACGGCATCGGAACGCCGATGCTCGACACGTTCTTTGAAAGCAGTCCGATGGTGTCGATGTAAATGGCGCCGTATCCGTAGGTGAACCGGCCTTCCATAATCATATTAGAGCTCGGACTATAGGTGGCTTGGAAGGTGTGGGTTTTTCCTGGTGAATTCGATTCAGTTCGATTTACGAATGGGATACCCGACCGGCCGCCAATGGTTCCATCGGCGTCTGTGGTTGGAATCTTGTCACTCCCGAAACGATAGAAGAAGCTCAATCGATCGTTAGCAGTGTGATCTATTCGGATAATCTCCTGCCTGAATTTCGCGATATTCAAAGTCGGAAAATCAAGTCCCAGCGCCGTCAGTCGAGTCGGCTCGGGAATCTTATTCCACACCTGGGTGATGTACTGCTGCGCAGTATTACTGACCGTAGCGACGCTGCCCAGGCGTGTCCCAGCGGGAAGGATAGACGTGCAATTCGTCGAACTTGAAGCACTCAAACAAATATCGACTGGAAAGATTCCAGTCTTCATCGCATTGGTGGGGACGACGGACGTCAGCGTGGGATAACGAGTATCGCGACGCTGCTCTTCTGAAAAGAAGAAGAACGTGCGTGGAATGCGGCCTCCCCAATCGCCGCCCTCTCCGAATTTGAAGAAGTAAATCGGGCCGCCGACGGTGAAGCCATAGTTGTTATAGCGGAACGGCTTTCTCCTCAGCTTTCCATTTGAATCGCGACCAAGCGAAGCCGCCAACGATGGAGTCCGGTTGGATAGGAAGTCATTGGCATTGAAGGCCTCGTTGCGAATAAATTCAAAAGCGCTGCCGTGAAACTTCTCGCCGCCTGAGCGAGTCACGACGTTGATCTGTCCGCCGCCGCTGCGGCCTGACTCTGCCGGATAAAGACTGCGCAGCACCTTGAATTCGCCAATCGAATCGACGCTGGGATAGGATTGAATCGTCAGGTTAGATCCGCGGTCAGTAACGTCAGCGCCATCAACGGTGAAAGTGTTTTGGGTGCTGCGACCGCCGTTAACCGAAATCAGGGTTCGATTAACAACCTGGGTGTCCGGATTGTTGGTTCCAGTAAATACGAGGTCATCAAGATCATTGGTAACGCCCGGCGCGAGTGTCACCAGCTGAACAAAGTTTCGATTGTTGATGGACAACTCACGAACTTGATCGCCATTGATTACGCTCGATACCGTCGCAGATGTTAACTCGACGGTTAATGGCGCGGCTTCAACCGTCACCACTTCAGCGATATTTCCTGCTTCAAGAGAGACATCCACCGAACGCGAAGCTCCGACGTCAAGTTTGACTCGTTTCTCAACGTGCTTTTTGAAGTTCGGCGCCTCGATTGAGACGTCGTAAAAAGCTGAAGGCAGGTTTGGAGCGGAGAACTGGCCTTCCTCATTTGTACTGGCGGTACGGACGACGATTTTCTTTTCGCTGTCGGTAATAGTCACTGTCGCACCGGTCACTGCGCCTCCATTAGCGTCCTTGACGGTGCCAACGAGACTGCCACTGACTTCCTGGCCCATGGCCACGCCGCTCAGCAAAAGACAGAGCGCGCCGGCGATGAGAGTAATTAGGGGGAACTTAGGTAGATGTCTCATAGTTGCTTCCTTTTTCGTAATTGACAACGAGTTGCTATTTCTAAGGGTTAAGGGAGTCTTTACCCAAAATCAGAACAGAGAACTGATCTTCTAGAAACTGGAACGACTGTTACTGCGTTGCTTACAACAGACAAACCGCTGGAAAGATGATAGCGATTTATACACCGATGGCATTTCCGTGGCAAGCAAGAACTCGGCTCATTCCTGTTACTTTAGTGAAGCGCTTAAACTCGCAGCCGGTCCGCGCAGAGCAACTCCAGGCCGTGCAAAAGTCATGGCGCCATTTCCGAAGACGATATCTCCATTGACTAGCACATAACTAATACCTGCGGCGTACTGGTGTGGCTGCTCGAACGTCGCGAGATCGTTAATTGTGTTTTCGTCAAAGATCACGATGTCAGCGGCGTAGCCCGGTCTCAACAAGCCGCGATCGTGAAAGCCGAAAGTCTGGGCCGGAAGCGATGTCATCTTTCGAATCGCATCCTCGAGCGTAATGATCTTCTGGTCACGAACGTAACGTCCCAGCACTCGCGCGTTGTTTCCGTAGCCGCGAGGATGGGGCATGCTTTTATCAACCTGGTGCACGCCACTATCGGAAGCAATCATGGTGAAAGGTTCGCGCATGATGTTGCCGATATCTTCCTCGCTCATGCTGTGATAGACCATCCCGGCGCCACCGGCTTCGTACATCGCGATGATTTGGTCGATCTGGTTCTTGACATCGCTCTTGCCACGAACCTGCTTTGTGATTTCAGTGATCGACTTGCCGTTGAATGAAGGATCGGGGTCGTAGCTGGCAACTACTGCATAAGAGTAGTCCTTGAAACCGCGATTCTTCAGTTCCTCTTTCATTTCCTTGACGACTCGCTCTCGCTGACTCTGGTCGGCTAAGCGCTTCTTTCCGGCTTCCAATCCGCCTGCACGCAACCAGGTCGGCAAACGCGAGTCGAGCGAGGTTGAGCTCGCCGTGTAAGCATATTGGTCGACGGTTACGCTCAATCCCCTGGCGCGTGCTTCGCGAACGAGACCAATGGTCATCGGGCTTTGGCCCCATAGTCTCTTGCTGCTGATCTTGAAGTGTGAGATCTCAACTGGTAAGCCAGCCTGTTCACCAACTTGTATGCTTTCCTTAATAGCGTCGGCAACTTTTCCTTCCTCGCTACGCATGTGAGTCGCGTAGAGCCCGCCATGCCGAGCGACAACCCGAGCCAGGCCAATAATCTCGTCGGTCTTGGCGTAGGCGCCGGGAACGTAAATTAGTCCCGTCGACAAACCGACGGCGCCGTCTTTCATGGCCTGCTCAACGACCGCCTCCATCTGATTCTGTTCTTCTGGAGTTGGAGCGCGATCATCCAGTCCCACCACCTGGCGACGAACCGAGCCATGCGCGATCAAAGTCGCGAGATTCACTGCAAGAGGTTTTTGCTTGATCTGTCCCAAGAACTGACCGACATCAGTAGCGGACGAACCGCAGTTTCCAGTGACCAGAGATGTCACTCCCATGCGGACGAAATTCTCGGCTTCCGGAAGGTTGTAGATGGACTCAACATGTGTGTGTACGTCGATGAATCCAGGCGCAACAATCTGTCCTTTAGCGTCGATTACGGTTCGGCCTTCGGTGCGATCGACGCGGCCGATCCTGACTATCTGTCCATCATTGATAGCAATATCAGCGCGGTACCACGGATTGCCGGTACCGTCGATCACCCGCGCGTTCAGGATCACCATCGAATAAGGCTGTGGGCCTTGAGACGAGACGACTAAATTTCTCACGGATGTAAACGGAGAGATTGCGACCGTGGCTACAATCAGGAACAGTTGACGAATGAAACGGGACATCAAATACAGGTTAGCGTTTGCTCTCAAGCTGAATCATGGATCCGCACCAGGCCCGGATCCATGATTGATCTATCCCAAAGCAATCCGGTTCTATCAGACTAAAAATTGAACTTACCAGACACCTGAATTCTGCGCGCATTGTTCGTTACCGTATCGTTAATACGACCAAACGTCGTCGAAGTTATGAGCGCCGTTGGGTTGTCGAACGAAGGATGGTTCAGAACATTTCTCACGTCAAAGCGCAGATCAAAATTCACAGACTCTTTAATCTTGAACTTCTTCGAAAGCGAGGCGTCCCACTGGAAATACTGCGGAGCCAGGAAGAAGTTTCTTCCAGTGTTTCCGATCGATCCCGGTGCTGGTGGAGTGAACAGGGCGCGAGTCGCAGAGTCGAACCAGAAGTTCTTGCCGCTTTCCAACACCAGCTTACCAATGTTTCGCGTGCATCCGGAACAATCGGACGTCGATTGCACAACGTTGCTGACGGTGTTGAGTCCCGAATAGACCGTAAAAGGTCGACCCGACGTCCACAGGACGGTTCCCGAGAACTGCCATCCGCCGATAACGTGATCGACAACGGTCGGAGCGCCTTTACCAAACCTTCGTCCTTTGCCGAAGGGTAGCTCATAAGTGTACGTCCCCTGGAAGACATGACGGCGATCGAAATCTGAGAAGGTGTAATTCAACCGGCGATCGCGATTGTCAAAAGGCGTGCTGGAGGCTGACTGGACCGAACCCGTCGAAACGGTGCTGAGCGAAGGATCCCAGGACCGATTGTCTTTCGAGGTCGATCGCGTGTAGGCAAATTGGAAACCGAGGCCCGAGTTGATTCGGCGCTTGAAGATGAACTGTAGGCCGTTGTAGCGCGAATAGTCATTGCTATCAAAGACGTTCAAACCGCCAGAGAACTGCGGGTATGGCTGTAGCAGGAAGCTAAAGCCGGTCAAATCAAGCAGGCGTTGATTGAGTTGAGCATTCGTACAAATCCCGGCGCTGACGTCTGCTGTTTGGCAAGTTTTCTGTGAAACTGCGAGCGCCAGAGTTGCCGCACTGCCTTGTGTTAGTGCCGTCGTATTCAAGGCGCGGAAGCGGGTAGTACCACCATTGTTGGCGGCGCTGCCCGACATGATCAGATTGATTAAGGGGCTGTTGTAACTGGAGTTGGTTCTTACCTTGTTGAAGGCATCCAGGAAGTTTGCATCCGCGAGACCCGGAACCGACGCCAGGATATTCACCTGGTTCACGTTGTACCCACCGAGCAAGTGGACAGCGTGTTTCCCGATGTAGTTAATCTCAATAACGTTCTTGCCAATCTCGCGTTGGAAGCTCAACGAGTATTCGTGAATTTGCGGGAACTGCAAATCCGGATCGATGACGCTGGTCGAACCAGTTCCAAATGGAACAGGTTGGCGCAAAACGTCAGGCGTGCTCGGTGGCACCAGGGCAGTAAGTACTGGTCCGAGATTGCGGTACAAACCTCCACCCTGGCCAAAAGTGGAATTGGTTACCGCAGTGTTGTTGCCCGGTGTGCTCTGAAAGATCGACGAGCCAAAGAGAAAAGTCGCAATCCTATCCGAGGCGATTCGATAGTTGCCTCTGATTGACGTCTTTCCAGTCTTGAACGGATCCCACGCAAACCCGATCGAAGGCAAAAGTTTGTAATCGTTCTTGAATACTTCGTTCTCTACCCATTTGAGCGTATTAGACGGTGGCGCCCCCAGCTTTACCGGCTGGTTCGGAGTTAGTATCGGCCTGCCATTCACTGACGGATGCAGTTTGGCCTCAAGGCGCGCGCCGATATCAAAGACAAGGTTCGGTCGAAATCTCCAGCTGTCCTGGAAGTAAAAATCCAGTTCGGGATATTTAGCTTTGTTAATCCATCTCGTTCCGGCTGTAGCAAAGCTGTTGCCATTTGCTATGAAAGCTTGTGAAACCGTGTTCACTTTGCCGAGTAAATCCACAATGGTGTTTTGGAGCCGGACAAGATCATTGTTATTAATGCTGGTGGCCCCGGATGCAGGCAGATTGAACGTAGTGAATCCTGCCACACCGCTCAAACTGACGATGGGCTCGATAGCTGAACCAGCAACACTTGATCGGTCGTCCTTGTGCGTACCGATGCGGAAATTAATGCCGCCTTTAAAAGTATGGTTCCCGCGAATGTAGGTAAGGTTATCGATGTATTGATATAGCGTCACCCCACGCGCGTTGTACGAGAAGTTGGTGTTCGGCGTGGACGGGTTAATAAATGCGAAAGGCAAATTCGGATCGGGGTGTGGCGTTTCGAACTTAAACGCAAATTTGCTGATGCCGAAAATAGCCTCGTTCGTGATTGTGTTTGTTGGGGACCAGCGCCAGTTGATGGCCCAGTTCTCCGGGTTTCTGAACGTGTCGACGAAGTTCGGCGAGTTCGGAAAGATCGGACGACCCGAGTTTGCTGAATCGCCAAACGTATTCTGTTTACCCCTGGCATAACGAACGTAAATCAAACTGCTATCAGTAAACTTGTAATCCAACTTGGTGACAAAGTCGTACTGCCGCTCGCGCTGCGGCGAGCCAAAGTTGAAGCAGGCAGTGTTCAACCCATCGGGCGTGCATCCCGTTGCCCCTGAAAAGCTATTGGCTGCGGGCATCGAGTTGATGATTCCCGAAAGCGTAGAATCAAGCCCAACACCAGTCGGATTGGTGGCAATGTTATAAGAAGAGATACAGGGCGCATTGGTCGGCGGGGTTCCAGTGCATGCGGGCAAAAGCGGATTTCCAGCCGTATCGACCGCAGCTGTTGGCGTTCCCGCCGGCGCATTAGCCCTTCCTACCACATAACGAAACAACCCGGAACGTGCCGACGCTGTGTACACCGGACGAGAAACCAACGCAGTGTCATACGCGCGGAGGAGTTGAAGATTAACGAAGAAGAATGCCTTGTCCTTCAACCAGCGGAAACCCTTGCCGCCCAAACCCGGATCGAAAAGTGGGCCACCTACGCTGCCGCCAAAGATATGCTGAACGAACTGCTCTTTGGGAAGCTGAGCGATGGTTATCGGATAGCTCGCGGCATCGAATCTCGGCGAGCGATAAAACTCAAAAGCATTTCCATGAAAGGCATTCGTCCCTGATTTGGTGACCAGCGTTACCTGCGCCCCGCTGCTGCGTCCAAGCTCAGCCGTGAAGTTGCTGGTGACAACTTGAAACTCCTGAACCGAATCCGGATTCGGTCGAAGCGGAGTGAAGTTTGAACCACCGGCCGTTGACTCATTGATATCAATTCCATCAAGTGTGAAATTGAAAGCGCGATCACGCGATCCGTTGACGTTAACAGCGCCGCCAGTATTTCCGCCGATCACAACACCGGGCTGAAAGTTCAGAAGGTCGAGCGGGTTTCTTCCGCGGGTCCCGACAATCGGCAAACTTTCCAGCGCGCGCTGCTCGATGGTGCTACCAATGTTACCCGAGGTACTTGTTTGTACTTGCTCGGCAACGGCTGCTACGGTCACCACCTCGGTAACGCCGCCTGGTTCCATTGAAACCGTCACAGTTGCTGGTTGATTGACGTTGACGGGATTCCCCTTACTCACGTACTTCTTGAAACCTTGCTTCTCAATTGAGACGGTGTAGTCGCCGACCTGGACGAGGTCAAAAGCGTAAGTTCCGCTCGGACTCGTCTCCGTCGTGAATGAAATTCCGTTGGACTCATTTGTCAACGTCACCGTGGCGCCAACAATCGCCGCGCCGTTGGCATCCAGTACCGTTCCCGTAACACGAGAGGTTGTTCCTTGCGCATAGGTGAGAGTAAAGGCTGCGAAAACTACCGCGACTGAGATCACGAGGTGCAAAAAGACTCGGCTTTTCATTGGGGACTCCTCTTCGACAGCTGAACTACGGTTGGAAACGAAATCAGATCTGGAACTAATACCAATGCCTTAAGGCAGCACGTCGATCAGTTCGACACTGCTGCTGTGGTATTGATCCAGCGGACTACCAGCTTGTGTTCCTTGAAAGATACCGGCGCTTGATCAAGCTTGAAACTCTTTATCCCACGGAGAAAGCATTATAAGAGTCCACCGCAGGATAATGGTAACTAAAGATTTTTATCAATTCGATAAGTTTTGCTGATTGCAGTTTTGGAGCAGATTGATTGCGCGTCGGCACTTTATCTAACCGAGGTAGTGCCCTAATTTGGAGTGCGCCGACCTGTCGGCGCTTTGGTCGCTGCGACCTGTCGCAGCAAGTTGTCGGAAACGGAACATTACCAAGCAGCGCGGCGTCAAGCCACCGCGGGCGAAAGCGGTGACAGGTCACCGCACTCCTTTAGCGCACTGCTGTTTACTCCTATACTTTTCAAATGCCGAGTGTCCTGTTTGGCGATGATGCATCACCCCACGATTGGCGATTCTCAGCGGGGTCGCCAACCGAAATCCTATTAGCTCGAACACTGTCTGAGGTCATTCCGCTGCTGCGACGTGTCGAAGCAGTCGTAGCTGAGGGAGCACACGCAGTGGTTCTACTCAGTTATGAAGCAGCACCAGCCTTCGACATCGCGTTGACCACCCATCCAGCTTCAGACTTCCCCTGCGCCTTGGCTGCAATCTTCCCCAACTCGACCTCTACACGCGATGAACTAACGGCGGGTGCATATCAACTTAGCGATTGGAAACCGCTGGTGACGTTGGACCAGTACGAACGGTCTATTTCCCGAATTCGAGATCTGATCGCCCAAGGCTACACCTATCAGGTGAATTACACTTTGCCGCTGGTTTGTGATTTCGCCGGTGATCCTGAAGCATGGTACCGGGACTTGTATAAGGCGCAACCTGCTCCTTACTCGACCTATCTCGATCTGGGAAGATACAAAATACTAAGCCTGTCGCCAGAACTGTTCTTTCTGCGAAAAGGAGACTCTGTAACCACGATGCCGATGAAAGGTACGGCGCGGCGTGGCCGGTGGTTGCAGGAAGATCTCGAGATTGCCGATCGCCTTTCTAACTCTGAGAAGGATCGAGCCGAGAATGTAATGATTGTGGATCTGCTGAGAAATGACCTCGGCAAGATCTCGCAGCCAGGCAGTGTGCGGGTTTCGCGGCTCTTCGAGCTGGAACGCTATGACACTGTGTGGCAGATGACCTCGACTGTGGAGTCAAGCCTTTCGCCGCAAGTAGGGCTTACTGAAATGTTAGCTGCACTTTTTCCGTGCGGTTCGATTACGGGAGCGCCAAAGATTCGCACGATGGAGATCATTCGCGATCTTGAGCTGGCGCCAAGAAACATCTTCACCGGAACGATTGGATTGATTAAGCCCGGCGGTGATTGTTGCTTTAATGTAGCGATCAGGACGGTCTTGTTGGACTCTCACACGGGTCGGGCTACGTTTGGAGTAGGTGGAGGCATCACTTTTGATTCCACAGCTGCCGGAGAGTACGACGAGTGCCTGGCGAAAGCCGCTTTTCTCAACCGTGCGCATCCGGATTTTCAGCTCCTCGAATCGATGCTCCTGGAAGACGGAGACTTGTTCTTATTGAATCGACATCTTGTCCGGCTGCGTGAATCGAGTAGTTACTTCGGATTCAAATTCAGCGAGGATGAACTAGCTGAGCAGTTGCTGGGACTGCGCGAAACTCACCGCAGCGGCAAATGGAAGGTTCGATTACTTCTTTCGAAAGAGGGACAAACAACGGTGGACGTAACTGCATTGCCAAGCTCGCCGCCTGTTAGTCGTCGAGTAAAGCTGGCGTCGTTCGCGGTCGAGCCTACCCAGCGTTTCCTTTTCCACAAAACTACCCATCGCATTTGGTACGACCGTGCTTTTGCGGAAAAAGGCGATGGCGACGATGTCATCCTGTGGAATGATCGAGGGGAACTTACTGAGTCGACGATCGCCAACGTGGTGGTATCGTTGGACGGAAAGCTTTTTACGCCTCCGCGATCTGCTGGACTGCTAGCGGGAACTTTTCGAGAAGAACTGTTGGGCCAGAAAAAGATTTATGAGCGAACGATTCACAAGGAAGAACTCAAACCCGGCGATTCGTTCTACCTGGTGAACTCAGTTCAGAAGTGGATGCCCGCCGTGCTTATTAATGATTGATGGGCGCTGACTAGCTATTCATACAACAGGAATCTTCTTCTCGCCTGCATGAACTGTTCGAGCGGACCGTTCCACGACTGCACGATATCTTCAGCGGCATCGCCACGCTTCACTCGCGCAAGTGCGTCACCATTAGCCAAAAGTCGCAGGTAGTCATCCACCTTCCAGTCCTTCGGATAAAGACGGCGCAATGCTACCGCCACTTCCAGGCCCGTGAAGAGCGGACGAAACTGGCTGCGATTGGTAATGATGATGTTGATACCGCGGCATTCGACACCTTTGAAGACTGAAGTCGTCGGAGTAAATCTCGCCGGCACGAATCGAACGCCCGGGAGCCGGCGGTTGTTCAGATGCTCAGCCAGCTCCTGGCCATTGATCCATGGCGCACCTACCAACTCGAACGGAGTGTCTGTCCCTCGTCCGACGGAAACGTTTGTCGTCTCGAGCAAACCAATACCGGGATAAAGCGTTGCTTCAGTCAAACTCCGCATGTTTGGCGAAGGGTTAATCCAGGTGAGATTGGTCGCGTCGAACCAGCTGGCGCGCCGCCATCCGTCCATTCTTACGACGCGCAAATCACAGCCAATCTTCTTTTGCTCATTAAACAGTTGGGCCAGCTCGCCTACAGTCATGCCATGCCGTACCGGCATCGTGTGATAGGCGATAAAAGCCAGCTTGTCAGCATCGGCAACTGGTCCTTCTACATCCAAACCGCCAATCGGGTTGGGGCGATCGAGCACGAAAACGGGAACTCGAGCTTTCGCGGCTTCCTCCATCACGTAACCCAGCGTCGTGATGTAAGTGTAGAACCTCACGCCGATATCCTGAATGTCGTAAATGATGGCGTCGAGGTTCTTGAGTTGGTCTGCTTGCGGACGACGTGTCTCGCCATATAACGAGAAAATGGGAAGGCCGGTTTTCTCATCTTTCGAGTCCGAAATCTTTTCGTCAGCGCCGCCGCGAATACCGTGCTCGGGCGAAAAAAGTGTGACCAGCCGAACACCGCGTGCTTCTCGCAGGACATCTATCGTCGAATTACCGTCACGATCAACTCCTGTGTGATTAGTCACGAGGCCAATTCGCATTCCGGCGAGTTGCTTGAAACCATCTCTCTTCAAAACGTCGATGCCGTTCAAAACTTTTCCGTCAGCGGCTGAAGATAGCGATGGCCGCACTCGAGGATCTGCAGGAAACGATGTGACCTGCGACAAAGTCTTGATTGAGTCCGCGTAGTATTTGCCGAGATTGGTCCGAGCTCGTTCCAGCGCCGCGCTGTCGGTAATCGCGCTCGCCACAATCGAAGCCACGCGGCCGCGCAAAGGACCGACGTCACCCTTGCCATCCGGATGAACACGATTGCTGAGAAAGACTACGAAGGTCTCGCTCGCCGGATCGATCCAAACCGACGTGCCGGTGAATCCGGTATGTCCAAACGAGCCGAGCGGAAATACATCGCCTCGATTTGTCGAGAAGCTCGTGTTGATGTCCCAGCCAAGACCGCGCGTCCATCCCTGGTCGGAAACCAGCCGAGGGCGAGTCATCTCGGCTACAGTCAAAGGACTCAGAATGCGCACGCCGCGATTCTGTCCGCCATTCAGAATCATCTGACAATAAACGGAAAGATCGTGAGCAGTCGAAAACAGCGCTGCATGACCGGCGACTCCGTCCATTCGATAGGCCGTCGGATCATGAACTTCTCCGCGCAACCACCGCTCACCTTCAGAGCCAACGTTCGTTGCTGAATCACCGAGATAACTTAACTGGGCGCGACGCCGCTCGGTTGGCGCGATCCGGGTTTTCTCTTTTTCCGGCGGATGAAAACCGGTATCACGCATCCCCAGAGGCACGAAGATGTTTTTGCGCGCGAACTCATCCAGCTTCAAGCCACTTGCCCGGCGCACCACTTCTCCCAAAGCAATAAAGCCAATGTCGCTGTAGACAAACCTGGCGCCCGGCTGACTCCGCAGCGGCTCTTTGATGAGTCGCTTGATAGCCTCGTCGTAGCCGGTCCACCGTTCTTTCAGATCGAAGTCGGGCGCGTAACCCGAGCGATGAGTTAGTAACAGCTCAATCGTGATCCGTTCCCTGCCATCGCCCGTAATCTCGGGAATGTAATGCGACAAAGGATCGCTGAGACGGACCTTGCCTCGCTCAACCAGAATCATAATGCTGGTGGCAGTGGCCACGACTTTGGTAAGACTCGCCAGATCAAAGACGGTATCGAGCGTCATCGGTTCATGTTGAGGCTCGACACTTCTTTCTCCGTACGCTTTCTCCCAGACCACCTGGCCTTTGCGCGAGACGAGCACCACCGCGCCCGGCAGCTGATGTTTCTCGATGGCGTCGCCGATAACAACATCCATTTCCGACAGTCGCGCTGGAGAGACACCGAGACCGGTTGATGTCCCGACCACCGCGCGCTGGGAAAAGGTTTGGCCGACAAAGGAAAGAAGGAGGAGGACGGTAAGGCAAAAGGCACACGGGCGGGACGCCCGTGCCACGCGCCTACGATATTGCGGCTGCATAAAAAGAAGTCTTCCAAACATAAAAGCCTTCCCTCGGTTTGTGGATTCTTACTGCCCGACCTTCTTCAGCTGCAGACCTGTGCCTCGCGGGTACAGACCCGGCAGCGAAATGGGCAGACGTCCAGAAATGTCGATCTGGCCAAGCACTGCTCGCGCTGCAGCCTGCTGCAAGCTCGGCATGTCGCCATAGGCCACGAGATATGTGCGCAGTTCGGGAAAGTTCATGAGCAAATACGGATTACCAAAGCTGATCGGCACCAGCCGCGCACGCTTTTCAATCAATGCGTTCAATGCTTTCCTTCCAGGTTCGGGAAGTCCGACGCTTCTCATCTCACCGGAACGAACGCGGCCGTAGAGCGAGGCAATCACGATGTCAGCTGCTTGAGCGCGATCTAGAACAGTTTGGACGTCCTTGTCGGAGGATCGATCATCCAGGACCATTGTCTCCATCTTCACGCCGGCACGGTTCATCGTAGTGACAAATGGATTTGCAACTACTAACCGGTCATCGCCATTGGTGACCGCAAGATTGAAAATCTTTACGTCTGCTTTAGGAATCCCGAGCGGCAACACGTTGTCCTCGTTTTTCACGAGGGTGATCGTGTGCTCAGCAATTTCTCGCGCCAGATCCATAACCTCGCGACTGCCAACCACGCGGTCGATCACGTCAACTTCAGCGAACCGGTTGTCCTTCAAGCCGAGATCATATTTCGCGGCCATCACTTTGCGCACGGACTCGTCTAATCTCGCTTCCGAAATGCGCCCTGATCGAACTGCTGCCTGGAGACCGCGAACCGCTGCGTCAGCATCCGTAGGCTTTAACAACAAATCGGCGCCGGCTTCCAATGCCCTCACTGCGGTCTCTTCCGGAGTGAAGTAAATGGTTAATCCGCTCATGCTGAGCGCGTCGGTAACGATCATTCCGTTGAAGTGCAGGTCGTTCCTGAGAATGCCGCCGAGCACTGGAGACATCGTCGCCGGCATAGTTCCAGTTGTTTCGATCTCGCCGGCCTCAGAAGTGTCTACAGGTTTACCTTTGACGTTCTTAGGCAACGGCTTCACGACGGTAGGATCGACTTGAGGAAGTCCAATGTGACCGACCATTACCGCACCCACACCAGCTTCAACTGACGCTCGGAACGGAACCAGCTCGACACTATTCAAACGATTTCGGTCAACATCGATTTCAGGTAGGCCGCGATGAGAATCAACCGCCGTGTCCCCATGTCCGGGGAAATGTTTGGCAGTCGCTATGACGCCGCCGCGTTGCGCGCCTTCAGTGAAAGCGGCTGCGAAACGGGCCACATCTGCGGGGTCTTCTCCGTACGACCTGACATTGATTACCGGGTTCGCGGCATTGTTATTCACGTCAACCACAGGCGCGTAAATCTGCTGAATCCCCAAAGCGCGAGCCTCGCGCGCAGTAATCTCACCCTGCCGGCGCGCGTATTCAGGATTGCCAGTCGCCGCAACAGCCATGTTCCAGGGGAAATTGACAGTGTCATCGAACCGCATGCCGGCTCCCGCTTCAAGATCCGCGGAAATCAACAGCGGGTACTTCGACAACTCCTGCATGCGATTCACCAGCACTACGGACTCGTACACCGGCCCTCTGAAAAGAATGATGCCGCCGATGTGGTTTTCTACAACGTGGTGACTGAGCGCTCGAAAAGCATCGCTGTCCTGACTCAAATAAGTTGCGTTTACTCCAACATAAATTAGCTGACCGATCTTTTCATCGATCGACATTTTCTTGAGCTGCTTATCTGCCCATTTCTGCGCATCTTTCGTTGGTGTGATTGTGTACGGTTTTATTTGCCGTTCTTTGGCCGCAACTGAGCGAGGAGAGATCTGCGCCGAGGTAACGAGTAAAACCAAAACGACAAGTACTGCTACAAGTCTAAGCGCGGTGGTGCGATCAGTTTTCATAGTTAGTCAGATTACGATGCTGAAGGCGAAAGCTCGTCCTGCCGATCTGCGGGCGCTTCCGCAAATGCGTACGAAACCACCCAAGCGACGAAAAAAGTTACAAGACTTCCAATCAAGACGTACCAGGTCCACGCTATGGGCGTCCAAAAACGGATATAAAGCATCACTACGATACTCGCTAACATTCCAATCAAGGCCGGAGGCTCACTGACTCGGCGCAGGAACGTCCCCACCAGGAAAACTCCGAGCACAGGACCGTTGATTAACGAGGCTACCGATAAGGCTTGATCAAGAGCTGATCGATTCTGGCGCATCGCAAGCAACGCGACGCCGATCTGGAGCACTCCCCAAACCAACGTCAACCAGTGAGACACTCGCAAATAGTGACGGTCATCTTTGTTCGGACGGAAAGGCTTGTAGAGGTCATTCACCGCGGTGGCCGCGATCGAATTTAGTGATGATGACAGCGCCGCTGCAAAGATTGCGGCCACCACCAAACCAGACAAGCCCGACGGCATGAACCTGGTGATGAAATCCGGAAAGACTCGATCGCCTCCGACAATTTGAAATGAACCGTTGACTGGCAGCGTGGCTACTCCGTTAGCAAGTGAGCCGTACGCCGGATCGCTATGCGGTCCATAGAAAGCGAACAGCAACACACCGATAAATAAGAATCCGAGGAATTGAGCGAACACAACGGCTCCGCTCGACAGCAGCGCTGCTGCAGCTCGGCGCGGCTTGTCGGTGCACAGATAACGCTGGACAAGATATTGATCTGTTCCATGCGTGCTCATGGTCAGAAAACAACCGCCCAGCAGTCCGGCCCAGAAGGTATAGGTCTTCGTCAGGTCAATCGGCAAAGTGAAATTGAAAGCCTTGCCTGCCAAAGGAATCGCGAAGGCATAGCTCGTCGGCCTAATGCCAAAGTCTATAAAGTTGAATTTGTGGTATTGCTCTCCTAACGAGACCGCGCCGGAAAAGCCACCCTTGATCGCCATCACGAGAACTACTCCGGCCATTGCGGCTCCGGCGAGGTAAATTCCCAACTGCACGACCTCGACCCAGATGACCGCCTCCATGCCTCCAAAGTAGGTGAAGATAATCATCACCACGCCCAGCAAGACCACCGAAGCAATGACAATTGTTTCCACATTTGCCTGGGGCTGAAAGGCAGTGTAGACGGCGGCCAGCACAAACGCAGTGAGTAACAGCCGAATACCGTCAGCGATGTTTCGCATCACTACAAAGAGCGAAGCAGCCAGCATCTTGATGCGATTACCGAACCGGCGCTCGAGGAGTTGATAAACCGTCATCAACTCACCTCGAAAGTAGGACGGAATGAAGAGCAGCGATATGACAATGCGACCGCACATGTATCCGAGCACAAGCTGGATAAATTGGAAGTTGCCTCCCCGCGCGAAAGCAATCCCCGGCACTGAAATAAAAGTGATAGTGGAAGTCTCGGTAGCTACGATCGAAGCCGCGATGGCCCACCAGGGCACAGTGCGATCGCCAAGAAAATAGTCTCTCGTCGTCTCCTGTTTCTTCGAAAACCAAACACCGAACAAGGTGATGCCGATGAGATACCCAAAAATGATTATCAGGTCGAGGGTTTTCATTTGTTGTTTTTGGGAACGGTCATGCGATGAATCTCGGCGGCTCGCGAAACTACGCCGCCTGATGCCGCCAGCGCTCGCTCAGCTTCGCGTAATGAGCAACCGGTCTGTGCTATCAGCAAGGCAGCCGGCAAACTTCCCTTTGCATTTTCAAGAGCAGATACCGCAGCCTGCTCATCTAATCCAGTCTCGCTGACAATAATTCGAATCGCTCGAGCCTGCAGCTTTTGATTGCGGGTCTGCACGTTCGTCATGCGATTACCGCTGACGTAACCGAGCTTGACCATCGTTGCTGTCGACAACATGTTCAGCACCAGCTTTTGAGCAGTACCGGCTTTTAGACGGGTAGAGCCGGCCAACACTTCCGGTCCCACCACAGGCACGATACTAACCTCAGCAGCTTTTGTGATCGGAGAGTCCGGAACGCAGGTTACCGCAACCGTGAAAGCTTCGCACGCTTTTGCGAATGAAACTGCGCCGACTGTGTACGGAGTTCGTCCTGACGCCGCGATACCAACGAGCGCATCATCCCTGGTAAACCCGCGCGTCTTCAAATCGCGGGCTCCAGCTTCGGAGTCATCTTCGGAAGCCTCGACCGCTCGATAACAGGCTTCGTACCCGCCCGCGATTATCGCCTGCACCATGTCCGGAGAAACGCCAAAAGTCGGCGGGCATTCGGAAGCGTCCAACACACCGAGTCTCCCGGAAGTTCCGGTGCCGATGTAAAAAAGCCTACCGTCGTTGCGCAGCCGCTCAGTGATTCCGTCAACAGCTCTCGCCACTGCGGGAAGTACTTCCCTCACCGCGACGGCGACCAGCGCGTCTTCGTCATTCATCAGCCGCAGAATCTCAGCGGTTGAGAGCGAACTCAGTTCGGCGGTCCGGGGGTTTTCTTGTTCAGTTATGGGAAGCGGATCAGATCCGCCAGCATTATTGTCCATGCCAGATTTGTGATTTATTGAATGATTGAAGATTCGGAAAAGAGTATAGGTCCAACCAGAGCAAAGCAGGAATTGATCGATAAAGAAATTTAGCCCGCCAGCGCGACTCGAACGTGCTCGCGCGCCATCCTTGCTGCAGCCAACGCTGGAGGAAATCGAGGCGGAGCCAGAAACGCTTTCGGAGCCGCGCGTTGCATCTCGCTTCGAAGTGATTCCAGAAGCAGCTCGCCGGCCGCAAACACACCTCCAACATAGGCTACTTGAAATCGCTCGAGATCCATTTTGAGACCTTTGATTACCGCGCCTGCAGCAATGCCGAGCTGAGTTCCCGCTTGTTTGATAATCTCCAGCGCCACTTCATCACCAGACTTGGCAGACTCGATCACGGGCTTGGTAAAACCGGCGATGCGCTCATTAGTGATAGTGGGCGCGTAGATCGCAGTCGCCAAATCATCGGCTGATGAAACGTGAAAGTAGGAGCACGCGGCACTGGTTAACGAAGTTTCAGGACCTCGACCATCAGCGGCATGCGCGACTGCAGTTAGCGCGCGCCGGGCAATCCACGACCCACCTCCTTCATCGCCGATCGTTGGTCCCCAACCACCGGCTCGTAGGCGCCGACCGCGCGAGTTCACGCCGCAGCTAACCGACCCGGTACCGGCAATAATCACTACGCCTGGCTCGCCACCTGTAGCTCCATACAATGCGATCTCGGCGTCACCAACTACTTCAAGCTCGCGAATCCCAAGCGACTGCAATGTCTCTTCCATGCGATCGCTCAGTTCTTTGCGGCGCGCTCCGGCCAAGCCAATCTCCAGCGCCAGGATTTCGGATCTTCTCACTCTGGCTTGCGCGCAGGCTCGGTCCAACGCCTCTCTGATGGTTGCTGCAGAGATTGTGATTCCGACGCGTAATGGATTGGATGGTCCAGCGTAGCCTTCCCCGATAACCTGGTCATCGTGGTTGAGAACCACGGCATGAGTCTTGGTGCCGCCCCCGTCCACGCCGGCCACCATGTCTCGCGGACGCAGAATTCCGCCGGCTACCAAATCGCTGGATCGGGGGGCAGTGGTCACCATCGTGGGAGTTCGTCGAATATTCTCGTATGATTGGCCGCGTTGACTCTTGCTCATTCTAGGTGCGCCTAACATATAATGGAAACTAAAAGATTTTATCGTTACGATAATCGAGCGTAATAGGAGTTGCGAAGATGGAGATTAGACAGCTGCGAGCTTTTGTAGCTATCGCTGAGTCAGGAACATTCACCGCTGGAGCAGTGCGAGTTCACGTCACGCAGGCTGCAGTCAGCATGCAGATCCGTCAACTCGAGGGCGAGGTTGGCGCCAAGCTTTTCATTCGCGCGCCTCGCAACGTCATTCTCACCGAAGCCGGCGAAAAGTTGTTGGAGCGCGCGCGTCACATGCTGCTGGACCATGATGCTGCTCTTGAAGAGATTGCTGAGCTGGCGGGGGCGAAGCGTGGTCGCTTGCGAATCGGTAGCGCCTCTGCGGGAGTGACTGCAGAGGTCCTTCCTCGGCTATTAAAAGAAGTGCGGAGGCGATATCCGAATGCTGACGTTTCGGTTACGTCAGGCACCAGCGAGTCACTGGTCCAGCAAATTCTCGCCGCCGAAGTTGACATAGCGTTTGTGTCACTGCCCGTCGAAGCTCGAGGAATACACACGGAACAGTTGAACGAAGACCAGCTCGTCGCGATTGCCTCTCCGAAGCACGATCAAGCAAACCAAAAAACCGTGAGTGCCTATGCGCTCGCCGGCGAGAGTTTGATTTTGGGCGAGCGCGGGGGCAACACTCGCCGGTTGCTCGATGAATTCTTTGCGCAAGCGGGAGTAAAACCAAACGTCGCCATGGAGCTCAGCCGTCAGGCAGCAATCAAGCGCATGGTGGAGGAAGATATGGGTGTCGGTGTCGTCCCGCTGCAGTCCGTACGCGACGAAGTCGACAAAGGGAAACTAGTCCGCTGGTGGATTGAAGGCGCGCAAATCAACTGGCAACTCGGCCTGGCCCGGCTGTCTGGAGGGTATGAATCACCGTTACTCGAGGGATTCATACGGCTCTGTCACAAAGCATTCGGGAATAGAGTTGAAGAGGTGCTCGAAAAGAAAGAGAAGGTTAAGCCTAAGGCTAAAGCGAAAGGCTCACGGTGAACGGAGTAGTGGCGCCTAGCGCCTTTCATTCACACCCGGTTTCAACCGGGTGAACCAAAACCAACAAGATTTACCGAAACCGTTTCAACGGTTTGCCCATTTTCCCTTGCATCGAAAACCGTTAAAACGGTTCCAAGACATAAGACACCTGCTAGTCACCGGGCTGAAGCCCGGTGTGAATGAAAGGTTTACGATAACCAAACCGGTACCTAATGACTTCATTCAACCGTTAGAGTGTTCCAATCCCTCAATCAACCGATCGACATCACTTTCATTATTGAAAAAGTCAGTCGCGACTCGGATTCCCTGCGCCTTTTCGGTCACTGCCACTCCTTCTTGAGCTAGCCGCGCCACCGTCTCGCCAGGATTCTCCACCGCAACTAGTGTTTCAGCAGATCGATATTCTTCGCTCGCAAGCGGAGACAGCACTTGCCGGCCTGATTCAATCAACCTGTTTGTCAGATAGCTATTCAGTTCCAACACGCGTTGTTGGATGTTTTGAATCCCAATCTCCATCATCATCTCAACCGAAGCGCCCAGAGCAAACATTCCTGCGAAGTGTGGACAGCCCAATTCGACTCGGGCAGCCGCATCGTCGCGCAAATTGATTTCAGCGTTCAGCATCGCATACGGATCATCGACGCTGAGCCATCCAATCGCGCGGGCGCGAGAGCTTTCCTGGAGTTCCCGGCTCAAGTAGACAAATCCCGAACCATACCCCGAGAGCATCCACTTGTGACCCGTCGCACAAAGAGCGTCGATCTTCATTCGCTTTACATCAATCTCGAAGGCCCCCGCTGCCTGGCTCGCGTTAATCACCAGCGCGCGATTGCCTTTGATTCGTCCCAGCGCGTCCAGATCAAACCGAAAGCCATTCGAAAACTGCACGTGACTCAGCGAGATGACGCTAATTCTGTCAGATAACTCGCGCTGCAGGTCTTCGACCTTGACGATACCATCGACCGCTTTTACAAAGTGAACGGGAATTCCTCGATGCATCCAGGTGATGGTCGAGACAGGAAACTCGAGGTCGCACGAGACAACATCGCCTCGCTTCTCTAAGGCGTCCACGATCACGTTCATGCCAGAGGAAGTATTTGTCGTCAACGCGATCTCATCGGGCTCGGCATTGATGAACCGCGCGACTTGAGTCCGTACCGCTTCCCGTTTCGCCAGCCATTCATCCCAATGCTGGTCAGCGTCCTCGGTCATCTGGCGGTAGTACTCAGTCGCCGCTGTCATAGTTGCGCGCGTCAATGGACCAGCCGCCGCAGTGTTGAGATACGCGACCTTTTCGGCGATTGGAAATCGGCTTCTTATTTCGGTCCAGTCAATCATTTGTTCTGAAGATACACGATGATGAATGCATTGAAAAACGTGCAACTAAACCGCCATCAGGGATGGCTAACATTCGGTCCGACGCCTCTCATTCACACCCGCTTTCAACGGCAATAACATCATTCTTATCGACAGAAATCGATGGCTGATGTAAAGTGAGGACAACTCGCTTCTCACCAAACTCCAAAGCTCCAACCACCAGGTTGATCTGTGCTGTTTCGAGACTCTTGTCTTGAAATGCTGGCTTGATAAGGAGGATAATCCTACTGTGAGCGAAGAAGATACCCAAAACTTAAATGGTGGTCGTTCCTTTGAAGAGCGAGTGTTTGCTCGCTTTGACGCGGTTGATTCACGTTTTGACTCGACTGATTCACGCTTTGACTCGGTTGATTTAGCAATTCGCGATCTGGACGGCCGAGTCCAAACTCTCGAAGCTCGATCTTATGATACGAAGCCAATTTGGGAACGAGCTCTGGCGGAGATTCTTGAGACGCGTCGCGAGCTCGGTGAAACCAAGAATGAAGTTGTCGAGGTCCGGCGCGAACTCGTAGACACGAGACGCTATTTTTCCAGACGCGTCGATAATTTCATGTTCGAGATGGCTGAGACCAAGCACGATCTTCACCACATACAGAATCGGGTCGACAAGCTCGAATCCAAACAGGACGTCGCACCCGATAAGACTTGAGTAGGCCTCTACAACCCCACAACTATCGGCAATAACATACTTGACTCACGCTGACTTCGACTGAGCGGTGAGCGATTTAGATTTTAGGCCGCAGATGAACACGGATAGAAGGATCTAAATAATCGCAATTTTAGATCTGTGTTTCTCCGCGTTCATCTGTGGCCGAGAATAACTACGTACGGGCAATTTGATCTTCGCTGGGTCAAGTATATTAAATGCCCAACTACCAAGACCGAGCAGAGGACGTACGTCAGGACTAAGAAATACGGGCCGGCGCTTCGAACCACATCGTCGCCAACGGAGGCAGAATAATCTCTGCCGAATACTCGAGCCCGTGACTGGGAATCTCTACCGCAGTAATACTGGTCACCAAGCCAAAACCGCCGCCGCAGTAATCCTCGCGATCGGTATTTAGCAGCTGTTTGTATTCTCCTGCCCGTGGCAATCCGAGCCGGTGCTTCTCGCGCACGACGGGAGAAAAGTTCCCGACACAAATCAACTCGCGACCGGTTGAAGGAGCGATGCGACTGAACGCCACAATATTCTCGGCAGCGTTATCAACTTCAATCCAACGAAAGCCCGCCGGATCCGTATCGGCTTCCCACAATTCGGGACACTCCTTGTAGATTCTATTCAGCTCCTCAACCAACGACTTCATCCCCTTGTGCACCGGCTTTTCAAGCAAGTGCCAATCGAGACTCTCCGTTTCATTCCACTCGCGCCACTGACCGAACTCGCCACCCATGAACAAAAGCTTCTTTCCCGGATGCGCCCACATGTATCCATAAAGTGCGCGAAGATTCGCAAACTTTTGCCATTCATTTCCCGGCATCTTATTCAACAGGGCGCCCTTCATATGAACCACTTCGTCGTGCGAAAACGGAAGGATGAAGTTTTCGCTCCAGGCGTAGACCAAACCGAACGTGAGCGAATGGTGATTACCACCGCGAAATAGCGGATCAGTTTGAAAGTACTTCAGCGTGTCATGCATCCAACCCATGTTCCATTTGAAATCGAAGCCGAGCCCCCCTGCATAAACAGGACTGCTGACCATGGGCCACGCGGTTGACTCCTCGGCAATCATCATGACGCCCGGACACTCGCGATGGATAACTTCATTCAGCTCTTTCATCAGACTAATGGCGTCGAGATTTTCTCGGCCGCCAAATTCATTCGGGATCCACTGCCCTTCCTTGCGGCTGTAGTCGAGATACAACATCGAAGCCACCGCATCAACGCGCAAGCCGTCGACATGAAATTCGCGACACCAGTAAATCGCGTTGCCTAAAAGAAAATTTCGAACTTCATTGCGGCCGTAGTTAAAAATGTAAGTTCCCCAATCAGGATGCTCACCCTTCCGCGGATCCATATGTTCGTAAAGCGCAGTCCCATCGAAACGACCAAGCGCAAAAGCGTCCTTGGGGAAATGCGCCGGCACCCAATCCATGATTACGCCAATGCCGCGCTGGTGCAGGTAATCGATCAGGTAGCGCAGATCGTCAGGCGTCCCGTATCGAGCTGACGGCGCAAAATAATTGCTGACCTGGTAACCCCACGATGGTCCATATGGATGTTCCTTGAGGGGGAGAAACTCGACGTGAGTGAATCCCATCTCCGACACATAATCTGCCAGCGCGGGAGCCATCTCTCGATAGTTGAATGGTCGTTTCTTCTCTTCAGCTACGCGACGCCAAGATCCGAAATGCACTTCATAAATGGAAAGAGCTTTGCGAAAGTGCTCGCGCCCGGCGCGCTGCTTCATCCATTTCGAGTCACGAAAGTTGTACCTGCTCTCATGAACTATCGAAGAGGTGTTGGGCGGTATCTCAGTGTAGTTAGCGTAAGGATCCGTTTTTAGAAACGGCAAGCCTCGCCTGCCGCGAATTTCATATTTGTAAAGCGAGCCTGGCTTCAAATCAGGAATAAACAACTCCCAAACTCCCGAGACACCCAGCTTGCGCATCTGATGCAGACGACCATCCCAACTATTGAAGTCGCCGACCACGCTAACGCCCGCGGCATTGGGCGCCCAAACCGCAAAACCTACTCCCGAGACCTGTCCCAGCCTCCCCGGATGGGCCCCTAATCGATCATAGATTTTGATGTGCTTTCCTTCTGCAAAGAGATGCAAATCAAGATCTCCCACAGTAGGCAGAAAGGAATATGCGTCTCGCTGCTGAACGGTGACGTCTCCGGGATAGCTTACCTGGAATTGATAGGCGGGAATCTCGCTTAGTTTGGGAATTATGACTTCAAACAGTCCCGCATCATGAATCGACGTCATTGCCTGTAGCTTTTTCTTGCCAATCATCACCTCGACCTTTTCGGCGTTGGGTCGAAAGGCGCGAATGACTACACCATCTCCGAAATGGTGAGCTCCGAGAACAGCGTGCGGGTCGCCGTGTTTTAAGGAAAGCAGTGAACGAATTTCAGCGGCGTCCAAGGTGGGATAATCGCTTTCAGGCTGGTCCTTCTTCCGACTTTTCCTCGGCGCGGCTCTCGAACCTTTCGAAGTTGGTTTTTCTTTTCCAACGGTCATGGGCCGATCGTCTCGTTGCAGAGTGACGCCTGAAGGTGGTCCAGCCTTTCAAGGCCGGGACGGTTTACGATAACAATTCGTCGGGTGACCGAGAAAACAACTCATCCGACCAACACGGGTGACCCGCCAGACAAAACCAGATTCTGAAAGATTGCCGCTCCATTTCCGTTTTCGCGAATATTGCTCCGTGCCTCAGCCATGATTTCAAGGAAATGTTTCCGCGGCGACGAGATACCCAACTGCTCCCCGAGTTCCAATGCCCGAGCTGCATAGCGCAGAATCTGCACCGTCTCAATTCCCGAAATCTCCGAAAAGAACCAACCACAACTTGTGAACATCAAGAGCGCGTTCCGCTGCATTTCCAGCAAGACGAGCGCGCGAGCTTGCTCATTCTCAGATAATGCCCGGCGGCTCTGTTTCGAAAAAAACTTTCCTTTCGAACCACGCTCGTCAAGCATCACATCGATGTAAAAGTTGCGCGCATCCCACGGATCCAAAAACAAATCTCTCCCAAGATCCTCGAAGTGTGTCGCGAGAGTGTCACGCAGAAAGTCCAATGCCGCTCGCAGAGGCGCTCGCCAACTCTGGTCCCAACCAGCATCGCCTCCAGTATGACAGCCGCAATCCCCTCGCCAACGCGCTACACCATGAGCACAACTCCAGGAGCTGCCCTCGCCACTGTCACCGTGATTTATCTCCACTTCGATTTCGGGTGGGTGCTGCTCGAGAAAGGCTCCATAGTTTGTTACCTGCAGGTCTTTCTTCTTAGCCTCAACTTCCAGAGCGTGCGCGAGTGCAAGGTCGCCGAACTTGAAGTGGTGTCCGTAAGTCTCACCATCGGTCGCGATGTTGACCATCGATCCACGACTTCCGGCGTCCTGAATCATGTCGATCAAAAGCTCGCTGGACCGCAGGACTTTTTCAAAGGCGATCGCTTGTGACAGGCGCCCGTCATAAAAGAAGACTGCCAGTGAGCGATTCGACTGAGTCCGATGTTTGTACCGATACGGCCGGCTGGTGTCGATTCCGTTTGTAGTCACATCCAGCCATTTTGCAGAAGTCGAACGAAAACGTTTTGCTTGTCCTGGCGCGAGAATCACATAACGAATGCCCTGCTCGATTAACAGATCCAGAGTGGCTTCGTTACACGCGGTTTCCGGAAGCCAGAGACTTTCAGCTTCCCGCCCAAAGCGAAAACGGAAATCGGCCAATCCCCAAAGAACCTGCGTTAGCCGATCACGGTCATTGCAAAGAGGCAAGATGGCATGTCCATAAGCTTGCGCGATCGCATTTCCATGACCGCCACGGAGTCCTGCGCTTTCTTTGTCAGCCGCAAGAATTCTGTCGTAGGTGCCTACGTGATGAGTCTGCAGCCACGACAGTAGCGTCGGGCCAAAATTGAAACTGATGTTGGTGTAGTTATTAATCGACTGTTCAGTGCCGCTCTGGACAAAGGCGTTGGGCCAATAGCACTCGGCGTGGATGCGTTCGTTCCAATCATGAAAGGGACTGGCGCCAGGCTGCTGCTCAATCACGCCGGTCCACGGATTTTCGCGTGGTGGCTGATAGAAATGGCCGTGAATGATCAGCGCAGTCACTTTTACGCTCGCTTTCGTCCCGCCATATCCAGGCCGACAGCTGCCACCAGGATGGCGCCTTTGATAATACTTTGTGAGTAAGGCTGCACGCGCATCAATGACATGCCGTTATCGAGGCTTGCCATAATCAAAGCGCCGAGAATCGCGCCGAAGACTGTCCCGCGGCCGCCCATCAAACTGGTTCCACCAATCACGCAGGCAGCAATGGCGTCTAGTTCCAATAACTGACCTGCGTCCGGCGACGCACTGCCCACGCGGGCGGTGTAAATAATCGACGCCACCCCGGTCAGGGCGCCCATGATGCAGAACACAGCCAGGGTGTGCTTGCGCAAGCTGATTCCCGAAAGGCGCGCAGCGTCCGGATTACCTCCGATTGCATAGAGATAACGACCGAAAGTTGTGTTCTGAGTGAGGAACGCTCCCGCAAGTGCGATAGCGAGAAAGATGATTACCGGAATCGGAATGCCTGCGTAACGACCGGGCTCGAGCTCATATGTATTCATCATGTAGATGAACCAAACAACCACAGCCGCTGGAGCCAGGATGCGGAAGATCGTTGCGCCGGCTCTGGGAACATCCAGGCCATGTCGCTTTCGCGCGCGATTGCGCGAAAGGTTTAGCCAGACAATGGCGGCCACAGCTATCGCGGCAATTACCCAACCCACCAGAGGTCCCGCATAATCTTGTCCAATGGATTTGAAGCCTTGCAGTCGCAGCGGAATAGTCTCGCCCTTACTCAGCCCGAGTATCACCCCGCGCCACGCGAGTAGACCTCCCAACGTAACGATGAAGGCGGGAATATTTAGATATGCAGTTAGACTACCCTGGAAAGCACCGATGGCGATGGCGACCGCAACGCCAATTGCCAACGATGGCGCCAGTCCCCAATTCAGCCATCCTTGAGCGATGGCCGCAATGCCACCAGCGAGCCCAACGATCGAGCCAACTGACAGATCAATCTGACCCGCTACGATCACCATTAGCATGCCGACCGCCAGCACACCCGTGACCGCAGTCTGTCTCATGAGATTTGAAAAGTTGCGAGGCTGGAGAAAGATGTGGTCGGTGGAATAGTCGAAGTACATCCAGATGGCAATGAGCGCAAACAACATCGTGTACGCGCGCAGCACGTCCGTAGAGATTTTGAACTTGCCGATTCTCGTTTGCCAGGTGCCGCTATTCTCGCCGTCGCTCATTTTCTCTCATCCTTACGCCGCTCGCGTGTGACCGGTGGCACAGGCCATTACCTTTTCGGGCGTGGCATCTGATCTTAGAAAGTCACCGGTCAATTGACCTTCGTGCAAAACCAGAATTCGATCCGCTAAGCCGAGGACTTCCGGCAGCTCCGATGAAACGAGCAGGATAGCTAATCCAGTCTTTGCCAAACGATTTATCTGCGCGTAGATCTCCTGCTTGGCTCCCACGTCGATTCCTCGAGTTGGCTCGTCGAGGAAAAGGACCCGAGGATTTGTCAGCAGCCACTTGGCAAGCACAACTTTCTGCTGGTTTCCTCCTGACAAGGTATTGGCAATCGTAAAAACTGAGTTAGCCTTCACGCGCAGTTCCTTCATCGATCGTTCCCCGGCTGCCGCTTCAGCGTCGATGCTGGTGACGAATCGCCCTGAAATTTTCTTCAAGCCGGCCAGGGTCATGTTGTTGAGAATTGTCTGGTCCAACACCAGGCCAAATCGCTTACGATCTTCAGTCACGAAAGCAATACCGTGCTTGATTGCGTCTGCAGGACTGGAAATACGAGCTGGCCGGCCGTCGATGAGAATCTCGCCGGAAACTTTGCCTGGATGAGCTCCGAACATTCCCATTAACAAATCGCTTCTACCCGCTCCCATCAAACCTGCGACGCCGACGACTTCACCGCTTTTGATCGAAAAGCTCATCCGATCGACTAATTTCTTTCGGGGCACGACTGGATCTTCAACCGTGAAATTTCGAACCTCAAAAACGACGTCACCGTGAGCATGATCCGCTTCAGGAAAAATATCGCCGACTTCGCGGCCAACCATGCGCGAAATCAGTTGGGCTTCATCTAGCTCATTTGTCGGATTCGTGTCCACGGTGCGGCCATCTCTCAAGACTGTCACTCGATCACTGATGCGAAGTACTTCCTCGAGCTTGTGCGAGATGTAGATCATCCCCACGCCGCGGACTCGGAGTTTTTCAAGGATGCCGAAAAGTGTGTCGACTTCAGCATCCGTGAGTGCCGCGGTTGGTTCATCGAGCACAAGAATTCGAGCTTCTTGTGAAAGCGCTTTCGCAATTTCGACTAATTGTTGCTGACCAATACCGAGGTTGCGAATGGGTGTGTGTGGATCAACGTTTAGATGGACGTCTTGGAGAAGTTGGCGCGCCCGTCGATAAACTTCTTCCCAGCGAATGACCCCGAACCGGCGAGGCTCGCGGCCCAGGAAGATGTTCTCGCCAATACTCATCTCCTTGACGAGCGAAAGCTCCTGATAGATGACGGCGATTCCCGCTTTCTCAGCGTCGCGGACACCGCTGAAGTGCTGCACTTCACCTGAGATCACGATGTCGCCGCCATAATCCGGATACGGGTACACGCCACCGAGAATCTTCATCAGCGTTGATTTCCCGGCCCCGTTCTCACCCACCAGCGCGTGAAGCTCTCCCGGACTTAGATCGAATGACACTCCATCCAACGCGCGTACCCCCGGGAAGGTCTTCGTGATCTCGCGCATTGATAAGAAGGGAAGATTGGATGACATCCGGAAAGGGTCTTTTTGTCTTAGGACTTTGGTCTTAGATCTTTGGTTTCAGGTTTCAGGTTTCAACCTTTGGGTTTCAAGTTCCAAGTTTCAGGTCCCAGAGTTGCCGCCTATCTGCCTACTGCCGCTGCCGACTGCCGCTTCCTGCCTCCTGCCTCCCGCCTCCCGGACTTACGGTTTGAGACATTTGTCCGGAGGAATGTTCGCGCAGATTTCAGCCAAGGTGTGATAGCCATCCTTCACCACGGTGTTGAGAAGGTTAGCTCGATCCACCGCCACTGGTTCAAGCAGAATGGCAGGGACTGCTTTCTTGCCGTTCTGGATCGTATCGATGGTGTCGACTTTTTCGCCGCGAGCCAACTTAATGGCTGAATCAACGGCCGTGTAGGCGAGCGGCTGAATTGATTTGTAGACTGTCATCGTCTGTTTGCCCAGAACAATCAGCGACAACGAAGCGAGGTCAGCGTCCTGACCCGAAACCAGCACCTTACCGGCGAGGTTCTGACCTTCCAGCGCCTGAATAGCTCCACGCGCCGTTCCATCATTCGAGCAAACCACGGCGTCGACTTGATTGTTCGATTGCGTCAGCGCGTTCTCGACAATATTCAAAGCGGCACTCGCTTGCCACTCTTTCGCGTACTGATCGGCAACAATCTTTACGTCGCCGCGATCGATGGCCGGCTTGAGAATGTTCATTTGCCCGTCGTGCAGAAGGATTGCGTTGTTATCTGTGGGCGAGCCGCCAACAATGACAAAGTTCGCCGGCTTCTTATTTACGTGATCCAATAAATATTTCGCCTGCATCTCGCCCATCTTTACTACCTGATGAGAAATATAGAGGTCCACGTCAGCATTCTTGATCAATCGATCGTAGCTGATAACCGGCACTCCCTGTCTTTTTGCAGCTTCGACGATTGAAGCCGCAATTTCGCCATTGTGTGGAGCAATCATGAGAACATCGACACCCTGAGTCAGCATGTTTTCTGCCTGCTTGATCTGCTGGCTGTCGTCGCCGTTAGCAACCTGGACGTTAACAGTCGCGCCGACTTCCTTGGCATGCTTCTCAACCAACTCTTTGTCTCGCTGCCAACGCTCTTCCTTCAGCGTGTCCATGGAAAAGCCGATGACGATTGGATCGTTTGGTCCTTTTTTCTTTCTTGCGCCAGTGTTGCTGGTTTCAGTTCCAGATACGCAGGCAGAGGTAAAGCAAAAGGCCAGGAGCAAAGACAGCAGAAGTGGCTTTCCGTGTCGCATAGTTTGATCGGTTCCCTTCTTCAGCGAGTTTTAGAAATCGTTTTGGAGAGTCAGGCACAGCAGGAGTTTAGGGGGAAACGGTTTTCGTCGCATGGACCCGTCCTCACAAACTTCGTGTAATCGCCTCAAGTGCCTGCTGATCAAGAGGCCTTAGCTTATCAGAGGATCCACGGAAATAGCATTAGTATGTGTGGTGAGGTAATGTCCTAATTTGGAGACCTGTCACCGCTTTTTTCCGCGGCGGCTTGACGCCGCGATGCCTTAAGCATGCGCACTTTCGCAAAAACCGGCTGCGACAGGTCGCGGCGACCAAAGCGACGACAGGTCGTCGCACTCCAAATTAGGACTGCGCGCGCTCGAGTTCGAATTCGACATCGATAAGGTTCCGATGGAACGCGCCGCCCGGCACTTTCAAGTTGTGAATTCTGATTCTCTTGTTCAGGCTTTCGACACGCTCGCGAAACTCGCGCTGAACTCGCTCCCACAGTGCTGCCTGATTCCGCGTTTGGAAGATCTTCCAGGCGCGAGCTAATTCAGTTCTGGCTCGCTCCAGTTCAGCGTCAATAGCTTTTCTCTCTTCAATAAATGCCGGCGCGAATCCGGCATTGCGCAGCATTCGGTGAGCAGTGCGCAGATCCGGATCTTCGAAGGGGTTCTCGCTGAGGTCCAGCGGCTTGCCTTTGCCCGGTAGATTATCGAACTTGCCGTCCTCGATGGCCTCGCGAATCTGTTTTTCGACCGATGATTCCCAGTGACCCATACATTTCTTAACGTCAAAAAGCGTTTCAGTGTTTCCAATGCGCGTTGATTTGGGATGCCCATTTAATACACACCGCGGCTTCAGCCCGGTGAAAGTCGGCTCGCAACTAGACCTAAAACCGATTCAACGGTTTCTATTAAATCTCGACCGGCAAACCATTGAAATTCCAGGCCACAGATGAACACGGAGTAACACAGATCTAAAACTCGGATTTATTCAGATCCGTCAGATCCGTGTTCATCTGTGGCCTAAAATCTAAATCGCTCACCGCTCAGTCAACGTCTGCGCGAAGTCAAGTATGTTATTGCCGTTGAAACCGGTTGTGAACAAGAGGGACTCGTTCCTACTCTCTTAGTGATTTCAAAGAGCTTAAATATCGTTCGCAAACTTGCTCACTTGAATGAACGGCCGGGACAGATTTGAGTGAACCTTTCCCTCGCTTTGCCTGTGCTATCATCCGGCCAGATGCACCCTTCCGTTACCCTCGATACTCCGGTCAGCGAGCTTTACCAGTACAAGATTGCCCGACTGGGACCAAACCTATCAGACAAGTTGGCGCATGCTCTGGCCGGCGCCACGCGGGGGAAAAGTAAGAGCGCGGTCGTTGTCGAAGACCTACTGTCATACCTGCCGATGCGTTACGAAGATCGCTCGAGCCTCGCTCGCATCAAGGACCTACAACCTGGCACCGAAGCCTCTCTCGAACTTTACGTGAAAATCGCCGGGGGCTATCAGGTGAAGAACAGGCGATCTTTTCGGCAGCGTCTCTATATCTTTGAGATATCTGCAATCGATCGCGAGCGCACGGGAAGACCAGTTGTGATTTGGACTTTTCTTTCAGGGCCCCACGCGCAACAAATCATCAATAACTACACTCGTCGCTTTGAGCGTGGCGTGCGCTTTGTAGCTTTCGGCAAGTGGGACTGGGACACTCGGCGCGCTACCTACTCGCTGAAACTCAACAAGCCTGACGAGATTGAAGTGCTGCCTGTCGCAGCTCACTCCTCAGACGAAGAAGCGACCGATGACGAAGCTTCGGTTGAGCAGGACTTCCTCAGCGATCCCGCTTTGGCTGCGATCCATGTGGGTCGTCGTGTGCCTGTCTATCGCAAGCTTGGAGACATCCGACCAAAGCACTTGCGAGAAATCATTCACGCAACCTTAAAATCAATTCCAGACGAAGAGATTGAAGAGACCTTTCCAGCCGATCTAATTCGCCGTGCTCGCTTGATTTCGCGCGCCGCCGCTCTGCGCCAAATCCATTTTCCGCCCGAAGACGCATCGTTGAACCAATATGAGCAAGCGCGGAGTCCTGCGCACGTACGACTAATTTTCGAAGATTTCTTTTGGCTCGCATTTGGAATGCTCCTAAAGCGCGGACAGCGAATCAAAGAAACAAAAGCGACGACAATCAAGATCGATCAGGCGATGAAGCTGCGCATCGCTTCAGTGCTTCCTTTCAAACTCACCGCCGCCCAGCGTCGCGTGGTCGTTGAGATTTTCAAAGACATGCAATCCGACGCTCCCATGAATCGCCTGCTACAAGGCGATGTGGGAAGCGGTAAAACCATTGTCGCTTTGATAGCGATGCTAGCTGCTATGGAGAATGGCTATCAGACAGCCCTGATGGCGCCCACAGAAATATTGGCTGAACAGCACGCGCGCAATATCAAGCGAATGCTGGCAAAGACGCCTTATCGTATCGAGCTACTGACTGGCTCGCTCCGCAGCGCCGAAAAGAAAAGGCTGCACACAGACCTCGCAGCCGGACAGATTCATGCGTGCATCGGCACTCAAGCGCTGATTCAGGAAGCGGTTTCATTCGAAAAGCTTGGTCTGGCGATTATTGACGAACAGCACCGATTTGGGGTTTTGCAACGGGCCGGGTTGCGCGCGCGCGGGTTGAATCCGGACGTCCTGGTGATGACTGCGACGCCAATCCCGCGCTCTTTGGCCATGACGATCTACGGCGACCTGGATGTCTCAGTCATCGATGAGATGCCACCCGGAAGAACTCCCGTCGAGACCAAAGTTTTTGGCGATACTTCCAATGATCGAAAAGAGGTCAAGAAGCTAATCGATCGCGAGTTGAGGGCTGGACGACAAGCCTACGTCGTCTATCCGCTGGTTGAAGAATCGGAAAAGATGGACTTGAAAGACGCGACGCAACGTTATGAGTATCTGCGCGACAAAGTGTTTCCGAAATTGAGCGTGGGTTTAGTCCACGGTCGCATGAAGCCCGCCGAGAAGGAAGATGTCATGCGACGGTTCATCGAAGGCGACGTCAAAATCCTGGTCTCGACCACGGTGATTGAGGTTGGTGTCGACGTTCCCAATGCTTCAGTCATGATCATCGAGCACGCCGAACGATTCGGATTGTCGCAGCTTCATCAACTGCGAGGACGGGTTGGCCGAGGCGCGGAACAGAGTTATTGCGTGCTGCTGACTGGTGAAAAGAAAACCAGTGAGGCTTCGGAGCGGCTTGGCACTATGGAAAAGACGACAGACGGTTTCGTGATAGCCGAAAAAGATCTGGAATTGCGAGGAGCCGGTGAACTGTTGGGAACTCGCCAATCGGGCCTTCCCGAGTTTCGCATTGGCAATCTGGTCCGCGACATCCAGATTTTGGAGCTGGCGCGGACGGAGGCTGAAAGATACTTGTCCAGAGGCGAGAAATTCAAGGATACCGCGATGCTGATTCAACGTGTGCTTAAGGATCCGCGTTACAGCCTCGCTACTGTCGGGTAATCAAACTGCTTTTTCATTCCTCTGCCGTAATAGACACTACTGGATCTCCTTGATCTTTTTTGCCAACTCATCGGCAAGCGGAGACTTCAATCGTATAAGTTCCTGATATTGCTGAAGCGCAGCTGCCTTTTCCCGGCTCAGAACGTACGTTACACCTATTTCAAAAAGCTTTTGATCGGGATTTAACGGGGCTCCCAGCTTTTCGAAGTGGCCGATAGCCTCAGCATACTTGCCGCTAATGCGTGCGATCCGGCCGAGATATAAGTTCCTGGTTGTGGTTTCGTCGGGCTTCAGTCGAGCGATTGCTTCGTTATACGAGTGAATCGCCTCTTCTCGTTTGTGCTGCTCGTCATAGATCTTCGCTAATTCTTTATGCGGGTAATAATTGCGAGGTTCAAGCTCGGTCGCGGTCTGCAGGTGTTTGATAGCTTCAGCAAAATTACCCTGAGCTTTTAAGTTGGCTGCCAAATCGATGTGGGCCTGCGCGCGTTTCGGTTCAAATTCGAGGACCTTCTCCAGCTGGGCAATCGCCTCCGCGTACTTCTTTTGCAGAGTGTAAATTTCAGCCAGGTTAAGATAGGCAAAGGGTGATCTGGGATCAATCTCGATGGCTCGCTGAAATTGTATGACAGCTTCAGAGTCGTTCTTCTTATGGTGATAGACGCGTCCCAGATGCCAGAAAGCCTGGAGATAATTCGGCCCTAATTTCACTGCTTGCTGGAGCAGTTTGATAGCTTCATCATCGTTGTCTTTGCGGTCATAGTAGATGTACGCCATTTCGGTCAAGGGGGCGGGATCCTCGGCGGCGTATTTTGCAGCCTTCTGCAAGTTAGCAATTGCCTCATCCAGCTTGGCGCCACCCGGATAGAATTCGTAGACTCGTGCCAGTTGGAGGTAAGCCTCCGCATAATCAGCCTTGAGCTCGATTGCACGTTTCAAATGTTTTGCGGCCAACTCAGACTCGTTATTGAAGTCATAGGTAAATCCCAGTTGGTATTGTAAAGCGGCAACGTCCGGGCTGATCTCTAACCCTTTCTTCAGCCATCTGATTGCCTCGCCATAGTCGCTCTTATGCGTATACCTTCGCCCCAGGTTCACATAGCCTTCCAGATAATTGGGTCTGACTTCAACTGCCTTCTTAAGAACAACTATCGCGGCATCATCATCGTGTTTGTGATGCCAATAAACAAATGCCAGAGAATCGTAGATCGCTGTGTTTTCCGGTTCACATTTGATGGCCTTTTGATAGTTAGCGATACTCTCGTCGTATTTGCCTTGCTTAAGATACATGCTAGCCAGGACCTGATAAGTTGTAGACTCCTTCGAGTTCCGCTTGGCAGCTTCTTCGAGATTCTCGATCGCTTCCTTTTCGCGGGACATTCCGGCGTACGCCATCCCGATAATATTGTAGGTTTCACCTCGGGAAGCTTCCTTCGTTTCCAACATCAGGCTTCTCTTATAAAGCTCGATGGCCTTCTCCCCATTACCCCGCTGTAAATAGCACAGGGCAGCGATCTGGTACACCCACGTGCGGTCATCAGTTAGCGCCAGTGCTTGTTCCGATAGCTTGATTGCTTCATCAAGACGCGCGGTCTTCTTTGCTTCATTCGGATCAAAAATGTTCTGAGAGACGTTAACAAAAGCAAGTACAACGTATCCGCCAGCCTTTAGGTATTTGAACCCTTCATTACACTTGAGACCGAGTGAACTTAGTCGGGCTTCAAGCTCACCAACTTTTTCGAAGTACGCTTTGATTTCGTTCGTTGCATCCTGGTAGCGAAACTGGAAGGTATAAGCCATGCCCAGACCTGCATAGATGTCAGGCTGGTTGTAATTCAATTCAATAGCTCTTTTGAGGTTGTCGGTGGCCTTCCTCGCCAGTGAATACATTTTTTCTCGCATCCCGGCTTCGTCCAATCGATTGGAAAGATCTGAAGCACCGAGCATTTGCGCCAGGCCCAATCCAGAGTAAGCCTTGGCGAGGTCTGACTGGAGCTCAATTGCTTTCTCAAATTGTAGTATGGCTTTTTGATAATCTTCCTGCTCGTTGTAAACGTCGCCCAAGCCAACGTAAGCAAGGGCTCGATCATTCGTTGAGTGGTTGGTGAGAAGTGGCGTAATTTGTGCTAGCGCCTCCTGATAATTCTCGCTGTGGGCAAGTATCAGGCCCACGCCAATATTTGCATCGACGTCAGTCGGCGAAAGCGCGAGCGCCTCTCGAAACTGAACCTGAGCATGGTCGAAACGCTCTTCTTCTGCATACGCGTAGCCCAAGCCTACGCGAGCTTCAAGATAATCCTTTCGAAGCCTGAGTGCTTTTAGATAGGACTCGATGGCAGCATCGTTACAGAACAAATCGGAGTACAAATTGCCCAAGGCATAATAAACTCGCGCATCCTGCGGCCCGAGCGCCTCAGCCTGTCGGTAACTTACAAAAGCCTGGCGATAATCATTGGTGTCGCGTGCCTCGTTGCCGCGCTGGATAGCTTGCTCAAGTTCGGGGTTTGCAGCACTACGAGCAGGCTTGGTTTCGCTTCCCGATGGTTGGCGGCTACGATTGTCCGGCCGCTCGCTCGCGGGATGATTGAGGTCAGGCTTCGGATTGGGCGAGCGCTTCGGCCTGGAAACCGTCTGGCCAAAATTCGGCCGTTGACCAGCAACCGCGGCCAGCTCGCCGGTCGCAGCTATCAAAACGAAGGCCACCAGGAGGGCTTGCCATCTGAATTGAAAATAACTGTTCTTATTGCTCATGGAGGAATCCTCATGCCAGGACGATCAGTGAGTTTTCGATCACTGCCAAACTCTTACAATGCCATCTTGACCGCCAGCCGCAAGCATTTTGCCGTTGGCTGAGAAAGCTGCGGACCACTGGGGAGTTCGAGCCTCGCCAGAACCTGCAGCGATTAACTTGGATGTTCGCGTTCGGGTATCCCACAGTTTGATAGTGCCATCGGCGCCGGTGGCAATTAAGTTCGATTGATCTGCTGAAAAGGCGATGGCGGTTATGTAATCCTCCCCGTCGAGGTGAGCCATCCCCAACTCTCCCAGATTCTGCCAATCTCGAGATAGTTGGGAATCTGACCACAGTTTGATCGTGGCGTCGCGGCTACCGCAGGCAAGCAGATTCTCTTTCGAAACCGCGATCGTCGTCAGCGGTGTGGCGACGGTCAAAACTCGCGGGCGGCGCTCGCCATCCAAATTCCAAAAGCGTACTTTTTTGTCGAGTCCGGCACTAATCAATTGACTGCTGTCGGACGAAAAGCCGATTGCAAATACGCCGCTAACATTACCATCAAGGGTTGCGGCCCTCCACTCATTTCGCGCTTCCCAGAGCTGCACTTCGCGCGCGCCGTTCTCGGGTTCGGTGCTGCTACAGCTTGCCAGGAACCGACCGTCGGGTGAAAACGCCAAACGCAGGACCGACTCTTTCGCCGCACCAGAGGTACGTGGTGACCAACTCTTGATCAACTGACCATTCTCTGTGCTCCACAACTTAATCGTTCCGTCGCGGCTACCGCTGGCTAAGATCTTTCCGTCCGGCGAAAAGGCCACTGAATAAACCGCGCCGGTGTGACTCGTTAAAGTAAATTTCGGCGACCAGGTCTCGGTGTCCGACAAGATGACCGTACGATCTTCACTACCACTTGCGACCAGTTCACCATCCGGCGAAAAGGCCACAGACCAGACGATGCCGTCATGATTGTGTAATTGATGTTTCAGCTCAAAACTTTGTGATGCCGGTTTTCCAGAGCCCGTATCGGCTTTCGCGCCCGTATCGCCTTTCGCTCCCGTATCTCCTCGCGCCACGTCAGAAGTGTTTGGAGAGCGCAAAGAAAATCGGCCACCAACTGATAAGGCGATGGCAATGGTTAGGCCGGCCAGCAAGACCATGGCGACGGCGCCCACCAGTAACATTCGTCCACGTTCCTTTGGTTCGACGGGTTCAATGCTTCGTAAGGGCCGGGTTATGAACTCGTCCGCATCTTTCTCAGGGATGTTTGGCTGGGGATCGATCGTCGTACTCTCATCCCTGTTCACCACGCCTGAGGACGAACGTGACAAGGCTGCACGCATCTCTTTGGCCGAGCTGACGCGATCCCACCAGCGCACTGCCAGCGCTTTAGTAATTACCTGCGAAACTTCGATTGGAACCGCCGGATTGAGGGCGGACGCACCCGGTAACGGATCAGTCTGTTGTCTTTGCAAAGCCTCATCTCGCATCGAGGCCGGAATCGGCGGCTGCCCGGTAAGCAGGTGATAAAGCGTAGCTCCGAACGCGTAAATGTCGCTCTGAGGCTCAGTGCCCGTGTCTTGAAGCTGTTCGAGCGGCGCGTATTCGCGAGTGAAAGCGGAAATACTCGAGCTGGTATTCCCATCCATCAGCGTTGACATTTGTCCGGTCGAACCTTTAGCCAAACCAAAATCCAACAAGTAGATGCCGCCATCTTCGCCCAACTTAATGTTCGAAGGCTTAATGTCCCGGTGAATAATAGGCTCAGGCCGGCTGTGAAGATACTCGAGCGCGTCCAGAATCTTGTCTGCCCAAGCGAGGGTTTGCGCGCAGGGAAATGGACCCTGACCTTGCTGCAGGCGAGTTTTCAAACACGCTGCAAGGTCTTGTCCCTCGATAAAGTCCATCACCAGAAACTGCGCTTGATCGTGGAAGAAGTAATCGGTCACTCGCGGGAGTGCGTTATGTTTGAGATTGCGAAGTAGTTTGGCCTCTCGCTCAAAAGCTTTACGTAACTTATTCTCATTAGCTACTTCCTCCCGTGTTTCCTTAATCGCCACACTGCACCCGAAGACCTCATCGATGGCCTTGTAGACATAACCAAAGCCGCCGCCTCCGATCCTCTCGAGGATGCGATAACGATCTTTAAGTTTGGTGTCGAGAGTCAACATAATCCGATGGGACGTTCAGATAAGTCGATTCGATCTTCAATCTGGAGACAGCCACGCGAGCAGGAGTGAGGTGGCAGCCCGGTTCTGTGGCTGTGACCTGGTGAATGACGGCTCCGACTCCTGGGCTGAGTGCGTGATATTATCATGAAGCAAGGACTTGGCCATTGCCGACTTATGCGTAGTTCTTTACTTCAAACCAGCTTGTTCCAGCAAGGACTATCCAGCTAAATTTTGCGAATAATCGCCGGCAAATTTCGAGGTCGTCGGCTCGGCAGTCCCGACTCGCTCGACACACGTCCTACCTCGGACCGTCTGCGCGAGACGCTCTTCAACGTTTTGACTCCCCGAATTAGCGAGACGCGCTTTCTCGATCTTTGCGCGGGCTCGGGTGCGGTCGGGATTGAAGCCCTTTCTCGCGGCGCCTCGCATGCGACCTTCGTGGATCACTCCCGACAAATGCGAGCCTTGATTGAAAGCAATCTCGCGTTGTGTCGAATTACCGATGCCGAATCGGTCGTGGTGACGAGTGACGCGGTCGAGTTTCTTCGCAAGGCGGTAAAACGAGGCGATGGTCCGTGGAATATTATCTTCTACGACCCGCCGTACGCTGATGATCATGAGCCGGTGCTGGATGCTCTCGGAGAATTCGCAGCGGGCCTGCTTGAACATAACGGAATGTTGATTGTCGAACATCACCACAAAACCAGTCTCCCCGAGCGGACCGGTAAACTTCAGCGCTCGCGAGTCTTGAAACAAGGTGACTCCTCGCTAAGTTTTTATCAGGTAGTTTGATTTGGGATCCTCGCTTTCATTCACACCGCGGCTTCAGCCCGGTGACGAACTGTCCCTCACAACCCAGGTAACCGTTTCAACGGTTTTTCCATTATTGACGTCAAAAGAGAGAAACCGTTGAAACGGTTACGAGCCAATTCGCTTGTTGTTCACCGGGCTGAAGCCGCGGTGTGAATGAGAAGCTCGCAGCTTTTGAGCATTGGAAGTTTCGCCACCGGCCCGGCGCTACAGCAAGTTAGTCGCGACTGTTAGAATCCTTTCCATCATGCTGGTTCTTGGAATCGAGACTTCCTGCGACGAAACGGCGGCGGCAGTCGTGCGCGATGGGCGCGAAATTCTTTCGTCGGTAATAGCCTCGCAGATTGAAACTCATAAACGTTTTGGCGGCGTGGTGCCGGAGATCGCCTCGCGCGAGCATCTGGACAAGATTGTTCCGATAGTCGAAGAGGCGCTCACGCGAGCCCAAATCACCAAGGCAGACATTGACGGACTGGCCGTGACTGTTGGTCCCGGTTTGGTAGGCTCGCTGCTCGTTGGAGTTTCGTACGCTAAGGCCATGGCCTTTGCACTCGGCAAGCCGCTGGTCGGCGTCAATCACATTGAAGGTCACGTGTACTCAGTCGCGTTTGATAATCCTCCCATCGAATATCCCGCGCTTGCGTTGATTGTTTCGGGTGGACACACAAATCTTTTCTTCATTCCTGAGCCCGGCAAGTACAAGGTGGTGGCGCGCACGCGTGATGACGCCGCCGGTGAGGCCTTCGACAAAGTCGCGAAGATGCTCGGGCTTGGCTATCCCGGCGGCCCTGTCATCGAGCGATTGGCAAGAGATGGGGATCCTCGTTCAGTGAAGTTTTCGATTCCGCGAATGGGTGATGGCCGCCCTGACTTCAGCTTCAGTGGCTTGAAAACCGCAGTCACAAAATATGCGCGCGAGACTAATCTCAAGCACGCCGGCAATGGCGAGGAACCTTCACAGGCCATTAAAGACGTCGCGGCTAGTTTTCAAAGCGTGGTGGTCCGATCGCTGGTGGGCACCATGGAGCGACTCGCTGACGATTACGGACCCCGGACGTTGATCGTAGCAGGTGGCGTCGCCTGCAACGGCGCCTTACGAGCGGCAGGACGTGAAGCGGCCCAGCGACTCGGGATGCCGATTTATTTCCCCTCTCCACACTTGTCCACTGACAACGCGGCGATGATTGCGGCTGCGGGAACGGTGAAACTTCAGGCTGGTGAGCGCGCCGGTCTCGATCTGAATGCAGACGTCACGCTGCGACTGCAGAATATTGAAGTAGAGGACGAAGAACTACGAAAGGCGGGCGTGCGCTACAAGCTTTGAGAAATCCGAAGGAAGACTAAAACGAGTCGATACCACTCGGAGTGAGTAGCGTTCTCAATAATTCAGGCGATGGTCTGTTACCGCCACAGCCGTTACCAGATAACGGGAAACTTCCGGATCCCGATGCGTATCCTAATGCACGGTCTCTCGCACGAAACGCACCATCTCCTGAACGCCGTCCATAAAAGCTCCTCCTGAAAGGTCGATAGACTTTAGTCCATCGAAAGAACCGTTAAAGCGACCTGAGGGGATTGTGGAACCATAAAAGATCGGCAGGAGCAAAGCATTAGGGTCTCGCTTCTTTCGTTCATTGAATCGGTCCAACTCGCTCGAGCAGTGCCTTGATGTGAGGAAGTGTTCGGTGACGAGTGCCAGGAAAACGGCTGCCTTGTCAATCCCTTTCACGACGTGTGGAGGCCATGGTTCGTTGTCTGCAACGAGATCCCGAGAGTACCAAACACCGATGTCCTCAGCTTCGATATGGGATTTCAAGCCAGTCGCCAGTCCGCGATAATCGCTCGCAAAGCTCAAGAATACCGGCCGCTTATGGCGCGATGCGTCTCCTTTAGGATCCAGCTTATACAGCCGTCGTCGTCTACCCTGATTTGCCAGGTTGCGTACTATCTTTGCGAGGTTCTCATACAAATGGGGCTGTAGAATGCCGACCGCGCCAGCCTTGATAGCGTCCTCGACCAAGTTCGGATACCCTGAAGTCGCTATGATCGAGGGACGATGCAAATCGTTGCTGTCCGTAAGCATTCTGATGAAATCAATCCCTTGCATTTTTCCCTGCAATCCCATGCCCACCAAACACAAGTCGGGTCTTTCGTTCCCGAATAATTTTTCGGCTGCGTCCTCAGCTTTTTTCGAAGTTCTGCGTCAAAAACCCGGATACCTCAAATGGTTCTGAAAACCATCGGATTAACGAGGGATTATCTTCGATGATGAAAACTCGAGTCGGTGGTACCTCATCGTCATCGTCAACGACAGCCGATTCATTTTGCCTATCTTCTGAAACTGAAGGCGAGGCGTCCTGCGAAAACACTGGAGCCTTAGCGCGGTTGTCATTGAGAGTCACGTTGATGTGAAGGGGCAAGTTCTTGATGAGCGTATCAAGCGGTGGCAGGCGCTCAGCGTTGCCATTGCTTGTGACTTTGACATCAGCGTCGGCCCAAAGATGAAACAGGCTACTTGGTTCGCTAAGAGGAGTCAGGTCCTTGAGGATTGGCAGGCTATCGGACGCCGGCATCTCAATAAGCTGTTGCGCCAACACTTTTACAATTTCAGCGTAGTTGCGGAGTGAGCCGCTCGACGAGCTTAACATCTCCTTGAGTGGCCTGGACTGAAAGAGCCGGTCGGAAGTCGCCAAAAGATCGCTTACGACCAAAGGCACGCTCCCTTCCCAGGGATCCCAAGAGATCGGTTTGATCACATTTGCGAGGCTCACTGTTCCACGCATCTGCCGCCAGCGCGTATTGAATACCTGCCATTCCTTACCGGCACGCGTGTCATAGAAGTAGGCTGGAGAAAGAAGACAGACCATTACCTGGCTGGTCTGCAGCGCGTTCTGCGCCTCAAAACTCCATTCATTGGCGAGCTCATACTGTGATTCCTCGTAGAAGCCAACTCGGGCAGTTCGCGGCAGATTGGTCACAATGCGGATCGTGTCGCAGAGATCGTCGAAAAATCTCTTAACCTGAGGACTTGCATCGGCGCGAGCATAGCTAAGGTAGAAACTGGCGTTCATGGTCGGGTACGCCTTGAGATTAAGGGTCAGCCTGCAGAAGTAGGTTTCCGGGACCGGGCACAGGCTGAGGAAAACCTGTAAATTCTTAGAGCGCGGATAGCCTAATACCCTATTGGATACCTGTCAATCCCACCCGTGAGACTTAAGTCTGGCAAGAAAAAGTAGGTAGTCGCTAAAACTGAGGCCACGGCCTGGCGCCGTGGTCACTCACGTTGATCGCTAACAGAGGCGGACCGAGATTTTTGGTGAGGCCACGGGCTCGTCCCGTGGAGTGCTCACGCTTCATGCTGGTGGCAAGCGGCCACGTGAAACACCACGGGGCCAGCCCGTGGCCTCTTGCGAGCCGATGGATCAGCCTGTTTCTGTAGCGTCGCGTCGGAAACTGTTGCGGCGCACACTGCGGGAAAAGCCGTTGGATTGATTTGAGTACCGCTGAGTGTGGAGAGTAGCGATTACTAGTGCTTAGAGAAAAACACATGAACAGACTGAAGTCCGTTCTACTTTGTTTTGGTTGTCTTGTCTCGGCACGCGAGACTCAATGTAGCCTTATCAACCTTCTATGACGCTCATCGCGCTCACAGCTTTCTTTTCGTAAGCCGTGATCGTGGCGATGTTGCGTCTTTCAACCTCACTCAATTGAGTATCACTAAACGATGGATTAGGTTTGTACCAGGCAAAGGTGGCGAAGTAAGTCTGAAACCATGGCTCTTTGAAAACCTTGCCGTGACGCGCGTAAATTTCCTGGCGCATTTTGGCAGCGTCTTCAACGAATAAGCCTTCCAGCAATTTTCTCGTAATCACGCTGCGGCTCAGCTCATCGTGCAGCTTGTTCTCATAAGCAACGATGGTAAGAACATTCTGCTTATCAAAGCCGGAAAGCTCTTCGTCCTTAAAATTGTCGTCGGGCACGTACCAGGGTTGGCTGTAAAAGTACTGAGACAACCAGACTGCCTGAAATTGCCTGCCGTGGCGCGCATAGATTTCATTTCGGAGCAGACGCAATTCATACAGCCCGAGACCTTTCAACGTCGACTCCGACAAAGCGCGGTTCTCAAACAGTTCCATGTCACCCGGAGCCAGCGCAACGTTGCGCGAGCGCTTCTGCGCATCGGAGATCGTCAACAAATTCTTCCGTTCGATTTCAGAGAGCAGCTTAGGTTCGAACTTGTCGCTCGGCTTGTACCAGTAGCGCTCGTCGAAATAATTCTGCAGCCAGGGTTCGTCATCGAAGCGTTTGCCGTGAATTGCCTCAACTTCTGAACGCAACACGAGCCACTCAGCGCCGCTATGCGTGCCCAGCTTCTTCGCCGTCAAAGGTCGAGTCATCCAATACCGCATGTCACCCGGCTGAACGGTCTCATGCTTGCTAGCCTCAGCAATTCGGATTACGTCGAGGTTACGTCGCTCGATATCGTTGAGTTGATCGTTGGAAAAGTCGGAGCTCGCCTTAAACCAGTCCTGGTTTTCCAGATACGCTTTGATATCTGAGTCTTTGAAAACGCGGCCGTGTCTGCCAAAGACGATGCCACGCATCAGCTTGAGGTCATACAAGCCGACTGCTGCGACATCCGCCACCTTCAGCGAGGATTTGGAAAAATCAAATTTTTCCCATCGCTCGATTCCATCCTGGGCCTGCGCCGAAATAAAACCGGCAAGCAGAACGGTGATCATGAGCAAGACTGATCGGACTTGGGCGTAAATCATGGCGACTCCTCGGAAACATGGCTGAGGTTCAAAGTTAGTTTGTGACAGGGCGAAGAATTCATAAGAGCCTCTTGCAGGACTCCTCTCATCACACCCGGGTTCAACGGCATTAACATACTTGACGAATCAACCCGATGAACGCCGAAGGCGCTTGCGAATTCCAGCCTGGGGCAACGCCCCAGGAATAACGCAAGTGTTTGCTTCGCTAACGCTGAAAGCGTTGGCGAGTAGTGCAGTGGGTCGTCACGAATCTTCCT
>Ga0134125_10000467_pt1 | contig 54823 bp, 45 predicted proteins | sample KB31751_FD_96464 | JGI IMG/M metagenome (GOLD analysis project Ga0134125, IMG submission 96464) | Terrestrial soil microbial communities with excess Nitrogen fertilizer from Kellogg Biological Station, Michigan, USA - KB3-175-1 | ecosystem: Environmental > Terrestrial > Soil > Unclassified ... | reverse complement strand
TCGGATCGTCCATGCCATCTGAGTCGCGTAGCGAAGCCGTGCCACGAGGAGCCGGATGCGGGAAATCCGCACGTCCGGATCTGTGGGGGGCCCGGTCGGGCAACCGGCCGGGTCTACCCGATTATGCGGGGCGGGTCGTCACCGGTGAGCTCAGGCCGTTAGCTGGCTCGCCTAACAACGGGCTCGCGTAGAATGCAGTGATGAGCGACACGGTGCCAGATCTCGTTACCGAACGGCTGCGATTGACGCCCTTCTCGCCGGCGGATTTCGATGACTTTGTTCGCGAGATGGTGAGCGATCCTGAAGTTATGCGCTTCTACCACAGCTACACGACGGCGCTGACGGCGGGCGAGCGGAAGGCCAAGGCACAGGCTGACTTTCTTCAGCACTTCGAGTCGAGTCGCGAACGATGCGGCTATGAGACGTGGGCATTGCGTCCACGCGAGGCGACGGGCAACGGGCAGCACACGCTCGTCGGGTGGGCAGGTATCGTCGAATCACCAGTCGCTCCAATCGAGTTAGGACCAGAGCTGCAATACATGCTAGCAAGCCAATACCATGGGAAAGGTCTGGCCACCGAAGCAGCAGGCGCAGTCCTAGGTGATGCCATCGATCGGTGCCAGATCGGACGGCTACGCGCATACGTCGATGCGCCCAACATCGGGTCACGACGAGTGCTCGAGAAGCTCGGTTTCCAACTGCAGGGACGGGTGACTGCATACGGAAGTGACGACATGGTGTGGTATTCACTCAACGCCGACACGCTTCGGAGCAAAGGGTAACGTACCTATCTGCGCCAGCTAACTAGCGGTTGCACCGGAGCCGGTCGTCCTCCAGAAAAGCTGGGCCGAGCTCCTGCCCTGCTGGGCGAGGTCTTCGATGGAGAAGAGGGCCGGGGTGATGAGGGTCTTGGGGGGGACGCTGAGGCAACGTTAGCGTCCGGAGGGGGCAGGGGGGAGGGTTTTTCTACTTCACCCACACCGTCTTGATGTTCACGAACTCCCGAATCCCCACCTCGGAAAGCTCCCGCCCGTAGCCGGACCGCTTGATGCCCCCGAAGGGCAGGCGCGGGTCGGACTTCACCATGCCGTTGACGAAGACGCTGCCGGACTGGATCTCGGCGGCGAGCGCCTCGCCGCGGGCGGAGTCGCCCGTCCAGACGCTGGCGCCGAGGCCCAGCGTGGAGAGATTGGCCAGCTCGACGGCGTGATTGGCGTCGCGGGCGCGGGTGACCGCCGCGACGGGACCGAAGGTCTCCTCGTCGAAGGCCGCCATCCCCGGCTCGACGCCGGTGAGGACCGTCGGCGCGTAGTAGAAGCCCTCGCCTTCCAGACGGTACCCGCCGGTGCGGACCGTGGCGCCGGCCGCCACCGTCCTCTGCACCTGCTCGTCCAGCGAGGCGAGCAGATCCTCCCGGGCCATGGGGCCGAGGTCGTTGCCGCGGTCCATGGGGTCTCCCACCCTCAGCGATGCCATGGCCTGGGCGAATGCCTCCTCGAAGCGGTCGGCGATCGACTCCTCGACGAGGAAACGCTTGGCGGCGATGCAGCTCTGGCCGGAGTTGATCGTCCGGGCCTTGGCCGCCTGCCTTCCCGCCTCCGCCGGATCGACGTCGCCCAGGACGATGAACGGATCGGAGCCGCCCAGCTCCAGGACGGTCTTCTTGAGATTCCTCCCGGCCTCGGCGGCCACCTCCATCCCCGCCTTCTCGCTGCCGGTGAGGGTGACGGCGCGAATGATCGGGTGTGCAATGACGCGCTTGACCTTCTCCGAGGAGATGAGGAGCGTCGTCATGACCCCGTCGGGGAATCCGGCGTCACGGAAGACCTGCTCGATGGCGAGGGCGCAGCCGGGGACGTTCGAGGCGTGCTTCAGCAGGCCGACGTTGCCCGCCATCAGGGCGGGAGCGGCGAAGCGGAAGAGCTGCCAGAAGGGGAAGTTCCACGGCATGATGGCGAGCACCGGCCCCAGCGGGTCGTAGCGGATGGAGCTGCGGGTGGCGTCCGTGACGACGGTCTCCGGGGTGAGGAAGCGCTCCGCGTGCTCGGCGTAGAAGTCGCAGACCCAGGCGCACTTGTCGATCTCGGCCTCGGAGGCGGCGATCGTCTTGCCCATCTCCTCGGTCATCGTCCGGCCATAGTCGCCGGCCCGGTCGCGCAGCAGGTCCGCCACGCGGGTCATCAGGCGCGAGCGCTCGGCGAAGGGCACCTTGCGCCAGGAGGCGAAGGCGGACTCGGCCCGCCCCAGGATCTCGTCGACCTGGGCGTCGTCGTGATCGAGGTATTCGCGGATCAGCTCGCCGGTGGCGGGATTGACGGCTTTCATGCTTTGAGGCCTCGCTGTGGGGCGGGGCGAAATGGCGGAGAGGGAGGGATTCGAACCCTCGGTCCGGGTTTACCCCGGACAACTGCTTAGCAGGCAGCCCTGTTCGGCCACTCCAGCACCTCTCCGTGCGGTCCGGCAGGGAGAGCACATTGTAGGGGCAGAGCGCCCGGGAGTCAAAAATCCCGCGATAGACTAGGCTCGCCCCTGGGGCCCCTTACCGTGGAGACCGCGCAAATGGCCGAACCGAACGTGGACCAGCTCGCCATCAACACCATCCGATTCCTCGCCGTAGACATGGTCGAAGCGGCCCAGTCCGGACATCCCGGCGCTCCTCTCGGGCAGGCGCCGATGGCCTACCTCCTGTGGACGCGCTTCCTGCGCCACAACCCCGACAACCCGGACTGGCCGAACCGCGACCGCTTCGTCCTCTCCTGCGGCCACGCCTCGGCGCTGATCTATGCCCTCCTCCACCTCGCGGGCTACGGCCTGCCGATCGAGGAGCTGAAGCGCTTCCGCCAGTTTGGCTCGAAGACGCCGGGGCACCCCGAGCACGAGCTGACCCACGGCGTCGAGACCACCACCGGCCCCCTCGGCCAGGGGCTCGCCAACTCGGTCGGCATGGCGATCGCCGAGTGCCTGAGTCGCAACCTCTTCAACCGTGAGGGCTTCCCGCTCTTCGACTACCGCACCTGGGTGTTCGCGAGCGACGGCGACATGGAAGAGGGCGTCACCTCCGAGGCCTGCTCGCTCGCCGGCCACCTGAAGCTCGGCCAGCTCAAGGTGCTCTACGACGACAACCACGTCTCCATCGACGGCCCCACCTCCCTCTCCTTCTCCGAGGACGTGGGCAAGCGGTTCGAGGCCTACGGCTGGTTCGTGCAGCACGTGGCGGACGTCAACGATCTCCAGGAGGTCGAGAAGGCGATGAAGGCGGCCGAGGCGGAGACGCAGCGCCCGTCGCTGATCGTCGTCCGCACCGTCATCGGCTTCGGCAGCCCCAACCGGGCGGGCACCTCCAAGGCGCACGGCGAGGCGCTGGGACCGGAGGAGACGGCGGCGACCAAGAACGCCCTCGGCTGGCCGCTGGAGCCCACCTTCCTCGTGCCGGAGGGGGCGACGAAGCCGTTCGACGAGGCCCGCGCGCGCGGCCACAAACTGGAGCAGGAGTGGAACGACCTCTATGCCCGCTACAAGGCTGCGCACCCCGCGGAGGCCGCCGACCTCGACGGCCGGCTCGCCGGCAAGCTGCCGGACGGCTGGCAGGACGGCATCCCCGCTTTCAAGCCCGGAGACAAGCCCATGGCCACCCGCTCGGCGTCCGGCCAGGTGCTCAACGGCATCGCCGGCAAGGTTCCCATGCTGGTGGGCGGCTCGGCGGACCTGACGCCCTCCAACAACACGGCCATCAAGGGCCGCGCCGACTTCGAAGCCGGCACCGAGGGCCTCTACTTCCGCTTCGGCATCCGCGAGCACGCCATGGGCTCGATCATGAACGGCATCGCCCTCTCGCGGCTCTGGATTCCCTACGGCGGCACCTTCCTCATCTTCTACGACTACATGCGCCCGCCCGTGCGCCTGGCGTCGCTGATGCACATCCAGACGATCTACGTCTACACCCACGATTCGATCTTCCTGGGTGAGGACGGCCCCACCCACCAGCCCATCGAGCAGCTCGCCGGCCTGCGCTCCGTGCCCGGCCTGACGATGATCCGCCCGGCGGACGCCATCGAGACGGCGGAAGCCTGGAGAGTCGCCGTCGAGCACCGCCACGGTCCCGTGGCCCTGGCCCTGACGCGGCAGAACCTGCCCATCCTGGAAGAGACGGCCAAAGGCGCCCGCGAAGGGCTGCCGAAAGGCGCCTACGTCCTTTCAGACTCAGGCCAGGGCGATCCAGAAATTATCCTCCTGGCCACCGGCTCGGAAGTCTGGCTGGCCGTTGATGCCGCCAAGCAGCTCACGGAAAAGGGCCGGAGGGTCCGCGTCGTGAGCATGCCCTCCTGGTCCCTCTTCGACGCCCAGCCCCAGGAGTACCGCGACTCCGTGCTGCCCCCCAAGATCCGCAAGCGCCTCGCCATCGAAGCCGCCTCCCCCCTCGGCTGGCACAAGTACGTCGGCCTGGACGGCGAAGTCCACGGCATCGAGAGCTTCGGAGCTTCGGGACCGTACAAGGACCTCCAGAAGGCGTTCGGGTTCCTGCCGGAGGACGTGGTGAAGGCGGCGGAGGAGTTGTTGGGGCGGTAGGGGGTATTTCCCCTACAGCCGCCCCTCGATCCAGCATCCTCCAAGCACACGCGTGCCCCGGTAGAAGACGGCGGCCTGGCCAGGGGTGACTCCCCGCTGGGGATGGGCGAAGTCGATCTCCACCCGGCCGCCGGCCTGCGGCCGGATTCGCGCTTCGACTCCAGGGTGGCGGGAGCGGATCTTCACCGTCGCCTCGATGTTCCCATCCGGCGCTGGGCCGATCCAGTGCAGGCGCTCGCCGCGCAGGCCGGGGGCCATCAGGTCGCGCTCCTCTCCCACCACCACCCGATTCTGCTCGGGCTCGATCTGAAGGACGAAGAGGGGGCTTGGCGCGGCGAGGCCCAGGCCCCGGCGCTGGCCCACGGTGTAGCGGTAATAGGGCTGGCCCGCTCCCAGGGTCTCGCCGGCGGTGTCCACCAGCACGGCCGGCTCGGCGAGAGCTGGCGCTCCATACCGGTCCGGGTCCGCGGCCACCTGGCCCTCCACGAACTCGCGGATGCCGCCGGAGACGAAGCAGACCTCCATGCTCTCCCCCTTCTCCGCCACCACGAGGCCGGCCTCGCGGGCGAGCCGGCGCACCTCAGGCTTGGTCATGCCGCCGAGGGGAAACAGGGAGGCGGCGAGCTGCTCGGCGGTCAGCTCGAAGAGGTAGTAGCTCTGGTCCTTGTCGGCGTCGAGCGCGGTGTGGAGCTCGGGGCCATCCGGACCGTCGAGGATGCGGGCGTAGTGGCCGGTCGCCACCCGGTTCGCCCCGAGCTGGCGCGCGCGGTCGAGCAGGAGATCGAACTTGATCCAGGTGTTGCACCGCACGCAGGGGCTCGGGGTGCGCCCGGCGAGGTAGTCGTTGACGAACGGGTCCACCACCTTCTCCCGGAACTCCTCGTCCATGCGCAGGGTGTAGTGGGGGATGCCCGCCTGCTGGGCGACGCGCTTGGCGTCTCCGAGGTCTAGGGCGCCGCAGCAGCGGCCATTCGCCTCCACGCCGGAGTGGTCCCAGAGCAGCATGGAAAGGCCGACCACCGGCCGACCCTCCCGGGCCAGCAGCCAGGCAGTCACCGACGAGTCGAGGCCGCCGCTCATGGCGACGGCGGTCAGGGGGGCGGGGGCGTTCATGGCAAGGCCGAGTAGAACACGGGCGAACACGGACGAACAAGGACCAGCACGGACACCCCAGGGGCCAGCTCCGTGTTCTTTTACGCCAGCCCCAGCACCGCCGCCGCCAGCTTCGCCGGATCGTGGCGGATCAGGTCGCCGTCGGCGGCCAGGAGGTCGGCCTCCACGATCTTGGCGCCCAGCTCCTCCAGGGCGGCACGGTCCACCGCCACAGGCTCGGAGCCGGTCTCCGCGTAGTGGCGGATCAGCGGCTCGGGGATCGGCGTCGAGTTGATCAACACGGCGTCGATGAGCCCCGTGCCGGCGTGCCGCACCAGGGCGCGCAGGTGGTCGGCGGCCATCATGCCGTCGGTTTCGCCGGGCTGGGTCATGAGGTTGACCAGCAGGACGACGGGCGCCTTGGCCTTGGCCACCGCCTGGCGGATGCCGGGGATCAACAGGTTGGGGAGGATCGAGGTGTAGAGCGAGCCCGGCCCCAGGAGGATGAGATCCGCCCGCTCCAGCGCCGCCACCGCCTGCGGAAAAGCCGGCGGCGCTGATGGGTCGATCTCCACCGCCGCCAGTTCCTCAGCCGACAGCCCGACCGCCGACTCTCCTTCGTAATATCGGCCGGAGACGCCCCGCGCCCGCAGCCGCACGTCGGTCAGGGTGGCGGGGAAGATCTTGCCGCGCACCGAGAGGATCGACTCGGCGGTGAGAATGGCCTGGTGGAAATCGCCCGTAATGCCGGTCAGCGCCGTCAGGAACAGGTTGCCGAAGGAGTGCCCGATCAGGCCGCCCCCGTTGGGGAAGCGGTACTGGAAGAGGCGGGTCAGCAGATCCTCGTCGTCGGCGAGGGCGGCGATGCAATTGCGGATGTCCCCCGGCGGCAGGACGCCGAACTCCTTGCGCAGCCGGCCGGAGGAGCCGCCGTCGTCGGTGACGGTGACGACGCCCGCGAGCTGGCACAGGCGATCGGTGCCTACGTGGTGCTTGAGCCCGCGCAACAGCGCCGACAGCCCGGTGCCGCCGCCGATCGCGACCAGAGCCTTCCCGGCGGTCCCGCCCGGCGTCATCGGTGCCGGCTCAGGTGAGGCCGAAGAGGTGGCGCTGGTCGCGGTTCTTGCGGAGCTCGGCGAAATCGGCGTCGTGGAAGGCATGGATGCGATTCTTGGGGTTCAGCTCGACAGCCTTGGCCAGGGCCTGGGCCGCGTCCTCCAGCCGGTTCTCGACCGCGTGAATACTGGCCGCGAGATAGGCGAAACGCTCGTCCTTCTGGTCGCGGCCGCCCTTTTGCGCGATGTCGAGCGCCGACTGGAAGTCGCCGCGGTTCCGCTCGTAGACGGCCTGGAGGTAGGGATCGGGCTCCGCGCCCTTGGCCGCCTTCTCTTCCGCCGGTCCGCCCTTCTGGCGAGCGACGTTCAGGAATTGCTGCGCCCGGTCGCGAAGATCGGGCCGATCGGTGGTCTCGACGGCCTGCTCCAGATGGCTGATGGCCTTCTTCCAGTTCTTCGCCTGCAGGGCCGAGAGGCCGTCGGAGAAGTGGTCGAGAGCGGGATCGGCAACGGCCGGCGGGGCCGCGGTCTTCTTCTTCGGGGCGGCAGGAGGGGGAGGTGTCGGAGTCTTGGGCTTGGCCTTCGCCATGGAAATCTTCGGTCTCCGGAATATTTACCAGGGTTATTTAGCCAGGATAATCGCCAGCGTCAGCGCTTCTTCAGCTCGATCAGGATCTGCTTGGCCACGGACTTCAGGGTGTCGAACACGCCCACTCCGGTCGTCGCCACGGCTTCGAAGGTCGGCTCGCGCTTGTAGTTCAGGGTGCGATACATCTCCTCGACGGGGATGACGTTGCGTATGTCCCGCTTGTTGAACTGCAGGGCGTACGGGATCGTCGCCAGATCGAATCCATGCTCCTTCAAGTTCTGTTCCAGGTTCCGGATGGACTCGATGTTCGCCTCCATCCGCTCCTGTTGGCTGTCCGCCACGAAGATGACGCCGTCCACCCCCTTGAGGATCAGCTTGCGGCTGGCGTCGTAGAACACCTGGCCGGGCACCGTGTAGAGGTGGAACCGGGTGGTGAAGCCGCGGATGCTCCCGAGATCCAGGGGCAGGAAGTCGAAGAACAGCGTGCGGTCGGCCTCGGTCGCCAGGGAGATCATCTTCCCCTTCGACTCGGGCGCCGTCTTATTGTAGATGTACTGCAAATTCGTCGTCTTCCCGCACAGTCCGGGACCATAATAGACGATTTTGCAGTTGATTTCCTTGCTGGCGTAATTGATGAAAGTCATGTCGCCTGCCTCGTTCCAACCCGAACCGCTCGCCCGGGCAGCTTCGCACCCCGGGTCCCTGACGCCCTTTCATGGGCTCTACGCCTTCGGTTACTCGCCGAACAGCGCATCGATGTCGTCGTCGGTGATCTCGGAAAAGGGGCTCGGATGAGTCGCTCCCTGGGATCCCTTCTCGCCTTTCTGCAACATCACCTCGAAGATCTTCTCCAGATCGACGTTGGCCCGCTTCACCCGCAGGCGGACGAGACCGAGAGACGACCGGTCGTCGAAGATGACGACCAGGATGGCGCGCTTGGCGACGATGGAGATGTGGATGTGATCCTGCTGCCCCTCATGGAACAGCACGGAGAACTCCCGCTCGCCGATCAGCTTGGCCAGCCCGTCCGTCGCGGCCACGTTGCCGGCGGTCAGCGAAGCGAGCGAGGTGGTGTCGAACTGCTCGACCTCACCGGCCGAGGCGATCTGCTGCCCGTTCTTGTCGATCAGGAAGACGGCCTTGGCATTCGCCTCCTGGCGCAGACGGCGCAGAGCTTCCTCTAGATGCTTGAACTCTTCTTCGTAGAGCACGAAGTCTGCGCACATGGCTACCCTTTCCGGACCGCGCGACGATACAACATCGCGGGCGGGGCCGTCAAAGCTCTGATTTCACGTCGGTTGTTTCTGCTGGTCCTTGCCGGAAGCCCGCTCAATGGAACAACCGCCAGCCCGAGATCACGTCGTTCTGCGCCAGCAGCAACTCGCTTCCCTGCACCTGGTGCCGCAGGGGAACGGGCGTACAGCCCTCGCCGCCGGAGGCGATCTCCGAGATGCGGAAGGCCTTGTCGCACTTATTACAAACCACCCACTCTCCTTCGTGCCGGAAGCCCCGCTTGTACTTCATGCAGGTCTCGTCGGCGTCGAAGGCGACCTGAACGATACCCTTGCCGTCCTTCGCAACGAAGAAGCGAACCTCCTGGTTGCTGGAGTTCAGGAACTGGTAGAAGCGGACGTCGTTGGGCTTCAGCCTCGCCAGATCCACCCGCACCTGTCCTGCCCGATCCGGTGACACCTTCTGGAAGCCCGACGGGTTGAGACGGCCCTCCAGGACGGTCTCCGCCGCCCATACCGTCCCGAGGAAAAGGACGACGATCAATATCCCGTGAATCGGCTTGAAGCGGCGCATGGTGGGGCTATTCTGGCCCAAGCCCCTCGGAACGGCAAGGCCCCCCGTCAACCCCGCCTCTTTCCCGCCGCCTAGAACAGGGTGTAGATGAACGGCGCGACGCCCTGGCTGGTCACCACCAGCAGGATCACGAGGCCCAGGATGAGCACGAGAGGAACGATCCAGTACACCTTGTTCTGCCTGGCGAACTGGACGATCTCTCCGAGGATGGAGCCGAAGTAGCGGAGTCTGCGCATGGTTTTTCCCTTCCGGGCCGCATTCTATCAGCCGCGGGCAAGATCTACGAAAACCTTGGTCCTCCAGCAGTCGTATAACACGTGAAGCTAAACTATGGAGGTAGTTCATGATCCGGCACCGGTCGCTTCTCTCCGTTCTGGCCTTCGCTTCCTTCGTATCCCTACCGTCCTTCGCGGCCCAGCCCGCGCTGAAGCCTCTCCATCCCTCGCGCGCCAGGCTCGCACCCTGCAAGCTGCCGGGCAAGGGAGGGAAACCAGTCGACGCGCTCTGCGGCACCTATGAGGTCTGGGAGAACCGAGAGGCGAAGGCGGGTCGCAAGATCAGCCTCAAGGTCGTAGTGCTCCCGGCCTTGTCTCCGGCTCCTCGCCCCGATCCGGTCTTCGCTCTCTCGGGCGGACCCGGAGCGGCGTCCACCGAGATCGCCGGAGACTCCGCCGAGGTTCCCCTGCGCCGGGAGCGCGACCTCGTCCTCATCGACCAACGCGGAACCGGAGGGCCCGACCGGTTGGGCTGCAGTTTCGCCGATCGAGACGAAGACCTCCAGAGCCATCTTGACGAGATGTTCCCGCTGGACGCCGTGCGCCGCTGCCGCGACGAGCTCGGGAAGAAGTACGACCTGACCCGCTACACCGTCGCCGACGCCGTGGACGACTTCGACGAGGTCCGCGTCTGGCTCGGCTACGGCAAGGTCAATCTCATAGGCTCCTCCTATGGCACCCGGACGGCGCAGACCTATCTGCGGCGGCACCCAAAGTCGGTCCGCACGGTCATCCTCTGGGGCGTCGTGCCCATGGACGAACCGGTCGCGCTCTCCCACGCGGCCGGCGCACAGCGCTCGCTCGACCTGTTGCTCGGCTGGTGCGAGGAGGACGCCGTCTGTCACGCGAAGTTCCCCGGCGTGCGCACGGACTTCAAGGCGGTGATGGACCGGCTGTCCCAGGGGCCTGTGGAGGTCGAGGTCGCCCATCCGGAGACGGGCAGGGCCACCCGGGTCCGGCTTTCGCGGGAGGTGACGGCCGAGTGCATCCGCCTCCTCCTCTACTCGAACGAGTCAGGGGCGGCGCTGCCTCTCTTCCTGCACCAGGCGGCGACGGGCGATTGGAGGCCGCTCACCCAAGCCGCGGTCTCGGCCTGGGCCGCGATCGACCGCATCCTCGCGCGGGGACAGTTCTTCTCCGTGACCTGCGCCGAGGACATCCCCTTCGTCAATCCTGACGAGGTGCAGGGCCGCACGGCCGGGAGCTTCCTCGGGGACTACAGGGTGCGTCGGCACATGGCGGCCTGCGCTCTCTGGCCGCGCGGCCGGATCGATCCGGATCAAAGGATGGCGGTCCACTCGGACGTGCCTGTCCTGTTGATCAGCGGCGAGCGCGACCCGGTGACGCCTCCCGATTTTGGTCGCCGGGCCGCCCGTTTCCTGACCCGGAGCCTCCACTTGGTGGAACCCTACGCGAGCCACGAGGACTCTCCCCCGTGCGTGGAGAGGATCGCGAACAAGTTCCTCCGCCGGGGAACGACCCAGGGGCTGGACACCTCCTGTGTCCGTCAGCTCAAGCCGATTCAGTTCCTGGTCGAGCCGCCGAAGCAGGAGATCAAGCTGTTCGGCTAGGCGGGCTTTCGCCCTTTGAGCCGCTCGATGAGTGTCGCCGCGGCGGCGCCGGTGACGGCGAGGAAGAGAATGGCGCCCCCATGGGCGAGGAGGACGTGGGCGGGGGAGGAGACCCAGCAGAAGAGGCGCACGCCGGCGTCCGCGATGATTCCCGCTCCCAGGCCATAGATGGCGCCGGCCAGGGCCGGCCGGGTGGGCAGCGCGCGGCCGGCGAGCCACACCGCCGCGGCCAGCACCGGCACGCTGGAGGCCGCGGCCATCCAGAAGCACTCCCAGGCGTAGCGCCCGAAGACGCCGGGCGGCGTGGCAGCCGGCACCAGGCTCTCGGTGAGGAAGGTCATGCCGGCGAAGAGCGCCAACGCGGCGCCCACCGTCCAGGCAATGGCCCGGGCCGAGAGCTCCCGCCCGGGAACCGCTTCGCGGAGGGCGGCGCCCACGATCAACAGACCCGCCAGCGCCTGCAACCCCGAGAGGCCCCACGCCACCATCGGCCCCAGCTCCGAGGCGTTGCGGCGCAATCCCCAGAACGCCGGAATGGCGACGAGCAGCGCCAAGCCCAGCGGCAGCAGGGCCAGCACCCGCCGGGCCGGCGAGGCGATCGGCCGCACCGGCGCGAGGCTCCGTTCGACGATGGCGAGAAGCTCGGGCGGCATTCGTGTGTCCATCCTCGGCTCAGCCATCCGGTGCTCCTCCCGTCTCGACGCCCAGGGCCGCGCGCAACGCCCGCATGGCCCGGCTCGACCGCAGCTTCGCCGCTCCCACACCGATGCGGAACCGCGTGGCGATCTGCTGGAAGCTCAGGCCGTGGACGTGGTGGAGCACCCAGGCCTCGCGGCGGCCGGCGGGAAGGCGCGCCAGGGCCGCCGCCAGATCGCGCGGCTCGAGGGCGAGCGCCACTGCCGGGGCCGCCATCTCTTCGGCCGGCCGGGCGTCGCGATCCTCGGTGCGCGAGCGCCGCCACGCCTCCCGCCGGTGGCGCCCGAGGACGTTGCGGGCGATGCCGAACACCCAGGGTCGCACCGGCAAGCCCGGCTGGTAGGTGCGGCGCGAGCGGTGGATGGCCAGGAAGGTCTCCTGCACCAGGTCCCGCGCCGCCGCTTCGGCTCCGGTCGCCTGAAAGTACCGGCGCAGCTCCGCAGCGAGCCGTGCATAGAGACCCTCGAAGGCCGCGAGCTCGCCCGCCTGGTAGCCCACCATCAGCCGGACCAGCTCGTCGTCGCCACCTTGATGATCGGCCTCTCTCATGCCTGTTCCCGTCGAAATCGATGGTAGCAGACACCTTTCCGGCCGCAGCCGACAACTTGTCTTCCAGCCAGGAGGAGACGACGCGATGCGGGTGGTCCATGTACTTGCAGGTCTGTTGCTGGGCGCTCTCGCCACTCAGGCGGAGACGCCCCCATGCCCCACGGAGGGCTGCGATCCGGCCCTCCTCGCCCGGCGGAGCCTCACCGCCGTGCGGATCTCCGGCGCTCCGCCCGTCATCGACGGTCGGCTGGACGAGCCGGCCTGGGGCCAGGCACCGGTGGCGACCGGCTTCACCCAGAACCGCCCGCGCCCGGGAGCCCCCTCGGCACTGCGCTCGGAGGCCCGCGTCCTGGTCGACGGCGAGGCGATCTACGTCGGCCTCACCTACTTCGATCCGGAGCCGGCGAAGATCCAGGCGCCCCTCGCCCGCCGGGACGACGAGACCATCTCCGACTGGTCGTTCGTGGAGATCGACAGCCGCCACGACCGGCGGTCGGGCTTCTCCTTCGGGGTCAATCCCCGGGGCGTCCAGGTCGATGGCTTGTGGGCGGACGACATCGTCTATGACCCGTCGTGGAACGCCGTGTGGGAGGGAGCGGCTCGGGTGAACGCCGACGGCTGGACGGTGGAGGTCCGCATCCCCTTCTCGCAGCTCGCCTTCAGCCTGCCTCCGGAGACGGCAGACGGTGCAGAGATGATCTGGGGCATCAACTTCTACCGCAACAGCCCCTCCCGCGGCGAGTCGTCGAACTGGTCCCCCCGCTATCCGGGCCTCGGCGGCGTCGTCTCGCACTTCAACGACCTGCACCTGCCGGCGCCGCGGCGCGTCCACCGTTTCGAGGCGACCCCCTACGTGGCGCCGCGAGCCGGCAACGACGGCCCGGCGGGTGACCGCAAGTCCTCGGTGCGCGCCGGCGCCGACCTCAAGGTGGGGCTCGGCTCCAGCTTCAGCCTTACCGCGACACTGCTGCCCGACTTCGGCCAGGTCGAGGCCGACCCGTCGCAGGTGAACCTCACGGCGTTCGAGCTCTTCCAGGCCGAGCAGCGCCCCTTCTTCCTCGAAGGGATTGACGTCTTCCGCATGAGCACCAGCCTCGCCTTCTCGACCCGCGAGACCTCCTTCGCCGACGAATCCCCCTTCTACTCGCGGCGGGTCGGGCGGGCGCCGCGGGGCGACCTGCCGCCGGACGCCGCCGTCGTTTCGTATCCCACCGCCACGACCCTCCTGGGCGCCGTGAAGCTCTCCGGCCAGACCCCCTCCGGCTGGACGCTCGGCGTCTTCACCGCCGAGAGCGACCAAGAGCACTCTCTCCTCGACCGGCCTGAGGGTGGCAGCCGGGAGTGGCCCGTCGAGGCACGAACCACATCCACCGTGGCGCGGGCTATCCGCAGCTTCAGCCATGGCGAGTCGTCCTTCGGGCTGTTCGCCGCCGATCTCCACCGCTCCGCCCTGGGACCGGTGCTCGCCGCCCAGGAGGTGAGCGACGCCGCGGTCCTGGGGGTCGAGCTCCAGCACCGCTTCGGCAGCGGGCGCTACGAGCTGCGGAGTTGGGCCCTGGGGAGCCGCCTCACCGGCGACGCCGAGGCGATCACCCGCGTCGCCGAGGCACCGAACCATTACTTCCAGCGGCCTGACGCGCGGGATCTGCCGGAGGTGCCCTACGGCACGAGCCTTGCCGGGCTCGCCGCGGAGACCCGCGTCTCGCGCCTCGCCGGCAACCTCCTATGGGACGTGACGGCGCGGGCGGTGTCCCCGGGCTTCGACGTCGACGAGCTCGGCTTCCAACGCAACTCGGACTGGCTGCTGCTGGCCGGCGACTGGAAGTATCAACATCTCACCCCCGGCCGCTGGCTGCGCGACTGGACCGTGGGCTCCAGCAATCTCGGCCTGGGCTGGACTTGGGCCGGCGAGCGGCGGACCCGCGTCGCCGACCTTTACCTCTCTGTCGACACCCGCGGCTACTGGGCGGCGAAGCTCGCCGCCACGCGCGAGGCCTCGACGCTCTCGACCGGCTGGCTGCGGGGCGGACCGGCGCTGCTCCTGCCGCCGAGGACCACCGTCTCCCTCTCGGTGGCCACGGACCAACGCAAGGCCTCCTACGTCACCCTCGATGCGAGCGCCGCCGAGGAGAGCGCGAGCGGCTCGCGGTCGCTGCGCCTCACGCCGCTCATGAACCTCCGCGTCTCGGACCGGCTCCAGATGTCAGCCGGGGCCACCTACGAGAAGGACACGGTCGGCTGGCAGCCCGTGGACGTCGCATCGGCAACCCATGTCCTGGTCGCCCGCTTGCGCCAGGAGACCCTCTCACTGACCCTCCGCTCCGACCTCACCTTCACTCCCCGCCTGGCCCTCCAGGCCTACCTGCAACCCTTCAGCACCGCCGGCCGCTACGACCGGTACCTGACCCTGGTCGCGCCCCGTGATCCACGGCCGGAGCGCCGATTCGCGCTTCTGGAGGAAGGAAGTGCCCTGCCGGCGAATCCCGATGCAGCTCATCGCACCCTGAACGGGGACTTGGTGCTGCGCTGGGAGTACCGGCCGGGCTCGTTCCTCACCGCCGTCTGGAATCACCAGCGCGACCGGCTGGTACGGGAGGCGCGCCCTTCGGCGGAGGATGGACTGACCTCGCTCTTCGGCGATCCGCCGACGAACGTGGTGCTGCTCAAGCTGAGCTGGCGATTCGGAGCGTAAGGAGGTGGACGGATCCCAGCTAGTCGAGCTGGAACTCCTGCCGCCAGTCACCCTTTTCTTCCAGGGCCGGCTGCTGCTTCTTGTCGAGGAGGAACGAGCCCACCACGAGGTAATCCATCTCGGTCCGCATGAAGCAGCGGTAGGCGTCCTCGGGAGTGCAGACGATGGGCTCGCCGCGGACGTTGAAGCTGGTGTTGACGATCACCCCGTAGCCGGTGAGCTTCTCGAACTCGGTGAGGATGGCGTGGTAGCGCGGGCTCTCCTCGCCCACCGTCTGGATGCGCGCCGAGTAGTCGACGTGGGTGATGGCGGGCACGTCGGAACGCGGGCGGTTGACCCACTCCAGGAGTGGCAGGTCCTTCTCGTCCCCCCGCTTCGGCACGCGCCGCTTCGCCACCACGTCCGCCACCAGCAGCATGTAGGGCGAGGGGCGATCGAGCTCGAAGTAGTCCGACACCCGCTCCTCCAGCACCGAGGGGGCGAACGGCCGGAAGCTCTCCCGGTACTTGATCTTCAGGTTCATCACCGACTGCATCTTGGGCGACCGGGCGTCGCCGATGATCGACCGCCCCCCCAGCGCCCGCGGCCCGAACTCCATCCGCCCCTGGCAAAGGCCGATGACGTTCTCGCCCGCGATCAGCTCCGCGATGCGCCGCGCCCAGTCCGCCTCCGGCAGCTCCTGGTAGGGGAGCTTGTGGAAGTCGAGGTACTCCTTGATCTGCTCGCGGGGGAAGTCCGGCCCCAGGAGCGAGCCGCGCATGGCGTCCCGCCGCCGGCCGTTCGAGACGGTCACCGTCCGCGGCTTGTCCATCGCGTTGTGCCACACCGCGAGCGGCGCGCCCAGGGCGCCGCCAGCGTCGCCCGCCGCCGGCTGAATCCAAATGTCGTCAAAGATCCCCTCCCGCAGCAGCACGCCGTTGGCCACGCAGTTGAGGGCCACGCCGCCGGCCATGCAGAGGTTGCGCTTGCCGGTGAGCTCGCGGGCGTGGCGGGCGAGCTTGAGGACGACCTCCTCGGTGACCTCCTGGATCGACCGCGCGAGGTCCATCTCCCGCTTCGAGATGGGCGACTCGGGCTTCCTCGCCGGACCGCCGAAGAGCTGGGCGAACTTGTCGTTCGTCATCTCCAGGCCGTCCAAGTAGCCGAAGTAGTCCATGTTCATGCGGAACGAGCCGTCGTCGCGGACGTCGATCAGATCGCGCTTGATGGCGTCCGCGTACTTCGGCTCGCCATAGGGGGCGAGGCCCATCAGCTTGTACTCGCCCGAGTTCACTCGGAAGCCGGTGAAGTAGGTGAAGGCGGAGTAGAGGAGGCCGAGCGAATGGGGAAAGGGGATCTCCTGAATCAGCCGCAGCCGGTTCCCCTCGCCGACGCCAATGGTGGTGGTGGCCCACTCGCCCACGCCGTCGAGGGTCAGCACCGCCGCCTCGTCGAAGGGGGACGGGTAGAAGGCCGACGCCGCGTGCGACTCGTGGTGACGGGTGAAGTAGATGTCCTTCGGCTCGCCGACGCCGCAGCGGTCCAGCGCGTCCAGGATGTGGGGCGGAATCCACAGCTTCTCGCGCAGCCAGAGGGGGAGGGCCATGACGGCCGACCGCAGCCCCTTGGGCACCACGGCGAGGTAGGTCTCCAGGATGCGGTGGAACTTGAGCAGCGGCTTGTCGTAGAAGACGACGCCGTCCAGCTCGCCCTTGCCCACGCCGCCCTCCGCCAGGCAGTAGCGCACGGCGTTGAAGGGGAAGCCCTCGTCGTGCTTCTTGCGGGTGAACCGCTCTTCCTGGGCGGCGGCCACGATGCGGCCCGCGTCCACCAGGCAGGCGGCCGAGTCGTGGTAGTAGCAGGAGATGCCGAGGAGCTTCATCGTCTGGGGCTATCTAGAACTGCCGCTTGTACGACTCGAGAGGGGTCTCCCGGTCGCCGGTCGAGATCCAGTAGGTGGGCAGCCGCCGGTCGGCGCCCTGGGTGATCCCCAGCTTGTGGCCGGCCCGCAGCACGAGGCCGATGGGCCAGAAGACGACATAGTAGAGGAAGGTCATCAGCAGCCAGGCAACGCCGGTCGCCACACCGCGGGCGAAGATCTCCAGGACGTGATTGATTCTCTTGAACACCGTGAGGGGAGCCGCCAGGGCGAGCAGCGCAAGGACGACCGCGATCCCCGCCACGACCTCGGCCGACCGCACCTTGTGCCCCACGAAGTAGAGAAGCGCCGCGAAGGCGAGGCCGATAACGCCGCCGATGGCACCGCGGATGCGGAGCGACCGCGCCTCGGCCGCCGCGGAGTGCGTGGCCGGCCCGGTGCGCTCCCGCCAGTTCCAGGCGACGGCGGAGGCTTCCGGGCGGCTTCCTTGGGTCGAGTCGTTCGTGGGGTCAGGCATATTCGTGGGCGCGCCGAGGCGGGGTGTCCTCGAAGCGGGTCAGGATAGTCGGGAATGGGGACGGAGGGCAAGGGCCGTCCCAAACCGGGAGCGCCGGGGCCCTCTCACGCCCAGCCGCCATCCCCATCGCCCTCCCCCCGGCCGGGGGAAGGGGAGAAGCTTACGACGACGAACCGCGCTGGCGGCGCCGAAGCTCGAGAGCGAGCTGCGTCGCCAGCTCGACCGTCATCCGCTCCTCCTCGCAGGCGTTGCGGAACATGAGGAGGGCAGCCATGGCCTCGCGGCGGACATCGCGAGACTCGAAGATGGGGGCCATCTCAGTCGCCAGCCGCTTGAGCTCGGCGGTGCGGTGCGCGCGGGCGTAGAGGACGGCCAGATCCAAGGAGATGAGAGCTGCGTCGTAGCCCATCGCCCTCTCCAGGAACTCCTTCTGGACCTCGCGAAAATTCTTCTCGGCCTCATCCGTCTGGCCCAATCCAAGGGCGATCTTTCCTTCGGTCCAGCGGAGCCGAACCAAGTTCAATGGCTTTCCCTGGCTGGCGAGTTGCTCGCGCACCTCTGGTAGCAGACGCTGGGCGTCCTGGAAACGGCCAGCCTCGGTCAGGCAGAAAACCAGATTGTAGCGGGCATACGACGTCAACAGGGGTTCCTGTTGCGGGTCCAAATCCGCCAAGAGATCTCCGAGAAGCCGGATGGCACCGTGGAGATCTTCACCATCCTCCAGGATCTTGGCCTTCTTCAGCAGTGAGAAACCGGCGCCGTGAAGATCGCCGTGTTCGCGGTAGATCGCCAACGCCCGGTCTATCAGCACCAAGGCATCTGGGAAGCGTCTCTGCGCTGACTTGAGGGAGGCTTTCAGATGGAGTACCTCGGCGGTGACGATCTCGTTTCCCGTCATGCTCTTGTCCAAGAGGTGCTCGGCCTCCCGGAACGACATCTCAGCACTTCTGAGCTCGCCCAGGATCCTCCGGGCGTTCCCGAGGTGCGCGTGGGCCCGGGCTCGGAGATCCAGCACCCAATGAGGATCATAGGTATCCTCCAAATGCTTGGAAACGCTGACGGCCAGCTCGGCGAAGTTAACCGCCTTGGAGGCATCCTGGAAGCCTGCCGAGAGGCTTTGTTTGAGCAGGAGCTGGCAAAGCCCCCAAGTCTGAAAGCTCTCGTCGGCGAGGACCAGAGCGAGCTGATCGTCGAAGGGGAGCTCTACCAAGGCAGCGAACAGCTCGTGGGATTCAGGCCCCTCAAAGACAGCGACTCTCTCGTCCCAGTGACCGATTTCCTCCTGGAGCCGGCGAATTTCCTCGTACGCTCCCCTGCAGTCGGGGCAGCGTTCGAGAAGATGAGGGACGACCTCAGTGACAAGCTCATCGTGGCTCAGATCGCCAGCCAGCAGCTTCGCCATGGTTTCGAGTGACAGGTGATTTTCCAAGAGATCTCCCTCCTCCAGATGGGATACGGGTACACGGAACTATCTCAGATTGAGACTGCTCCCATCAAGATAAGTATCAGAAACCCGGGAAATCGAGTCACAGGCAGGCAAGAAAAATCAGGGGCCGGTCGCCCGACCCTCGTCCATCGATATCGAGATTCAGCCTTAAGGTGCGCCGTCAGGGCCGATCCCAAGGCCGTTGTTGGTTCCTGCGGTATTTCCGGGGCCCGGTACCGGCTGGCCACTGGGATCAATCGAAGCTCCGTTTTTCTCGAACAGGCTCACCAGTCCATGCCACAAGGTGAGGGCGATTCCTTCCCGCTCCTGCACCCGGGTCGCGGCAGGCTTCGATTTTCCTTTGTCCCCTGACCGGACGCCGGCCTGCGCCATGGGCGCCAGGCAGAGAGTCGCGATGAGCGCCGCTTGAGCAATTCTAGACATTCTTTTCGAGAACATACAGCCCCCTCCTTGACTGAAGTAGATATGGACACGCCGATAAAACTGGCTCTCTGTCCATAAAGTATCGCCAAGCAGGAAAATCGGGACAACGAGGGAGCGTAATCATGAGACTCCGGGTTTCGCTCTCACGTTACCGCGACGGCGGGGCCTGAAAGGAGGCCTGAAAGGAGCCAGGCGATTCGCAGTGGTACACTTTCCCATCCGCTGTAGCGCTGTTCTTCCTTCGTATGCTTAAGCAAGGGAGGCCGTGCCGGCGGGGCGACTGAGAAACGGGTGAAGCCATGACCCTTTCCGTCATCATCCCGGTTTACAACGAGGCCGCGGGCTTGGCGCGGACGCTGGCGGCGGTGCAGGCTCTTCCCGGGGATCTCGAGGTCCTGGTAATCGACGGTGGGAGCCGCGACGACACCGTGGAGATCGCCCTCCGGATGGGGGTGCGGGTGGCCAGCGCCCCGAAGGGCCGGGCCGCGCAGATGAACCACGGCGCGGCGCTGGCGCTGGGAGAGGTTCTCCTCTTCCTGCACGCCGACACCCTGCTGCCCGAGAACGCCCACGCCTTGATCGCGGCGGCCCTGACACAGCCCGGTACGGTGGGCGGCTGTTTTCGGCTCGGCTTCGACGACGAGCACCGGCTGCTGCGCGGAATCGCCTTCATGACCCGCTTCTCGTGCCGGTTGTTCCACTATGGGGATCAAGCCTTCTTCGTGCGAGCGGAGACGTTTGCCCGGCTGGGCGGCTTCCGGCTCTATCCCCTGATGGAGGACCTCGACTTCTGGCTACGGCTGCGGCGCCTGGGGAAGGCCGTCGTGCTGCCGCGCGGGATCCTCACCTCGGCGCGGCGGTTCCTGGAGAACGGCGTCGTGCGCCAGCAGTTCCAGAACGTCCTTCTCGTCTTGCTCTATCTCGCCGGCGTGAGCCCGGAGGCTCTGGCGCGGTTCTATCGCTGGCGGGGCGACGCGGCGGGGCGGTATCCGGCGTCCGGCGGGGGTTCGGAGGTCTTCGCGCTCCGGTCGTCGCGCGACCGCGTGGCCGAGCCGCTACGGACGCTGTGGCACTGGCTCCACTCCAACGTCCACAACGCCTACGTGACCACCCGCGTGCTCGAGTTCATGCTCCGCCTGAAGACGGCAGGCCGCGTCTCCCCGGACCACCCCTGGGCCACGGGGGTCCCGCTGGGCGAGGATTCGCCGGTCTGGCCCCGCAACGTCGTCTTCGCCTCGCCAAGACCGGAGCAAGGACCCGAGCTCGCCGAGCCGGACGACGTGATCGTGACCCGCATCGGCTCCTTCATGGCGACGCTGGTGCAGCGCTCGGCGGGGCCCGAGGTGCCGCAGGGGCCGAAGCGGCGCATGCCCCACGCCGTCAACTATCTTCACGGGCCCGTGCACTACAACGGCGGCTACCTGATCTTCAACGACTTCCGCGACGCGCTCTTCCACTTCTCCGACCGCGCCTTCGTGCGCGAGGTCCGGCGCTTCGCCCGCGAGGAGCGGCGGGAGCTGACGCTGATCCTGCGCGAGCGCAGCTACGATCCCCAGGAGTACGCCTGGTTCGTGGCCTTCGTCCGCTCCCGCCTCCCCTGGTATGCAAACCCCAACGGACCGACGCAGAAGCGCGTGCTTTGGGGTACGGCGAGCCCGTATCCGGCCGTCAATCCGATCAATGGCTCGTGGATCGGCGACATGGTGCGGCTCGCCCGCGGCGACGAGCCGCCGGTGCGGCCGGCCATCGCGACGGAGCGGTGGTTCCAGGGCGACTACCGGGGCAACCAGCCGTGCTATCCATTCCTGGTGCGGTTCCACGCCTGGGCGAGCTATCTCTTCATCGCGATGCGCGGCTTCCAGGGCGGCATGCTGTTCACGAGCCGCCGGCGGATCGAGCCCGGCCACTGGCGGAAGTACCTGGAGCTGAATGGCCGGTGGAGCGCCGGATATCGGATCGCGCCGCCGTTTACGCGGCGCAAGCCGGACGGACCGCGGAGGCTGGTGCCGGATTGACTCCCTACGACGCGATCGTGATCGGCGCCGGGCAGGCGGGGCTGGCTGCCGGCTACCACCTGCGCTCGGCCGGGCTGCGCTTCGTGCTCCTCGACGCCGCGGAGGCGCCTGGCGGCTCGTGGCCCCGGTATTACGACAGCCTGGTGCTGTTCTCGCCGGCCGGCTACTCCTCGCTGCCAGGCATGGCGTTTCCAGGCGATCCCGACCACTACCCGCGCCGCGACGAGGTGGTCGCCTACCTTCAGGCCTACGCCTCGGCCTTCGAGCTGCCGGTCGCGTCCGGCGCGCGGGTGACGGCGGTTGAGCGTGAGGGGGCGGGCTTCCGCGTGGTGACGGAGGGCGCGGGGAGCTTCCACGGCCGCAACGTCGTGGCGGCTACGGGGAGCTTCGGCAATCCCTACGTTCCCACCCTGCCGGGTCGCGACGAGTACCGCGGCCAGGTGCTGCACTCCTTCGCCTACCGCAACCCCGAGCCGTTCGCCGGCAAGCGCGTGGTGGTCGTGGGCGGGGCGAACTCGGCGGTGCAGATCGCCGTGGAGCTGGCGCGTGTCGCCCGCGTCACCCTCGCCACCCGCGGCCGGATCATCTTCGTACCCCAGCGCATCCTGGGCCTGGACGGCCACTACTGGCTGCGCGTGACCGGGCTCGACAACTCCCGCTTTCTCAGGGACCAAAGCACGCCGGTCGTCGATACCGGCCGCTACTGCGCGGCCCTGGCGGCGGGGCGGCCGGACCGCCGCCCGATGTTCCAGCGGTTCACCGAGCGGGGGGTGGCGTGGACGGCGCGCGAGCGCGAGGAGGTCGACGCCGTGCTGCTCGCCACCGGCTACCGGCCCAACCTCGGCTACCTGGAGGCCCTCGGCGCCCTCCATGCCGGCGGCCAACCCCGGCAGTGCGACGGCCTCAGCACCGCCGTTCCCGGCCTCTACTATGTGGGCTTTTCCGGTCAGCGGCGCTTCGCCTCCGCCACCCTGCGAGGCGTCGGTGGGGACGCCGCCGTGGTGGTCTCCCACCTGGCTTCGAAAATCTGACCGATTTTCCGTCGTACCCAAGGAGTATAGTGGTGACGACTTCACCGCGAAAGGAGCCGCCATGGCCTCGACTGCCGGGACTCTTACCGTTGTCCTTCTGTTGGGTGCTGCCGTGCCGCCGGCGGTGCCGGCCGCCGAGCCGCCGCTACCTACGCTTATCGAGCCGGCGCAGACCCAGGCGACCACGGTCTACGCCGAGCGGCGCCGAGCGCTCATGGATGCCATGGGGGAGGGTGTCGCGGTCGTCTACTCCGAAGGCGAGGAGGACGGGTTCGGCTACCGGCCGTCGGGAGACTTCTTCTACCTCACCGGAGTCGACGACCCGGGCGCGGTCCTGGTGCTGGCTCCCAAGGAGCGCACCTACAGAGAGTTCCTCTTCCTCAAGACCCGCGACGCCGAGTGGGAGCGCTGGGTCGGCGAGCGCGAACCCATGGGCGCGGCGTTGCGCAAGAAGTATGGCTTCGAGAAGATCTATCGCGATCGTAACAACGGACTGCTGAGCCATATGGTGAATCTCGCCACGCGCTCTCCCACCCTCTGGCAGGTGGTGCTGCCGAACGTTGCCGACGATGCCAAGCCCAAGGACCTCGAGCTGTACTCGAAGGTGGGGGAGAAGCTGCCGGGGGTGAAGGTCAAGAGTCTCGGTTGGACGCTCGCGAACCTGCGGGCACGGCACTCGCCGGATGAGCTGGCGATCATGCAACACGGCATCCGCCTCACCGAGGAGGGCTTCCGCGCCGCGATACCCCTGGTGCGGCCGGGAGCTTCCGAGGGAATGGTACGGGCCGAAGCCGAGCGGGTGTGGCGCGCGGCCGGGAGCCGGCGGACGGCTTATTCGAGCATCGTCGGCTCGGGAGCCAACTCAACCATCATGCACTACCCGCGGAGCGAACGGGTGATGAAGGATGGCGAGGTGCTGCTCATGGACATGGCGTGCGAGTACGCCCACTACGCGACCGACATCACCCGCACGGTGCCGGTCAACGGCCACTTCACCGCCGAGCAGCGCAAGGTTTACGACGTCGTCCTGGCGGCGCAAGAGAAAGCCCTGGCGATGGTCAAGCCCGGGGTTTACCACGAGGATCTCGACAAGGCCGCGCGCTCGGTGATCGAAGCGGCCGGCTACGGCGATTTCTTCATCCATGGGCTCGGCCATTTCGTGGGCCTGGACGTACACGACGCGGGGGCCTACCACGAGCCGCTCGCGGCCGGCATGGTCCTCACCATCGAGCCCGGCATCTACCTGCCCGACCGGGGCTTCGGCGTGCGCATCGAGGACGAGGTGCTGGTCACCGAGACCGGCGCGCGCCTCCTGACCGACGGTCTGCCACGCACGGCCGAAGAGGTGGAGCGCTGGATGGCGGGTGCGGCTTCCAGGCGATGATCGCGAGCTCCCGTCTCTCTCCGATGACAGGGTTTTCCTCCCTACCAGTCCGGGCCCCCGGGAGCTCGCGACTCGCGCTTCAGGCCTTCAGCTCACTCTTGCACGGTAACCATGTACGTGCAGTGCCTGTAGTAGCAGGATTCGTCACAGTGACAGGTAGGCACGGACATATCCGCGGCCACCTTGGTGAGGTTGCTTCTGCCGGCGGGAGTGCGCAGGCCGGCGATGAAGTTGGAGGGTCCCGGCAGATACGTGTCCGGCAGCCGATCGCCATCCGTGTCGACCTTGACGACGCTCGCGGCGCGCTTGCTGAGCAACTCGGGCTTATCCGACCATACAGCCTTGGGATCGGCGGCAAAGCGGAGCTTCCGAGACAGCTCGAGCGGTTCCCGGCTCCGCCCCGTGACCGGCGTGAAGAACAGTTTCACGTTGACCCAGATCGGGGACAGGAAATGTCCGCCGTTGTCGTCGTTCCGGATGATCTTCATCTGAGTGATCGGCTGCTCGCCATCGAGGTTCACGCGAACGTTGAAGAGACCGCAGGCGGTCTTGATGGGAGCCACGCCCTCGAACGACAGGGCACGGACCTGGAGGCGGGTCACGGCCACGCCGTTCTCGTTGAAGACGGCGTCATCGAGTCGCTGGACAATCGTGTCGGTGACGCCGAGCGCTCCGTTGGCCGCCACCGGGACACCGCGAAAGATGATTTTCCCGGTAAAGGGCGCGGACTTCGCGCAGAAGAAGCCCGCGGGGATCGGGGCCTTGGAAAAGTCGCGATAGGTCGTGCCGTTGCCCTTGGTCTGCCAGAGGTCGATTCCATTGTAGATGACGCGCTCGGCGGCGAACGCCGGCGCAACGAGGAGAACGGCGAGAGCGACGGCGGAAATAGCGAGAAGACTTCTTTTCATCTTTCTCTCCTTTCAGTTCCGAGTAGTCCGTCGGCGGAATCGTCATCGGCATTGGCCCGGCAGAGACCAGGGGGAACCGGGCTGGCCTTGATTCCGTCTCTTCGAGCGAAGCCAAAGACCCCGGCCTCGGAGAAGGCGGGCCTTCTCGATCGAGAGGACAGGGGTATCTCCGGTCTTACTACTCTACAAAACTAAGGTGCTTCGCGTGGAAGAAACGGGACGAGGCAGCCGCCATGTCGATCTGCCCGAGCGGCCCGACCGCTTGGCTGGCGAGAGGCGGGCCTGACGGTGTAACCTCCCGCCTTGATGCCACCCCAGGACTCCACCCATCCGACCTCAGCCCAAGAAGCCATCCAACGTCTACGAGACGGCAACCGCCGCTTCGTTTCCGGCATCGGCAGCGATACGAGCGGCACGCGGCGGTTCGAGTTCACGCAGGACCAGAAGCCCTTCGCCATTGTCCTCGGTTGCTCGGACTCGCGGGTGCCCGCCGAAATCGTCTTCGATCAGGGACTGGGCGATCTGTTCGTCATTCGCGTCGCCGGCAACATCGTGGCACCCTCCGGGGTGGGCAGCGTCGAGTTCGCCGCGTCTCGCTTCGGCACCCGGCTGGTCGTGGTGCTGGGGCATTCGCAGTGCGGCGCCGTTCAGGCGACCCTCGAAGAGCTGCAACGGCCTGTGGAAAACCAGTCCCGCAACCTGCGCTCGATCGTCGACCGCATCCGGCCTTCGGCCGAGGTCTTGCTGAGGACCGAGCTGAGGCACGACCGGGCAGAGTTGATGCGGCAGGCCGTGCGGGCCAACATCAGCGCCTCGGTCAATCACTTGCGGCACGGCTCGGAGATCCTGGAGCAATTGATCCGGGACGACGGCCTTCTCGTGGTTGGCGCCGAGTATTCGGTGGAAACCGGAGTCGTCGAATTCTTCAACGGAGAGGAGACCTCGCGATGACCGAGCCGATGCCGCTGGATTCGTTGACCTCGGCTCCGCTGGCCGACTCGATGTTTCCCACGCTGACCCCGGCGGAGGTCGCGCGGATCGCGCCGTACGGGTCGGTGCGCCCGATCCGTGAGGGAGAGATCCTCTACGAAGCGGGAGAGCAGGTCGTGCCCTTCTTCGTGATCCGATCCGGGCAGGCCGTGATCGTCCGGCCCACCGGCACCATCGAAACGCTCGTCGCCACTCTCGGACCCGGCCAGTTCAGCGGCGAGGTCAACATGCTCTCCGGCCGCCGGTCGCTCGTCCGGGCGCGCGTCACCCAGCCGGGCGAGGTGATCGAGCTGGATCACGATCACATTCTGGCGCTCGTGCAGACCGACGCCGAGCTCGGCGAAATCTTCATGCGGGCCTTCATCCTGCGGCGGGTGGAGCTCATCGCGCACGGGTTTGGCGACGTCGTGCTCGTCGGATCGAGCCACTCGCTCGGCACCCTGCGCATCAAGGAGTTCCTGACGCGCAACGGTCATCCCTATACCTATATCGACCTGGACCATGACGACAGCGTCCAGGAGCTGCTGGATCGTTTTCACGTCGCCGTCGAGGATCTGCCGGTCCTGATCTGCCGCGGCGAGGCGGTGCTGCGGAACCCGACCAACGAGCAGATCGCCGACTGCCTCGGCTTCAACGACGCGATCGATCAGGAGCATGCCCGCGATCTGGTCATCGTCGGCGCCGGACCCTCGGGGCTGGCGGCGGCCGTGTACGGAGCCTCGGAGGGGCTCGACGTCCTCGTGCTGGAGGCGGACTCGCCCGGCGGGCAGGCGGGATCGAGCTCGCGGATCGAGAACTACCTCGGCTTTCCCATGGGTATCTCGGGCCAGGAGCTTGCGGCGCGCGCCTACACCCAGGCGCAGAAGTTCGGCGCCCAGATCATGGTTGCGAAAGACGCCCAGCGGCTCACCTGCGACCGCCGGCCCTACACCCTCGAGCTCGACAGCGAGCAGCGCATCCCGGCGCGCACCGTCATCATCGCGACGGGAGCCCGGTACCGCAAGCTCCCGGTCGCGGGTTTGCAACGGTTCGAGGGCACCGGTATCTACTACGGCGCGACCCACATCGAGGCGCAGCTTTGCGGCGGGGACGAGGTGATCGTCGTGGGCGGCGGGAACTCAGCCGGCCAGGCCGCGGTCTTCCTGGCCCAGACGGCCCGCCGCGTGCACGTGCTCGTGCGGTCGGACGGGCTGGCGGAGAGCATGTCGCGATATCTGATCCGTAGGATCGAGGAGAACCCCGCCATCGACCTGCTGACGCACACGACGATCACCGATCTCGAAGGCAGCGATCGGCTCGAACGGGTGCGGTGGAGAAACGAAAAGACCGGAGTCGCCGAGACGCACGAGATCGGCCACGTCTTCGTCATGACCGGCGCGGATCCCAGCACCGATTGGCTGGCCGGTTGCGTGGCGCTCGATGGCGGTGGATTCATCAAGACCGGGACGGACCTCTCGCCCAACGATCTGGCCGAAGCGGGCTGGCCGCTCGCCCGCGCGCCCTATCTGCTCGAAACGAGCCTGCCGGGAGTCTTCGCCGTGGGCGACGTGCGGGCCGGCAACGTCAAGCGGGTGGCCTCGGCGGTCGGCGAGGGCTCGATTGCGGTATCCTTCGTGCACCGAGTGCTCAGCGAGTAGGGGGCGGCGAATGTCGAACGACCCGAAGGACCCGAAGAATCCATTCGAAGTGGTCGATGCGGACGACATGGAAAAAGACTTTCTGGACTACGTCGCCGTTTTCGAGAGCGAGGTACCCAAAGACCTGTCGGTCCTCCTGCCCGAAGCCGGCGTGGCCCTGCCGCCGCCGGACGAATTGAGCGATTCCGAGCTCAGAGTCAAGCTTTGGGAGGTGATCAACATGCTCGCGCTGTTCGGAACTTTCCTCCACAGCACGGATCATTTGAGCGACCGGGAGCTTTATACCGAGCTGGTGACCGAGATCCTGCGCGAGCCCATGGTCCTGATGCCCGACAACCCGGCCTTCGCCTGTCACATCGACATGATCGGCAGCGGCAGCGAGGAGCATAACAATCTGTATATGAAGTATTACGCCGACGAGAAAACCCGCCGGCGTTGGCTGAAAGACTGGCCGGACGACGTCCTGCCCGATCGGGAAAAGCCGCCCTACGACCGGGACCGCCTGTTGCCGCAGGCTGAGTCGAGGCGAGACGGCCCGGTGATGTAGGTTTACTGCACGCGGTCCTGCAACCGGCGGACGATCTCTTTATAGAGGCGCACGGCCTCCTGAAGCTCCTGCTTGGCCACCCGCTCGTGGGGGGTGTGGGCGACGTGGATGCTGCCCGGGCCGAGGAGGAAGGGCTCGCCCCAGGCGCCGAGGCGGGGAATGTCGGTCGTGTACTTGACGATGGTGGTCTCGAAGCCGGGGAGGGTGCCGAGGTGGACGGCCGGCGTCTCGCGGATCTCGGCGATGCGCACTCCGGGGACGGCGTGGACGGCCGCCGCGGTCCGCCGCCGCAGGTCCGCCGTGTCGCCCACGGTACGCAGAGTGACCTCGGCCCGCGCGTGATCCGCCACCATGTTGGAGGCCCGGCCGCCGTTCAGGGTGCCGATGTTCATCGTCGTCTCCCCCAGGATGGGGTCGGCCGTCAGCGGCAGGCTCCGCAGCCGGGCGAGGACGTCCAGCATCTTGTCGATGGCATTGTCGCCGAGCTCCGGGTAGGCGGAGTGGGCGGCCCGGCCCTCCGCCTCCAGGGCCAGGTAGAGGTAGCCCTTGCAGCCGAGGGCCAGCCGATTCTCCGTCGGCTCGCCGTCGACGAGATACCGCGAGCCGCGCGGGTAGTGATTGGCCCGTTGGGCGCCGAGGCTGTCCGTCTCCTCGCCCACGAGCAGCAGCAGGCCGAAGCCGCGCCGCCCCTCGGCCAGCAGCTCCTCGACGGCGTGAAGCATGGCGGCGATCCCGCCCTTGGTGTCGCACGCTCCCCGGCCGTGGATGTGATCGTCGTCCTCGGACGAGGGGATGAAGGGCGGCACCGTGTCCATGTGGGTCGAGAGGACCACCGCCGGCTCGCCCCAGGCGGCGAAGACGTTGAAGCGGTCGGCCTCGACGGGCATCCGCTCGACGGCGCCCGCCCCGGAGCGGTCGATCATCTGCTCCAGATAGTGGAAGAGGAACTCGCCGATCCCGGCCTCGTGGCCGGTCGTCGAGTCGATGTCGATCAGGGTGCGGGCGAGAGCGTGGAGGTCCATGGGGAGATCATATCCGCCCGCGGCTGCTATCATCCCCCCGCACTTCTCACGGGGGGACCCGATGACCACAGCATCCCAATCCTTGCCAGCCGGACCGGGCCGCCGCTTCCTGGACATGAACGGTTACCAGTGGACGGTGCTGTTCGCCGCCTGGCTGGGATGGGGCTTCGACGTCTTCGACGGCCAGTTGTTCAACTTCGTGGCTCCCAACTGCGTGCCGACGCTGCTGGGCTTGACCATCGGCTCGCCGGCGGCCAAGGCGGCGACGCTCCAGTGGACGGGCATCCTCACCTCGGTCCTGCTGGTGGGCTGGGCGATCGGCGGCATCGTCTTCGGCCAGATCGCCGACCGCGTCGGCCGCACCCGCACCTTGATGCTGACCATGCTGCTCTACGCCTTCGGTACCGCGGCCTGCGCCTTCGCCCCCAACATCTGGGTCTTGATGCTCTTCCGCCTCATCTCCAGCCTGGGGATCGGCGGCGAGTGGGCCGCGGGGGCGGCGATGGTGGCGGAGGTCATGCCGGAGTCGCGGCGGGTCGAGGCCGGGGCCCTGCTCTACACCTCGGCGCCGATGGGGCTGTTCCTCGCCACCTTCGTCAACTTCCAGATCGCCGGGGTCTACTGGCGCAACTCACCCGAGGTCTCCTGGCGCTACGTCTTCCTCTCCGGCCTGATCCCGGCGGTGATGGCCTTCTTCGTCCGCATCTTCGTGAAGGAGCCCGAGCGCTGGAAGTCGGCCGCCGCCTCCGCCGCCCATCCGCGCCTCTCCGAGCTGTTCACGGAGAAGTACCGGGCGATCACCATCTCCGGCTTCTTCATGGCCATGATCGCGCTCATCATGTGGTGGAGCTGCAACGCGTTCATCCCCGTGGTCTCGACCGGCCTTGCCCAGGCGGAGGCCAAGCTGCGGGGGCTGGACCGCTCCGCCACTCTCGCCCTGGTCGAGGGCTGGAAGAAAATCGCCACCAACTACTTCAACCTCGGGGGGCTCATCGGCACCCTGCTCACCGTGCCCGCCGCCAAGTATCTGGGCCGGAGGACGATGTTCGGGCTCTACTTCGCCGGCTCGGGCGCGGCGATCCTCGCCACCTTCGGCCTCGACCTGGCGCCGGAAACGCGCCTCGTCATGTACTTCCTCATCGGGCTCACCGTGTTCGGAGTCTTCGGCAGCTTCACCTACTACCTGCCGGAGCTTTTCCCCACCCGCCTGCGGGGCACGGGGGCGGGGTTCTGCTACAACTCCGGACGCCTGATCGCGGCCATCGGCCCCATCCTGGTGGGGAGCATCGCGGCGCAGGGGGCCAACTCGCTCACCAGCGCGCTGACGGCTCTCTTCTACGTCGGCTTCGTGCCGCTCGCCGGCCTCGGCCTGCTGCCCTGGGCGATCGAGACGAAGGGGCGGGCGTTGGTGGATTGAGGGAGCGGTTGCACAGCGGGCCCTCAATCGTCGTCGGCGGGTGCCCGGCCCGCCTTCCAATCGTCATAGGTCAGGGTGATCCTGGCCGCCGCCTTGACGATCCCTCCCTTATGCGAGGTTCGGTGCACGCTGGAGAGGAAGGCGCGATGCCCCTCGGCCAGAACCTTCACGACCGTGCTCTCGGCTTGGATGAAAATCGTGGCGAGCTCTCGGGAGGGAACCTTGCCTCTCAGGATGAAGAGACGGCCGGAGTATTCCATGATGGTCCGGATGGCTTCCCTGTCGTATCGAATGTTCTTGTCATGAGAGAGGGAAACCCACTCGCGGACGGCGGCGTACTTCAGCCACTCGTTGTCCGGGACTCTCATTCGTTCCTCGAAATGATCGAAATATTCCTCGACGATCAGGCCGTGTTCTCGCAACAGGCGCGGTACGGCCTTACCGAGATCCCGGTCGGTGAAAAACGTCAGGTCAAGCTGCGAGAGCGAGGGCTTCGTAGCGGAGGGCCTCTTCAACCTCAAATGCCTCTAGATCGTAATCCTCGGCAATCTCGAGGATGGTCTCGCCAACTCTGAAGCGTTCGGCGATGACGGAGGTTGTAATAGCCCTGCGTTCGACGATGGGGCGTCCGAAAGCCATGACCGGATCGATCATGACGAGCTTGGGAGCGGCGTGGAAATCATCGCGTGTCAGCGGGAACATCCTGATGGGCCGATCCTGGGGCTCCCATTCGATGCGCTCCAGATAGGCCTGAAGGATCTCGGGCATCGCTTCCTGTCCGCCACGGCTGACGTTGATGAGCTTGCCCAGATGCTCCAGGAACACATTGCCCTTCATCGCGCGGAGACTCTTGCTCAAGAGGATTCGTTCGACCCCGAGCTTCTCCTGCGCATAGCGCAGTGAGGTGCGGATCTCCGGCATTTTGACGCGGTACTGCTTGCGCAGCGCCAGGAGCACGTAGGCTTCGATGAGATTCGAGAACGAGAGCCGCGGATCCAGCTTAGCAGGGCGATGAATCAGACCTTCCCCATGCCTCTCCTCGGAAGCCACGGGGTAGCGCCGGCCGGAGACCCACCTCTTGAGTGTAGAATCCGGCATCCGGAGATACTTCGCGGCCTCCGTCACCGAGTAGCGCGGCAACTCGTTGGGATCGACGGAGTAGAGATCTTTAGAGTCCACCCTTTCAGTATACCGTTTTCTGGAGGTACTCCCCTTGCAACTCGGCATCCTCGGTTTACCCAAGTCGGGAAAGACGACGCTCTTCAATACGCTGACCGCCTCCCATCAGTCGACGGACAAGTACTCCAGCTCGTCGCAGACGAACATGGGGGTCGCGACGGTGCGCGACGTCCGGCTGGAGACGCTGCGCGATCTCTTCAACCCGAAGCGCTACGTGCCGGCCACCGTGCAGTACGTGGACATCCCCGGCATGAAGCGCGGCGAGAGCGCCGAGAGCCTGGACCTCGCCAAGCTCAAGACGGTCGACGCCCTGGTTCACGTGGTGCGCGCCTTCGAGGACCCGGAGATCCTGCACCCGGAAGGGAGCGTCGATCCGGCCCGCGACGTCGACACCCTGGATCTCGAGCTGATCCTCGCCGATCACACGATCGTCGAGAAGCGCCTGGAGCGGCTGGAGAAGGCCACCAAGCGCGGCCTGACCCCCGAGGAGCTGCGCGAGCGCCAGATTCTCGCCGACATCGTGATGCCGGCCCTGGAGTCCGAGAAGCCGCTGCGGGAGGTCGAGCTCGATCCCGACGACGAGAAGCGTCTGCGCGGCTTCCAGCTCCTCTCAGCCATGCCCCTGCTGCAGGTGATCAACGTCGACGAGGCGCGGGCCGCGCAGACGCCGGAGGCCTTGGGGCTCAAGGTGCGGCCGGCCGTGCGGGCGGTGACGGTGAGCGCCCCCATCGAGCAGGAGATCAGCGCCCTGCCGCCCGAGGAGCAGAAGGATTTCCTCGCCGACCTCGGGCTCGACGCTCCCAGCCTCGACCGCGTCACCCGCGCGAGCTACGACCTGCTGGGGGTGATCTCCTTCTTCACGGTGGGCGAGGATGAGGTGCGGGCCTGGACCATTCGCCGCGGCACCAAGGCCCGCGAGGCGGCGGGCAGCATCCACTCCGACATCGAGCGCGGCTTCATCCGCGCCGAGGTCGTCGCCTACGACGACCTGATCCGCCTGAAGACCATGGCCGCCGTCCGTGAAGCCGGGCTGTTCCGCCTGGAAGGCAAGGAGTACGTGGTGAAGGACGGCGACGTCATTCACTTCCGGTTCAACGTGTGACGTCGGCAAGAACACGGACGAGCAGGGACGGTCACGGACTGACAGGGACGACAAGGAACCGTCCCAGAGGTCCTTGCCGGTCCGTGTTGATGTCCGTGCTGGTCCGTGTGGCTACCCTCCCCCCTACGAAGCCCCCTTCCCCGTCAACACCACGGGGATCGTGCGCAGCAGGATTTTCAGATCGAGCATGGGCGACCACGAGTCGATGTACTCGAGGTCGAGCTGCATCCAGCGGTCGAAATCGATGTCGTTGCGGCCGCTGACCTGCCAGAGGCAGGTGAGGCCGGGCTTCATGGAGAGGCGGCGGCGCTGCCAGCGCTGGTACTTCGCTACTTCCTCGGGGATCGGCGGCCGCGGCCCCACCAGGCTCATGTCTCCCCGCAGCACGTTCCAGAACTGCGGCAGCTCGTCGAGGCTGAAGCGGCGCAGGAAGCGGCCGAAGGCGGTCACCCGCGGATCAGAGCGGAGCTTGAAGACGGGGCCGTCCATCTCGTTGAGATGGAGCAGGTCGAAGCGGCGCTCCTCGGCGTCCGCCACCATCGTGCGGAACTTGTAGATGGTGAAGAACCGGCCGTTCAGGCCGCAGCGGGTCTGGCGAAAGAGCACCCGGCCGCCGGAGGTCACCTTGATGGCCAGGGCGATGAACCCCGCCAGCGGCATGCCCAGCACCAGCACGAGGCCGGCGAGCACTACGTCGAGCGCCCGCTTGGCCATGAGCTGGAGCTGGCTGGTGGGGGTCGTGGCGAAGCTCAGCAGCGGCATGCCGTCCAGCTCTTCGAGCTCCACCCTCGCGCGGGTGTGAGGGAAGAGGTCCATCGCGAAACGGGTGCGGATGCCCTGCTCCTCCAGGCTCAGGAAGAGATCCTCCATGCGATCCAGGTCCCGGCGGGTGACGGCGAAGATGACGTCGTCCACCACGTTGCCCTCGGCGATGCGCGGAATGTCCTCGACCCGGCCGAGCACGGGGTAGGGGCCGATCGAGTCCGGCGCCGGCGGTTCGCCGTTGCCGCCGTCGTTGCGGATGAAGCCGAGGATGCGGTAGCCCCAGAAGCGGTGGCCGTGAAGCGACTCCGCGATCTTCACCGCCGTGGGCGTGGTGCCGACGATGAGCACCGTGCGGTAGTTGAGGCCGTGCGAGCGAACGTAGCGCGAGGTCAGCCGCAATGCCAGCTTCTCGGTGAGCAGGAAGAGGCAGGCGAAGACGCCGAACAGCAGCACCCAGAAGCGGCTCACCCGGTCGTCGACCAGCAGCGTCTCGTCCAGCCGGCCCACGAAGAGGGCGAGGGTGAAGATGATGGAGCCGCTGGCGCAGACGCGCACGATCGCCCACGCCTCGTCCAGCAGTGGCACCGTGCGGTGCGAGCGGTAGCGGCCCGACGACAGCAGCAGCACCCCCCAGATCAGCAGCGCCAGCGGCAGCAGCAGCAGATAGCTCGACAGCGGATAGAGGGAGCCGGGGAAGGAGTGCGGCACCAGCCACGGCATCACCGAGCTGCGCACCAGGAAGGCGCAGAGGAAGGCGGCAGAGACCAGTACCAGATCGAGGAGAAAAATACTGACGGCGAGGATGCGGGCGCGTTCTTTCAGCATGGATTCGGATGCACCACTTACCGCCTCATGGGGCCTTTACCTATTTTACGCGCCGGGCGCTCATTACGTCTATGCCAGTCCATCATAATTTATTTCTTGCCCCGCCAACCGTCTCAGCAGGTCCGCGTAACGATCCGCCACGATTTCCCAGGAGAACCGGCTCGTCGCCCGTCGCGCCGCCGCCTCTCCGAGGCCTTGAGCCTCCCGCGGATGCGCCAGCACCCAGTTGAGGACCGACGCCAGGCTGGCCGGCTCCCCGGCCCGGAACCACAGGGCCGCCTCCCCCGCCACCTCCCGGTTCTCCGGCGCGTCGTTCACCACCACGCAGTTGCCGTAGCCCATGGCCTCGACGAGCGCGGGATGCGTGCCCCCGACCTCCGTGGCATGGACGTACGCCAAGGCGTGGGAGAGAAGCTCACGGTACCCTTCGCCGTAGATCGCTCCAGGGAAAAGGATACGCGAGTCCGCGCCTTTCGTGAAATTTGAAATAAACCTGCCCGCGTAGGGCGCTCCGCCCACCATGACGAGCGGCAGCTCGCCACCCACCTGGCGGTAGGCCTCAGCCACGCGGTGGGGGTTGTTCTCCGGCTCGAAGCGGCTGACGTAGAGGAAGAAGCGGCGGCTCTCGAGCCCCAGCCGCTCCAGCACTCCGGTCTCGGCGGGCGGCCGGGGATCGACGCCGTAGGCGATGGGGACGGACTCCGCGCCGTAGCGCTCCAGGTAGTGGCGGCGGATCACCTCGGCGTCGGTCACCAGCGCGTCGGGGACGCCGCAGGCGAGCCGCTCGGACAGGGCGTAGACGGCGCGCCCGAACGCTCCCCACTTGGCGCGCCGCTTCTCGATGCCGTCGACGTTGAGGGCCACCGGCGTGCCGCCCACCCGCACGAGGGGGACGAAGAGCGCGTTCGCCGAGTTCACCATCAGCGCCGCGTCATAGCCGGTCGAAGCGGCGTGGAAGGCGGAGAGGAGGGTATGGACCGGCGTGTCCAGATACTTGGTGCGCAGGGTGGGCAACACCACGAGGTCCATCCCCCTGTAACTGCGCAGACCCCGCGGCGTCGAGTGGGACCGGCTGTAGACGGCCACCTTGAAGCCGCGGGCCACCAGCCGCACGCCGAGCTCCTCCATCAGCGTCTCGTAGCCGCCGTAGCGGCCCGGAACGCCCCGGCTGCCCATCAAGGCGACGGAGAGGGGTCTCATAGCGGTTCGCCCTCCGTGGTGAACCAGCGGTCGACGTCCCGGGCCGGCACCGTCCGTCGTTCCTGAATCGCTTTCCGGCGGGCGCGCAGCTCCTGGCGGTGCCGCCACAGCCAGCCATAGGCGGGAAGGGAGGAGTGCTCGCGCAGCAGCACCCATCCCAGGGCGGCGAGGTCGCGGGCCAGCGTGGGGACGAGCGTGCGGAGGAAATTACCCGGGGTCTGATGGTAGATCCGTAAAAGGTAACGGTTCTTGAGCGAGTGGTAGTTGACGAGGGCCGGCATGGCGGACCGCCGCTCGGGAAGGTTGAAGCGCCTGTGCTCCGCCACGGCGGCGGGCTCGTAGAGCACCTCCCAGCCCCGCTCGCGCAGCCGGAAGCAGAGCTCGGCGTCTTCGCGGAAGGAGTGGAAGCGGGGATCGAAGATCTCCCCATCCAACGCCGAGTCGTCCAGAGCCGCGCGGCGGAAGAGGGAGGCGGCGCCCGTGGCCCCGAACACCCGCTCGGGCTGGCCGAACTGGCCGTGATCGGTTTCGCCCGAGCCACGATCGAAGTGGCGCCAGGCTCTTGTCAGCCGCATGCCGCAGGCGTCCAGCGCGCGCGGCTCGCCCTCGTGGGGTGGACGCACCAGCCGGCCGGTGACGGCGGCCACGCGCTGGCCGGGTTGGGCGGCGCGCGAGAGAAGCCGGGTCACGAAGTCCGGCGTGGGACGGGCGTCGGCGTTGAGGGTGAGCACGAAGGGAGCGCTCGTCCGTGCGAGAGCCTCGTTCATGCCGCCCGCGAAGCCCCGGTTCTCGCCAAGCTCCACGACCTGGCAGGGGATGGACCGGGGCGCGTGAGCGCGGGCCACCTCGACGCTGGAATCCTGGCTGGCGCAGTCCACGATGACGATCTCCAGGGGGCGGTGCTCCAGGGCGGCCAGCGACTCCAGGCAGCCGGGCAAATCCGCCGCCGAGTTGTGGGTGACGATGCAGACGGCGACCAGCCCAAGACCCTCATCACCCCGGCCCTCTTCTCCCGCCCCCTCACCGGGAGAAGAGGGAGGGCATGCGAAACGGCCTCGCATGCCTTCCCCCTCTCCCGGGGCGGGAGAGGGGGTTAGGGGGTGAGGGTCTTGGGCGGGGGAACCTCCGAGGAACGTTAAGTTAGCGCCTGGGGAGGAGGCGGGAGGGGGGTCAAGGGCGAGGGTGAAGATCCTCGCTAGCAGGCTCCACAGCCCACTCAGAGCCTCCCGCCGCGAGCGCGCCCGCCGTGGCCGGCGCAGGGGGAGCGCCAGGAGGCGGATCGCGATCCCCGGCACCAGGGCCGCCCGCGCCGCCCAGGCCCAGGCCTGGCCGTGGTGCTTGGCCAGATAGCGGATGAGGTTTCGGTAGTAGATCAAGAGGAAGGGGCCGTAGCCAAGCCTCGGCACCGTGCTCCCCAGCCCGTGGCGGAAGCGGGACGCCGGCCAGTAGCGGAGAACCTGGCCCCGGTCCCGCAGCCGGCGGGCGAGATCCACGTCCTCGAACCACGCCGGGTTAAAGCTTGCGTCGAAGCCGCCCACCGCCGCCAACGCCTGCCGCCGGAACGCCAGGGCCGCCGCCGCCGGTTGCTCGACGGGCGCTCCCGCCTCCGGCTCGGCGCCGCGAGCGGACACTCCACCGAAGCCTGGAAAGGCCTGGAGCACCAGGGCCAGCGGCGAGGGCAGGCGACGGAGCTGCCAGGCGAATTGAGGTTCCCCGTCCGTGCCCACGAGCCGGGGAGCGAGCCCCGCGGCGTCGGGCCACGCCGCGAAGCCTTCCAGCAGAGCCTCCAGCGCGCCGGCCTCGGGGATGGCGTCCGGATTGAGGATGAGAATGATCTCCCCCTTCGCCGCGGCCGCGCCGGCGTTGGCGCCGCCCGCGAACCCGAGGTTCCTTCCGGGACGCAGGACGTTCAGGTCCGGCGGCAGCGGCTTTGACGAGCCATTGTCGACCACCAACAGCTCGAATCGGGGATCCCGAGGCCACGCCGCCGCGAGCTCGGCCAGCAGCTCCTCGTTGTGCCAGTGGACGACGACGCCCGTCAACAGAGGCTCGGGAGGAGGAAGGCTCACGGCGAGAGGTTATCGGAAGCGGCGGATTTCGCCCAAAGGGATGGCCGGAGCACCGCGTCTCGCGAAGTCTGGGAGGTGGCGGAGCGCCCGGCCCCAACCGCCGGGGATGCCGAAGGCCATCTCCAGGTCCCCTTTCAAAGCCGCCTTCCCGAGATCGATCAGGTCGCGCGCGGCCATCAGGGGAATCTGTGGCCAGAGCTCCCGGCCCAGGAGGCGGGCGGCCACCAGCCAGCGGTTGCCGTAGAGCAGTCGCCAGCGCTCCCGGCTCAGCGTGGAGCCGGTCGTGGAGCCGGCGTGCCGCACTTGGGGCCCCGGCACCAGGAGCGCCCGCCATCCCGCCGCCCGCAGCCGGACGGCCAGGTCCACGTCCTCGTACCAGGCGAAGAGGCGGGGATCGAAGACCTCGCCGCCGGGAGCCACCCGCCGCAGGGCGGACAGGCGGTAGACGGCGGCCGTGGCCGAGGCCCCGAAGATCTCCCGGGTGGCCATCCCGAGACCGGAGACCGGCTTGCCGTGGCCGAGCTGAATCGCCTGCCACCAATCGTTCCACCCCAGCCCGCAGCCGTCCATGATTTCAGGCGCCGCGAGCTGGACGTTCACCCCCTGCGCCGCCGCCGCACCGGGGTCCGCCTCCAGCGCCGCGATCAGCGCCGCCAGCCATCCGGGCTCCACCACCGCGTCGTCGTTGACCGCCGCCACCCAATCACCCGCCGCGGTGGCCATCCCCAGGTTGTTTCCCGCCGCGAAGCCGAGGTTTTTTCGCGGCCGGAGCACCTGGTCGGCCAGCCCCGCGGGAAGCGCCACTGGGGTCTCGCCCTGATCGACGACGCGGATCTCGATTTCGCTCCCGCCCTCCCGCCGCAGCGCCTCCAGGCAGGGGACGAGCAGGGGCGAACGGCCGAGGGTGAGGACGACGGCGGTGGTTTTCATGCGCCGCCTCCCTCTCCGATCCCGAACGCTTCCTGGCTCCAGCCCACCTCGCGCCGCCGGACCCTCACTCCCCCAACCCCCTCTCTCCCAGCCTCCCCCCCGCCGGCCGGGAGAGAGGGGGCTTCAGGCCTGAAGGGCCGGCAGCATGTAGCCTGGGGCGCAAGCCCCAGGAAAAGTATCCAAAGAATCCAAAAGCCCCGAAGGGGCGACAGCAGTTTTGTCTGGATCGCCGCTGCCGCCCCTTCGGGGCTTGTAGAGGTTTTGTGCTGCCTACCTGGGGCTGACGCCCCAGGCTACATGCTGTCGCCCCTTCAGGGCTGGGAATGCAGCGGCACCGTCTTCGTGCTGTTCTCCCTCTTCTCCCGGTTGGGGGGAGGGCGATGGGAGAAGAGGGCCGGGGTGATGAGGGGGCCCCCGGTGGAGGCGCCGATCGCCACCCAGAGGGGCTGGGTGATGAGGGGTCTTGCCGTTCTCCCTCTTCTCCCGGACGGCGGGGGGGAGGCTGGGAGAAGAGGGCCGGGGTGATGAGGGCCTCGGGCGCCGCGGATGCCGGTCGAGCCGGGCAAAACCCTCGGAATCGGCCGACGATGTCCCTCACCGCCACTCCATCTCCACCCGGTCCAGAATCGCTCCGTTGACCTCGCCGGGCGGGTAGGGGCCATAGGCGGTGAGGATCAGCGGCTCGCCGGCCTTCCAATCGAAAGGTCCGACCTCGACCACTTCCCAGACTCGCGGCCGGGACGGATGCCACGAGGCGAGCAGGCGGTCCCCTTCCTTGATGTCGACGTTGAACGGCACCGGCTGATTGCGGATCAGTTGGGCATGCAGGCGGATTCTCACCCGGTGTCCGCCGGCCGCCACGGGCGCCTTGAGCGTCTCGCCCACCCGCAGCACCCAACCGCCGCGATAGCGGGTGCGCTCGATGATCCAGCGCTCCGGGTGGAGATGCCCGCCGCTCTTCCACACCTGCGGGTCCTCCAGCTCGACCACGCCCGTGGGCACGCGGGCCGCCGCCGCGGGGAGCAGAGCCGCAGCCGCCAGCAGCAGCGCGATGCCCGCCATCGCCGCCGTCGCCGGCCGGAAACCGGGCCGTTTTCCGGGCGTGGGCAGCCACCAGATCAGGGGGATCAAGGGGATCGTCACCACCGGCCAGACCCAGGTGGCCATGCGGGGCCGCACCGAGCTGGGAAAGAAGCGGGCAACATCCATCCCCAGCCGGCCGCTGAGGGCGTCGAGCAGGTAGGTGCGCCCGTCCGCGAAGTTGTACGTCCAGCCCGGCACCGTCACCCACACCAGCGTCAGCACCAGGGTGAGCGCGCTCAACGCCGCGAGCAGCGCCAGCGCCCCGGGCCGGCGCCAGTCGGCCAGCAAAGGGATCAACCCCACGGCCAGCAGGGGCATGGCGATGAGCGCGTAGCGAAACGGCGGCGACCAGCCGCCATACCACTCCAGCCGCGGCGCCACGACCAACAGGTACGGCACGCTCAGGGCCACCAGGTGGAGGAGAAGCCGGCTGCGCCGGGCGATCAGCAGCCCGGCGGCGGGAATCAGCAGCAGCCAGACCGGGGAGCAGCCGAAGAGGCCGAAGCCCGCGTCATAGAACAGGCCGAAGCCCCCCTTGAGGTAGGAGGCCAGGCCGTAGGCCCCGGGGTCGACCTCCTGCCAGGTGTGGATCTTGAGCGGGTTGGAGTAGACCATCTGGTTGTAGAGGAGCATGCCGCCGCCCACCGCGCCCAGCAGCCCGGCGAGGATGAACACCGGCCGCTTCGGCCGGCCGGCGTGCCACCACGCCAGAGGGACGATCGGCGCCGCGATGAGCACGAAGCGGATCTTCACCAGCGGCAGCACCACCAGGGGAAGGCCGATCCCCAGCCAGTCCTTCCAGCCCCAACCGCGCGGCTGGCGGTCGAGAGCCTTGCGCGGGTTGAGACCCTCGAGGTCGTCGAGACCGTCCAGGGCCAGAATGCTGTCCAGGGCCACGGCCGCCAGCAGCGCCGCCGGCACCTCCACCCAAACCTGATAGGAGTAGAGAAGGAGCGGCGGCCCGAAGGCGGCCAGGGCGTAGGCGGCGAGGGCCGCGCCGGGGTTCTCCGGCGAGTAGTGCCGGGCGAGCCGGAGGATCATCCACGCCAGCGCCGCCGTCAGCGCCGCCATGGTGGCCAGGGCGCCCGTCACGCCGCCCAGCCGGTAGGCGGGCGCGAGCACCATCGGCAGCATCTCGTTGTGCCGCGAGAAGAGCTCACCGTGCGACCCTACGGGGTCGCCCGGCTGCGGCGTGATCGGGCGGCCCATGAAGTGCCGCCAATCCCCCTGAGCGTAGTTGTTGGTGAGGTCGGCGTCGAAGTCGTACGCCAGACTGTGGGTCACCAGGAGGTAGTAGGGCTCGTCGCCGTCCAGTTGGCGGTGTCCGGCCGACCACGGCAGCAGCGCGAGGTAGACCGTCAACGGCAGGAAGAAGAAGAGGATCGACGGCCGCCCGGGCAGGCGATCTCCGAGCAACGGCCGCAAGGCCGCCGCCTGCCGCGCCACCCGGCACGCCAGCACCAGGAGCAATCCCGCGGCGAGCACCTCGTCCGCGAGCGCCAGGCTGAGGTGCGGGCGCGCGAAGATCAACGTCCAGAGGACCGCCAGGGCGCCCAGCTCTCCCGCCGTCCCGGCGCGCGACAGAGGCGGCGATGCCCGCGCGCCCCACCGGTGAATCTCCCGCAACGCCGCGAGCACCAGCGGCAGCATCGTCAAGGTGCCGCGAAAGGCGTCGCCCGCCGGCAGCGGCGACCGCCACGCCAGCAGCGCCGTCGCCGCCGCTGCCGCCGTCAGAAGTCCCGCCGTGGCCAGCGCCTCCCGGCGAGGCCTCATCTGCGGATCTCCACTTGATAGAGGGCGATCGTCAGGTCCGGGGGAGCTCCCGGGGCGCGCTCGATCCGCAGGCGGTCGAACGGCTCGGGCCGGTCGAGCTGAAACCGGGAGCGGTAGCGCTGGGCGAAGAAGCCGTCCGCCACCCAGGAGACCCAGGGCGAGGGAACGGGCACCGCCTCATGGGCCAGGTCCGGCCGCCGCGCCGCCCACTCGCCGGTGTCGTCGCCGGCCCGTAGCGTCCAGTCCACGCTGTGGCCCGCGGCGCCCATCAGCTTCACCACCGCCACCGGCGTCCCCCGCGCCAGGGCGGCGCCGTTGGCGAGGTAGGACTCCACCACCACGCATCCAATCGCGGGCGCCGGACTCGGCGGGAGAGCGGTCTCCCAGTCGGGATGCGCGGCGTCCAGCGCTACTGGAACCTGCGGCTTCAGCAGCGGCGTGCCCGCCGTGGGCAATCCCTGCAGCAGCGCGAGCATCAGGCAGGCACCTGAGAGTCCGGCGAGGCGGGCGGCGCGCACCGGCTCGCTCCAGGTGGGCGCCACTCCATGGCCGAAGGCCGCCAGCCCCAGGACGACGGCCACGATCCCGATCGCCAGCGTCGCCCCCGGCGGCCCCAGGAGGGAGAGCGCCTCGGTCATGGGCGTCTGGCGCAACCAGGGATAGGAGGCGAGGAGGGCCGTGCCGCCCAGGACGGCGCCCGTCCACACCCGCTGCGGCACGGTGAAGGCGAGATCGCGGCGCAGCGAGAGCGCCGCCAGGGCCAGGGGCGCCGCCAGCGTCGAGAGGTCCGGCACCAGGGGAGCGGTCGCCACCAGCAGCGCCGCCGCGAGCACGTTCCAGCCGCGCCGCCGCTCGGGGATCAGGGCCGCGGGCACCAGCAGGGGGAGAGCGCAGAGGCTGAGGAGCGCGGCGTCCCAGGACCTTTTGGAGACGATCTCCAGCCCGGCCGCCGCCAGCACCGCGAGGACCAGCCCCACTCGCGGCCATGCCAGAGCCAACCCGCAGGCGGCGATCACCACGCCGAAGTGCGGTTGCCAGGCGATGGGCGCGAGGACCACCGCCAGCGCGCCCGCCCGCGCCGGCCACCGGAGATCCCGCCGGCTCAAGTTGTCTCCCGCCGCCAGGGCGAGGAGGGCGAGCGTCGAGGCGGCGTTGAAACCCGGCGCCAGGGTCAGGGCGGTGCCGGCGGCGATCAGCGGCAGGACGGCGCCGTGCCGCCGCGCCAGCATCGTCACCGCCAGGCCGCCGGCGACGGGCAGCACCAGGAGCGCCACCAGCAGCCGCGCGCTCAGCACCGGCGCCAGCAGCAGCTCCCCCCGCAGCAGGATCTGGAGACCCAGGGCCAGGGGGATCGTCACGCCTGGAGCGACGCCGCCTCCTGGGGACGGCGACGAAAGCCGCCTCGCCGCCGCCACCGCCAGGGCCGCCGCCAGCACCAGCACCAACGCCGCGCCGCGTCCCGGCCCCGGCGGCAGAGCCCACACCGCCGTCGTCGCCAGCACCGCCCCCAGTCCCAGCTCCAACGCCGGCTCCGGCGCCAGCCAGCCCACCGGCAGCAGCGCCGCCGCCGCGAGCACCGCGAGAAAGAGGCCCTCGGCCATGGCCTCAGGGCTCGTGTCCCGCCCGGAGAAGGCCGCCATCGCCGCCAGCGCGCCCAGAGGCACCAGGAGGCGAAGCGGCAGATTGCGGGGCATGGGGGAGACGGGGAGCTCGTTCACACGAAAGCCTTGACTTGGACGAGGGCGTCCCTCGAAGGAATCGCCCGGATGTTATCGCTGACCTGCTGTCTTTTCCTACGGATGAGGAGGGCGGATCGTCGGCGGGGGCTCGCCGGCAACCCAAACCCTCACTCATAGGCGCCAACTTAACGTGGTCTGGGAGTTCCCCCGCCCAAGACCCCTCACTCCCCCGGCCCCTCTCTCCCATCGCCCTCCCCCCGACCGGGGGCGTGGAGGGGGGTCCGGGGGTGTCCAGGGCGGACCAGAATAGTCCGCTAACTCTCTTCTTTCCAATAGCTTAGAGTCCATCGGTGGCCGGCGTTGTCCGGCCCTGTCCGCACTTTGACAACGCCTCCCGTTACCCGTAGCTTAACTGGTGTCGAGTCAATCAAACCTTAGGCAACGGGAGGCGAACTCATGCGAATCAGACTGACGGAGAAGAGGATCAGGGGGCTCGTAGCTTCGGGAACCCCTATCGACATCCTACACGAGAAGACGCCCTCGGCTGGCTTGCGGGTGTCCACCCTGGGAGCGAAGATCTGGTTCTACATCTACCGCTCCCCGGTCGTGCGCGACGCTCACGGCCAAGCCAAGCAGCGGCGCGCCTACTTGGGGTATCACCTCTCCGGCCGCTCACCCGAGCGCCCAACCGTCGGGCGGGATCTCGCCCCTATGAGCCTCGAACAGTTCGAGAGCGCCTATTACGCTTTCCGTGCCGAGTTGGGCAAGGGGATCGATCCCCTCAACGTCGGCGTCACCGTGCCACAGGCGGGGCGCTGGGTCGGTCCTGAGACGATCCCCGATCTCGTCCGGCATCTGTACCCGGAGGGCTACCGGGAGGGAACCTTTGCCGCTCTCCTGGTGGAGTACTTCCGCCATCACGCGGCGGTCAACCTCAAGGCGCGCACCGTGGGCAATTACAAGCACGTGGCCAAGTCGTTCGCCTCGGTTCTCGGTCCTCGGGTGCCGGGCGAGATCTCCGACCTGGAGGTGCGGGCGGTGATGACGACCGTAGAGAAGAGAGCACCGCAGATGGTGCGCGAGGTCAAGAAGGTACTATCGGCCATCTTCGAATATGCCCGGAGTCATTGGCACCTGTCGGGCAACCCGGCGCGGGGACTGCGGGTGATGGTGAAGAAAGCCAAGCGCGACCGTTGGCTGAGCGACGGCGAGCTGGCGACGGCGCTCTGGGCCTGCGATGAGCTGTCCGACCGCAAGGCGGCCGATGTCTACCGCCTGATCCTTTACAGCATGTGCCGGCCGGGAGAGGCGGCCTACGTTTGCGCCGAGGATCTTCTGATGTCCAACGGGGAGCGGGTCTGGAGGATCTACGGCAAGAACGGTCACGAGTTCCTCGTGCCGCTCCTCGGCCCAATTGGCGAGATTCTCAATCGCCGTTGTCTGGAGGTCGGCGGACGGGGTCCCCTCTTCTGGGCGCGGGATAGTCGCTCGACCTACCCCCAGCCGCTACGTCTGGCGAATGTAGAGTTCCGGCGTCTGTCGGGTCTGGAGAACATCCGGCCCCACGACTTCCGGCGCACCGGGCGAACGCACATTCCGGCGCTGGGGGTTCCTGAGAGTGTTGCTGAGGCGCTGCTCAATCATGTCAAGGGCGAGATTGAGGGGACCTACAACCTGTACAACTACTGGCCTGAGCGCAAGCAGGCGCTCGGGCTCTGGCACGAGAAGCTGATGCGACTGGAGAGCGACGCTCGCCAGCGGGCGGCGTAGCGCTTCGGGAGCGCTGGCAGCGCTCGGCTTGCGCTTTGAGCGCGCTCGCTGGTGCCTGCTCGTCGTCGGGCCTGTGGGAGCTTGCGAAAGGTCCGGGGGTGGGTGGGGTGCGCAGCGCCAGCGGGAGCGGGAGGAGCTTTCCGAGCCCTGTGGGGGGAGGGGCGGAAACGCGGAGCAGACTGTTTGCGGAGCGTTTTCCGCCCCCTCCCATAGACGGCAAGCCGTCAAGGACTTTCCTACGAGCGAGCGTCAGCTTCCACAGGCCGGCGGTTTCGTCCGCTCGACGGCGTGGCGTCGCCCCGGAGGGCGACATCGAGCGGCGTCCGATGGGCGGCGCGCGTCGCTCATCGGATGAATGTTCCTATGGCGAGCTATTATAATTTGTCATCAAAGCTGCAGTCTGATATAGACTGAATGAATGGCACTGACCCACGGCTGGCCGGAGTGGCCATTCTGTCGTGACACAGGGAGACAGAGACATGACTAAGAGCGTACTCGGCGTCGCCGCGCGCCTCGGCCCAGCTTGTGCGCTGATTTTGACGGGCTGCGTTGTTTCTGCGCCGGTGCCCACGGGGGGCAGTCAAATCCGAACCGGTGAATTCAATCACATGTATTACAAGAATACGACAGGTAAGGTCGGGTATCACATGGTCTCAGAACACATAGTGCAGGATTGGGATACGCCAACAGGTAATAGTGACACATGCTACCCTGCCTCACACCATAGTTCCTGGACGGTGACAGGAACCCTGCCACCGGGTCTCTCACTAGAGCCAGGCACCGGTAATATTGAGGGGACACCACGGCAAGCTGGCGATTGGACCGCTTCGATTAACATATCCGACATAAAATGCATGCAGGGACCGGATCAGAACGATAAGGGTCCAAGGACCGTCAGGGTCGATTTCCACATTAACCCCTAAACCCGAACGGAGAATTCTGGGGCCTTCAGCCCGTTGTGAGAACGCACAGGATCGCGCTGAGCGTCCCGGCCCGCCGTCAGGCTCACATATCGACGGCCCGGCGCGACGCCCGGCCAGCAAGAGAGGCGATCGAGCACCTCTGCATTCGGGCATCCCAGCGATCCAGCGCCCTGGATTGTAAAAACCGCGTCTGGCGCTGTCAATAAGCCCGGACGTTCTCTGGAAACTTGCGATCCATCGGCCACGGAAAGCCCGTGAAGACGGGCTTTTCAAGGCCGGACAATCCTGGATAGTGTTGGAAAGGTAGCGCGCGCGGATGATTTCAGGCAGCCGTGATCAATGCACGAATTTTCGGATGTCCTTGGAATTTAGATTTTCTTTTCCCGCTTGAGCGCGAAGCGCGAATGCGGGCAAGCTGCTAATGTGCGAAGCGGCGGAGCCGCGTACATCTCTATTTATAACTCACATTAGGCGCGCTAGATCAACGTGGTTAGGCTGGTAATAACAACAAAGTCGTAGGGGGATGTCCCTGAGAAAGCGGGCCTAAGGGGGCCGCTGAGGCGCTGGCAAGCGAGCTGCGCGGCGCCGGCACTGCGTAATATGCCCGGCGACTCTGCGCTGGTCTGCGTCCCAGAAGCCGCAGAGGCCGCAAGGAGCGTGCGTTGGCAGCGGGGCGGGAGTGCTCAGAGCGGCGCTCACAGCGCGCTCGCCTTGCGCTGGCAGCGCGTTGAGTTGCGCTTCGAGCGCGCTCCGTCGAGCCGCCTCCTCGGCGATACGGCCGAGCAGGTGGGCCTCGTAGGAGGCGGGCAGACCTGAGCCCTCCCGCACCACGTCTGCCCACAGACAACCACAGACGCATAAAGTGGAAAGCAGGCCGAGTCCAGCTCCCCATGCGACACGTAAGGCGCGGGAGGAAAGGATCTGCCAGAGGGGAAGAGCCTCCAGCCCGGAGACCGAAAGAGGGACGATCAGAGCATTCAGTACGACGGTAATGGCTATCCAGAGAAGAGCAAGGCCGGCATGGCGTCGGGACACAACAGCCATGCCGACATAGACCTCGGCGAGACCGACCAAGGCGGCCAGGGCGGCGGAGCTGATCCAAAGAAGGGTAGCACGGCTATCCGGGGCAACCGTTTGACGGTCGGCCGCAATGACAACAAGACCGAGCCGCGGGACAATAGCAAGGATAGGAAGTAGAGAGATCAGGCGGCCGGGGCGGGGCATTATCTAGGGACTCCAATGGCGCGGCTTTACAATTGGTGATTGGCGTCGAGAGAGTCTCAAGGTTAACCGTTTTTTCGATTCACCACGGAGCCACGCTCGGCCAATCTGAGTTGGACCGCTCTTTCGATTGATGTCAACTTCCGCTCGGCTCTCCTCCGCCTCTCGCACCAGTCTAAAACCTCTGACTTGATCCACGCTCGGCCCCGCTCGGAGATAGGGTAATTGGGTGGGAACGGATCATCGTCCAGCCCCATAAGAGTATAGAGCATGGTTTTCTTGAGGCCGGTAATTCGTAGAACTTCAGGGCGCCTGATCAGTTGTGGATCGCTGGACATATTAAATCCTCCGAAACGGTGAAGCAGCGACGCAATCCTAAATAATTAGAGCTGCGAATGTCAACAGTTGTTCTTTTGGATTCATGCCGTCCGATAGTTCTGCGAGGAGGCTGATGACGCCCTGCCGCAGCCTTATGTCCACCGGGGTCCAGACCGAAGGCATGAATTGACTCTGCGACAACATCCCGACGCCAAGGCGCGGCCACCTCGCGCGCTCTCTCCTCACCATCCTCCCGGGAATCGAAGGAAATTACGGATGGGCAGTCGAGCAGTTCTTGCGTAAGCGCGGCGACAAGTTTAGTATACTAAACAAATGGCGTAAGCGAAGCGAAACAACCACCCGACGCTGCGTGATATATCTGGCGACCTCTCCGCTGGTCCGCGACCTCTCCACTGGTCCACGTCCCAGAATCCGATGGTCTGGCTTTTACCGCCGCGTTCCCGGCCAAAATTTTAGTTAACTAAATTGCTCGCAACAATCGCAGGAATGCTTTCTCTGGCAAGCATCGGGTGGGTCTTGCCTCAGAGTCCCTTTCAGGGGGGGCGCTCGCGAGCCCCAGCCTGCACCTTCGCTGGATTCGTTGAGGGGCCTTCTTAGCGATTGCGCTTTCGGTCGGTGACATTGAGCCCGAGGAGTAGGTGCCGGACTTCCGCCAGCAAGTCGTTCAGCTCGTACAGGTCTGGAGAGGAGACTTCTGGAGCTCGCGCTCCAGCGATAGCATCGACGAGCTGAGTTAGATTCGAGTTCAATCGAGCCAAAGAGCCGAAAGCGGTCAGGTTACTCGGAGGGATCACCCGAGGAAGTGCGTTGACAACGGCCAGGCGCAGTACAGAGGAGAGAGAAGTACGGCATCGTTGGGCCAGTCCGGCAAATTGAAGCCACTCGGAAGCATTGACCCGAACCTTGATGACACACCAGCGGCGGCGTATCGGATCAATCGGGCGTCGTCCAGGGCGTCGTTTGAACCACATCACTTGTCTCTATGGGCTGGCGGCGCGGAGATCTTCAAGGATTAGAATCAAAAGGCCGTACAGCTCGAACAGGTCGGGACAGGGGACGGTAGGCGACTGGCCCGCATTGATCGCGGCCATGAACTCGTTCAGTTGGGTACCGATCCGGCACACCGCCGCGTAAGCCTCACGGTTGATCTCCGGGACTACTTGTGGGCGAGCCTCGCACACGGACTGGCGCAGTAGCTTCGAGAGAGACATCTCGCGTCTCCCACTTAGAGTTTGGAGCCGGGCTCGCTCTTTCGTCGTCACATAGACCTTGATAAATAGCGAGCGGCGGTGAGCGCGTTTGCTGGCCATTGGTTTTCTCCAAGCGGTAGGGGGAATTCTCGCCGCTTCTCAGTCCCACAATTCTAAACACCAAATCTTAACAACGTCAAATTGTGGAGCGTGTGAGTCGGGAAAAGAGGGCGGCCGAAAGGCTGCTCAATCTCGCGCAAGCTTCGAGACTTCTCCACACCCTCCACAGCGCTGAGCAACGGAATTCCAGCCAGGTCCCGCGGTCTGTTGACCAGCTCAACGTGCCCGCGTCGGAGTGGTTTGTTCGCTCCGCTTACGCCATTAGTTTTGCATGCAAAATTCGCCGCCGCGCTTGGCGCAAAAAGGTGCGTAAATCTCTGGGTGGAGGGCGCCGAACCGCCCCGAGATGGGGTATTCCGCTTCGCTTGCGCCGTTTGTTTCGTGCACGAAACTTGTCGCCGCGCTTACGCGAGAACTGCTCGGTTGCCGTAGATTCAACTCAATGCCGAGGCATGCGGTGTCCCTTGGCTTTGGGCCGCGAGGAGGATGAAGCGCTCGCGCTCTGGCATCCCGAAAACCAGCGGCTAGCACCCGGGTTGGCTCCGGTGCAAGCCGTGTTCTACGGGCCACAAAAAGCCGTGGCCCGTAGAACGAAGCCCGGCGCCAAGGCGCCGGGTTGTGTATCAGGCGGGGCTCGCAAGCGACCCCGCAGCGTTGAACGGAACTTCCAGCCAGGTCTCGCGGTTCTCTAACCAACTCGCAAGGTGCCGCCCGCGTCGGAATGGCTTTTCGCTCCGCTTACGCCGGTAGCTCCCGGAACTAAACTTTCCGCAGCGCTCGCGCAAGACATCGGAAAATGGGGGCCGAGCACTTTGTGGTCGGTCGCCTTCACTGCCCGCGGGGTCGCTTGCGATCCCCGCACTGATACACAAACCCGGCGCCTTGGCGCCGGGCTCGGTTCTACGGGCCACGGTTTTTTGTGGCCCGTAGAACATGGCTTGCTCCCGATTCGCCACCTCTTCAGTCGCCCGCTTCTCCCCCTCACGCGCGCCATCCCCCGCCTGCTCCTCCCGCTGATCACCGCAGATTTTCGGGCAAGCGGGGTTGCTTGCCTTTCCTGCCTCTCACCCTACCCGACGTAGCTCCTGCAACCAGCCTCGGGCCAGCTCGGCGGTGACGGTCTCCTCTTCGACGGCCTGGCAGAAGAGCTTGACGGACGCCAGGGTTTCCCGGGCGACCCTTTGCGCGGCGAAGATCGGAATCAGTTCGGCGGCGATCTCCTTGACCTCCGCGGTCCGCCCGTCCTCCAGGTAGAGCACCGCCAGCTCCAGGGTGGCGACCGCGGTGTCGTAGGCGATTCCTCGGGAGAGGAACTCTCTGCGCACCCGGTCGAGAAGCTCCTCGGCCTCGGCGCGGCGACCGAAGCCCGCTGCGATTTTCGATTCCAGCCACAGAACACGCACGCTGTCGAGCGGGCGTCCGCCCGCCTCCGCCATGGCCTGTACCTCGGGCAGCCGCTTCGCCGCTTCTTCGAATTTCTCCAGGTGTCCGAGGTTGACGATCCGATTGAAGCAAACGCCGAAGAGGAGCCGCGGCTCGCGCGCGCCGTCGATCCGCACCTCGGCCTCCTGGAGCGCGGCGAGGGCCTGCTCGGGTTCTCCCTGCTGTTCCAAGGTGAACGCCTTATTGAGAAGGATGAGGCCCGCCGTTGCTGGAGACGCAAGGTTCAACGCCCTGTCGTGCAGCTTCAAGGCCTCGGCGAAATTCCCCTGGTGCCTGCGGAGCGACGCGTGCATGTCCGGCAGGCGCCAAGCCGCGAGGGGGATGGGCGTGTCGCCGGCCCAAGCCGCCCAAAGTTCCTCGGCACGCTGAAAGGCTATCTCGGCCCCCGGCAAAGCTCCGCTCACCCGGCGTGCATTGCCGAGAAAGATATAGCAGTAGCTTTCAAGCTTTGACTGCTGGGCTCCCTTTCCCGGCGAACGCAGGGCGGCGCGGAGCGCCAGCTCGGCGAGCTTCAAGGCCCGCTCGGCCTCGCCAGCCGCGACGGCTTCGCTCTCGTGGCAGAGCTGCTCGACGAAGTGCCACACCTTCACCTCCCACGAAACCACGGCGGGCCCAGGCGGCATGGAAGGATCGGCCAGCTCCACGAGGAGAGCGGCGAGCGAGGCCCGGCGAACGTCGGCCAGGACGTCGTCGAGCGCGGCGACGGCCGGTTCCAGCTCCGTGAAAAGCCCGGCGGTGAAGCGGGTCAGCGCGGCCCGGCCGGCGCGGACGGCCGGCAGGTGACAGGCCTCGACCAGCTCGAGCGGCTGCCTCGATCCCTTCACGATTTTCTCGTAGCTCTTGCGCGGCATCCGCCGGCCTTTCTCGAAGCGCCGCACCGAGCTGGAATCGAGGCCCGCCTCGGCCGCCAGCTCCTCTTGGGTCCAACCGGGGAAGGCCCGCAGGTGCGGCAGCAGCACCTTCTGATCCTCCGGTTCCATCGGATCTTTCGTCCTCGGCTCAACGGGTTCTTTCATCCTCGGCTCCTCTACGTGCACACTCAGCGTGCAAAGTGGTGTGCTTTTCTACACCTTTCGTCCGGCGGCCGCTCCAGGCCGCCCGACTCGCTCCGGAAAGGAGATCCCCATGCCGCGAATCCCTTTGGCTCGAAGGATCGTCGTCCTGCTGCTCATTCTAGCTGTCGCAGCCCCCCTGACGGCGGCGCCGATCCATCGTTCCGATCCAGTCCGACTTGAGGCCGCAGCCCCGCTCGCCAGCCTGTGGACCTGGCTCTCCCACGCCTGGGCCAAGAACGGCTGCATGATCGACCCAGGCGGTATCTGCTTGCTAAGCACCGTCCCCGCACCGCCGGCCGGCGCGGACAACGGCTGCGGCATCGATCCACACGGTAACTGCCAATCGGCGGCGAGCCCTCTCCCACCGGTGGACAACGGGTGCGTGATCGACCTATGGGGCCGCTGCGGGAGCTGATCAAAGCCCGAGATTCGGCGGGCCGCCCCCGGGCCGGCCCGCCGGCTCACTCCTCGAAACGGAGTCGCGGGTTGTGCTGCGCTCTTTCAAGATACCGCAGGATACGCCGCGCCAGCTCCAAAGTGAGCCTCTCCGCCTCGGCCGCCTCGCAGAAGAGCCGCAGCGCTTTCTCGGCTTCCTGATGGACGCGCTGTGCCTCGAAGATCCAGATCGTCTGTTTCGCCAGGGTCTTGACCTCCGAGATTCGGCCCTGGCCGCGGTAGAGGACCGCTAGCTCCAGGGTCGCCTTCGCGAAGTCGTAGGCGATATTCCGCTCCTTGAAGGCCTGCCGCACTTCTTGGAAAGCCGCTTCAGCTTCGCGCTCACGCCCGAGACCGGCGTCGATCCGGCCGCGGAGCCAGAGGAGCCGAAATCGATTCAGCTCGTGCCCGAGCTCAAGCGCCATCTCCCCGATCTGCCCCAGCAGCGCCTCGGCTTCCGAAAATCTCCCCAAGTGACAGAGGCACACGGCGCGATTGAAGTGCAGACCGAAAATGCATTGCGGCTCGCGCTGCTCGGCGATTAGCGGCGCCGCTTCCTCCAGCGCAGCCAGGGCCTGCTCGGGCTCGCCCATCTGCTCCAGGGTAAACGCCTTGTTGAGGAGAACAAGTCCTTTCGCCTCCAGCGGAACGAGCGCCAAGGCCTCCTCATGTAGCTCCAGAGCGCGGCCGAATTCGCCCTGGTGCCGGCGCCAGGAGGCTTCAAGGGAGGGCGCGCGCCATGCGGCGAGGAGGCCCGGGTCGGCGGCGGCGCCGGCTTCCCAAAGCTCCCGCGCCCGGGCGAAGCCTTCCGCCGTGGACGGCATATCGCCGCCCACCCTCCGAGAGTTCGCGACGAACAGCCAAGCGTAGCCTTTCAGGCGAAGGAGCCATACCGGGTCGCCGCCCGACAGCTCGGCCGCCCGCAGGGCCAGCGCCGCCAGCTCCTTGGCCTTCTCGGCGCTGTCCGCCGCGGCCCGTTCGCTCTCGTGGCAGAGGCGCTCCGCGATCGCCCACTGGTGATAGCTCGCCGACAGCTCGACCAGATCGCGCCGCGCCTGCGGATCGGGCTCTTCGAGAAGCCAACGCACGAGGTCTTCGGCGCGGTCACGATCGCGCCGTGCCTTCGAGGCGCGGACGAGCATCACGAGGTGATCGTCGATCACGGCCAGCTCCGCCTGGGTCAGCCGCCACGCCACCTCGCGAAGGAGGCGGCGCTCGGCGGGCGTGGGGTCCACGGGCGAGAGCGGCCGCGGCTCCGGCCGGGCCGTGGCCCGGATGACGCCGAAGAGGATGGCGTCGACATCCTCAGGCTCGTAATCCATGACCGCGCCGAATTCATCCACCCTCTCGCGCGACGGGACGTCGTAGCCAAGCTCATAGCGGGTGATCAGTCCCTTCGAGATCCCGCTCAAGGCCGCCAGCTCTTGAACTTCCAAGCCGCGCGCACGGCGCATGGTGTTCAGGGTGACGCACAACGGATGGGGCGCAGGTCGTGACATTCGCTCTCCTCTCTCGCTCGTCTCTATCTATAGGTTGCCGCAGCCGGCCTTCGCGGGACATCGAAGAAGAGAAAGTAAAGTTCAGCATTGAAAGAACAGGACTTTGCGCGCCGGCCGGGAGAATCGGCCTGGAGTAGCGCGCAAAGACGAAAAGTCTCCTAGCCTTCAGGGTCATGCGAACGCCCTCTTGGCAAGGCGGGGAGGTGACACCGCGCGAACATCCTCCTTCCCAGCGGCCGGGCGTTGCTGGGAATCGGCGGGACTGCCGGTCAGCTCTCATGGCGGCCGTCCCGCCTCTTTTTTCCAGCTCTGATCGGAGGGATGCCACCTCATGAGTGAAACCGAAGACGCCGCAATACAGGCGCGGGCTCAGGAGCTCGCCGCCGAGGTTGAGGCTCTCGCCGCCAAGCTCCGAGACTTTCACGACAACATCCCGGTCTCCCCGCAGGAGGCTGTCATGCTGCTCGACGAGGAGGACATGGACTTTGCCACGGCATTGCGCTCGACGATCGAGTGCCTTCTCGCTGACCGGCTGGAACCCGTCGCCGTCGAGCTGAAGAAATGGGCGGCTTACAGACCGCCGGCCAAGGTGAAGAAATGAGGCGTGACGGTGCTCTCCGATACCAGCAGGTCTGGGCGAACCTGACGACCCGGGCGCCGGAGCTTCAGCGCGTAGCGAACGGGCGCCGGCAAAGCGCCGAGCAGCTTAAAGCCGAGCTGCTGGCCAGCCCGCCCAAGGTTTGGCTCGCTCGGATTCGAGGAGAGGAGCGTTTTCGGAGCCCGGACCTCTTCGATCTGCTGGTGGAAGAGTGCCATGGCGCCCTGCCTTTCGAGCCGCGCCGAGCCCAAGACTTCGCCAAGGTGGCCGTAGACCTGGGCCGGCTCCTCTCCGCGCAGGCGGCGGACGATCCCGCCTGGGAAGAGACGCTCTGCCGCGCTCTTTGCCTGGGGAGTCACGCGGGCCGGCTGCTGGGCGAGCCCAGGAAAGCCGAGGGCCTTCTCGTTCGCGCGGCGATCTTCACCGGCGATCCGGCGGCTCGCGGGTTTTACTGCCGTGCTCTGGGACTCCTACGATGGGATCAGGGCCGAACGGAGGAGGCGGCGGCGTTGTTTCATCAAGCCAGCCGCCGCTACCGGGAGTTGGAAGACGCGAGAGAAGAAGCCATTTGTGCGGCTCTGTTGGGGCTCCTTTCCAGCGAGGAGGGGGAGTGGACTCAGGCTGCGGCCGCCCTGCTTCTTTCGCGGTCCGGGCTTGATGCCAGGCATCACCCCTTGCTGGCGGCCCAAGCGCATTTAGCTCTCGCCCGCTGTCATGCTTTGATGGGCAGAAAAGACGAGGCGCAAGCGCTTCGGCAGACCGTCTGGACCCTCTATCCCTGCGTTCCGGTCGAGGAGGCCATGGCCTCGCTTCTCTGGCGAGAATCGCAGGTTGCAGAGGCGTTGGGTGACCTGGACGACGCCGGCACGCTGCTGGACTCCGTTCGTCGCCGGTACATCGACAAGGGCTACCTTCCGGAGGCAACCCTGACAACTCTCCAGCTCTCCTGGATTCGGGCGCGGCAGGGCCGTAGAGAGGAGACCTTCGAGCTGAGTGCCAAGCTGACCGAGGCCTTCGACGGGAAACGGGGGTTCGACGTCTCGTTGCGGGCTCTTGACTGTCTGGCCCAAGAGATGGCGCGAAAACCTCTGAAGGCCGAGACCTTACAGTACCCGAGAATTTTCCAGTCCTACCGGATGCGCGGCGTCTTTCCGCGGCCCGTGCTCTTCGTGTGAGAAGGGGCAACTGAATGACCGGGAAAGAGTTGGACCAACGAGAAGCGGTCTTTGAGAGGACGATCAACACCACCGAGAACATGGCTCAGACGGGCAGTGAGATGGGGGCTATAGGCGCGCTGGGGATGATCGCCGCGAGCTACCTTCTCAGGATAGAGAAGGAATGCTATCGAGCGCTTCAGGCGACTCCGGAGCTTTCGTCGGGCAACGAGCTGCGCCGAAAAACAGAGATCCGCCCCGTCCGGAGTCGAGCGCTACGGAAGAAACGGCTGAAGACGGTAACCGCCATCCTGGCCTGCGCGATCTTCTACCGAGAGATCGGCAGCCCTGAGATGGAGGAAATGCTGGGGCTTCTGGCGAGCT
>Ga0134125_10000466_pt1 | contig 54825 bp, 49 predicted proteins | sample KB31751_FD_96464 | JGI IMG/M metagenome (GOLD analysis project Ga0134125, IMG submission 96464) | Terrestrial soil microbial communities with excess Nitrogen fertilizer from Kellogg Biological Station, Michigan, USA - KB3-175-1 | ecosystem: Environmental > Terrestrial > Soil > Unclassified ... | reverse complement strand
TCTTCGCCTGCACCACGGTCAAGGCCGCGGTCAGCGTGGTCTTGCCATGGTCCACGTGACCAATGGTGCCGACGTTCACGTGCGGTTTGGTACGCTCGAATTTTGCCTTGGACACGGTGCTACTCCGTTTATGCCTGTTGTCGTCTCACACTGCCCGATATCTATATATAGAGTCGGGCGACCTGGAGCCCATGACCGGAATCGAACCGGTGACCTCGTCCTTACCAAGGACGTGCTCTGCCGACTGAGCTACATGGGCGATATGCAGTCGGTCTCTACTCAACTCTCTACACACACTCAATCCAGCAAGCACTCTGGAGCGGGTGATGGGAATCGAACCCACACCATCAGCTTGGAAGGCTGAGGTTCTACCATTGAACTACACCCGCTTAAGGCGATTAGTCCGGGCGCTCCGGTCTACCCTGCCAACGAGGGCTCCGGTGGTTATTAACGCCGCACTGTCTGGTGGAGGGGGAAGGATTCGAACCTTCGTAGGCGTAAAGCCAGCAGATTTACAGTCTGCCCTCGTTGGCCGCTTGAGTACCCCTCCACAGGCGAAGCCGGCAATTTTGCGCTAAGTGCCTGATACGTGTCAACTTAAAGCCCAGGAATGGCGCGGGTTCCAGGGGTACCGGCAGGCTGTCACATTCCTCCCCGCAGGCCCGGCATCGGGTCATCCATCCGACAGAGGCCTGCGGAAGCATTTGGGGGGCCAATCCACCGGGGGTCCCCGGCCGGATGGGCAATTACTGGCCAATCCGGCCCCGGGAGGGGGCCTCCCCCTACCCCGAAAAGACGATGGCGGAGGGCTCTGTCGCCACTCCGCCGTCGGCTCGGCCCCCATCTTTGGGGCCTCGAGTCTTTAGTCCTGGATCAATGGAAGTTCTGGTGGCCGCCGGTCACCGAGATGTTCAGCTGCTTCTTCCAGTAGTCCTGGATCAGCTTCACGGTGCTCTCCGGCAGCGGCACGTAGTCCAGCTTGACCGCCGCGTCCTGACCCTTGGTCAGGAACCAGTTGAAGAACTTCAGCACGTCCGTGTTCTGGGCAGCCGGGTAGTCCTTGCGCATCAGCATGTAGGTACCGGCGGTGATCGGCCACACGTCGTCGCCGGTCTGGTCCGTGAGGATCAGGTAGAAGTCCGAAGCCTTGCTGAAGTCAGCATGGGCTGCGGCAGCCTGGAAGGTCTTCATCTCCGGGGCCACGGTCTTGCCGTCATGGTTCACCAGCTTGGTGAAGGTCATGTTGTTCTGCTTGGCATAGGCGAACTCGACATAGCCGATGGCGCCCTTCACCTGGCCGACGAAGTTGGCAACGCCCGCGTTGCCCTTGCCACCCAGGCCGGTGGGCCAGGAGACGGCGGTGTCGGAACCGACCTTGGTCTTCCAGTCGTCGGAGACCTTGGACAGGTAGTTGGTGAAGTTGAAGGTGGTGCCGGAGCCGTCGGAACGGTGCACCACGGCGATGGGCATGTCGCCCAGGTTCAGGCCGGGGTTAAGGGCCGCGATGGCCTTGTCGTTCCAGTTGGTGATCTTGCCCATGAAGATGTCAGCCAGGACCTGGCCGTTCAGCACCATCTGGCCGGGGGCCACGCCCGGGATGTTCACCACCGGGGTGATGCCGATGATCACGGCCGGGAACTGCACCAGGTTGTTCTGGGTGAGCACGTCCGGGGTCAGGGGCTTGTCGCTGTTGGCGAACTGCACGGTCTTGGCTTCGATCTGCTGGATGCCGCCGCCGGAGCCGATGGCCTGATAGTTCACGGCCACGTTGGTGGCCTTGTTGTAGGTGTTGGCCCAGTCGGACAGCACGGGATAGATGGCCGTGCCGCCGGCGCCGGTCAGCTGCTGTTGGTCGGCGGCGGACGCGACACCGATAGTCGCGACCAGCATGCCGGCCGCAAGGGCCGCCTTCTTGATGAACGTGGATGACATAGCGTGGCTCCTTAAAAGGGATGTCGATTGGAGTCGTTGGCCCGATGTGCCTTATGGCGCATACCCCCATCGGGATTGGCCGCTAAATCTAGGCTGAGGCCGTGACGACACTGTGACTGAAATATTGCAGTAGCGTGACAAAGTGTCCAAGTGGGTAAAAGCCTTATTTACCAATACCTTGCAAGACTTCAGTTCTTCATGGGGCTTTCATACCGGCGCAAGAAAGCCCCAGCAGAATGCCCTCCGTCTCCAAAGCCACAACGCCGCCAAAGGAATTGCAAAGTCATGAAGCTCATCCACAGCGATACCGCCTCTTTCATCCAGGGCCGCCTGGAGCGCCTGGCTTCCGGACGCCGGCGCCGCCGTCTGCAGCGCCGCGAAGACGCCCCGGCCCCCGGCAACACTCCCCGCGGCAGCAGCCCCAAGAAAGCCGCCTAACCCCTCCCGACTTCCCGAGACCGGAAGACCTGCGGAGCGACCTCCGCGGGTCTTTTTTTACCCCGCATATTGTCGAGCCTCGTGCCTGCTCCAGACAGCTTTTACGAGATAAAAAAAGGGGGTGGATCTCTCGATCCACCCCCAGCGCTCTAGGAGACTTCGACTAGACGTGTATCAGTACTTGGCCTGCAGCCACACGCCCACTTCCTGCACCTTGTTGTCGGGGTTAGCGGGAGAGACGCTGTCGTCCTTCAGCTCGTCGCTCTTGAAGCCGAACGCCCAGGTGAGGTTCTTGTTGGCGTGCCAGGCGATACCACCGTTGTAATAGGTATCCTTCAGGCTGCTCTCGGTGTCCTTCTTGGGCTTCACGCTGTCATAGCGGGCGTAGATGCCGAAGGCGGTGTCCGGGAAGTCGTAGGAACCGTACACCGAGTAGCCGTCTTCGCTGTCGGTCTTGTTGTTGAAGATCAGGCTGGAGCTGAAGTTCTTCGCGGTGAAGTACTCCACGCCCACGTTGATGCCCATGCCCTTCCAGTCAGCCAGGAAGTTGGTGCGCGAGGCGGTGTTCTTCGCGGTCGCCGGGATGGCTGGGGTGGTGGGGGTGGCCGGCACGGCCTTGAACTTGCCTTCGTTGGCTTCGGAGTCCTGGCCCAGGTCACCGGTGTAGAAGCCGGCAGCCACGGTCAGTCCCTCGATCGGGGTGACGCCGACGCGGCCTTCCCAGTCGATGGTCTTGGTACGGGTCGGGTTCTTGTAACCGCCGCCGTTGATGGCGGAGATCTGGTAGTTCCACATGCTGTTGGCGCCGCCCAGGTGGAGGCCCCAGTCAGCCGAGTTGCCGAAGCCTTCGCGGTCGATCAGGGTCTTCTCCACGAAGCGGTAGCCGTACACGCCTTCCGCGTAGGGGATCCAGGGCATGTCAGCGGAACCGATGCGGAACACGGCCAGGTCATCGAACTTGCCCTGCACGTAGGCCTTCTTCACGAACAGCTGGTTCTGCGGGCTGGTCAGGCTGGTGGTGGTGGTCACGGTGCAGGTCTCGCCCACGGCGCCGCCGGTCACGGTGCAGGTGGAGGTCGAAGACGACTTGAAGCTGGCGAAGTTGAAGTCCGTGGTCAGGTTCGCGGACCAGATGTCATCGAACTGATGGGTCACGATGAAGTAGGCGCGGGTCACGTCGGTGCCGAGACCGTTCGGATCCACGTCCTTGCCGGAGCTCTGGGTGTTGATGCTGGTGAAGTCGGCATAAACCGTGCCGCCGATGGTGGTGTCGCCGGCATCGGCGTAGGCGGCCATGGGGGCCGCCAGGGCGGCTGCCACCGCCAAGGCAATGAGATTGAGCTTACGCATGACAAGAGTCTCCCTATGATTGGTAAACAGGCTCAAAGTCGGAAATCTGCCGACCCTGGGGCCGGATTGGCGGCAAGGTTACGTATCGCCTATTACAGGTCTGTGACAGATTAGCGAATGCGATATGACATCAAAAACCACAGGCGGATCGGCCGGCAGCCCGCAGGGGGCGCGGGCCGGCACCCGGCCTGTTGCTGAATTACATCCGGAACCGCCCGGTGTCATATGCTTGTCAAGCTGCAAACGTATATAGGTCATCGTGGACAGCGTCGATCTCAACCAACCCGGGCTCTACATCAACCGTGAGCTGAGCCAGCTGGCGTTCAATCGCCGGGTGCTGGACCTCGCCCAGGACCCGGCCCTGCCGCTCCTGGAGCGGCTGCGTTTCCTGTGCATCTCCTGCACCAACCTGGACGAGTTCTACGAGATCCGCCTGGCGGGCCTGCAGCAACGCCTGGAACTGAAGTCCGCGCCTATGGGTCCGGACGACCTGCCCGAATCTGAGGCCTTGCACAGCATCGCGGACGAGGCCCGCGAGCTGGTGAAGGACCAGTACCGCACCCTCAACGAACTCATGATCCCGGCCCTGGAGAGCTCCAGCATCCGGGTGCTGAAGCGCGGCGAGTGGAACGAAGCCCAGGAGAGCTGGATCCAGAAGTACTTCGAGCACGAGGTGCTGCCGGTGCTCTCGCCCATGGGGCTCGACCCCTCGCACCCCTTCCCCCGCATCCTGAACAAGAGCCTCAACTTCATAGTCTCCCTGGAGGGCAAGGACGCTTTCGGCCGCAACAGCGGTCTCGCCGTGGTGCAGGCGCCCCGCTCGCTGCCGCGGGTCATCCAGATCCCGTCCGAGAGCAAGGACGGATACCAGTTCACGCTGCTCTCCTCCGTCATCCATGCCCACGTGGAGGAGCTGTTCCCGGGCATGAGGGTGGCAGGCTGCTACCAGTTCCGCGTCACCCGCAACAGCGACCTGTACGTGGACGAGGAAGACATCGACGACATGCTGCGCGCCGTGCAGGGCGAGCTGGCCTCGCGCCGCTACGGCGACGCGGTGCGCCTGGAAGTCTCGGCGGAATGCCCCGAGGAGACCTCGGCTTTCCTGCTCTCCGAGTTCGAACTGGGGCCGGAAGACCTCTTCACCGTGGACGGCCCGGTGAACCTGAGCCGCCTCGACATGGTGTACGACATGGTGGACCGGCCGGAGCTCAAGTTCCCGCCCTTCACTCCGGGCGTGCCCAAGGCCCTCTCCGGCGTCAAGGATCTGTGGGAGGTGCTGAAGGAGAAGGACGTGCTCCTCAGCCACCCCTACGAGTCGTTCATGCCGGTGCTGGACATGCTACGCAGTGCCGCGGCCGACCCCAAGGTGCTGGCCATCAAGCAGACCCTGTACCGCACCGGCCCGGACTCGCCCATCGTGGACGCGCTCCTGGCGGCGGCCCATGCCGGCAAGGAAGTCACGGTGGTGATCGAACTCAGGGCCCGCTTCGACGAGGCCGACAACATCGCGCTCGCCAACCGCCTGCAGGAGGCCGGCGCCCACGTGGTGTACGGCATCGTGGGCTACAAGACCCATGCCAAGATGATCCTGGTGGTGCGTCGCGAGGGCAAGGAACTGCGCCGCTACGTGCACCTCGGCACCGGCAACTACCACCCGCGCACCTCGCGCATCTACACCGACTACAGCCTGTTCAGCGCCGACGAGGACATGGGCGAGGACGTGAACCGGATATTCCTGCAGCTCACGAGCCTGGGCAAGCTGCACAAGCTCTCCAAGCTCAAGCAGTCGCCGTTCACGCTGCACACCGACGTCATCGAGATGATCGACCGGGAGCGCAAGCACGCCCAGGCCGGGAAGCCCGCGCGGATCATCGCGAAGTTGAACGCCTTGACGGAACCCGGCGTGATCCAGGCCCTGTACCGGGCCGGTATGGCGGGGGTTAAGATCGACCTCATCATCCGCGGCGTCTGCTGCCTGAGGCCTGGCATCCCGGGCGTGTCTGAGAACATCCGGGTGCGCTCGATCCTGGGGCGCTTCCTGGAACACACCCGGGTGTATTGCTTCCACAACAGCGGCAAGCGCGAGGTCTACTGCGCCAGCGCCGACTGGATGGAGCGCAACTTCTTCCGCCGGGTGGAGGTGTGCTTCCCTATCACCCAGAAGAAGCTGCGCGACCGCATGCTGGTGGATCTCAAGCGCTATCTCAAGGACAACACCGGCGCCTGGCAGCTACACACCGACGGCCGCTACCGGCGACATTCGGCCAAGGGCAAGAAGGCACACAGCGCGCAGCTGGAATTGCTGGGTCAGTACGCCGATATAAAGTAAAGATCCGGTCTTTACGAAACGCGGAGACTGAAGCCCAGGTCCCGCAGGTTCTTGGTCTCTTCCTCCAGGTCGGCCTCCAGAAGCGGCCGATGTTTCAGCCAGCCCTTCTGGAACTTGAGCCTGAGTTCGGGCCCCCGCGCCTTGAAGGAGAAGCGAGGCACCTCCGCCTCGTGGGCGCGGTGCAGCGCGTATGCGAGCCGCAGCAGTGCCGTGAGCCGGCGCGCCTGCACCTGTTCATCCCAGGAGAAACCATGGAATAGGTCCCGGTCCACGCGTCCGCGGTGGCTGCGCACCAGCACCGCCAGGAGATGCTGTTCGTTTCGGGCGAAGCCCGCCATATCGGCGTTGGCCAACACATAGGCGCCGTGCTTGTGGTAACCGCTGCGAGCCACGGCCCGGCCGCACTCATGCAGCAGCGCCGCCCAGTTCAGCACCCGCCTGCCGCCGTCACCGAGTTCCCAACGCGTGGCGCCGCGGGCAAGCTTCAAGGCCGTCTCGGCCATGCGCTCCGCCTGCTCACGGTCCACGCCGTAGCGGGCCGCGAGCCCGTCCACGGTCTCGGACCGCACGTCCTTGTCCTTCAGGCGGCCCACCAGGTCAAGCAACACACCCTCGCGCAGCGCGCCCGGCGCTACCTCCATCTCGTCGATCTCGAGGGCCTCGAACACCGCCTGCAGCACAGTCACGCCGCCGGCGAACACAGGCGCCCGCTCGGCCTTGAGGCCCGGCAGTTCGTAGTGGCGGTGGTGGCGCTTCTGCATCAGCAGCTCCGCCAGGCGATGCAGTTCGTCGCGGGTGATCTCGCCGCGGGTCCAGCCCAATTCCTCCATCACGCTGCCGACAGCGCGGATGGTGCCCGACGACCCGAGCGCACGGTTCCAACCGGCGCGGCGCAGCGCCGCTTCCACCGGCTCCAGACGACGGCGCACGGCGAGCAGCGCCGCCTCATAGCTCTTGCGGGTGACGCCGCCGCGCAGGAAATACTGGTCGGTGACCGCCACGGAACCGACCGCCAGGCTCTCCATGAGCTTGGGTTCGTTGCCGCGGCCCACGATGAGTTCGGTGCTGCCGCCGCCGATGTCCACCACCAGCCGGTGCTCGCGGCTCGGGGGCATGTAGGCGCAGACGCCGCGGTAGATGAGGCGCGCCTCCTCGATGCCGCTGATCACCTCCAGGGGATAGCCCAGCATGCGGCCGCCCTCCGCCAGGAAGTCCTGGCTGGCGCGGGCGCGGCGCAGGGTGTTGGTGCCCACGGCGCGCACGAACTCGGGGTTGTAGCCGGAGAGCTTGTCGCCGAAGCGCTTGAGGCAGGCGAGCGCGCGGGCCTCCGCCTTGCGGGTGATGTTGCCGCGGGCATCCAGCCCCGAGCCGAAGCGCAGCATCTCGCGCATGTTGTCCAGGACTTCGATGCGCCGTCCGGTGACCTGGGCCACCAGGAGATGGAAGCTGTTGGAGCCGAGATCCACGGCCGCCAATATGTGGGGGGCGTTGGCCTTCTTCTTCATGGACAGACTGTACGACATCCCGCCGCTCTGCGGGAAACCCGATCTTTCGTCGTCGAAGCTCAAGCAGTAGCCGGGCTCGGCATCCCGTGCCGGACGTCCATGCCCTCCACGAAGTAGAACACCTGCTCACTCACGTTCTTGGCGTGATCCCCGATGCGCTCCAGGGCGCGGGTCAGCCACAGCACATACAGCATGCGGCGGATGTCCCGGGGGTCGGTGCTCATGGCTTCCAGGCAATGGGCGTTGATGCTCTCGTACTGCTGGTCCACCGCTGCGTCGCGGCGCAGCACGTCCCGTGCCAGGCGCACATTGTAGGTCTCGAAGGCGGAGACCGCATCCCGCACCATGTCCGCCACGTCGGAGCCGAGGCTGCCGAGCTGAGCGTAGTTGTCGCGGGGCCGGGCCAGCTCCGTGAGGTTGGCGGCCATGCGCGCCACCTTCTCCGCCTCATCACCGATGCGTTCCAAGTCCGAAGTGATCTTGATGACCGCCAGCACGTAGCGCAGGTCCATGGCGGTGGGCTGGCGGCGCACGATGACCTGGCTGCACTCGTTGTCGATGGCCAGCTCCAGGTGATCCACCCGGTAGTCCTCCACTTCCACCTTGTGCGCCAGGTGCACGTCGCCCGCCACCAAGGCCTTCACCGCCGCGCCGATCTGCTGCTCCACCATGTGACCCATGTCCAAGGTCAGGCTGCGGATCCGCGTCAGGTCCTCGTTGAAGGCGTGGGAGATGTGTGTGCTGAGATCGTCTTTTTCCACAGCGGCTTCCTTTCAGACGGCACTGATGGGTTCAGGCGCCAGCGACAGGTTCGCCGCCTGGTGCTCCCGCTCGAACAGCTCGAGCCGGGTGAGCGCGTGGACGACCGCGCGCCAGGATTCGTCCGCCAGCAGCCGGCAGTCGCCGGACAGGGTGCCCAGCACCGGCAGGTAGGTGACTTCCGCGAGCTGGGATTCCTCTCCGAGCAGTCTCCAGAGGTTGTTCAGGAAGCTGTCCACGCCCACAAAGGCGATGTGTTCGGGGTGGGAGCCGTAGTAGATGGCCACGGGCTGCACCGGTACCTTGGCCGCCACCGCCGCCTCGATGAGCCGCGGGCGGAACCGCGACGGCAGGATCTCGCTGCCGCTGGTACCTTCCGGGAATACCGTGAGGTGCTCGCCGGCCTTGAGCCGCGCGGTCATCCGTCCCAGCACCCGGGTAAGATCGGAGTGGGAACCGCGGCGGATGAACTCGGTGCCGCCCACCTGAAACATCCAGCCCAAGAGCGGCCAATGGGCCACTTCGGCCTTGGCCACGTAGCCCGAGTCCGACTGGGTGGCGAGCGCCAGGATGTCCAGCCAGGAGATGTGGTTGGCGAGCATCAGCACCGGTGCGTGATGGGGCCGGCCGCGGGCCAATACACGGACCCCTAGGATCGCGACGCCCTGCCTCAACCAGGCGGCGGCGATGGCCGGCGCCCGCCGCCGCACCGCGGCGAAGGGGAGCGCCATCACGCCCAAGGCCAGGCCCGCACCCCACAGGAGATGCAGCCCCAGCAGGGTGGCGCGGAGCAGCCGTCTCAGTTCGCGGTACATGGGGACTTCAGGCCGCCGCTTTCAGGAAGCGGCGCGCATAGCGGTGGCGCAGCTCGGCCGGGTCCAGCAACACCACGAGGTCGGCGGTATTGAAATCCGGATCCCAGCAGGGCTCACCGCAGATCTTCGCGCCGAGACGCATGTAGGCGAGCAGCAGGGAGGGGATGCGCGCCGGGGGCACCGGCCCGTCGCGCAGCGGCAAGGGCAGCTTCGGCGTGACCCGGAACTCTTCCGGCGCCATGTAGCGCTCAGCCAGCATGGCGAAGGCGGCCATGGCGTTGGCGCCGTCACCCAGCATGGGGATGCTGGCGCAGCCGATGATGCGGTTGAACTCCGTCACCTGGAAGAAGCGGGCGAGACCCGCCCACAGCATGGACACCACCATGCCGCCGCGGTAGTCGGGATGCACACAGACCCGGCCGATCTCCATGACACGGCCCGGTGCGCTGATGAGTTTGCCCAGTTCGAACTCGGTCTCCGAATAGAAGCCGCCGGCGCGCCGTGCGTCCTCGTCCAGGAGCACGCGCATGCAGGCCACCACCTCGTCGTTGCGCCGGTCGCGCACGATGAGATGCCGGCAGTACTGGTCGAAGGGGTCCGTGTCGAGGCCGGCTTCGTCGCCGTGCAACCGCGCCTGCATCTCCTCGCCGAACACCCGGTAGCGCAGACGCTGGGCTTCGCGGACCTCATCCTCTTCGCGGGCGAGACCCACGTGCAGCTCCGGCTTGGGCACGGCCGCGGCGCCCGCCTCTTGCAGGGCCTCGTACAGGGACTCCGGATTGGCGGCCATCGTGTCTCCCGACGCTCCTTAGATGGAGGTCAGGATGCCGGGCCGATGTAAAACCAGCGTGACGGAATATTGACGGTTCGGTGAAATCCCGGGGATTTCAGGCGGATGACGGGACTATCGTGACGGATCAGTCCTTATTTCACCGTGAACCAGACGCTGCCAAGACGCAGCTCTTCGCGTTGGCCCTGCAACTGCACGCGCACGCTGACCTTGTGCCGGCCGCGGGTCACTGGCCAGAGGTATTGGTTGCCGTCTGTGACCGCCGCCTGCTTGCCGTCCACCCACCAAGCCACTTTGGCATAACGCGGCCCCTGGCTCAGGGTCATGAGGAAGGCCTGGGACGCGGCGGGGATGCGCGGGTCGTAAGCCAGGAGCAGGCCGTCGGAGGGGGTCTCGAAATGCACCCGCTGCTCGTCGTCACCAGCGGCCGGCTTCGCTTGGGCGAGCTTGCTCGACACGGATTTGGGGGCGGTGCCGGGCATGAACCACTCACTGCGCTTCAGGCATTGGCCCTTGGGCATCACGTCCTCGTGCACGCAGACCTCCCGCGCCTCGAGCTTGGGACTGAGATAGAGGCGGCTGGGTTCGCTGCGCCGATCGAGCTCGGCGAACACTGCGCGTGTCACCATGGCGGGCCCCAGGGATCCAGTGATTCCGTCCATGGGCGCATAGTCCAGGTTGCCCATCCATACGCCCACCGTATAGCGGGAATCGAAGCCCATGGTCCAGGCATCGTGGTAGTCGCTGCTGGTGCCGGTCTTCACGGCGGTCTGCACCGGGAATTCCAGGAGGCCCGCCTGGCCGAATTCCAGGCGCCGCGCGCCCGGATCTGAAAGTATGTTGCCTATAAGCGAACTCGCTTCAGGGCTGTAGATGCGGTCGGTACGGCGTAGCGCACCTGCGTCGACTAAAGCCGTAAGCGGCAGGAACTCGCCCTGCCGCGCCAGGGTGGAATAGGCCTGCACCAGTCCAAACAGGCTCACCTCGCCGTCACCCAGGGCCAAGGCATCGCCGTAATAGCCGGGATCGCGGTCGAGGGTGTCGATGCCGAGGCGTTGCAGGGTATCCAGCAGCACCGGCGGCGTGACGAACTCCACGGTGCGCACCGCCGGGATGTTGAGGGAGTTGCCCAGAGCGTCGCGCAGGGTGATGCGCCCGTAGTGCTCGCCGCTGTAGTTGCGGAAGGTATGCAGGCCGTGCCCCACCGCCTCCACCACCCGTGAATCGTCTATGAGCGTGGCGGGACTCCAGCCTTTCTCCAGGGCGAGGGCATAGAGGAAGGGTTTCAGGGTCGAGCCAGGCTGGCGTAGCGTGAGCACGGCATCGATGCGCATCCCCGGGGCTGCGAGCTTGTGGCCGTGGTCGACGTTGGCCACCGCCCAAGCCACGATGCTGTCGTCACGGTTGTCCACCACCAGCGCCGCGGCGTCGTGGATCCCGCCGTTGGCGAGTTGCTTCAGGCGCTGATCGAGGAGCGCCTGCACCCGGCGCTGCAGGTCCAGGTCGAGACTGGTGCGGACGTAGCCGTCCTGCAGCGGCGGGTGGGAACGGGCCACATAGTCGGAGAACTCCGGTGCCTCGGCATCCTGGGCTGGGTGCTCCAGGCGATAGGGCTCGGCAGCCAGCGCCTGATACTCGGCCTCGGTCATGAGACCTGCGTCCCGCAGCTTGGCCCCGAGGTCGCGCACCGGCGTCTCAACTGCGTGGGTGCCGTGCCATAGATCGTAGGCCGAGGGTGCCCGCACCAGTACCGCCAGCGTCAGCATCTCCTTCTGGCTCAAGGTCTCAAGGTCCCGGTCGAAGTAGCTCCGCGCCGCCTGCACCACGCCGCGGTGCTGCGCGGCGTAAGGCACTTCGTTCAGATAGAACCCCAGGATATCGGCCTTGCTGAAGCGCCGCTCCAGCTCCGCTGCCTCGAAACCCTCCACCCAACGTGACCAATAGGTGCGCGGACGGGGATGCAGGATGCGCACCACCTGTTCGCTCACGGTGCTCGCACCGCGTACCACCCCGAGACTGGTCGCGTTCTGCCACAGGGCATGCACACGGGCACGCCAGTCGGGACCCCCATGCACATAAAAGCGCTGGTCTTCGGAGATCAGGAAGGCCTGTTGCAGGAACTCCGGCACGTCCTGCAAGGGCACGGCATCATAGACGTTCCAGCCTGCCACCAAGGGTCCGCCCAAGGGCCGACCTTCCCGATCCAAGAGACGCGGCATCGCACCCTCACCCGGCTGCATGTGCAGACTCGCCGGGAAGGCCTGCATCGAGACCGCGGTGGCCAGGCCGAGACCCGCGATGCCCGCGCACAGGATCCCCGACGCTGTCAGCGCATGGCGCCAGCGGCGTGACAGGAGGAAGGGGCCGAAGCGCATGGCCGGACCTCAGTGCCGGGTGGACGCCGCCGGAGCCGGGGTAGGCGCCGGATCCTGCACTTCCAGCACCGCTGAGGCATCCAGGCCGAATACGTCCGGGTCGTACATCTCCTCCACCTTCGGCGCCTGCACCATGAAGCTGCCGCTGGCGATGGCCTGTGCGCTATAGGACAGATGATAGTGACCGCCCGGCAGGTAGTCGGCGAAGAAGCGCGCCGAGTCGTGCCGCAACTCCTGGTGATAGAAGTCCCAGAACTGCACGCCGTAATCCTCCCAGTCGTCGAAGTTGAACCAGAAGGCGCCGCCCGCAGCCTGGAAGTCGCCGGCCTTGGCGTCGCGTTCCGAACTGGTGGCGAGGTTGCGATCCACGGGTTCGAGGCCGCCCGGCACCGGGTCGTACACAGCCACGAACTCGCGCGCTGCCGGCACTTCTACGTAGAGATCGACCCGTACCAGTTCGCCGCGGGTGACCCGCATGGGCGACTTCAACAGCAGCCATTTGCCGTCGCGCTCCACGCTGTACTCGCGATGGATGGCCATGCCGTCGTTCACGGAATCGGGCAGCAGGGACGGCGCATAGCTCAGGCCCACCTTGTAGTAGAGCCGGCCGGCACCGGCGGGAGCGATTGCCACAGGCAGGGGCTTGCCGCCGGCGAGACTGTCTGCCAGAGGCTTGCTGAGCTGCACCGCCGGGTCCTGCACCGAATGGAAGTCCGCCGTCCCGACGCCGTCGGGGCCGGCACTCACCGTCACGTGCATGGACGGTGCCGTCTTCTCATAGGCTTCCGAGTAATCCGCCAGAGCTTGCATGCAGAAGAGGTTCTCCTGGGTGTTCTCCCAGTGGTCGCGGCCGCCGCGGATGGCGGTGATGCTGCGCACCAGCTTGAACGGCACGTCGGCCACCATCCCCGCCCCGGCCCGCGATCCCCGCGCATAGCGCGACAGCGCCGAGAGCACGGTGCAGTTGCTGCGCATGGGCGTGGAGAGGATGCGGTTGTAGCCGTCATCCAGCGACTCACTGAACTCGAACTTGCCGGCCGTCTCGTTGGACTGATTGAGGATCATCCTGAGATCCTCGCCTGCGAGGTCCTGGGCACCCAGATCCAGCGCTGCCTGCATGAACCAGGACTTACCGAACAGATCCATGTCCTTGAGCGCGGGCTCGAAGCGGCGCAAGTCGTCCAGGGTCGCTTCCTTGTCATGGGTGAACACCGCCAGGATCACCGCCCGCACCGAGGAGCGCATGCCTTGGCCATACCAATCGGGTATCGCGTCGCCTTTGAGGAACCCTCGCAGATAGTCATGCAGATGCTGTTCCACCGCGGCAGGCGGCGTGTAGCCCTGGTCCCGCAGCCAGTTGAAGGCCAGTGCCGTATAGGCACTCAGGTAGGGATCCACGTAGCGGTCGTCGGCCGTCCAGTAGGCCATGCCGCCGTCAGGGGCCTGGAACTGGGCCGCCTCATCCAACGCTTCCTGTGGGAGGCCCTCGCTGCCCGGCCAGCTCACGTCCTTGCCGAGGTAGGCGTGAAGACGCTTGAAGTTAGCCGCCATCACCGCCTTGGTGAGGCGCTGTTCCCAGCACAGGTATGGGTAGTACTGCATGTAGGAGAACGCGCCCTTGAGGTTGCCGATCACCGTGGGCGCCAGGTTCACCCCCAGGCTCACGGTACCCGGCAAAGCACCGGCCGGATACTGGATGGGCTCGGTAACGGGGCCGGTAGTGGTCCCGTACTGCGCCAAGTCCACCATCGTCACTGCGCGCTCCACCGGCACGGACTGCTTCAGTCCGTCCGAATCCATGGCATCGCCCGCGGTGGCGGTGAAATCGATGGTGCCCGGAGCGGCCGACTGCACCGGCAGCCACACGTTCGCGCGCTGGTAGGGCTCCACATGCACGACCTCGTCGTGCACCGGCGCCCCCTGCACCGAGCCCTTGGCAGCCACGTGCACCTTGATGTCCCGCGCCTTGTCGGTGCGGTTCATTACGCTGAAACCGGCGGTGAACTTGTCCCCCTGGGTGACCTGGTTCGGCATCACCGGGCGCAGCTCGGTCGGCCGGTTCACCTTGAACGTGCCCTGCCCCAATCCCATGCGGTCACCCTGGTTCACCGCGACCACCAGCACGCGCCAACCGGTGAGGTTGTCGGGGGCCTGGAAGCTGAACTTGGCATGCACTTTGGCGTCTACTTCCAGCGCGGGGTTCCAGTAGCTGACGAACTTGAACAGCGAACGCAGGCTGACCGCCGAACCGCCGTCGCCACCCGGCGTCGCGCCCTTCTTCTCGAAGGACTGGCGTCCCACCAGACGCAGGATGAGGTCGTAATTCTGCAGGTCCAGGCCGTCCAGGCTGTAGAAGCCCTTATAAGGATCGAAGTAGTCCTTGCCTTGGGCCACGAGGTCGAACACGGAGTCGTCCAGCACCGCTACCGCCAGCTCCATCTTGCCGGCGTCACCATGGCGCGCCTTGACGTCCAGGTCGACGTTCACGGTATCGCGTGGCTTGTAGCTGTCCTTCGGCGTCGTCACCTTGATATCGAGCGCCTTGTAGTCATCCACCACCGGCACCTTCAGATAACCCGTCATGAACGCAGGCTTGCCCAAGTCCACCTGATCCGCGCCCAGCGGCTTGGCCACCCGCGGCGACACCACGGTGACGGAGAGGTAGAAACCCGGCACATAATCCTGCTCCACCGGGAAGTCGATCACCGGCGTGCTGCCCTCCAGGGTCTGCACCCAGCTCTTCATCACTCCGTAGCGCTCGATGCTGATGAGCGCTTTGGCACCGGGATAAGGGTTCTGCACCAGATAGCGGGCGCGTTCGCCCACGTGATACTCGGTCTTCTCGGGGATGATGGTGAGAGCACCGTCGTCGTGGTTCTCCCACAGCACCTCGCCCCTGCCGATTACCCACACCGGCAATGAGGATTGATGCCCGCGGCCCTGGCTATCCTTGATGCTGGCGACGATGCGGTAGCTGCCCGGCGCAGGCGGCGTGAACTGGCACGTCGCAGGCTGGGCCGTGGAGCTTGCCGTGCAACCGCCTGCAGATACCCAGTCGCGGCTGTACTGGGTCAGGTAGGCGTTGCCGGGACCCTTCACGCGCGAGGCCTTGAGGTCCATGCGTTCCACCGTGATATCCACGGCAGTACCGGCCATAACCTTGCCGCTGCCGTCCGTAACCACGTACTGCACCGTGGCAGGTTGCTCGGCGTTCAGCATCCACTTGTCCATGCGCAAGCCCACGAAGCGGTCGCGCCCGAGATAATCGGCACGGGTGACGGCGGCGATGTACTTGCCGCGCTCGTCACGCACATCTCCCTCCACCAGCAGCTTGCCGTAGTAGATGCCCGCATCCTGCAGCTCGAAACTGGTCTTGAGCCCGCCCTGACCGTCCACGGCACCTTCGGTCTCGTTGACGGTCTGGTCACGCTGGTTGAGTTGGGCGTCGTAGCTGGCGAAGGTGAAGTCCGCCAGCGCCGGCGACGCCGGGTGGAAGTCCTCGGCCTTGAGCGTGACGGTGGCGCGGCCCTGGGCGCCGGTGTAGGGCCCGCCGGAATGCAGGCGCGCGGTGGTGCTCACCTGCACCTGGTCCCCAGGCTGGAAGCTCGTGCCGTTGAGGGAGGTATCCACATGGAACGGCGCGGGCGTGAAATCGCTCACCAATACGCGCATGGGCGAGAGCACGCCTCCGTCGTCGTCGTTCGCGCCGGGTGAGGTGATGTAGAAGGTATACCAGCCCACCGGGGCGGTCTCGGGGACCCGGTACTCGCCGGCGTAGCCACCGAAGGGGGAGAGCTTCACGTCGACGTGCTTGTCCACCACGTTTCCCAGCGGGTCCTCGAGCGTGACCGTGTAGCCCACGTCCGGCGGGAGCACGAAACGGTGGTTGTCCTGGTCGCGCACGAACAGCTTGTATTGGATGGTGTCGCCGGCTCGGTAGATGCCTTCGGCGGTGGTGCCCCAGGCATGGATGTGACCGAAGCGCTTACGCAGGCGCTGTTCCACCTGGTAGTGAGAGGCGGAATACGTATCCACCTGGAAGGTGTAATCCAAGGGTAGGAGCGCCATGTCGGCTCCGCGATCCACCTTCACCACCAACACGCGGCTGCGATCCTGACCGTAGCGGGGCTGGCGCAGGCTGAGATCCGGGTCCAGGGTCACGCCGCCGGGCAACAAGGCCATGCCATTGGGGTCCGTCATGGCGCTGATGGCATCCTTGGGCTCGCCGGCGAAATCCTCGGGATCGCCTGGGAATATCCGGACTCGCGCACCTGCCACCGGCTGACCGCTGGCGAGATCGGTGACCCATACCAGGGTGTCGAAGTGGCCCAGCTTCACGATCACGTGGAACGGCGTCACCTGGGCGAAGAAATGGTAAGGATCGGAGCCGTAGTACTCCGGCATCGGGGTGGGGACGAGGTCGCCTGACACCACGCCGGATCGGCCCTCCAGCAGCCCATGCACGCCGAGCGGCATGCCCACTGAGAGGTCATGCACATCCGGCAACTTGTAGTCATGGTTGGCGGTATCGACGCTCTCCTGACCGGGCTTGGCCAGAGATATGCGGTTGTAGTTGGCGGTGAGCTTGTCGATGTTGGTGAAGTACAGCGGCACTTCGCTGTCCACGCCTTTCTCCAGCACCGCGACATGTTCCTGGATGTCCAGCTCTGGCTGACGATGCACGGTATGGAACCCGGCACTGCCGCCTTGCTGCATGGGCCGGCCCCAGATGTCCTTCATTCCGGCGGTCATCTGCACCGTGTAGTCGGCATCGGCCTTCAAGGGGGTCTGGAAGAACACCCGGAAGTGGCTTTCGTCGTCGCGGTTGTATCCCCAGCGCCCGGCATCGGGGATATCACCGATGGGATCTACGGCCTTGCCATTCACCTTGGCTGTGAAGTGCGCCTCCAGTTCGTCCTTCTTCACGGGGACGCTGAAAGCCATGGTCACGTAACGCTGCGGATCGCAGCTGGCCTTGTCCGAGGCTGAGGGGTTGGCCGGGTCATCCAGATAGAGCCGGTCGTACTCACCACAACTCACACCCAGGAAGCGCGGTTCGCCGTAGGTGACGAAGCCGCCGCCCACCTCGCTGTCCTGGTCGCCGGTTTCCGCGCCGAGCGGCGTCACCAGACCCGGTTCCTGTAGCAAATGCATGGATTCACCGCCCGGCAGCTTGGCACCGGCGCGGACGGCCACCAGCCACCGGTAACGGGCCTGTTCACCCTGCGGCACCGCAGCGGCCGGCGCGGCAGCGGTGCCGGCCGCGGGCTCCGGCGTGGGAGCGCCGTCTTCACCGTCGCCCTCGCCTTCCTCTTCATCCCCGCCCTGGTCCTGCGGTGCGGCGGCCAGTCCTTCCACGTGCACGGCAGCGCCGCCGGCGGCAGGCAGCACGTAGAAATCGCGAGCGTCCTTGGGGTCGGACATGGCGCTCACCGGCACCCGGCCGGCGGTGGTCGGGAAGAAGAGATGGGCCTCCAGGGAACTGCGGGTCACCGGCAGGTTGAAGCTGACCTCCATGACAGGCTCGGTAGGCCCGGACCATTCGCGCAGATAACCGTACTGCGCGCGCGGGCGCTCGGTCTCGAACTCCGCCTCCACGTCCTTCTCCAAGACGCTGCCATCAGTGGCCTTGATGCCGGCCTGCACTTTCACCTTATATGAGGTGGCAGGGGCGAAGCCGCCCTGCTCCACCTGATAACCGAAGCGCCCGTAGCCGGGCGCGCGCGGCTTGCTGCCGTGCTCGCCCAGCTCGCAGGCGAGCGTCGAGGTATTGACCCAATGCCAGCTGCACTCGAGCGCGGGCGTGATGGTCACGGGCACCTGCTCGAGCTTCGGCGGCGCGGCGCCCAGGACGATCATGGGGCGGTCGAACTGGATGACCACCTGGCGTTGGGCGGACTCGACCTGTCCCGAAGGCGTTACACGCAACACCTGCACCGAGCCCGTGGGGGTATCGATGGCGGCGGTGTCAGCAGCAGAGATACCGGCCAGCGCCAGCAGCGCGACGGATACCGACGCGCGCAGCGCGAGAGAGCGACGAGACATGGAATTCCCCTGGACCTCCAGCGCGCCCTGGGTGGGTCGCATCCCTTTGGAGGTCTGGAATCAGACTAGCAGGCGGTTTTTTGCCCGGTCAACATGCGGAGGATTCCCGGCCGAAATGCTCACCGATGACTACGGAGATCCCGGGTGCCTGCGCCGGCTACAGGTAGATGTCCTCGACGTAGCACCAGGCCCAGTCTTCACCCGGTTGTATCGACTTGATGATGGGGTGGCCGGACTTCACGTAGTGGGCGCGGGCGTGCTTGTTCTTGGAGTTGTCGCAGCAGCCCACATGGCCGCAGATCATGCAGATGCGCAGGTGCACCCAGGTGTCGCCGAGGGCGACGCACTCCGGGCATTCACGCTTCGGGTAGCTCACCTCGCGGGCCTGGGCCAGGTGCTTGCAGGCATTGCTCGCTGCCTGTCCCTTGCTCAATCGCACCTGTTGCACGGCGGTCCCTGTGGTTTGGCGGGGCGATTCTTCTCCCTATGTGTCAGGCCGTCAAACATTACCGTTCCGTGTCTTGCGCCGGATGCCCGCGGCTGCGCACAATCTCCCCTGCCCTCCCCTCGGTGACCCTCCATGAGATACCTCCTCGCCTTGCTGCTGGCCGCTTCGCCGCTGGCGGCGCTCGCCGCCGCCCTGCCTCCGGCCCTGATGCTGATCCAGCAGCAGGGCGGCACCGTGGGCCGCAGCTTCGCCGCGCCGGACGGGCTCACCGGCTGGGTGGTGACCTTCCCGGACCGTTCGCTGATCGTCTACACCACCGTCAGCGGCAACTATCTGATCAGCGGCCTCCTGGTGAACCAGGGCGGCGCCAACCTGACGGAACAGTATTCCGACACCTACATCGAGCAGCCGGCGGCCAATAAGCTCGCGGCCATGCTCGCCGGCGACCCGTTGCTGGTGGATGAAGGCGATCCCCACGCACCGGAGATCTACGCCTACATCGACGCCAACTGCAGCTTCTGCAACAAGCTGTGGACCGGGGTCAGGCCTTATGTGCAGTCTGGCAAGCTCCGGGTGCACTGGGTGGTGCTGGCCTTCCTCAAGGAGTCGAGCCCAGGCCGCGGCGCTGCGATCCTGGCGGCGCCGGACCGGCTGGCGGCCCTCACTCAGGACGAGGGCAAGTTCGACAAGGAACATGAGGAAGGTGGCATCGCGCCCCTGGCTACCATCCCCCCAGCTATCCAAGCTGCGTTGAGCGCCCACACGGCACAGATGACCCAATCGGGAAGCCAGGGCACTCCGCTCTTGCTCTACCGCAAGGGTAGTGTCTGGACTCTGTCTGACGGTATGCCGCGGGACCTGCCCGCCTTCCTCAACAAGGTGAACCCGAGCATCCCGCCCACTCCCGCCGGTTGAGCGGACGTTCCAGGACCGAACAAAATCCCGGAGCACTTGTCACATGTGACAAGCCGGGAGCTGCGGGTGTACCACATGCTGGATGGCGACTCGTGGGCGCGAACTAAAGATGAGCTTGAGCAGGATGGGGGATCGCATGCGGGCAGTGAAGACGTCCGGGCTTCGCCTGTCCTGGCTGTTGCTGAGCCTGTGTGCGCTCCCCGGCCTCGCCCTCGCGGACGACGCCACGCCGGTCCCGGCGCCGCAAACGGCAGCGGCACCCCCAGCAGCCCTTCAATCGACCCCGCTCATCCAGGCGGGCGGCGCCAGCGGACCCATCGTGCTCGACGGCGCGCTGGACGAGCCCGACTGGCAGGCGGCGCCGGCCATCACCTTGACCCAGCAGAACCCGCACCCCGGTGCGCCCACGCCCTACCTCACCACGCTGAGAGTGCTGCGCGGCGGCAACTACCTCTACTTCGGCATCGAGTGCACCGATCCGGATCCCGCGCATGCCGCCATCCACACCCTGCAGCGGGACGGCGACCAGTCCGCCGACGACAACGTGATGATCGTGGTGGACAGCTTCGGCCAGCACAAGCTCGCCTACGTGTTCCAGGTGAACGCCGGCGGCGCCAAGGCCGACGGACTGATCTCCCCCGGCTACAACAACTCCAACAGCAACACGCCCACCGTGGACTTCAGCTGGAACGGCTACTGGGACGCGGCGGTGAAGCGCACCGACAAGGGCTGGACCGCCGAGGTCCGCATCAACACCCAGAGCCTGCAGTTCAACAACAAGAACCCCGTGTGGGGCTTCAACGTGAGCCGCTACGTGCCGCGGGAACTCCTGACCCTGGTGTGGTCCGGCATCAGCCTGGACGCGACCCCCACCAACCTGCAGTGGGAAGGACAGCTAATGGGCATCCAGGGCCTGGACCAGGGCTCAGGCTTCGAGTTCGACCCCTACGGCGTCACCGAGTACAGCGACCAGAAGCACGATACCGAGAGCTACACGGGCTTCGACTTGAAGTACAACCTGACGCCTGAACTGGCGGGCCTCTTCACCTATCACACGGATTTCTCGGAGTCCCAGGCCAACAGCCTGAACGTGAGCGCCTCGCCTTACGCCCAGACCATCCCCGAGACCCGCGCCTTCTTCCTGGATGGCGCCAACATCTTCACGTTCAGCCACAACCTGGGCGGCAACTTCATACCGTTCTATTCGCGCAACATCGGCCTCGTGAATGGCGAGACGGTGCCGGTGGATGAAGGCGTGAAGATGCTGGGCCATGCCGGCGACTGGACCCTCGGCCTGCTCGACACCCAGATGGCGGACACCCAGATACCGAGCGGCCAGAACATCGACGGGACCAACCTGTTCGCCGGGCGCGCGGTGTACAACGTGAACAGCGAGTGGCGCGTGGGAGGTTTAGTGACCCACGGCGACCCCCTGGGCGTGACCGACAATACCCTCACCAGCCTCGACAGCACCTGGAGCAGCTCCACCTTCCAGGGGGACAAGAACCTGAACCTCTCGGGCTGGCTGGCGCGCTCCTCGGGCAACGGGCTGCCGGAGGGCAACCGCGGCGGCTACGGCTTCGACGCCGAGTACCCCAACGACCTCTGGTATGCAGACGTCAACTACAACTTCTTCGGCGACGCGCTGGACCCGGCCCTAGGCTTCCTGCAGCGCCCCGGCACCAAGCAGGCCAGCGGCACCCTCACCTGGCAGCCGCGGCCGGGTGCCGACAGCAGCTTCTCCTGGATACGGCAGGCCTTCGAGAACGTGGGTTACACCTACATCACGGGCCTGGACGGCAAGGTGCAGAACGAGGACTTGAACGTCAATCCCGTGCAGTTCACCACCCAGGGCGGCTGGCACCTGAACGTGCAGGTGAATTCGAACTATGACGTGCTGGCGCAGCCTTACGTCCTGGTGCCGAACGTGACCATCCCCGCCGGCGGCTATCACTTCACCCTGGTCCACTCCAACGGCAGCTCTCCCACCGCCAACGACTTCGTGTACGGCTACAGCGCCGAGGCGGGCGACATCTACGACGTCCACTACAAGGACATCTTCCCCAACGTGGCCTGGTCTGCGCCGGGTGGCCACTTCACCATGAGCCTGCTCACGGGCTGGCTATGGGTCTATGGCATCCAGTCAGACGGCGTGCTGCGGGTGACCGAATTGACCATGAACTACTCGTTCACGCCGGACCTCACGCTCTCGACCCTGACGCAGTACAACAGCATCAGCCACACCACCTCCGAGAACGCCATCCTGCAGTGGAACATCCGGCCGGCCCGGACCTTCTACGTGGTATGGAACCACGGGCTCACGCTCAACCCGAACCTCCTGCAGGGCCAGCAGACCGTCACCGGCAACACGCTAGTGGCGAAACTGGTGTGGGGATTCTATTGAGGGCGTGAGGCGCCGACCTTGACCCGACTGCCCATTCCGGGGCAGCCTCCTGGTGCCCCTCTACACGTAATCCGCGAGCGTGAGCGTGACATCGCGTGTGCCACCCGTTTTGCTCTTGATGACGAGATGCACCACGGTGCCCGGAGCCGCCCGCACGGCGTCGCGGACTGCACGCAGGGACGGATTCGCCGCGCCGTCGAGCGACAGGATGATGTCGCCCTGCTCCAGCCCCGCTTTCGCCGCCGGCGTGCCGGGGCGGACCCCCATGATCGTGATCGCGCCTTTGTCGATGAGGTAGAGCCCGCCGCGTTCCCAGAAATCCCGTACTGAAAACTCTGCATTGGGTGTCAGCGTCATGGTGAGCCGCTGGTAGTCCAGCGTCAGGGTGAAGCGCTTCCAGACCGCGCCACCCACGTTGGCGCCGAAGAAAGGCAGCCCTAACGCCCCTGCGCCTTCCGTCGTGTAGTCGGCCACCAGATCGTGGATCGTCAGGCCACCGAACGAGAAGGCCGGCAGTCGACCGAGTCTGCCGGTGGAGGGGCCGCCGATGCCGAACCCATCGATGCCCTCGGCGGTGAGCTTCGCCGGCACGACATCCGGATGGGCCTTGGCGAAGGGCGTGAAGAACGAGACCGCCTGGCTCGCACCGATATCGAGGGTGCATACCGACGGGGCACCGCCGAAGCTGCAAGCGAATTGAGGCTCGCCACTGTTCAGCATGACATGGACGAAAGGCACGCTGGTCGCGCCGGCCGGGGGCGTATACGACCCCGGCATATGCAGCACGACCTGCTTACCCGCGTAGTCGAAGGTCGTCACGAAGCGCGAGAGCACCTCGAAACCGATCACCCCTACTACCGGCCTCCCGGAGGTCATGCTGAATGCGGCTGCGACCGGCAGCACGGCGAAGACCTGGTCCTGGACCTCGGCGGCCCCGATCCGAAGCGACTTGACCACCGCGAAACTGGTATCCACGGTCCCGCTACCCGTGCCGCCGACCTGCGTCGAGCCGCCGCTGGCGAGGCCGAGCTCCTTGGCGACGCCCGGATCGATGATGTTCACTCCGCCACTATCGAAGATGAAGTGGAACGGTCCTTTCCCGTCGAGCATGACGTCGAGATAGACGTGATTATCGGCGACCTGGATCGGCACGACGGCCTGGGTCGCGCCGCCGGCGATCGCGAAGTCATGCGGGGAGGACGTCGGCGCCGCGAGATGCCCGGCCGCGCCGGCAGGGTCCGCCTCGACGCTCGTGGCGGTGAAGGAGGAACTGCTCCCCACGCTCGAGTCCGTGTCCACGCGGTAGGGGACCATGAGCCCGCCGACCGGGCGGAAGTCAGCCATGGTGATGGTCGTGGTCACCGGCCCCGCCGCCTGCACCGCCTGGACCGGCAGGTGGGTCGCTTGGTCGAACCATATATCTATAGGCAGGCTGGATTTCGGCGGCAGCACGGTGAGCAGGTCGTAGCTCTTGCCCTGCTCCTGCTTCGAGCCGCCCCAGGTGACCGTCGCGCCGCCGTAGGCCGGCGTCCAGAGGCCGTAGTCGCCGACGTAGGCCTCATCGATGGCGGTCGAGCGTCCCAACACGCTCCCGTCGGCGGCCACCAGGCCCGTCTGATCGAGGTTCCAGTCCTCGTCGCCGTCCCACCCGCTGCCGCCGCCGAGAGGCGGCGTGGAGAAATACGCCGCCGCCCGCACACCACCCATCTCATTCCAGTCATCGCCGCTGCCGGAGAGGCCTGAAGCCACGACCTTGCCGGTCGCGTGGATAATATGGACCGAATGCAGCGCCTCGACGTGGAGGGCGGCTCCCGAGCGGCTGATGAGCGCTGCGACGCGCGGATCGTCCGCGGCATGCCCCACCTGCGGCGCGATCGAGAGCAGTAGCGAGAAACTCGTGGCGAAGAACGGGGATCCCGGTTTCATGTGCGGCTACCTTGGTTGATGCGACGCGCGCGGTGCACCGTGCCCCGACGCATGGGTTGGGACAGAGCACTCGTTGCTTGGTTCCAAGCCTAGCCCACGTGCGGAAGATGTCGCTTGTATGGACGATGCGGATTTGTACGGGACTAGCGCATCAGCCGCCGGTAATCGGTCGGCGTCATACCGAGACACTTCGTGAAGGTATGGGTCATATGGCTCTGATCCGAGAAGCCGCAGCGGGCGGCGATCACAGCGCCGGATTCGAGGGTGGCGACCAACATCTTGCAGGCCGCATCGAGGCGCAGGCGCCGCACATATTCGACGGGGCTGCACCGCTGATGATGCCGGAACACGCGCGAGAAGTGGGCGGGATGCACGCGCATCTCTTCGGCCAGATGCCTCACCGACAACGGCCTACGGAACGATTCATCCAGACGCTTGACGGCGAGACGCATCCATCTCGGACGGGCGCTCGCTTCGCCACGTTTCTTGGACACGGCCATCTCGAGCAGCAAGCCCTCCACCGCCATGGGTGTGAGATCGTCCGGCGACTGGAACTCGCGGTAGAGGTTCTCAGCCACCCGCACCAGGGGTCCGCCGCTGACCGACCATGGCTCCGCGAACATGGCGCGGGCGGTCCAGTGGGCATCCAATTCCAGGTTGAACAGCACGACCTGTTCGGTGCCGATATGCTGATGATGGGGTTCCCCCGCGGGATTGAACGTCAGCATCCCCGGCCGGCATGCGCGGTTCCTGCTCCCGTATCTCTCGTCGTAACCCCCGGTGCGGACCAGGCAGAGGTATGCGGAGTCATGCGAGTGCGCAGGCAGTTCGCTGCCGGCGGAATACTGCCTGAGCTGCATGTGGACACCGGGGGTCTGCAAGGACTTCAGCGTATCGCCCAGGAACTCACCACTCTCGAGCTTCATGTGACCTCCTCTCCCGTGCACCGTCACAATCAAATGACTTCGGGCCGGAGCGGAAGTTCCTGGTGTGGGGCTTCTATTGAGGGCCCCCGTCCCCGGCTGAGATAATGCCGGCATGCGCCGGTACCTCTTGCCCCTGCTCTGCCTCTGCCACTTCGCCGCACCCATCACTGCATGGGCCGGACCACCCTATCTCACGGACGATCCGGACCCGGTGGACTATGGGCACCTGGAAGTGATCCCCTTCTATTCAGTGGACCGCGCGGCGGACGGCAATGAGATCCAGGGACCGGGGGCGGACATCAGCTATGGGGTGGCGCCCGACATGCACCTCAACCTGGTGCCGGTGTTCGTGCATGCACTCCCGGACGGCGGACCTTCTGCCTACGGTTTCGGGGACTGCCGCGTGGCGCTGAAATGGCGCTTCCTGCACGAGACCGATGAACGGCCGGAGATCGCCTTCTATCCCGCCATCGTGCTGCCCACCGGCGACGCGAGTCGGGGCCTGGGCAACGGACAAGTGTCGTACCAGTTCCCGTTCTGGCTGGAGAAGAGCTGGGGCAGCGGTTGGAGCAGCTACGGGGGCGGCGGCTGGACCCTCAACCATGCGCCGGGCCAGCGGGACTACTGGTATGGAGGCTGGCAGGTGCAGAGGCAGCTCTCCGACAGCTGGAACCTGGGCGGCGAGGTGTATTCACAGGGCGCCAGCGGCGCCGGCGTCGCGGGTTACACCGCGGTGAACGTGGGCGGCAGCTACAAACTGACCGAAAGCTGGAGCCTCATCTTCACCTTCGGCCACAGCTTCGCGGGCGCCAGCCATGCGCTGGGGTTCCTGGGACTGGTGATCGAATATTAGATGACCGGCAGGAGCGTGAGCGTCGCGCCCATGTGGCGCGACGCTCACGCGGGTCGCTTCATCTCCATCAACCTTGAGCCCGGACTCAGACCGCAGTGACGGGCGCCAGCTCCGTGCGGATCTCGTGGAGCTCCCGGCAGTGCGCGCGCACCAAAGCGGCCAGGATCTCGCGGCCGCGGTCGGTGAGCTGCACATGCGTCTGCCTGCGGTCCCGCATGTCGCGGACGCGCCGCGTGTAGCCCTTCTTGCACAGACGGGTGACCAATCCCACCGAGGTGTTGTGCCGCGTCAGCAGGCACGCGGCCAGCATCCCGATGGTGGGGCCATGGGGTCCGTCACTGCGGTCGATCTCCAGCAAGGCGGCGAACTCCTGCGGGGTGATGTCCACCTCGACGAGGATGGCCTCGTTGACCGCCAGGAAGGAGCGCCAGGCCGAGAGCCATTCGGCCAGCCGCCGGCACTGTTCCTGGACCGCTGACTCGCCGGCCCGTTCCAGCAGGCGCGGCGCGAGCGGCCTGAGGGCGGTTGCGCTGCCGCTCATGACGGCGATCCCCGCGATGCCTGCGATGGATAATCCGGTGCTTGCGTCTTCATCGCTACTCTCCTCGCCGCCGCGCCGACTCAGGTGGCACACGGCGGCACACATCGGTATCCCCGAAGGGACAAGACACCGGCTGCAAGCCCGGCGCCAACGTGAGATCAGGAGGCGAGTGAAGGGGGTGCGCGGCCGCGCGGTCGGATGCCGCGCCGATCCTGGAGGCGGGAGGTGAACAGGGAGAAGACGGGGACTTGAGGCCGTGGAAGAGCGGATGTCGGCGGCACGTATTGGAACGCCACCGGTTCCGAGACCACGTGCAGGTCGCTCTGGCAGCGCTCGCACTGGCGGGCACCATGGCCGCCGGTGTAGAAATGCGCCACTTGCGCGGAATAGCAGGTGACGATGGTGAAAGCGAACGCAGCCCACAGCAAGCGCCGCAGCCAGCGATCACGGGCTAGATACCGCGGCAGGCGGTCATGGGACTGTCGCATCGCAGCCATCGGTGCCAAGGTCGCCCAGAGGACTTTCATTCTGCCACAGACCGCCCCTGCCCGGCGGGAGCGGCCGGGGCCCGCCTAGAGCGCGGGCTGGTACCGGAACACGGAATACTGGAAGCGCTGCGAGCGGCCCGCGGGCGTGATGTGTTCGACGGAGCGGCTGTCCAACAACTGGAACTGCGCGCCCAGTTCCGCCGCGAGGCTGTCCGGCGAGTAGCGCATCACCGGCAGGCCGCTGCAGCGCTCCGGGCCATCCAGGGCGAAACTCGCCATGACGGCGATGCCGTGCGGCATCAGGCCCGTCGCCAGGTTGCGCCGGTAGGCCGCCCGCTCCGCCGGCTCCGTGAGGAAATGGAAGACTGCACGGTCATGCCACAGGCCGTAACGGCGCGATGGAGTCCAGGTGGTGACGTCGGCCGCCAGCCAATGCACCTTCTCGGCAGCTGGACCGATGCGTTCCCGCGCCCGCTCCAGGGCCTGGCCCGCGATGTCCAGCACCGTGATGGTGGAGAACCCGCCGGCCAGCAGCCCATCCACGAGGCGTGAAGTGCCGCCGCCCACGTCGATGACGGGCACCGTGATGGGTACGCCCGCCTCACGTATCAGCAGCAGGGAATCGTCCGGCCGCTCCTGGAACCAACTGGTATCCAGGTCGCCCTTTCGCTGATAGACGTCTTCCCAATGTGCCTTGCGGTCCATCGCGGCCTCCTATTCTCCTGAGCCGGTGCCGGCTTTAAGCATGGCACCCAGACGCTTCATGCCGGCGCCGAGTGCCGCCCGGTCATGGTCCGCAGACAGCGCCTGGGAGAGCAGTGCGTGCATGTGCTCGATCCAGGTAGCGGGATGACGGTCCGGGTCCTTGGCACCGAACAGCCGCCGGTGCAGGCGCACCGGTGCCGCCATGCGTTCCAGCCGTTCGGCATGCTGTTCCAGCACCGCGCGACGACCGCCGCCGGCAGGAGTGTCGCGCAGCGCTGCCAGGGCTTCGGCCACCTGCTTCTTCACCAGCTGCCCGGTGCGCACGGGATAGACGAACCAGACGGCGGCGATGCCGCAGAGCGCGCCGATGACGATGCAGACGAGGCGCATCCCCAAGAGCGGCGCGACAGCTTCGGCGTGGTTGCCCTGCAATAACGCGAACGTGAGGGTGGTGCAGGCAGCCCACCAGGCATAGTTGATCTGCCGCAGCCAGATGCCGAGGAACAGTACCAGGAATACAGCGGCAGCATAGGCAGCGGGATCAGGGAACACCACATAGGCGGCGAGGGCTGCGACGCAGGCTTCACCGACGGCGCCGGCCAGGCGCAACAGTCCCTTGTAGACTGCATCGCCCCGGCCCACGGTGCCGCTGCAGACGATGAAGGCCGTGAGCACGATCCAGAACCAATGCTCCGGAAAGAGCGTCATACCGATGAGGAAGGCGAGCGTCAGGGCCGTGAACATCTGCAGGCCCATGCGGGTGGCGATGGGCAGGACGCCTGGACGCGCCGCCGGAGTCCGCGCGGGACGAGGTACCTCGGACGCTGACGTCAGGCCGAGGTACAGGGCGAGCCACGAGACCGCAAGAGTGGACGTGAGCGCGATCAGCCCGGCTGCGATGACCAATAGGGGAAGCGTCAAGGGACCATGGGCGCCCTCCAGGTGCACCGGCGGCACCACTAAGACAGCGATCAAGGGCAGCGCGATGACCCGGCCGATGGCGCTGCCCCACTCCCCGTAGCGGCGCAGCAGGATGGACAGGGTTATGCCGCCCGTGAACAGCACGGCGCCGAGGGCCGGCACTTTAAGGAAGGCGAGGCCCACGAGACCGGCTGCCACAGCCACCAGCGGCAGGGTGAGGAACTCGCCCAGCAGCGTGCGCGGTGCCGGCATCCCGTCATGGCGCATGAGCCGGACCGAAAGAGCCGCGGCCAGGATCGCAGGGGACGCATCGACGCCCAGTTCAAGACACAGGGAATAGGTCAGGCCGAAGCTCAGGAGCACGGCGCAGATGCTGGCGATGGCGAAGCGTAGGGCTGGGAGCATGGTCCGTGGGTCCGCGAGAGACTTGTGTCGTGCGGACCTATCTTACCGCCAAGACCACTTAGCGCGCGAAGAAAGCCTTCCCCCGCTTTTCCATTTCCGCAGGCGTCAGATCTTCTTTCCAGGTGAGGAACACCCAGACGTGACCGAAGGGATCCCGGACGCTGGCGGAATTGGCGCCGTAGAACATCTCGGTGGGAGCCTGGGTCTCTTCGCAACCCGCCGCCACGGCGCGCCGCTGTGCCGCCGCGTTGTCGTCCACGAAGATATGCAGCCCGGCCGTGCAACGACCCACGGATTTCGGCTCCGCGTAGAGCTTGCCGTCCGGATCCCCCATCATCACGGTGGAACCATAGATGTCGAGCTCCGCATGCAGGATCTTGCCGTCGGGCCGGGCGATGCGGAACAACTCTTCGGCGCCGAAGGCGCGCGAGTAGAAAGCGATGCCGTGGGCCGCATCGTCCACGTAGACGTGGGGGATGACGGCGTCGCGGTAACGCTCGGGCCTAAGCGTCGCCACCTCAGAGCCGGCCCAAGAGCTTGCCGGCGCCGGCGCCGATTTCCTTGCGGAAGCTGAACACCAGACCCGCGAGTGAGAGCAGTACCGCGGTGCCGAGCACCTGATCCATCAGACGCACAGTGGGGCTGCGCGGCTGGCCTTCCACTATCTCGTAAACGGTATGCTCGCAGTTGCGCCAGACGTAGGAATAGGCCTGCGGGTGGGCGAGGATGCCGGAGGCGCGCCGCATCACCTCGGCGCGGGTCTCGGGATTGGAGTGGGCGACATAGACGTCGCGACCCAAGGCGAACCTCTCGTAGGACGTGAGCCGCTCGCCGGTCTTGAAATCCGGGCTGTTGTGCAGCACCTCGCCCTTGCCCCAGTACACCCCTAGATGCCAGACGCCCGTCTTCCACCGGCGCAGGACGTCGCCCGGTTTCAGGTCGCCGATCATCTTCTCGTCAAGGAGGATCCAGTGGGGTTCGAAGACAGCGGTCATGGCCTGAGTATAAGCATGGACACCCCCCGGGACATCACCGACTTGACCAGTGTGGGGATTCTGTAAATCGGCAATCTGTGACCTGAACCCTCCCAATACGGAGGTCCTGGCGACACTCTGAAGCCCATGAGACGCGAAGACAGCCTGCGACTGATCCTCATCGCTGCCATGGTGATGCTGGTGGTCGCGTTCTACGCGCTGGCCCATGCGGAACACTGGCTGTCGCCGGATTCCCTGCGTGCGCATCGGGACAGCTGGATGCGGTTCGTGTCCTCCCACTACTGGGAGGCGCTGCTGATCTGCGCCCTGAGCTGCCTGCTGCTGGTCGGGGTGAGCGTGCCGATCTCGGGGTTCTTCATGATCCTGTGCGGCATGCTGTTCGGCCGCTGGCTGGGGGCCGCGCTGGTGGCCGTGTCCGCGACGCTCGGCGCCGCCCTCGCCATGCTCATGGTCCGCCATCTCCTGCAGGATTTCGTCCGCGCACGGGTCCGCAAGTGGCGTCGCGCACGAGAAGCCCTGGACGGCCTGGGCCGGCATGAAGGCAGCTATCTCCTGTTCCTGCGTCTGATGCCGGGATTCCCCTTCTGGCTGACCAACCTCCTGTTCGGGCTGACCGGCATCACCCTGTGGCGTTACCTGGTGCTCACCGTGGTGGGCATCGCCCCGGATTCCTTCATCTACGCCAACGTCGGGGCCAAGCTCGCGACCGTGAAGACGGCGCGGGACATCATGTCACCGGGAAGCATGCTCGCCCTGGGGCTGCTCGCCATCTCCTGCCTCACGCCGATCGTGATCCGCGAGCTCACGCGCCGCAAGATCCTCCCCGCTGGCTGGCCGCTCGGCCGGGCATGAGGCTTGCAGGAATGTGTGGCACCGCACAGACGGAATTGAAAACGCTCCGTAGATTGCGCAGAGCATCGAGCCCATCAAGGAAGAACGCGCCATGTCGAACCAGGACGAAGCCTTCGGACCCGGAGCAGGCAATGGCCGCGGCTGGATGCTGCGCGTGCTGCATGTCGCCTCCACCGGCAACACGGAGGCACGCCGGCCCGGCAAGCGCCGCTTCGGTCTCCAGGACCGGCGCCTGGCCGCCCGCGCCGAACCTTCGGACCGGCGGAGCGTGGAACGGCGCGAAGCCTAAGCCTGTTTCAGCCTTAGACGGGTGTTTACCAGCGGTATTTGAGGGGAATACCCGAGCGACATAAGCCGGATGCGGGGCTACCTTTCTACATAAGAAAGGAAGGAGCCCAGGATGCATTACTCCGATCGGACCCTCAGACAGCGTAGCTGGACCCTCAGCGGCCGTTATTTCGGCTATTGGGAAGGCGACGATCTGTGGTCTTACCACGGCTACCACGTGGGACGCTTGCGCGGAGCCGACATCTTCGCGCCGGACGGACGTTACATCGGCGAGATGATGGGCAACGGGCGTCTGGCGGTGCGTTCACGCAAGATCGGCACCTACGGCACCGCCTACATCCCCTGGCCGCCGCGCTTCGGCGATTCCTTGTTGCCGGCCCAGGATCCAGGGACGCAGCGTATCGGCTTCGAGGATTTCCCCGGGCCGAACGAATTCCGTCCCCCGATCCCCACCGCCGCTTTCCCCGCCTCGATACCCTGTTGAGAGTGAGGCCGATGGCCTCGAGCCTGCCCGCGCAGGAGGCGCGGGCCGGGCTATTTGCTGAGCAGGACAGCGAAGCAAATAGGTAGCGGGGCAGCTGGCCGCTCCGGCCAGCCAGCTTCTTCATCCATCCTCCATCTTGTTCTCTGTATCCGCTCGTAACCGGTGGCCGTGTGCCGCGTCTGACGGGTACTCTATATAATCCCCCGGACGCCGCAGCGGATCCCGCCGGCGGATCGCAGGGAATCCCGATGCTACGACGCGCCGCCTACCGGACCTTCGCCCTCCTGGGCCTGCTGACCCTCGCGGCATCGAGCGGCTGCCAGCACGGTTTCGTGGGCACGGTGAACCTCTCCATCTCGGCCTCGTCGGTGCCGGAGGTGCAAAACGTATTCCTGGCGATCAAGGGTGTGCAGCTGGGCGGCTTCGGCGCGCCGTTGGACTTGCCCTACCAGGGCGAGGAACTGGTGGACATCGAGTCCGGCCTGCGTACCACACTGCTGGCGGAGTCCGTGCCGGTGGCGGACTTCAAGTGGGTGCGCATAGAGATCGATCCCGCGAACTCCTATGTGATCGCCGCCAACGGCGACCGCTTCCCCCTCGATGTGGCGAGCGTCTACCAGTCCACGGCGGACTTCACCGTGGGCGAGGGGCTGACGGTGAGCCTGCTGGTGGATATCGAGCTCAGGAACTCGCTGAGCTCTCAGACCAAGGACGGAGTGACGGTATACACGCTGGACGACCGGTCACGGCTGGTGGACCTGTCGAAGGTGGGCACCATCGCCGGCAACCTGTCGCCCAGCTTCATGATCGGCAGCCTCACGGTCTCCGATCCCGCCTGCGCGCCGTCCATCTACATCTACCAGGGCGCCGGCGCCGTGCCCGAGGGATTCTTCGTGCACGTGCCGGGCGGTACGCCGCCCTTCGCCTCGGGAAGCTTCGTGCTGCACGTGCCGCCGAACCTCTACCGGTTCACCGCCTCACTGCTCCCTCCCGGCACCTACACCGCGGCTCTCACCTGCTCCGCGGCGGACGTGTCCGGCTCCAAGGGGATGGATTTCACTCCTGCCCAGGACGCGGTGGTGACGGTGGGCGGCACTACCATACTGACGTTCTGATCAGCCCGCGGGCTCGCGCAGCGACTTGGACGATCCGGCTTACTCGTCGTCAGAAAGGAGCGCGTCGAACCAGTCATGGATGGCAGTGACGGTGGCCGCATCCTTGCCGATATAGTCTATGGCCGCGCCCGAGCCCACGTTGCGATAGATGATGGACATCTGTCCGGGCTGGACCTTCTTCAGGTACTGCGCTGCCGGGACATCCTTGCCGCCAACTTTCACGAGCCCGGCGTAGTCGCCGGCGCCGAAGCGGGTCGCTTCCGCTTCCAGATAGCCGCGGATGGCGGCGACGAGCGCCTTGTCGTTGGGGTCCTTGGCCACCAGTTGCTGGATGCCGCCGGACGGGTTCATCTGGAATGCCTGGTTGGAGTTCTGGGCGTTGAAGGGAGTGGCCGGTGCGGCTTGCTGGCGCGCAGGAGGTGCGGCGACGGCTGACAGGAAGACGAGACAGAGGAACGCGAACAGCACTCCCCGCTTATGGGTCTTGGACTTGTACATGTTCCTACTCCCCATGAAGATGCTCGACCTTCAGCCATACGTAGATGATCAAATGCTCCCTCAGGATCTGGCAGGAAGGCTAGCCCCTCCCCTACCCCCACCCCCACCCCCAACTGTATGAATCTTTTGTGACAGTGCTTGGGTAAATGTGTAGCACCTTGTCGGGGCAGCGGATAGCCCCTCCCAAGAACACCTGCCATCATCATGCGGAGTACTACTTTCCGCTCTGCTCCATCTCATCCAGGCTGGTCTGGGCGTAATCCGCAGGCGGCTTGAAGAGGTCCGCGGAGAGCGGGCCGGCGTCTATGGACTTCAGCGTGTCCAGGGTGGTGCTGAGCTTGCGGGTCGCCATGTCGTAGGCCAGCTTCTGGGACCGCACCGGCAGGCCGGTGGGCATGGTGTTGCTGATGCCGGGAGCCATGGGCTCGATGGCATTGAGCACCTGCTTGAAGTCGTCGGACATGGTCTGCAGCGTGGCCACGTCGTCCGTCGGGATGCCGAGCTTGGAGGTGTCCTTCGCCACGCAGCGAGTCTCGCCGGGATTGCCGCTGATGATGACCTGCTCGTTGTGGCAGGCGAAGCCGGCGACGCTGTCATCCGTGCCCAGGTCCTTCAACTCCATGTGCATGGAGAAGTCCGTGGGGATCATGAGCTGGATGGCGTAATCAATGAGCGCGTGTCCCACCAGCGTCTGCAGCAGCCCGTGCTGGGCCAAGGTGGTGGCCTTGTCCACGGCATGCTCGGCCTTGTTCTCCACCTTGCCGCGGGCCTTGTTGAGCCGCTCCTCCGCGTCCTGGAACTGGGCGCTGAGCTTGGCGGCGGTCTGCTCGTCGAACAGGAAATACCGCTTCTGCAGGGGCTGGATCACCAGCAGGGTGTTGGCGCGGGTGTCGAAGATGCCCACGGACTGGCCGGGCCCGTTCTCCATCCGCACCAGGCCATCCTTCACATAGAGCTGCATCCCCACCGAGCCATCCGGCCGGCTGTAGGCCACATGGGTATCGGCGAGGGCCGGGACACTGACCAGGGACACGACGAGCAGACAACATGCCTTGCGCATAAGACCTCCCCATATTTCATATACCCCTGCGCTCCATTGGACCCCCAAATCCGGACTGTCACATAAGTCGCTGATAGGTAAACATATAAACCAGATTTTTTTCATGTTTTCTTCACAAATGACAGCGGCCGGTCTCCTATGATTCACATGCCGAAATCGGGCTGAACCGCCCCTACGAGGTCGAAGATGGAAAAGAAGAGTTGGATACCGCTGGCCCTGATATCGATATTCATCGTGATCGGGGCGGTGCTGGTCATCGTCCGTCCGGACAACACCGACGAAGACGACATCAAGCCGACCAACTTCGGCGCGGACCTGGCCTTCCAGTTCGACTGCAAGGGCAAGGCCGCCTCGGCTGACACCATCGAAGCCTTCATGACCGCCAAGGGCTTCCAGCCCCTGGACAAGGTGAAGGCCGGCACCAAGCTCACCCCGGACTTCAGCTGGATGAAGCTGGACATCGTGGGCATCGACAGCGCCCGCCGTGAGATCACCTTCAAGGGCTTCCCGGACCAGCCCGGCACCTATGCCGTGAGCCTCTATTCCGAACCGCCCACCCACCGCTCCAAGGACTTCGAGAAGGAGCTGATGGGCTTCACCGAGGACAAGCTGGGCTGCAAGAACCATGAGGTGCACCACGTGGAGAACCCGGCGGGTGCCAAGGACCTCTACGACCACGCCTTCAGCGTGACCCAGGGCTGGTACCAGCAGGCGTCGGGCGTACCGGCCGCGGCACCGGCCACCGCGGCGCAGCCCCAGAGCTCGAACGGGATATAAGATCGCGGTCTACTGCCGCCCTCTTCACGAAAAAGGCCGCTCCCTGAGCGGCCTTTTTCATGCCATCGTGGACAGGACAGCGGCGCGGATCGCTCCTTTAGAATAGCGTCCGGGCATCACGCCGCCTTCCGCGACAGAGGAGACCAACGATGGGTATCGGGCTACGGGCACTGTTGTCGTTCCTCATCCTCGCCGCGTTCGCTGCATTTGCCTATGCCAATTTCACCCCGCGCGGATTCCCGGTAAACGTCGAATCCACTGGCGACTATAGCGGCATACTCCATGCCATACCCGGCGTGCCGCTGCCTGCGGGGGTCGAAGACGGAGACCGCGCCGACATCCGCGATCAGAGCTTCGACACCCGCATCGCCATCATCCTCCCGCATCTGCCGCTGGGCTTCACCACACCGATCGTGATCCAGCGCGGCGCCGCGAGGTTCACGGTGCAGGGACGCGTCGTCGATCTCAGCGATGCACGCTTTCCAGGCCGGCCGGCTATCGGCTGGTTCCAATGGCCCCAGCTCGCGGCGATCCTGTTGCTGGCTGGCATCGCGCTCCTGCTGCTGTGGCGCGGCCGGGATCGTGCGGCCTTCGGCATGGGTTTGTGGGCGGTCACCTATCTCTTCTCGGTCGCCGGCACCTGCATCCCCTTGGCAGGATGGCCGGGGTTGATCGTCTACTACCTCAGCATCCCTTGCTTCCTCACGGCCCGGATAGGTTTCTATCTCATGATCGAGGCCCGCTTGGGCAAGGCCCTGGCTCCGGGACTGCGCCGCGCATTCCGCGCGGCGTTCATCGTGTTCCTGGCCTGCGGCGCCATACAGGCCTTCGGCTCCCAACTGGTACGCCTGATCACGGGTTCGGCGGAATTCCTCGGACCCGACTATGGCCTGATCCTGAGCGCCAGCTATTTCGTGCCCATCGTGATGCTCTTCGTGGGATACAAGCCGGCGCCCGCCGCCGAGCGGCAGCGCCTGCGCTGGATGCTGGTGAGCGGCGTCGCCTGGGCGGCAAGCATCCTGCTGCAGAACACGCCGTTCCTGGGATTCGCCGCGTCGAACGTCATGGTGCAGTTCCTGCAGGTGGTGGCGCTCCTGGGTTTCCTCTACGCGGTCCTGAAGCTTCGCGTGGTGGACATCTCCGTGGTCATAGACCGGGCCCTGGTATACGGCCTCGTGACCGCCCTCGTGGTCGGCGTCATCGCCGCCGTGAACAGTCTCGCGTTGCGCGAGACGCTGACCCCGGGCGCGAGCCTGGCGCTGCAGGTGATCGTGCCCCTGGCGCTCGGCATCGTGCTTGGCCGGGTGCGCGTATATGCGGACTTGCTGGTGGAACGGGTATTCTTCCGCAGTAAATATCTCTCGGAAGGCGCATTGCGCAAATTCGCATCCCATGCGGCCTATATGGAAGACGCTTCCAAGCTCATGGACGCCGCCACGCGGGAGATACGCAGGCACCTTGGCACGCCGGCAGTCGCCGTCTATTCGGCAGAGCGCACTGGATATGACCGGATCCAGCAGGCAGGGGACATCGCCTACCCGCAGCGTCTCGACCCGGATGACCCGGCCCTCGTGGCGGTGCGCGCGGAGAAGACCGCGGTGGACCTGACTTATCCCGCGAGCGGACTGGGTGAGGACGGCTGCGTATTCCCCATCCTGGTGCTCGGCAATCTGCGCGGCGTAATCGTCTGCAGCAACCGCCCCGGCGAACACTACGCCAGCTATGAAAAGACGCTGCTCACGGATGTCGCCCAGGCGGTCGGCACCGCGTGGAGCGTGTTGCGGGCCAAGGACAACGATGCCTATGTGCACAGCATGGCGGCGGGCGAGCTCAGTCTCGACGCGGCGCGTGATCAAGCACGCCGGTTGACGCTATCCTCCATGTAGGGGCATCGCGCTCCCCAGGAACTTCCCGAACTTGAGCTGGGTGGGATGGCCGGCCGCATCCAGCGTGACGGTGGCCGGAATCCAATAGTAGCGGTCCATGAACGTGCCGGCGCCCATAGGCAGCAGCGGCGCTTCGGGGCCGCCCGGCCATTCCAGCAAGAGGCCCTGCGGGGAATCCTTGATCTCCAGCACGCCGTTGGAGCGGTAGAAATCCGGTCCGAACTGGAAGCGTCCCGTGAACTGCCGGCGCTGCTCCGCCGTCAGGGTGACCGGGTGATAGTCGAAGGACCCATGAGGCTTGCCGAGGACCATGTCGGTGATGTCCACCGCGATGGAATAGTTGCTCTCGTGCTCGATGTTGTTGAGCACCAGCACCGTCAGCTCCTCCTTCGGCAGGTAGAACATCACCGAGGAAAAACCGGGAGCGCGGCCGCTGGCGAGATAAGAGTCCTCGCCGAAGCGCCTGTCGAAGCCTCCTTCCCAGCCGAACCCCACCTCAGTCTTGTCGCCGCCCAGGATGAGGGCGCGGGTCTTGGCGCTCAGGAGCTTGTCGCCCATGAACTCGGCGAACCACCTGCTGATGTCGTCCGCGGTGGAATAGTCGGAGCCGTTGCCGGGCTTGGCGGACCAGTGGAAGGTGGGAGCCCGCTTCATGCCGAACTCCCCGTCCGGCCGGTAGCCGAGCGCCAGCTTGCCGCCGATGGGCCTGTCGTCATCCGCCCCGCTGTCTTTCATCCCAGCGGGCCCGAATACCAGCTTCTGCATGGCCTCTGCATAGGGCAGGCCGGTCTTCTTCTCGATGATCAGGGCCAGCACGTTACAGGCGGAGTGCTCTTCCATCTGGCTCTTGCCGCCCGGTTCGGTGCGCGGCGGAAGGCGGCGGATCTGATCCACCACCGATGCCGGTGTCTGATGCACGGCGATCAGCGCATCGTAGTTTCGCAGGTCGTTGAAATCGGGAAGCCCGGAATCCTCTTCCAGCAATTCCCTCACCGTGATGCGGTCGCCGTTGGGCAGCGGCCCCACGATGCTGCCCGCCGTGTCATCCAGCGAGAGCTTGTCCTCCTCCACCAGGCGCAGGGTGGCGAAGGCCGTGAACAGGATGGACATGGAGGCGATGTGATAGCGGGTATCGCTGCCGTTCAAGACATGGTTCTCACGGTCGGCGAAACCATAGCTCTTGGCGAAGAGCGTCTGGCCCTTCTCCGTGACCACCACCGTACCCGAGAAATTATTGGTGTCCACGTAGGGCTTGAGGTAGCCCTCTATGTCCGGCGGCGCGGCCAGGACGGCGGGCGCCATAAGGCAGAGGAGAGTTCCCATTAGGCCGGCTGGATGGCGCATGGCTCAAGGCTCCCGAGGGGGTTTAGCCTTGGATGCTGACCATAGCAATATGGTTTAGGCGCGCTTCCTCTTCCGCCACCACTCTACCGCCACGGGGATCAGGGCCATAGCTGCCAGTAGCACCAAAGCCGCGATGATGCCAGGGGACAGGAGCTCATGGACGGAGTTCACCCTCGCGATGTTCGCGCCCACGTTGGCGAAGACGAAGGTATCGGGAGTCACCCCCACCAGGGTGAGGAGGAAGAAGCGCCACAGCCCGATATCCGTCAGGCCGCAGACGATATTGGCGACCCAAAGCGGCATGCCCGGCTCGAAGCGCAGGAACAGCAGATAACTGTTGGGATGCTTCTTGAAGGACCCCAGCACCTTCTCGGCCTTGGGATGCTTCTTGACCTGACGCCGCGCGAAATCCTTGAACACGTAGCGCACTATCAGGAGTGCCAGCAGCGACCCGATGCTGGTGGTGATGACTTTGTACACTGTCCCCACCCATAGACCGAAGACCATGCCCCCTAAGATCACCAGGAACGGCGAGAACGGCAGGCTCACGGCCGTCTGCACGATGGTGAACAGGCCCAACGCCACCATGGAACCCCAGTAGTGGGCGTTGACGAACTGCAGCAACGCATCGCGATGGCTGCGTAGGTTATCCAGCGACAACCAATGCCTACCCGCCGCGAAGATCAGGAGCAGCAGCACCACGACAGCTGCGATCCGCGGCCAGGTTATGCGGAATAGATGGGATTTGGGGCTTGAATGAGTCCGGGAGGACATGGGGTCCCAGAGTGGCGTTCCCGCACCTTATAGTACGGGCGCTAGTTCACAGATTGCGATAAGCACCCATCAAACCGAAGCGCATATACTGAACGCCTACTTCGATACGGCTGGAGAACCCCATGCGTTCCAAGACTCCGTGGCTGCTGTCCCTCGCGCTCATCGCCGGCGTAGCAAACGCGGCCGATGCCCCTCCTCTCCAACCGGGCAGCCCGATACGCATCTCGGCGGAGGGCAAGCGTTTCGACCTGCTCACGGTGGATGCGGCCCAGTACCGCCTGCTGGCGGCGCACAGCCAGGCCGGCACGCTCAGCGTCGTGGACACTGCGGCGGGCAAACTGGAGCGCGAGATACCGGTGGGTGACAAGCCCTCGGGCGTGGCCGTGGACACTCAGGACGGCAAGTACTTCGTGGGCACCCTCACCGGCGTCACCTTCATCGACAGCAAGACCCTGGACAAGAGCGCCTTCGTCGCCACGCCCGGCCCCACCGACGCCATGGTCTATGCGGATGGAAAGCTCTACGTGGGCCATGACGACGGTTCGGAACTCTGGGTGATAGACGTGAAATCCGCCAAACTCACCGGCAGCATCGCCATCCCGGGCGTGCCGGAGATCGCCGATGCGGACGGCAAGCATCTGTATCAGAACATCAAGGACAAGAACGAGGTGGCGGTGATCGACCTCGGCACCGGCAAAGTGACGGCCACGTGGGCCACACCCTCCACCGACTCACCCCACGGCCTTGCCCTCGACGCCAAGGCCGGACGCCTGTACATCAGCGGGCACAGCGCCAATGTGAGCGTGCTCTCCGTGGCGGACGGAAAGGCCGGCGCGCTGATCAACATCGGCGATGGCCGCAGTGACCAGACTGCGTTCGATGCCGGCAATGGCCGGCTCTACATCCCCAGCAGCGGCCGCCTGGTGACGGTCCAGGCGAGCGACGGCAAGGTGCTGGGCGAGGTGGCCATCCCCCAGGGCTGCCACTCGGTGGCCGTGGACCCGACGACGCACCGGGTGTGGATCGCCTATGCAGACGACAAGGCGAGCTACGTGCAGGCCTTCACGCCCTCGCACTGACGGGACGGCGAAACGGTTCTATGCCGCGCAAACCGCTCGAATTCAGCGCCGTACGGGATATCGCCTCAAAGCTGCCAGGCGTGGAGCAAGGCTTCATCCATGGCGCACCTTCGCTGAAACTGGGCGGGAAGCTCCTGGCCTGCCCGGCGCTGCACAAGTCCGCCGAGCCTGATTCCCTGGTGGTCCGGATCGGCATCCCCGAGCGAAAGAAGCTGATATCGGACGAACCCGACATCTACTACGTCACGCCGCACTATTCGAAATATCCGATGGTCCTGGTCCGCTTGTCTCACGTCGACAGGGCTTCACTGCGTCGCTTGCTCAGGAGCGCGTGGACATTCGGGAGTGCGAAGAAAGCCACCAAACCAAAATCACGCGAGGTCGGACGGCGCCCCTCTTCACGGTGACGCCATCATGCGTCGAAACAATGCCTGATCAGCGGCTGGTGACGGGTTGCAAGCACGAAATAAACGGAGCCTGCCATGCCGGCGGGCAATCGCGGCAGGCTCTACCGAACGGCTATTCGACAGTCACCATGGGGCCGGCTCGATGTCGAGCACGCTCCGACTCCCGATGTCGCCGTTCGCCTGTGAGGCTTTCCACCAAGGGCTCAAGTTGGCCCAGCGCAGGCCGAGTCACATGTCCATCGGCACCCGCCTGATAGGCGAGCTGGCCGCACCGGGGGTCGTCCGTCGGCGACACGAGGATGACGGCAGGCGGTGAGATGCTATCTGCCTTCAGGACACGAGTTAGGCCCGCACCGCTCATATCCGGCAAATCGAACTGCGCCACCACCAGCTCGGGCAGGAACTGTTGGGCGAGACTTATGCCCTCCGCGCCATCACCGGCTATCCCGACGAGCTCGATGTCAGGGAACGCCTGCAGGCAGGAGACGACCTTGTTCTCGAAGATGCTGCTGTGCCCCACGACTAACGCACGCACGCAAGTAACCTCCTTTCCATGGAACATCACTCCCCATGACGGAGTCGTCGCGTCTGCGCTGGTATGCCTGAGCTGCGGATGTTGGTCCTACGAGCTACGAAGCACCATTGGCGCGACGCGGCAAGAACACCAATCAGCGGAGGTGATTTTCCGCCGCGACATCGACTTTGCAATTGGGTCGATACCTGCAGAGAGCGGGCGGGGTTTCACCGGATTCGGTGGACAGATTCGTGACTGCGAGACCATGTGAGCGAGGCAACAATCAAGCATGGTCTGTACCCGTCATTCCTGATCAAACCAACATAAAGACACGATCCGCCAGCCATCTTCCATCTGTGCAAGCTGGAACAGCTTGGTACCCCGGCCTCCATACGGCTTCGATTCAAGCGTGCCTGATTTCGAATACGCTGAAATCCGCACGGCAAACTTGCCATGCTCGCTGGTGGTATTCGAAGTCTCCCATTCGTGAAACTCCTTCAGGGCCCCTGATGTCAGCAGCTTGACTCGAGGTTCGGCGAATTCCGCGACGGTCATGCGCTTCATCTCTCCCTGTGCGCGCTGCAGGATCACAGCGTCGCCCACGAACAGGGCCTCGATCTCCGCACAGGTCGGCATCCGTCCATTCCGATTGTCGAATGCACCAAAGAACGCATGTATCAATTCATCTATCGTCGTCGCGCTTCTTCGAGGATTCATGGGGTTCCCGGCAGATGAGCTCATACTTTCATAAACCGCCCTCGAGTGAGAGGCCAGGGCGCGTGGGCCGCTGGTTCACAGATTGGGCGAGTCACCCTTGAGCGTCACACAGATCAGTTGAGGCGGCCCACCACCGTGCAGTTCGCCTTGAGGATAACTGAGTTCCCAATACCTCCCATCGGTCGGGTCGCGGTATAGTTTTTTCCAGCCGCTTTCATCCCGCCTGATCTCCTCAAGATGAGACTGGATAAGCGAAAGGATCCGCTTACAGACGTCATCAGCGACGGGGCGTCCGTCCTGGATGATCCATTTCCCCACCAAAACTGATTCTGAAGGTTCGATCTTCATCTCACTCTGTCACCGCTTCCAGACACTGTTCATGCCAGATGCCGGGGATGGCTTTGAGTTTATAGAGCTCATCGCCGCCAAAATAGAAGCCGACTGATTCCACTGCCGCCAGATGCCCGGCGAAGTCGAGCTGGCTCGGCTGAAGTGGGTCATGGAACTTCCAGCTCTGCATGAACGCCTCAAGCGCGGGCCGCTCGGCGATCTTCACCGTCGAGCCTGCCGGAAACTCTGCGTTGTATGCCCCCTTGGCACGTCCCATGGTAGTCGGCTCCCTATGCTTCAGAGCGGGTAGCCATCACCGATCCGATCTCGTGCACGATAAATTCAGCACACGCATATTCCGCCGATTGCGATCTCGAGGTTTCCCCATTTGGATAAAGCCCGACCACATAATCCTTTCCCCGATTGTAAAAATACCAACCAGATGGGACACGCTTATCTGCAGACCACCTTATCCAAGCCCCGACCAACTCTGGGTGCTCTCTTAGGTGAGGAACGAGGACACCTGTAACGAGTATCGATGGATGCTCATCCAGGCCCGACTCCGAGATGAGCTGCAGCATCGACTTGGAACCTCCCAAGAAATCGATGGGCAGGTTACAAATGTTTCTCACCGCTTCATTGGCACCCATCATTTCTTAGCCTTGGCCCCATATCGTATCGCCGCTTCGAGCACGGCGACGTCTATGTCTTCCAGGGATTTGAACTTGATGCAATATCCTGTGACGCTCGCCTTGCCCAGCTTCTTGCCATAGGTCTTCGCCAGGTATTTCTTGTCCTCAAGGCCCATGACATAGACGGAAATCCCGGCCGTATTCGCGCTCAGGCCGATCCGGAAGAACTCCTTGGTCTTCCCATCGGCATATTTGATGGTGTACGCCCCATAGCCGATGTTCGGGTTGGAGACGATCTTGCCCTTGCTGTCCTTCCCATCAGAAAACCACAGCTTGCACCTCGGCATCAGCTTCTTGATGCGCTTATGCAACTCCTGCATCTCGCCGCGCTTCGGTTCGGCTTGGCCGGCGATGTATTTTTTGATTTGGTCTGGCACAGTCATATCAGCAACCCCCAGGCACCCAGAGTCGACCCAAAATCTCAGGTCTATCTCTGATTAATCAATTATTACTCAAAAGGCTCTTGGTATTGGACCGGGACAGCATGGCGCCTAGAGCGGCTTGCCGCAGCCTTTCCGGGCAGGTGCCGCTTCAAGGATTGCTAGGACCGCCAGTCTTATCACGCCGCCCTAACTAGTTCTTATTCCGATACTATAGGCATCGGCTGGGAGGACTGGGATGTGAGTACGCGGCCGTAGGGAGATGGCTTCGGGAGGGGTACTCAGGCCATGAAGCTTCAGGATGCTTATTACGAACTGCGTTTTGAGCTGGCATTTCGCGCGGCTAAGGGCGATGCCTTCCAAACCTTCTTTGAAAAACTTATGGGGTTGGCATACAAGGCCGACTTCATGGCATGCCGTCCTTGGGGTAATCAAGGAGACAAAAAGAATGATGGATTCTTGAAATCGCAAAAACAATTGTTTCAGTGCTATGCCCCTAACGAAATGACCAAAGCAGCTGCATCAAAGAAAATTACAGAAGATTTTGGGGGCGCAAAAGCCCACTGGGGTAAGCACTTCGATCGTTGGACGTTCGTTCACAATGCCATAGATGGCCTTCCGCCTCACGTGCACGAAATAATAATGCAGTTCGAAATCGATAACCCAGGCATAAAACTTGAACCGTGGTGCCTCGAAGAACTGCTGCCAATTTTCAGAAAACTTTCTTTAGAAGACCGCCAATCTTGGTTTGGGCCAGTGCCCGATGAAGCGACAAAGCTTTCGCTTGGCTTCGAAGATCTTCGGATCGTCTTAGAAACTATTGCAACTAAACCCGTGATGGCTCTCTCTCCTGTAAAAGATGTTCCTTACGGAAAAATCGAAGCCAATGCTTTGTCTGAAAGCATTAGCACATTGCTGAGAGCTGGAATGAGCAAGGCACCTTTAGTAGGTGAATTTTTTACCAAATGGCACGCCGCACAATTTGGCGAAAAGATCGCCGAGGCTTTCAGAGCAAAATATCGTGAACTGCGCGGGACGATGTCTCCCAATGAAATATTTGTAGAAATTCAAAAATGGGCTGGTGGCGATGGCCGCGGTACTGCAGAACATGAGCTAGCCGTACTTACGGTGATTGCCTACTATTTCGACAGTTGCGACATATTTGAAGAACCAAAAGATTCAAAATGATTCTCCCGTCAAAGCACTTATCTGAGAATCGTGCACTGTTGACGGTGGGTGCGCGGTTATTGCAAGAACTAACTAGCCCTAGGACAGTATCCAGTCTATGGAATGAAATCTCTCATGCAAATGGTCCGCGCAGTCAAGACACACACGATCTTCGCTATGACGATTTCGTACTCGCGCTCGACCTACTGTTTGTTGTTGGAGCATTGGAATTGCCTGACGGATTACTGACGAAGAAACGAGCATGATTTACGCCATCTATAGTGATTTGCCGACATTCAAGAACCTAACATTCCGTCCAGGTCTAAATGTCCTTATTGCTCAGAAGGAAGCTGGAGCGAGTGATAGGCAAACTAGAAATCGAGCCGGCAAAACCAGTCTTACCGAAATTATCAGCTTCCTTCTCGGGGCGGATGCCGGAACCGAATCTCTTCTCAGAACGGATGCACTGGTCAAATACAACTTTGGAATGACGTTTGACGTCGGAGCTGATAAGACTCGAGTTGAGCGTTCTGGAAATGCAAAATCAAAGATAAATTTATTTGTCGCCGATGCTGCTGCTGACAAGAAAACCATATCCAATAGCGATTGGAACGAATTACTTGGAGAGGAATTTTTTAAGCTTCGCTTTCCTTCAAATCGAGATGGTCGTGTACCAACCTTTCGTTCACTTCTTTCTTACTTTGTTCGTCGACAACTAAGCGGCGCTTTTGGAGTCCCGGAAAAGCAGGCTGCTATGCAGCAAGTCGGTGATTACCAAATTGCGCTGATGTATCTTTTGGGTCTTGACTGGAAAATTGCTAGCGATTGGCAAAAAGTGCGTGATCGAGAAAAGACCTTAGCCGAGCTTAAGAAAGCTGCTAGTGAAGGTGCCTTTGGCACGATAATCGGAAAATCCGCAGAGTTGAGGACCGAACTGACGATCGCTGAAGACCAGCTAACTAAGAACAAAGAGCGAATGAGTTCGTTTAGGGTGCTTCCGCAATATGAACAGTTGGAGGCCGAAGCGGATTCAATTACACGAGATCTTGGAACACTTTCCAATGAAATGGCTATAGATAGAGCCTCAATTCGAGATCTTGAAAACGCTATAAACTCAGAAGCGCCTCCTTCTTTGGCGGCACTGGAAAGTATCTACGCGGAAGCAGGAGTTGCTCTCCCCAGTGTGACACTAAGACGCTATGACGAAGTAAAGAGCTTCCATGAATCAGTCGTGCGCAATCGCAGGCAATATCTAGAAGAAGAGTTGCTAAATCTTCGGCAAAGGCATGAATCGAATGAACTCGAAAGGATTCGGCTTGATTCTCGGAGAGGTGACATTGCTCGAACTCTGAAGAGTTATGGTGCGCTTGATCAATTCCTCAAACTTCAGGCAGCGATCGGCCGACTCGAATCTCGCGTTGAGGGCCTGCGTCTACGATACACGGCTGCTGAACAACTAGAGGGCACCAAGAACGAACTGGATATTGAAAGGAAGAGACTTGAACTTCGGTTGCATCGAAATTTTCTTGAACAACAAGATAAGCTAAAAGAAGCTATTCTCGCTTTTGAAGAGACTTCGAAACGCCTCTACGAGTCCGCTGGAAGTATGACTATCGAAGAGACTCCAAATGGACCGATGTTTAAATTTCCAATGCAGGGTTCACGAAGCAAAGGCATTAGCAATATGCAAATATTTTGCTTCGACATGATGCTGATGCGTTTATGCAAGAATCGCGATATGGGAACTGGCTTCTTGGTACATGACAGTCATTTGTTCGACGGTGTTGACGGAAGACAGTTAATCAGTGCACTGAAGGTCGGCGCGGCTTTGGCTGAAGAACTAGGATTCCAATATATAGTGACGATGAATGAAGACGATGCCTTTAAAGAAGCCGTCGATTCATTCGACCTTAGAGATCATGTCTTGCCAGTTGTCTTAACTGACGCGAAGGAAGATGGCGGCCTCTTCGGATTCCGCTTCTAAGTTCAAGTATTCCCAGTCATGGTGCCGGCGGAGGGAATCGAACCCCGACCGCCTGATTACAGATCAGCGCTCTCAGTATTGCTCCTGCATTGCTCTACCTCCTGGGTCCATCCAGTCGTACCAACTGAGCGGGATAGAGTGGTGCCCAGAGAGGGAGTCGAACCCCCGACCTTCGCATTACAAATGCGCCGCTCTACCAGCTGAGCTATCCGGGCTACGGACATGACGACTGCTCCCTGCAGTCTTTGGCATGCAAATTCTAGCAGTCTTGAGAGGTCATGGTGCCCGGCGAGGGGTGAGGCCGGCGTTTACGCGGGCATGCCCGCGAGGCCGAACGGGAATACAGGGACGTATGGCCTGGACCGGGCGGCGAAGCAGGATAGTGCAGCCGACCGGCGAACCCCCGCCCCTCAGATCTAAGGAGCCGCTCTCGGCAACTGCTCCTGCGTTGCTCTACCGCCGACATCCCTGTCGGTGTACCAGCTGAGCTATCCGGGCTATAAATGACATGACCACCACTCCTGGCAGTCTATTGGCTGCCAGATTCTAGCAGGCTTAGAAAGGCTCGGCTGACGTACCGGTAAACCTACAGTCATCAGCCACCAAATGCCAATCCGGCTAGAGCGCCTTGCAATTCAGTCGACAGGTACTAGACTCAAAGCCAGGGAGTTATAGGTCTAGTTTGGCGACGACAGGGAGTCGTCATGCGCCACTTCCATGCCCATACCTTTGTGCCGGGACGTGTCTGCCCACGATGGGCTGATGTCGGTTTCGGCCTTGTCATCCGCGCTTTGCCTTCTCTAAGTGCAGATCAAGGCGATGCCTTGGATTTTCCTCCACCACGAAGCCAAAACCCATAGGTGAGGGAGACCAGCGCTTGAATTCTGCCCAATAAGAATCTGACAGGGAGTCATGTATGCATCATCAAAAATCGACAGCTAAGAAAACTACAATCCTTCGCCCGACTCTTGCCATCTTCTCTGCTTTTGTACTCGTAAGCCTACTCAGTGCATGTGGACTATTTCCGACAGTCCAATCCAAGGCTGATCCTAGGGTAGTACTCGTCTGGCCTGAGGCTGATTGTCCGTCAGAACCAGCACCCCAATCGCGTAAAAAGTACCTTCTTGGACCAGCCGTCGCAGGAGTGATTACGCCATTGATTAGCGATATCGTAGGTACATTAGTGGGAATCCCGACCAACGCACTGCAAGCGGCCGCGGCAGCTGACACAGCGGGGTTCACAGCTAATGGACAGAGTGCGCGCTACTACTACACCGATCTGAGTACAGATGACCACAATGCCCCTGTTAATCTGCTCGCCCCAGGGTGTTACGTGGTGGCCTATACGCAGTTCGTTAATGGCGCCAGCGTAAATACCGGCACCACCGCCAACGATTGGTGCAGTAACGCTGATTTCAAGGGGGGAGTACCGGACAGCTGCGAAAATGGACGAGACAAACTGCAGAATCTAAAAAACATTCCGCCCTATGTAAGCGTTCATATGGCTGTGCCGGATTTCTATGCAGAGATAAAGCTTGAACCACAATCTAACAGTGCATCTCTCACAAATGCGGCACCGTCCTACGACATCGTTTCGCCGAAGGTGATCGCGATCTACTATCCAAAGTCGTTACTCAAGCCTGGCTCAACCGATCCTCGTACTCTCAGCATTACCTTGACTCTTTCTTCCGCAGCCCCAGCGACAGCCAGCACTCCGGATCCAATGGCTGCGGCATCCCCCGCCATCACCATCTCCGGAATCGTCCCGGGTACCACCGTCCCGGACCTGATGCTAGCCAACCAACAGGTGACTTGGCTTGCCACACCCAAGGACATCCCTTATAAGTCGAAACAGAATGAGCCACCTTTTCTACCTATCAATATAAAGGCGCAGATTCACGAAATAGGGGATCCCAGCATTTTCCTGAGTGCACTATCCACTGCGGTTTCTGGCAATGCTACTTCCCTAACCACAGCTGTCACCAACGCAATATCTCCAACGGCCATTGCGACAGCTCAACAGACTGCGGCCACCAATCAGGGAGCGCTATCGGCGGCGCAAGCTCAGGTCCAGTCGGACACCTCAAAATACCTGGTTCTTTGCGCTGCTCACCCCACATCCGCTTCCGACAAGATGGCGGCTCGAGCCGCATATAACACGATACAGGCAGATATGTGGAAGGCTAATGCGGCTGCGGATGCAGTGGATGCTGCTGCACCTTATGCAATCCCCGGAGATTTGCCGACGAACCAGTGCTTTTGATTGCGAGGAATTTAGCCGATCCTATAAGAAGCCGCAGATATTGGCCTTCCGGCTAGGCAAAAACAGGCGAGGCCCCGGAGCGTACTCTTGGCGTACGTGAGGACGCCGGGCCTGTTTTTAACAACGCCGGATGGCAATAGATGCGGTTTATTGGCCGCGCGCGAGTGAGGTGAGTGCTGCCATGGCGCTCCTATACGGCCCCGGCCCATGACTGACCCTCGCCACCCCCACCTCCTTGAGCGCGGCCAACGCCGGGGTGCCAGTGAAGGCCATGATATTGAGCGGGATCGACACCCCCTCGACCATCCTCCCGATCAACCCGATATCGGCTAACCCCGGCGTAAAAACACCGCTGGCCCCGGCGGCTGCATAGGCCTTCGCCCTCGTGAGGGCCTCTTCCACCATGGCCCCATCGTGCTCCGCGGCCTTGCCCTGGAAGAACACGTCTGTCCGGGCGTTGATGAAATACGGGATCCCCGCCGCGTCCGCGGCCTTGCGGGCGGCACGGATGCGCTCCACCTGCTCCGCCACGGGGCGCAGTTTCCCGGTCTCCGGGTAGCTGTCTTCCAGGTTGCAGCCGATGGCACCGGCCTCGATCGTCCGGGCCACGGTGCGCGCCACTTCAGCGGGCGTCTTGCCGTAACCGCTCTCGATATCCATTGAGACAGGCAGCGACGTCGCTGCCACGATGCGCTTGAAGTTCTCGAGGGCCAGATCCAGCGGGATCTTCTCACCATCCGCGTAGCCATAAGCCGCCGCCACGGACCAACTACCGGTGGCCAGGGCCTTGGCGCCGGCTTCCGTCACCGCTTTGGCAGAGCCTGCATCCCAGACGTTGTGCAGCACCAGGGGATCGCCCTTGACGTGCAGGGCGGCAAACGCACGCGCTTTATCAGCTTGGTTGGACATGGGAGGCCTCGTGGGATGCGTGGAGTGTAATCAGGATAGAGGGTGGGTTATTTATCGGCTTTCATTTTCTTGCATCCCTTCTTCGGCTGTTCAGAAACTAGCAGAATTTGCCTTTCCGCCTAGGCGGAAAGGCCCGAGGTCCCGGAGTGCACTCTTCTGTGCATGAGGACACCGAGGGACTTTCCAACACCGGCGGAAGGCAAAGGATGCGGTTTCAGGCGCCGCAGGACGATGGGGCTTTACCAATCGGCGTGGCTTCGTCCGCCAAGTCTTTGAAAGCCTCCGCGTCCGGAAGCGCCGCGGCGGCGCCCTTGGCGTCCAGCCAATAGCGCGCCTCATCCCTGAACCTCTCAGTCATCTGCGAGCGGAAGCCCATCTTCTTGATCTCTTTTTCCCGCTGTACCGCCCCATCTTTCTGGCTGAAGACTCCGAGCGATACCGCATTCCGGTTGGCTTCGTCCGCCACCACGTAGATGTCCGCGACGCCGCGCTTCTTGAGCATGGCGGTGGCGGCGTCCGCTTCCTTGCGTGAGGGGAAGGGCGGGAGATATACCCAGTAGCCGAACTTGGCCTTGCCGGCGACGCTGCGTTGATTGACGGTGAGTCCCGCGGTCTTGAGGCGCGTCATGCCCTGCCCTGCTGCATCCGCGCTCGGGAACGGACCATAACTCACGCAAGCCTGCGCGGCGAGGGCGGCGGCACCGGTGGCGGCGGGCGGCGTCGGGTGCGTGGCCGCAGCGACAGCAGGCGCCGTGGATGCCCACGGTCCGCTAAGTGGGGCCGGATTGAGCGGGGTGACGGTGGCAAGCTCTTTGCGCTCCGCGGCGCTGAGCTCGCTCATGAGTTTCAGGGGCTGGCCGCCGGGTGGCGGCGAGGGGGTGAGACCCGCATCACCCGGCGCGACGTACAGCTTTGCCCAGGCGAATAGCCCCAAGTTCGCGAGCAGCAGGATGAGGAAGAGGATGCGGCTCATGCCGGGCTTCCGGCGACGGCGACCAACCCCAGGATCACGAGCTCGGGCACCAGCATGAACTTGCCGGGCAGGAGCTTCTCGAGGCGCGCGCTGTCGCCGCCCGTGAGCAGGAACTGGGTGTTGGGGCCGAGCTCCTGGGCGACCATGCGGTGCATGCGCTCCAGGAAGCCGGCGGCGGTGTGCCAGCCGCCGCTCCAGATGGCGGAGCGGGTGTCGTGGGCGAGGAGCGCCAGCTCACCTTCGCCCAAGTTGCCCAAACCCGCGGTGGCATCCGCCAGGGCGCGGCGCATGGTCTGGGGGCCGGGGGCGATCAAGCCGCCCCGGTGCTGGCCGGAGGCATCCACCGCGTCCACGGTGATGGCGGTGCCGGCGTCCATGATGCAGACAGGGCCGCCGAACTTGGTGAAGGCGCCGATGATGGCGGCCCAGCGATCCGCCCCCAGACGCACGGGATCCGTGTAGCCGCTCTTCACGCCGCAGCGCTCGGCGGAGGAGATGAGGATCTCGGGGTTGAGCTTGAAATGCTCCTGGCAGAAGGTGCTCAAGGCCTTGCCCACCAGGGGGCCGGCGACGTTGCACATGACCACGCGCTCGGGTGCGGGACCTTCGAAGGCGGCTTCGATGGCCTGGGAGAGCTGCTCATCCGCGTGCACGCGGCCGTCCATGCGGCTGAGCTTGCCGTCTTGGAGCCGGGCCCATTTGATGCGGGTATTGCCGATGTCCAGGAGCAGTATCATCCGGCGATCCTCAAGGAGATGTCCCCGGAGACGAAGCGCTTGACCCCGCCCGGGGTCTTGAGCAGGAGCGCGCCCTCCCCGTCCACCCCGGCGGCGACGCCGGTGACGGTCTGGTCATGGGAATGCAGGGCCACGGTGCGCCCCATGACGAGATCCAGGTCCTGCCAGTCATCGGTGAAGGCGGCGAAGCCCCTGTGGGCGAAATCCTGCATGGCGGTGACCAGGGATTCCACCAGGGCCGCGGCCAGGGCATTGCGCTCTGGCGGCGCGCTATCGGCGAGCGTGGCCAAGTCCATCCAGGGCTGGTCTATGACCTCCGCCGCAGCCGCAGGCATGCGTACATTCAGTCCCAGGCCGATGACGGCGCGGGTGGCCCGGGGCGGCTCGCCCTGCACATCGATCAGTACGCCGCCGAGCTTGCGGTCCGCGGCCACCAGGTCGTTGGGCCACTTGATGCGGACACCGCCGATGCCGAGTGAATCAAGCGCCCGCACCGCGGCGATGGCGGTGACCATGCCGAGGGCTGTGAAGCCCGCGGGCCATTCGTCGAAGCGCCAAGAGAGGGACATGTACAGGTTGGCGCCGAAGGGCGAGACCCAGGCCCGGCCGCGCCGGCCGCGGCCGGCGGACTGGAACTCGGCGAAGCAGACTTCCGGGTCACTGGCGCGGGCACCGACCCAGCTATTGGTGGAGTCCACCCTATCCAGAACAGTTATGCCCCTCAGCGTTGCGCGGCAGCCAGGGCTCAAGCCTGCGGCTATGGCCTCCGCATCCAGGAGCTGCAGCGGGTCTGACAAGCGGTAGCCCTTGCCGGGGACACGGAACACGGAGAGGCCGAGCTTCTCGAGAGCCCGCACTTTCTTCCACACCGCGGCACGGGTGACGCCGAGGCTCTTGGCGAGGGTCTCGCCGGAGTGGAAATGGCCGTCGGCCAGCACTTCCAGGATGGCGTGGCTGCGATCCATGCCCCACCCTTAAGCTCAGGACTTCTTGCGCCAGATCATGGCGCGGTGGAAGCGGTTCTCGTTGCCGGCCAGGAGGCGCTGGATGTTGCTGCGGTGGGTGTAGAGGATGAAGAGCGCCATGGCGAGGCCGAACACGAAATAGGGCGAGGAGACGCCGCAGCCGATGAGCGTGAAGACCGCCACCGCCCAAGTGGCGAGCACGGTGGAGAGGCCCACGTAGCCCGAGAGAGTGAGAGTGAACACGAACACGATGAAACCCGGGATGAGCGCCATGGGCACCAGCACCGAGACCGCGCCCACGTAAGTGGCGGCACCCTTGCCGCCGCGGAAGCCGAAGAACACCGGGAACACGTGGCCGACGATGGCGAGCATGCCGCAGACGGCGGCGGTCCAGGGGCCGGTCAGCAGCTCGCCGCCGGGGACCGGCAGCGGGATGGCAGGCACCAGCCAGACGGCGGCCACGCCCTTGCCGATGTCGATGATGAAGACCCAGAGGGCGAAGATCTTGCCCTGGGTGCGCAGGGCATTGGTGCTGCCGGCGTTGCCGGAGCCCTGTTTGCGGATATCCACCCCGCCGTAAACCCGCCCTACCAGGAGCCCCCCCATGAGGGAACCGAGCAGATAGGCCAGGAGGCAGCGGATACCGAGGGCGAGCATGGGAGCCTGCGGATGGGGGGGCAGGGAGCCATTCTAGCAGCGAGGTTTACAGCGGTCCGCGCTGCCCTTGGCCCGGCGGGCCAAGGGCTCCTGATTACAGTGCCCCTTCGGGGCAACGCGCCCTCCGGGGCGACACCTCGGAATTTAGCGGCCTGCCGGTGGAGTGGCCTAATGAACGGGGTTTTGGGGTAATTCGTAGGGCGAAAGGTTTGAGCAAGAAGGGACTTGATTTGTATTATGTTATATAACATAATGATAACGCATCTGATTTCAGGGGTTCAAGAGTAGGTACTCTGTTAGTCGAGGGGGTTCGATGGATTACGACCTCATGAAGGACATCTTCATGGACCTGCGCCGGATCATGCGCGCCATGGATGTCTATAGCCGGCAGCTGGCCACCAGCCATGGGCTCACCGGTCCGCAGATGCTTTGCCTGCGAGAGATCACCACCCACGGCTCCCTGACCACCGGCACCCTGGCGCGCGGCATGGCTTTGAGCCCCGCCACCCTCACCGGCATCCTGGACCGGCTCGAAGCCCGCGGGCTGGTGAGCCGCGAACGGCGCCCGGAAGACAAGCGCCGCGTCCTGGTCTCGCTCACGCCCCACGGCCGGCAGATGGCCCAGGAACTCCCCTCTCCCCTGCAGGAGCGCTTCGGCTCCCGCATGACCCAGCTCTCCACCGATGAACAGACCGCCATCCGCATCGCGCTCGGCAGCATCGTGCGGATGATGGATCTGGAAGAACTGGAGCCGCTTAAACCGAAGCCGGCGGAATCCAAGTCGCCTGCTCCCTCCCGCAAGAAATAGCCTAACCCCCTCATTTAAACTAAAGGCATTCAAAACCGTCGCGAGCGAAGGCGGGGCTAGGCGCGCGAGGCGAGCAGGGCGAGCCCTGCGAGCGGGCGCACAGGATGTGCGCCCTGGGCCGTAAGCGGAGCAGGACTGCGCAGCGCACGGGAGTGCACTCTTATGTGCATGACCGACTGCGAGTCCGAAGCACAACAACGCCCTGGCGAGCGCAGCAGGTTTTGACCCAGGGGTGGGGCTCACATGGTTTCAAAAGCAATCCTGGTCATCAATCCTGAAGCCGGTCGCGGTCTCGGTCGCGAACTCGGGCCCGCCATCGGCCGCTATCTCGCGGAGCTGGGGATGCCGGCGCGCGTGCTGAACAGCAGCGGCCCCGGCGACATACAAGCCAAGGTGCGTGCCGCCTTGGCCGAGAACCCAAGCGTCGTGATCGCCGCGGGCGGCGATGGCACGGTGCACGAGGCGGTGAACGGCTGGATGCAGGCCGGCGGCGGCGCGCCGCTGGCGGTGGTGCCGGTGGGCACCGGCAACGACTTCGCGAAGATGCTGGATGCGAGCCATGACTGGCGCGAGAGCTGCTGGCGCATCGTGCGGGGCGAGACCCGGCGCGTCGACATCGGCAAGTGCAACGACTACTACTTCGCGAACGGCTTAGGGATAGGCTTCGATGCCCAGGTGGCGCTGGAAGCCAACAAGATCCGCTGGCTGCGGGGCAACGCGGTCTATGGCCTGGCGCTGGCCAAGATCCTGCTCTTGATGCACTCGACGCCGGAGGTGCGCATCCGCCACGACGGCGAGAAGCTCGCCACCCCCATCACGCTGCTCACCATCAACAACGGCAAGGTGGAAGGTGGCGCCTTCGTGATGGCGCCGGATGCGGAGATAGACGATGGGCTCTTCGACGTGGTTGTGGCCAAGGGCATGGGCCGCCTCGGCATCTTGCAGCTCCTGCCCCAGGTGCTTAAAGGCCAGCACATGAGTCACCCTAAGGTGGTGAAGTTCAGGACCGGACGGATGTCGGTGGAGTCGGATGTACCGCTGCCGATCCATGCGGATGGAGAACTGACCTATACCGGCGCTACCTACTTGGATATCGAGGTTTTACCCCGACGCCTTGAGGTTATCTGCTGAGTACCCAGAAGCTACTGCGCTCGGCAGGGCGTTGTTGGGCTTCGGTCTCGCAGTCGGTCATGAGAGGAGCGCTGCGCTACGCATCCGGCTCCGCTAGCGATCCAGGTCGCACATCCCTGTGCTCCCGTTCGCCGCATGCGGCGAACCCCTTCTGCCCGCCTTGCGCGCC
>Ga0134125_10000465_pt1 | contig 54850 bp, 50 predicted proteins | sample KB31751_FD_96464 | JGI IMG/M metagenome (GOLD analysis project Ga0134125, IMG submission 96464) | Terrestrial soil microbial communities with excess Nitrogen fertilizer from Kellogg Biological Station, Michigan, USA - KB3-175-1 | ecosystem: Environmental > Terrestrial > Soil > Unclassified ... | reverse complement strand
ATTCAGCGTATTACTGCAACCGCTGTCGGAAGTGACAGTTAAAGCCACATTGTAGCCACCGCTTCTGGGGTAACAGTAACTGGGGTTTTGCGATTTAGAAGAATCTCCATTGCCGAATTTCCATAAATAAGTAGATGAATTGCCTTGTGCCAAGGTAGTAGTGTTATAGAATTGAATACAAAGCGGGGTGCAACCTGCAAATAAGCTGGAAGTAAAAGCAGTAACCGGTAATGGGTTGATACGTAAAGTAGCGGTTGCTGTAGCAGTAGTTCCGCAATTATCTACCACCGTTAAAGTATAGACAGTAGTAGAAGAAGGTGATACAAGATCACAAGGAGTTTGTGCATTTCCGGGTTGCCACGAATAAACATTGCCACCCGTGCCTCCATGTACATTAGAACAAAGTGTAGTAGAAAGCCCTTGGCAAATAGAGCCCGGTCCGGTAATAGAAACCGTCATCGTAGGTCCGAGATTAACGGTAATTTGGGCAGAGGCCGTGCATCCGTTTGCATCGGTTACTTTCACCGTATCGGTTTGAGTCATTGCATTAATGGTGCATGTACTGCCATTAGGAGTGTTAATTCCCGGTCCTGACCAAGTATAATTATATCCGGGTGTTCCACCTGATGCGGTAGCTGTAAGTGTTCCCTGTGAACCATTGCAAATAATAGCAGGCCCCGTTAATGCAACAGCTACTGCTGTAGCAGGTTGAGTGATACTTGCAGCGGCAGATGCAGTACATCCCCGGAAGTCGGTAACATTCAATGTATATGTTCCCACAGGAAGATTTGTGGCTGTTGAAGTAGTTTGTGGTGGTGATGTGTTCCACGAATAAGTATAAGGGCTTGTTCCGCCTGTAACAGCCGAGTTTATATGTCCTGTGCCCCCGAAACAGGCTATGTTTATAGGTGTTACGCTGGCAGATAATGCGTTTGGCTGGGTAATATTTACAGTAGCGGTTGCGCTGCACCCAATGGTATCACTTATAATGATGGAATACGTGCCTGCAGATAAACCGGTTGCCGTATCGGTAGTTTGGAAGTTAGGTGCCCATAAATATGTATAAGGCGTATGACCTTTAGCTGGAATTCCATATGCACTGCCCTTGCTATCACCAAAGCAATTTTCATTGCTTATAGTATTGGCAGTAGCTGTCAAGGCACAACAACTCGGGTTGGGCTGCACGGCAATAAGAGCTATTGTCATCCATACATTACTTGCGCCCAAATCGGTAGAGGTAATAGTATATGTTCCGGCATTTGCATATGTTGAATCAGCTTGAGCGCCATCTACACCATTACCCAGACTATAAGTATAGTCTAATGGGGTTAATTGCCCGTTCCATGCTACCTTTCCGGTACCGCCATTATCATTATTATCAATTGTTCCATAAATCCAAGATCCATTTGCAGTAGTTGTAATGGTAGCAGTTATAGTAGTTGGGCCATGGTTACTATCAGAGCCGCCCACTACAATATTTCCCAAATTCAAACCTATGGGGCAATTGGGCTGGTATACAGACGAAGCAAAATTAAGATAGTAGGTGTTGTTTAAGGTTAATTCAGTACAAGCACAATTATACGTGCCAGGTGTTGGCGCAACATATGCCCATATTTCGCATACCCATGTAAAACTCAGATTCAGCCACTCTCCCCTAGTAATATATGTTGCATTGTTGCCATTTACGGTCACAGTTCCGGGAGTGGTATGGAGTGTATTTCCTCCAGTTCCATATCCTCCGGCAGAAATAATAATTAGTTCATTAGGGTAGTGCGTGGTTATTGTCCAGTTAGATAGCCCTTTGGCAGCGCTGTGTGAATCGAGCAAAACTTGCTGAGACTTCGCAGTAAAACCGCCGAAGCAGATTTGACCGGAAGAAATAGTGAAAAATATCGCCAAAATAAGTAACGACGCTTTTATCCAGAAGTTTGATATAGTAGTTCCTATTTTCATGGATTAAAGATTTATTCTATGGTTCACAAATATAGGTAAATTTCTGTTAAAAACAGGTACAATAGTCCCTAATCAGTATAGTAAACGAATACCTAGATAATTTCGTTGGGTAAAAAATTGGCAAATGGTTTTAAAAGGACAGATATATATTGGCCCCTTAGATAAGGGAACCATTATAGGCAAATAAATATAACTAATATAAAGCAGTTATCTTATCCTCGTAATATGATTATATAAATAAATATGCTGAATTTATTTTTATGTCTTGTTTCCTGTAACACTACCGCACTAACATAACATCTCCATGCTTCTTAATACTTGAGCCATCCCTTAATGTGGCTTTCAGGGACCACATATAGGTGGCCATATTCATAGCCTTTCCGTTGTAAGTTCCATCCCAGCCATTAGCAGGATTTTTAGATTCAAATACTTTATTGCCCCAACGGTCAAACACCATAAGATCCATACTTACAATACATTCACCGCGAACATAAAATATATTGTTGTGAGTTTCGTTTGGGGAAAAAACATCCGGGACAAAAACAGTACCACACCCTAGATCAATGGTTACAAAACTTTGGACAATACATCCACTATCATTGGTAATGGTGAGGGTATATGTGGTGGTTTGATTGGGTGATGCAATTGGGTCGGGGCATGTAGTACAACTTAAGCCTGTTGGAGGAGACCATTGATATGAACCACCGCCCGATGATATTAGTTGTACGGTTTGTCCAGCAGTAATAGTAGAATCGCAGCAGATATTAATAACAAGGGAAGGCTTTACCGTTACAGATTCAGATAAGGTATCGGCGCATCCATTCTGAATTATTTCCACCGAATAACCGGTATTAGAAGATGGAGAAATAGTGATGGCGCTTGTAGTAGCCCCCGTACTCCATTTATACAATGTACCTCCCGAAGCTGCCAATGTAGTACTGTCTCCTTTGCAGATAACTAAATTGCCGTTTACATTTCCATTCGGTTTGGGTATCACCGTTACCCGGATACTCGTATCTTTTTTGCATGCGCCATTGCTTATGCTTACAGTATAAGTGTGCGTGGCTGAATCATTTTTTACAGAAATGGAGCTGCTAGTATTGCCTGTGCTCCATTGGTAATTTCCTCCTCCGCTAACGCTAAGTATAATAGAACTTCCAATACAGATGGAAGTATCTTTTGGTATAGTTACTTTTGATTTAAATGTATCTACTATTACCTTTACCGAATCTATTCCGGCACAGCCGCCTGCTACGGTATAGGTAGTGGTAACCGTAGGGCTTGCAATAGGGTTTGGTATATTGGTTGCACTTAATCCCGCTGGCGGGCTCCAATTATAAGTTGTAGCTCCGCTGGCTCTTATAGTAGTAGTATCGCCCCGGCAAATAGATACCGTAGGACTTACAGTAAGCTTATTGCCCGAATCGGCAATAATGAATTTTCCAATAAAACCAAACTCGCCGGAATAAATACCCACGTCTGCTGAATCACGGTAATAGGCGCCACCTCCGGGGTTCACGGTGGGATATTCCAAAAATTCTCCATCTCCGTCTACAAATAAATTAGTTTTATCGCATGCAATAGCATTGCCGTCTTGCTCCAAGTCTGTTCCGTAAAACGTAGCCCATTTAGGCACTCCTGAAGTATCGAATTGCGAGATAAATATATCTTGGGCAGGATTAGGATGATCGTTGTACGGATCTCCCGGTGAATCCTGGTTAAATCCACACCCGGTATTAAGTACAGGAAAATTGGAGGAGGCAGTAGATCCGGTGAACCATACATTGCTTCCGGCGCTTTGTATCCAATAGCCAACATCTCCAAAAGTGGCATGCCCACTTCCACCATAATAGGTAGCCCATTTACCCACTCCGGAAGTATTGAACTTTAATATAAATGCACTTCCTCGTGGGGTAGAAAGTGTTCCCTGGAAATAAGCGCCACCACCCGGGTTAAGCACAGGGAAGTTGGGTGAAAAGGTATTTCCAGTTAACCATACATTTTTCCCATCACTATAAATACAATTGCCAAATTCTGTCGAATCTCCACCATAATAGGTAGCCCATTTAAGCACCCTTGCTGTATCAAATTCCAATATAAATAAATTCGTTTTACCTGCAATAGCCGGCTGATAATAGGCTCCGCCGCCTGGATTTTTCATAGTTAAAGAGGTGGAGTTTGTGAACCCTGTAACCCATACGTGGGCGCCATCGCTACTGATAGAATAGGCCACAGTAGCTTTGTTTCCTGCATAATCGGTGGCCCATCTGCGCGCGCCAGCCGTATCAAACTCTAATATAAAAGCGCTGGTACTACCCGAATAAAAGGACTGATAATAAGCTCCACCGCCCGGATTAAATGTAGGAAGACCGTTTAATGTAGTAGAGCCGGTAATCCATACATCAGTCCCATCGCTGCTAATAGATTCGGCGGTATTATAGCCAAAGCTCCCATAATAGGTAGCCCATTTGCGCACCCCTGCGGTACTGAATTTCATTATAAACAAATCGGGGCCACCGATATTTGTATTTGTAGCCTGGTAGTAAGCCCCGCCCCCCGGATTGAAGGTGGGGAAATTAGTTGAATTTGTTGTTCCCGTTACCCATACATTGGTACCATCGCTATAAATAGAATTGCCCTTATCACCTTTGCTTCCTCCATAGTATGTGCCCCATATAAGTACTCCATTTAGGTTGAATTTTGATATGCCAATACAACCATTCGGACTGGTTAATGTCCCCACAAAATAAGCTCCATTGCCCGGATTAAGCGTAGGGAAATTAATCGAATTTGTACCGCAGGTAACCCATACATTGGCACCATCATCTTGCAAGCAAGTAATATCTTCTCCCCCAGGGCCCAGGCCAAAATAAGTTGCCCATACCAGTGTAGGGTCAATAGTTAAGGTTTGGGAAGAATTGTAAGTTCTTACATTGAAATGTATTTCGTTATTCTCAATGCTATATGTGGTTTGTATTTGTTTGTCGGCGCAATAACTTACAGGTATTCCTTCTGTTATATTGCCCATAGGTGTGCTTATTTTAACCGAGCCGTCATCTTGCAATTGGGGGGTATCGGTCCACTTATATTTTAATTTTATCAGCGATGGGTCAGCTCCGGGATGCACTACGAAATCATATTTCAAGCCTTGCTTTCCCGTATGCAACACCCAATCAATTCCCGGATAAATATTCTTAACAGTTACTTTACCATAGCTGTGCACACCCAAAATTCCGTTGGGGCATACATCTCCATAATAATAATCAGTCCGGTCGGCGCTTTAACGTTCTTTTACAATATTTTCTTTTCTTATATCTGCGCCCACCAATTGCATATCGGCACGGCAATACGTTCCTGTTATACTATCATCCTTTTCCGTTTGATGGGTAATTATATTAGGTGTGCTTACTTTTTTAAGTCTTTGTGTTTTTGTAAATACATAACTGAGTCCATCTGTGGTAATATACACATCTACCCCACCTGCCTCTGCTTTAAATAAAACATTGTTTACAGTCTTGCGTTGCATATCCATTACCTGGCCTTTGTTTTCCAGGAAACGAATACTTGTATTGTTCATCCATTGGGCAACTTTTGTATGTAAGGCAGAATCATTATTTCCGGCTATAGCTTTAAATGGAATTGCCGCTACAATAAAAATAAATAATAGGTATTTTTTTTTCATTTTAATTCAATATATGTAAAACAAACATAATCAACTTTATATTTATTTATTTTTGGTTTTTCATTACACCTGTACGCAAGAAACTATTCAATGGTTGGGCAAATATGGGATTTCTGTCGTCTCGGTCTGATGGCGAATACACATAGTACTACTTATCTAATTAACTGCAAAAATCCATCTTTTTTATAGGTATTATCGCGGCAGGTAGCACGGATGATATAATAGTAAACTCCATCAGGAGCTTTGCCTCCGCCTTCGGTATTCCCATCCCAGTATTGATTCAGGTTGATTGAGTTATACATTTCTTTTCCCCAACGATCATAAATGATGAGCGACCATGAATCGAGATTAGTGGTTTTAATATAGAATACACTATTTAAGCCTATTGGTCCTGGATTGTCAGGTGTAAATACATTTGGAATTGTAAAATTAAAACAAGGTTTTTCTTCCACTACAATAGTTAGTATTCTTTCCACATTGCATCCGGCGCTGTCGGTAAGAGTTACCGTATAGGTAGTGGTTACTGTTGGTGATACTTTTACCGAATCACATAAAGGTGGATTAAGGCATGTAACCTTTGGTGCCCATTGATAGGGCTTTGTTGTATTACCTTTTGCAACAAGAGTAGTGTCATTTCCAACTATTATAGTTCCATTGCAACATGCACTCAAGTTAGGAATATTCGGAATGACTGTGACAGTTGTATCATGAGAACAACCTAAGGAATTATATACGGTTACTCCTACTGTTAAATCTGCATTAACGGCGCCAGTATTATAGCTGGTGGTGGTGTTGCCATTGCTCCACAAATATTTACTTCCACCTTTAACATTAAGTTGCAGGCTGTCTCCCTGGCAAATTAATTTATTACCCGATACATTAACCTGGGGAATAGGAAACACCGTTACAGTTACTTTTAGACTGGTATCCATCTTACATACCTTGTTGATTATATTTACGGTGTATGTATTGGTAGTTTTATCATTGGGTATATAAATGGAACTGGTAGTGGCGCCATTGTTCCAGATATAGTTTGCTCCCCCTTTTGCGATAAGATTAATAGAACTGCCGGCACATATGGAAGTATCTTTTGACAGGAGTATATTCTTAGGATTATTGTTTTCGACTACTATGCGTATAGTATCCGTGAAGATTCCACCGCATGCAGCCGTATCTGTGCCTGTTACAGTATAAGTTGTAGTAACGGTGGGGCTTGCCACCGGGTCAGGTATATTGGTTGCACTTAAGCCTGCCGGCGGACTCCAGCTATAAGTAATGCAACCTGCAGCCGATAATTGAACTGAATCGCCCCTGCATATAACAAGAGTTGAATCTTCGTTCACAGTCAGCGTTCCGGGCAGTATAAACTTTCCAATGTAAATATTTTCTATCCCGACTTTCGCGGTATTATCAAAATAGGCTCCGCCACCGGGATTTTTCAGGGGATACCCACGAACTTCAGCATCGCCGGCGATGAATAAATTGTATCCGTCAGTAGAGGCATAGCTGCCATCGTTTTCCTGGTCAGTTCCATAAAAGGAGGCCCATTTGCTAACTCCCCCTGTGTCGAACTGTAGTATAAATGTACCATTTCCAGTGGGGCCTTCATAAAAGCCACAACCCGGATTAAGGGTAGGAAAATCGGTTGCAAAGCCAGTTGTTCCGCATACCCATATATTGGTACCTTCGTTTTGTATAGAACTGCCTATGCTATTACTGCTTCCGCCATAACAGGTAGCCCATTTACGCACCCCGGCCGTATCGAATCGTAAGATAAATACATTGCTTGGCGCCTTGATTGCTCCCTGGAAAAAAGCGCCCCGGCCCGGGTTGAAAGTAGGGAAATCATTAGAGCCCGCGCCACCGGTTATCCATATTTTACTGCCACTGCTGTAAATAGAATTACCTACGTCTGAAGCGCTTCCACCATAATAGGTGGCCCATTTGCGTACCCCGGCCGTGTCGAATTTTACTATGAACGCATTGCTGGTTCCACTCATGGCCGCCTGAAAATAGGCTCCGCCACCGGGATTGAGTGTAGGAAAATTGGTGGAGGTTGTAAATCCTGTGAGCCATACATTCTTTCCGTCGCTGTAAATGGAATTACCACCTTCCTGGAATTGAATGGAATTGCCACCATAGTAGGTAGCCCATTTGAGCGCCCCGTTAGTATTAAATTCTGCTATAAAAGCATTGGCACCGCCCCCAATAGCCGGCTGAAAATAAGCTCCGCGGCCGGGGTTCATTGTGGGAAATACATTTGAAAAGGTTTCTCCTGTAAGCCATACATGGGTTCCGTCACTTTGTATTGAATTCCCATACTCTTCCGTATTGCCACCATAATAGGTGGCCCATTTTAGCACCCCGGTGACATCAAATTGTAAGATAAATGCCGTGAGGTTTCCTCCCTTATTCGGTTGAAAATAGGTTGCTCCCCCCGGGTTAAATAAAGGAAAATCTTTTGACTCTGTAACTCCCGTTACCCACACGTTGCGTTTATCGCTACAAATGGAAATAGCATCGTCGCCCCCTGTTCCACCGTAATAGGTGGCCCATTTAAGTACACCGGCCGTATTGAATTGCAATATAAACAGGGTGGCATTTCCAGGGGAAGTTCCTTGGAAATAAGCGCCAGCACCAGGATTCAGCGTTGGAAAATTGGATGAACCTGACTGCCCGGTTACCCATACATTTTTACCATCTTCCTGCATACTACCTACCTCGTCTAATCCCAGATCTCCACCTCCATAATAGGTGCCCCATACTAATATAGGATCTATTACCAGAGTTTCAGCGCTGTTATAGTCGTTTATTTTAAAATGTATTTCGCTATTTTTTATAATATATGTTGTTTGTACATTACGTTGCTCACTGCCATTATAACTTACCGGAATGCCTTCTGTTATATTGCCCATAGGGGTGCTTATCATAACAGAGCCATCATGCTGCAATTGCGGCTTGTCGGTCCATTTATATTTTAATCTTATCAGTGAAGGGTCGGCTCCGGGATGAACGATGAAATCATATTTCAACCCTTGGTTCCCGCTATGCAACACCCAATCAATGCCCGGATATACATTCTTAATGGTTACCTTTCCATAACTGTGTACATTTAAAATACCATTAGGACATACATCTCCATAATAATAGTCAGTTCTATTGCCGCTTTCATCTTCTTTTACAATATTTTCTTTTCGTATGTCGGCGCCTGCCAGTTGCATATCGGCACGACAGTATTGTATGGTTGTGGTATTATCTTGGTAACGTTTAGCCAATTGGTTGGGCCTGGCAGGTGTTTCCGCTTTCTTATGTTTATCTATTTCAGTAAAAACATAACTAAGCCCGGTAGTAGTAACATATACGTTAACCCCGCCAGTCCCGGCTTTGAATAACACATTCTTTACAGCTTTGTGCTGCATATCCATTATCTGCCCCTTATTCTCTAAAAAACGTATCCCACCAGCGGTGCTCATCCATTGTATAACCTTCGTACGTAAAGCAGAATCATTCTTCCCGGCTAAAACACTGAAAGGTACTGTTGTTCCTGATGCAATAAAAATAAACAGTAAATATATTTTTTTCATTTTATATTAAATGTGATGTAATTATATTAATTAAGTATTTATTTTACATAAAGTAATTAAACCATTCTTAAAGATTTCAAAGTTATACCTAATAAACCCTTATCAATCCTATTAAACGATGTATTTATCCTGCGGTTGATAGAGGCTATAAACTGTAGGGTAAAAAGGATTAAATGCCATTACCCTGCCTTTAAAACACTTGGGGTATATTATAGATAGGGGGAAGATAGAAAAGAAATGGCCGCTAGTTTTAGCGGCCATTTCACAAGGTGACCCCGGTGAGGATCGAACTCACGACCCAAAGATTAAGAGTCTTTTGCTCTACCAGCTGAGCTACGGAGTCAAAAATGGGCTGCAAAGATATTTAAAATGCGTAATCTCTGGCAAGGGGAAGAAGATTTTATGAAAATTTCTTCCATTTCAGTTTTAAAGGCTCGGCGTAAAATTAATTGACAAACCTGTATTTTTGCAAGATGTTAAAAAAATGGGTCTTCTTACTTTGTATCTTAGCTGCTGTTTGTACTATTACAGCTATGAAAGAAGATAACTTATCCCATCCAATAAAATATGTTGCCCTGGGCGATTCATATACTATTGGTGAAGGTGCGAAACATGGAGAAGCTTTTCCTGATTTGCTTACCCGGAACTTAAACACAGATGGAATTGATGTGATATTATCTGCTAATCCATCGGTAACAGGCTGGACTACACAAGATTTGATTGAAAAAGAACTTCCCGTTTTTGACCAGGTAAAACCTGATTTTGTTACTCTGCTTATCGGTGTAAACGATTGGGTGCAAGGCGTTGATTCCTCTACCTTTCATAAAAACCTCAATTATATCATCGACCATGTTCAATCTTCATTGCGTGATAAAAGTAAAGTATTATTAATCACTATTCCTGACTTTGGAGTTACTCCTGCAGGTAAAAGATATAGTGAAGGAAAAGATATAAGCAAGGGAATAACTGATTTTAACAACATTATTAAAACGGAGGCAAGGTTGCGCAACCTGCCTGTTGCGGATATATTTCCGGAAACTCAAAAAATGAAAGACGACCCAAGTTTAATTGCTCGCGATGGTTTGCACCCTTCAGCCAAAGAATATGCTTTGTGGGAAAAGATTATTTACCCGGTAGTGTACAAGCTATTGAAGAATTAATAAAGGAAATCCAATACTATTTTAAAAGTAATTTTTCTGCTACCTGCCCGAACTTCCATATATCTTCAAATGAGTTGTAAAGTGGAACAGGCGCGAGTCTTATTACATTTGGATTACGCCAATCGCAAAACACTCCTGATTTTGTAAGTGCATCGTAAAAGTCCTTCCCTATGCCTTGTGCGATGATAGAAAGCTGGCATCCCCGCTCGGCCGGTTCAGATGGGGTAATAATTTCAAGTTTAAGATGCTTATTTTTTATTTTTTCATTGATTTCATTAATGATGAATTCAAGATAAGCAGTCAGTAAAAGACTTTTTTTTCGCAAGGGAGCCATTCCTCCGGCTTCAGTAAATATATCTACCGATGCTTTATGCGCAGCCATAGAAAATACAGGGGCATTACTCAGTTGCCAGCCTTCTGCCGTTTGCATGGGAGAAAACTGCTTATCCATAATGAAACGTTTCTTTTTATCGTGCCCCCACCAGCCTCCAAGCCTGGGTATATTACGATTCTTAAGGTGTTTTTGATGAATAAAGGCACCTGCAACAGAACCGGGGCCTGAGTTGAAGTATTTATAGGTACACCAACAGGCAAAATCAACATTCAAATCGTGCAGTTTTACATCTATGTTGCCTGCTGCATGGGCCAAATCAAATCCGCAAATAATACCATGTTTGTGGGATGCAGCTGTTATCCGTGGCATATCTAGTAATTGGCCGGTAAGGTAATTTACTCCTCCGAAAATTACTAGCGCAATTTCGTCTGAATGCTTGTTTATGGTATCAATAATATCTTGTGTGCGCAAGGTATGTTCGCCTTTTCGCGGAGCAACTTCAAGTATGGCATCAGTTGGGTTGTACCCATGCAACTCTACTTGTGTTTGCAGGGCATAATTGTCGGAAGAAAAAGCATTCGATTCACATACTATTTTATACCGTTTACCTTGGGGCCTATAGAATGAAATCATAAGCAGGTGCAGGTTTACGGTCAACTGATTCATGATGATTATCTCATCTTCGCGGGCGCCCATCAGCTTTGCTACTGGCTTTGTAAATAGTTCATGGTAGGAGTACCACGGATTATGCCCATCAAAATGACCTTCTGAAGCCAGTTTGGCCCAATCATCCAATTCAACCTGTAGATACTTTGAAACACTTTTAGGTTGCAGTCCCAAGGAATTTCCTACAAAGTAAAGGGCGTCTTTTTTCTTATATTGTGGAAACAAAAAACGTTTCCTAAACTCTCTTAAAGGGTCTTTTTTATCCTGTGCACAGGCAAACTCCAGTGAATTGATGTATTTCATAAATTAATGTCTTGTAGGGGCTACTCGTTTAATAACACGTAAAAACAGGCTGGGGAAAAGCCGGCTAAAGGTTATGGCAAGAAGTTCTTTTCCGCCTATAAAAAACTCATCTTTCCCTTTAGCTAGGGCATACACTATTCCTTCGGCACATTTTTCAGGCAGCATTCCTTTTTCCTGGCCCTTATCCATTTTTCCATGTGCACTACCTTGTGCAGTTACGGCATTAATAGATACGTTGGTTTTAATGTACCCCGGGCAGATCACGGTAACTCCAACATTATCTTTATAAACTTCTGCTCTGAGCGAATCAAAAAAACCTTGCAAGGCGTGTTTAGATGCTGAATACATGGATGAACCCGGCATACCTATTTTACCCATTACGCTGCTGATAACTACAATACGCCCTGATTTTTTTTCGAGCATACCGGGCAAAACGTTTTTTACCAGGGCAATTACGGAGAAAAAATTCAGTTCCATAACTTGGCGGTTGACTTCCATTGTGCTTTCCATAACAGAAAACCGTTGGGCTATACCAGCATTGCATACTAAAATATCAATAGCGCCAAACCGCTCATTTATTTTTGCTACTGATTGGGCCATGCCTTCTGTGTGGTAAAGGTCCATCGGAAGTATAAGGCTGTTTTCATTAGTCAACCCGGCTTCTTTTTGCACACGCAATAATTCTTGCTCCCGGCGGGCTGTAAGAACTATCCGGCATCCTCTTTTGGCGAATGATTTCACGAGTGCTTCACCAATGCCCGATGAGGCTCCGGTTATCCATACTGTTTTTCCTGAAAATGTTTGCATTGTAAATAATATAAACGGTGCAAATGTACAAGTCAAATTGAAATAAGCCCATGAGTGAGCATTAATTAACTGATTTATGCAATTGCCCTATATTTGTGTTGAATTTTATATATCCTTATGGCAATGAGATGGTATTTACCTTTAGCGATTGTATGTATTTTTTCGATATCATGCGGTAAGAAGAATGCAGTAAAGATTCCTAAAGATGTTATATGCCGCGATACGATGGTAGATGTGCTTACGGATATTCATTTGATAAAAGCATCACAACAGTTGGGTATGGCTATAAACCCTAAGGATACGAGTCATAAAGGCACACCCTTTGATTATGTTTGGACAAAGCATCATATTACTCAGGATGAGTATGAAAAAAGTCTTGATTTTTATACACATAACCCTGCTGTTCTCGATTCTATTTATGAAGATGTTCTAAATAATCTCAGCAAGCAACGGGCAGAACTGTTGGCGAAAAGGCGTTTTAAATAAAGGATAAACATGCATGTTTTTATCCATGTGCTGTCGCTTTTGTTTGTATTTGTAAGTGTTATTTATTTTATATATATTCTCCTTCACCTGTTTGTGTGGATTAAACTACCCAATACAAATAAAAGCGATGATTATATTCCCCAAACAAAAATCAGTATAATCATTCCTGCACGGAACGAGGAATCTGCCATATTTGGTTGTATAACTGCCATTTCAGAACAAACATATCCTGCTGATTTGATAGAGTTAATTATCGTAGATGATCACTCTACCGACGGAACAAAAGAAATTGCAGGGGAAGCAGTGTCTGGTCTGAAAATTGCAAGTAAGATTATTTCAAATGGAGAAGAGTATCATGGTAAGAAAAGTGCGATAAACGAAGGTATAAAAAATGCATCAGGAGAGCTTATTGTAATAACCGATGCCGATTGTAAAAGCAATGCCAACTGGCTAATGACAATGGAATATGAATACCGGCAATCTGGGGCTTACATGCTTTGTGGCCCCGTGCAGATAACAAAGCAACAAGGTTTTTTAGGGCATTTTCAAAGCCTTGAATTATGTGGGCTATCACTCTTGTCGGGCGCGGGAATCCAGTTAGGGGTTCCATTGTTGTGCAATGGAGCCAATATGGCATATACCCATTCTATATTTGATCAATTGCAGGTTTTTTCGGGCATTAATGCTAATCCTTCGGGCGATGATGTTTTGTTCATGTTTAAAGTGCATCAAAATTATCCCGGAAAGATATGCTATGTAAAATCTAAAGATGCCTTAGTATCTACTTCAGCTCAATCTACGTATCATGATTTTTTTTCACAACGCATTCGTTGGGCATCTAAAGGGCTAACGTCCAACAATCGCTTAAATAGTCTTGTTAGTCTGCTGGTTTTTGGAGCGAATCTTTTGTCTGTTATTGCAATTCTGGTTATACTTGTACATGGAAAACTACCTGTTTTGCTTATGTGGGGATTGGATTTAAAAGTTCTGGCAGATTTTTTATTGCTGTTAGTTGCTACCGGCTACTTTGGCAAGAAAAGACTTTTATTTATTTTCCCATTGGCTGAATTATTTACCATGCTTTATACGGTTTGGATAGGAATAACAGTATCCTTTTCTTCCTACAGCTGGAAAGGCAGGCGTTATAAACAACACATGCAAGGATGATGTTTTTCCAGAGAAAAAATACGCCTGTTGAATCGCTTTCTTTAAGTAGGAAAGCCTGGAAGAAATTCAGGAAAAATAAAATAGCCATGACCAGTTTTTATTTTATCATAGCTGTTGTTGTGGTTTCCGTATTGGGGTATTTAATTACTCCCGATTCAACGCCTGATGCAAATAATCAAATACTCCAGCTCTCCGTAAAACCTCCCGGAACAAGTGTGAAAATGTTGCTCGTTAAAAAGAACATGGAAATAAAACGGGTTTCCTTCCTCCATAAGATGTTATTCGGACAAGAGAACCCATATTATTATACACCGCTGCATTCATATAGGTTTGCGGGAGATAGTCTGGTGGCAGAAATATATGCAGGTAGCAGCCCTAACAATGGCCCGGTCAAGAAATATACCCTGGCTGAGATTGTGTATGGTTCTGCAGGAACTAATAAGTCAGAACAAGATTTAAGGAGAGAAGTAGAAAACAATAATATCATAACAAAAACCTATCTGCTCGGGACCGACCAAGAAGGCCGCGACCTGTTAAGCAGATTGATGATAGGTACAAGAATATCCATGTCTGTTGGTTTTATTGCAGTTATTATTTCTCTTTTTATGGGTATTTTGTTAGGAGCCACAGCGGGTTACTACCAGGGAAAATGGGATAGTTTTGTAACGTGGCTGATAAGCGTGGTATGGTCTTTGCCTACGTTGCTATTGGTTATATCCATTACGCTGGCATTGGGCAAAGGCTTCTGGCAAATATTTATTGCAGTGGGATTAACCATGTGGATTGACGTGGCGAGAATTGTACGGGGCCAGGTAATTTCTTTGAAAGAGGAGACATTTATAGAGGCGGGGAAAGCAATGGGGTTTTCCACTTCACGAATTATTTTCAGGCATATACTGCCTAATATAACAGGCACAATAACTGTAGTAGCTGCCGATGTTTTTGCATCAGCTATTTTACTGGAATCGGGGCTTAGTTTTCTTGGAATCGGGGCACAACCTCCTACTGCCTCGTGGGGTTCCATGATAAATGCCAACCGGGGTTTCATTATTACCGATTCAGCTTACCTGGTTTTTCTCCCGGGTATATGCCTTATGCTTCTTGTGTTGGCATTTTTCTTGGTGGGCAATGGATTGCGCGACGCCTTGGACAATAAGAGCGAAGCAAGCCAATTAGTGGGAGCCTGATATTTTTCTATTCCTTTGAAAGTATGGCAAACTGAAGTGAGAACAGGAATCGTACAGTCTGGAAGGAACTCCAGTATATAAACTTTTCAAAAGCACTTAGTCTTTTCCTATTATAATCGGTAGTTATAATGGCGCAATTGCTTATCACGCTTTCTAATTCTGTTTTTACAGTATTGCAAAAGGTTTCCTCCTTTACTTCGAGGTTGGTTTCGATGCTGCTGAAATGGCTGAGGTGGTTAATATTATAAGAGCCTATGCTTACCCAGTTGTTATCAACTACCATTAATTTACCGTGTAAAATGGTTTTGTTCCATTCATAAAGTTCAATGTTGTTGCGCAGAAGCCAGGCATACCAGTAAGCAATGGCATTCTGCACAAGCTTTACATCACTGATACCCGGAAGAATTATCTTTATTTTCACATTCCGTTTAGCTGCACTTTTCAATGATTTACGCATTTTTCTGCCGGGAATAAAGTAGCTGGCCATAATAGTGACCGACGAATGTGCGTGGCGGACGGCATTGTTGAGTCCCCTGGAGACCCCTTTTTTTCGGTATAACCAGTCGTTTTGATCTAATTTAATAGGAATAAAGTGATTTGTTATATGGTTGACAGAGGTATCTATCTTTTTTCTTCTGAAATAACCTTTGCCTGTCCATAAGCGTTTACACATAATGGTAATTTCTTCACAAACAGGCCCCGTTACATATATGGCATAATCGAGCCAGGGGGTAAATCTGCCCTCAAGATGGTAGTTATTATCAATGTTAATCCCTCCAATAATAGCTTGTTCTTCATCACATACCAGTATCTTATGATGTAATCTTCGCCCAAACCGCAGATGATAACCCGAAATGAGGGGTGAATAAGTCCTGAAATTAATGCCACCATCTTTAATGGCTTTAATAGTGTGAGTGCTCAATTCATGCGAGCCAAAAGCATCTACCAGCAGGTAAACCTCAACGCCTCTTTTTACAGCGTCTGACAGATACTTAATCGTTTCTATCCCCGTGGAATCATCAGCAAAAATGTATGTCTGTAAGTGAATGCTTCTTTTGCTAGCGCGGATAAGCTCGTAAGCCCTGTTAAAAAAATCACTCCCGCTTTTTACCAACTCTGCGGAAGAAGCAATGTTCCATGATTTTTTTTTCATAACATCGGGGATAAAGATACAAAATAAAATAATTCTATTTTTACGTACTTTTTGAACAGTTATATATCCCAATGGCTGAATTTATAAGCATAATACCAACCAACATTGATGAGGATGCCCTATTGCTGGCGAAAGGTTGCTTAATATCCGGAGGGGTGCTTATTTATCCAACTGACACTATTTATGCCATGGGATGCAGTCTTAAACATCCGCAAGCAATGGAACGAATGGCCCGTATTAAACAAATCCGGGTTGATAAAGCTGTGTTCTCACTCATCTTTCATGATTTTGCTGAAATTGCCGATTATACCCGCCCGGTAAGTACTGCTACGTATAAATTAATGAAACGATGCCTTCCCGGGCCATACACGTTTATTCTCAATGCGAACTCTACCATAAGCCGTTTAATGAATACGCGCCGCAGAACAGTGGGAGTGCGTATTCCTGATAATGCAATTATAAAACAATTGGTAGAAATTATTGGGTGCCCGATCGTTTCCACCTCTCTTCATGATGAAGATGAAATTGTAAAATTTCCTACCGACCCTTTGGAAATATTTAACCAATACGAAGATAAAGTAGATATGGTAATAGATGGGGGACATGGGCACAATAAGGAATCAACAGTTATTGATTGCACTTCGGAAGAACCTGTGCTATTGAGGCAGGGAGCAGGAATAATCGACTAGTTTAGGCCATACTCTGATAGCAGATAGGCCATCATAGCTACGCCTGCAGCACCAAGTTCCAGTTCGCGTTTATTTACCTTATCAAACGTATCGGCAGCGGTATGGTGTATGTCAAAATAACGTTGCGAATCTGGTACCAGGCCAATCATAAAAGTACCCATAGGTTGCAACGGTTCAATATCGGAACCGCCTTCTCCACCTGAAAAATCATAGATTCCATACGGTAGGAACAGATTTTTCCAACTTTTTATCTTGTCTTTTTTTGCAATGGGGCCGCCCAATCCAAAGCCTCTCGGGGAGTATCCCCCCGCATCCGATTCAATAGCTGCGATTTGGTTTTCATGATGAAGCGCAGCGAGGTCAGCATATTTCTGCCCGCCCCGGGTGCCATTTTCTTCATTCATAAACATTACAAAGCGAATGGTCCGTTTAGGTTTTATCCCTAACGCTTTAAATGTTCTTAGCACTTCGAGGATTTGCATAGCACCCGCGCCATCATCCTGTGAACCTTGCGCCAAATCCCATGAATCAAGGTGTCCGCCAATAGTAATATATTCATCCGGGTGCTCACTACCTCTTATTTCCGCTACCACGTTGTATGATTTTTCATCAGGCAGCGTTTGGCAACTCATTTCAAAGTGAAATTTTACGTTGGGGTCCATTTTTAGTTGTTTGGCAAGAAGTTCTGCCCCTATTGTGGAGATAGCACAACATGGAACTTTTGGGAAGGTATCATTGTATGCCATAGCGCCCGTGTGAGGATAATCGTCCAGGCTGTTAGTCATAGAGCGCACTACCGTTCCTATAGCTCCATACTTAGCTGCAAGACTGGGGCCTCTGCCACGTTGTACCACTGCTTTACCATAAGCCTCAAATGTGTTTACAATGGTTTCATCAAATGGCCCGTTAAAAAACACTATTTTTCCTTCAATCTTTGCCCGGCCCAATACTTTTAATTCAGAAAGGCTATCCACTTCAATCACATTGGCGGTTATTCCACCCACAGGAGTTGCAATAGACCTTCCTAATGCACAAATATTTACCGGGTATTCGCCCGATTGGCTTGTCAATATTTTAGCTGTTTCTTTGGCTCCCCGCACCCAATGCGGAACCATACATTCCTGTTTAAAAACAGTATCTGCGCCCAGGCTTTCCATAACCTGGTAAGTATATTCTACGGCTGCTGCTGCTTGTGGAGAGCCGCTGAGGCGGGCACCTATTTTATTGCTCAAATAATCTAACCAGGAATAACATTTACCATGCAGCAAAACTTCATTGGCAATTCTACGCATCATAACGGAGTCATTATTCTGGGCAGACAGGGTGCAGGCATAAAATAAAATAGCTGAAAAAGCAAGCAGAATTTTTTTCATTGCGGTAGTAGGATTATAGATACAAATGTAACAAGCTAGCAGATATAAGGATAATTTTTATGCGTAAATCCTATTGTCTCATAGCTGAATCTTATATCTACTCAATGAGTCCTCTGCCTGTTTTGGTGAGTTTGTTTTGTGCGCGCAGGTCTTTTACTACGGCATCTAAAATACCATTAATAAAGGTATTACTTTTTGGGGAGCTGTATTGTTTAGATATTTCAATATATTCGTTCAGCGTTACCTTTACCGGTATGCCTGGAAATTGTAATATTTCAGTTACCGCCATTTTCATCAGCAACATATCTATGGCTGCAATACGTTCTGGTTCCCAGTTCGAAATTTTATCATTTAATATTTCCGAAACGCTTGCATCCTCTAATATGGTGTGTCGGAATAGCGTGGTCATATATTCGTAGTCATCATCAGCCTTGTATAAAGGCAATAAGTCCAGGTCGCCACTTTCTTTAAAGCCTTTAATAGTCTTCATTACCGATAAAGTAGCCAGCGTATAATCTCCTGCCCAGTGAATATTTTTCTCAAACAAGTATTGCTTAATATGTTCATTGTCGGAGATGTGCTTTTTAAAGACGGTATGAATAAACTTCTTGCTTTCTTCAAACGAAACGGTTGCGGCAGCTAGGTATTCGGCGTAGTCGGAAGAAGTAAGGATTTCGTTATATATTTTTTTGATGATGGGGTCTTCTTCTATGGTCCAGTTAATTACCTTTTCCTTTTTCAGTCGGGCAAGTAAAGCTGAGGTATCAATTTTTGTTAATACTGGGTCGTTTATAAAACGGGTGCTGGGATTAAGGTCTTGGGCTGTAGGAAGCATTTTCTTTTTGCGTTCCTCAATAGTTCTTTCTGCAATAATGCGGAGTTCCTTTAAAATCAGGATGAGATAAAGATAAAGGTCGTATATTTTTTCGACGCTGTTTTTCAGCTCTCTTTCTTTTATAGCGATATCAAAACGGTCATCCCTGTAAAAAGAATACAAAGCTTGTAGCACTTTTATGCGCAAATAGCGACGATTTAACATACTTTAAAAGAACAGTTAATTAACTATGAACTATGAATGATGAACTATGAAATCCAGATATGGTTTATAGTTTACCGTTCATACTTCATCGTTATTTTTAGTGGTTTAATTTTACTTTTCCAATAGCTTCAATGCGTTTTTCTGCAATCCGGTTAGCCGCAAGGTAAGTAGGTATATTTTCGGCAGAAGATATGCGGAAAATTTCCCTGGTTACATTGTAAATATTGTCGGCTTGTGTAATAGCGCGTTCGCGGCTGTAATTACCCGAAAGTTCAGAATATACATTGATGATTCCTCCTGCATTGATAACAAAATCAGGTGCATATAATATGCCTTTTTTCATGAGCATTTCGCCGTGCAGTTTTTCATCGGCAAGCTGGTTGTTGGCCGCTCCGGCTACAATAGAACATTTCAGGCGGTTAATGCTGTCATTATTCAGGGTGGCGCCCAATGCACAGGGTGCATATACATCCACATCCAGATCGAATAATTTATCAGTATCTACCACCTCAGCATTAAATTGGGCAGCTATTTCTCTAAGCTTATCTTTGTTGATATCGGTAACATAAACTTTAGCGCCTTCTTCTGTAAGGTGCTTAACCAGGTTTTCACCTACATTGCCAATTCCTTGCACAGCTACTTTTTTGCCTTTCATACTGTCATTGCCCCATCTTTCTTTTGCGGCTGCTTTCATGCCGAGCCATACGCCATAAGCTGTTACGGGAGAAGGGTCTCCGCTGCCGCCCATAGATTTGGGAATACCGGTAACGTGACGTGTTTCCATGTGGATGTATTCCATATCATGGCTGTTTGAGCCTACATCCTCTGCGGTGATATATTTTCCGCCCAGGTCATCAATAAAACGTCCGAAACGTCTCATCAATGCTTCTGTTTTGATAGTCTTTGAATCGCCAATAATAACGGCCTTGGCGCCACCCAGGTTCAATCCGGCTACAGATGACTTATAGGTCATACCTCTTGAAAGCCTGAGTACATCGTTCAATGCTTCTGCCTCATTGGTGTATTTCCATATACGGCAACCACCCAACCCGGGGCCTAAAACGGTATTATGTATAGCTATAATCGCTTTAAGTCCGGTAGCATTATCATTACAAAATAATATCTCCTCATGGTCAAACTTCATCATTTGACTTATAACATTTTCTTCCATTTGATTTGTTGCTTTCTTCTCGGTGGCTGTTTCAATCATATTTAAAACATTTATTCGGTGGAATATCCTTAAATTTGCGGCCTATTATAATCGGATGGGTCGCAAATATATTAAATATATACAAAGTGGAGAATTGAAAGTAGAAAGTTGAAAATGAGGGTAAAGATGGCATAATATGGAAAAAACTGCTAAAGAGACTGAGAATACTATACTTAATAAATCTTTTGCTCTTGCTGTTGAGGGAGTTAAGCTAAGCAAAATGCTGCAACAGGAGCATAGGGAATTTATAATCTCCAAGCAACTTATGAGAAGCGCTACTTCCATAGGGACTATGGTTAGAGAGGCTCAACAAGCTGAATCTAAGGCAGATTTTGTTCATAAGTTGTCGGTCGCATTGAAAGAGGCAAAAGAAACGGAATATTGGTTGGAATTGCTACTTGCAACAAGTATTTCGAATGTAAATGAAACAGAGGCTATAGATTCAATTTTAAAGGAAAATATATACATGCTTATTGCTATAATAAAAACAACTAAAATTGGTATGGAAAAGTAACTATACCTTATTTTCAACTTTTCACTTTCAATTTTCAACGCTGTATGAAATCGCTTCTTTATCTTAATAAATACCTTTATAAATACCGGGTAAGGCTATTATCGGGACTGGTTTTTGTAGCCCTATATGCCTGGTTAAAATCATATTCCGTAGAATATGTAAAGGAAGGTGTTGACTGGATAACTGGGAATGTTTCCCAGGCCCATGGTTTTGAGCCTGCTGCAACATGGCATATTGTTAAGCTAACCATCATGTTTGCCTTGTTAACCATTGTAAGTGGAGTATTTCTTTTCCTTACCCGCCAAACCATTATTGTAACTTCCCGCCTGATAGAGTTTGATTTGAAGAATGAGGTGTTTGAGCATTACCAAAAGCTGGACCTTGCTTTTTATAAACGAAACAACACCGGTGACCTGATGAACCGTATAAGCGAGGATGTGGGCCAGGTGCGTAACTACTTAGGGCCTGCTATTATGTATACTACCAATACAATATGTATTGTTACATTCACCCTTATATTCATGATTAAAATAAACCTGGTTTATACACTCTATGTGTTTTCTCCTTTGCCAGTTTTGTATTTTTCTGTTTACTACATAAGCAGCCTGATAAATAACCGGAGTACAGTGGCTAAACAGCAATTATCAGTGATTTTTTCCAAAGCGCAAGAAAGTTTTTCAGGCATTCGGGTCATCAAGTCTTATATGCTCGAAAAAACCTTGAGCAAGGACTTTGAAGAACAATGCCTTGATTATAAAAAGAAAAATATGGTACTGGTGAATGCCGATGCTTTATTCCAGCCGTTTCTGATGTTTTTAATCGGGGTGAGCCTGGTGCTTATAATATATGTAGGCGGACGGCAAATGCTGCAAGGCAAAGTAACCAGTGGCGATGTCCTGGCCTTTGTATTATATGTAAATTACCTCACCATGCCGGTAGCCAGTGTTGGTTGGATAACTTCCCTTGTGCAACGTGCTGCTGCATCGCAAACACGTATTAACGAATTTCTGCATACGGAACCCACTGTAAAAAGCAACAATGAAAATGCTGTTGAGGTGGAAGGCGAAATCGAGTTTTCAAACGTTACATTTGTTTATCCCGATACGGGAATAAAGGCGCTTAACGATGTTTCGTTTAAAGTAAATAAAGAGGAATCGTTGGGCATTGTAGGCAGGACGGGTAGTGGAAAATCAACCATAGCCCAGCTTATTTGCAGACTTTATGATACCACTTCCGGAATCATTTGGGTAGATGGTAAAAAAATTCGTGATATTTCTCTTTCATCGCTTCGCAGCAGGGTAGGCTATGTTCCCCAGGAGGTTTTCCTGTTTTCCGACAGCATTGCTGCCAACATTTCATTTTCTACCGACGGAGATAAAGATGATTTGCGAAAACGGGTAGAACAATCGGCTAAAGATGCAGCCATTTACGATAATATCATGGAGTTTAAAGATGGCTTTGATACCCTTGTGGGAGAACGCGGTGTTACGTTATCGGGTGGACAGAAGCAGCGTGTTTCCATTGCCCGCGCTATGCTGAAAGCCCCTAATATATTAGTATTGGACGATTGTCTTTCTGCCGTGGATACAAATACCGAGCAGGAGATTTTATTTAATCTGCAGCGCTACATGCAGGGGCGCACTACCATTATCATCAGTCACCGGGTTTCATCAGTAAAGATGTGCGATAAGGTGCTGGTGCTGGAAAATGGCGAGGTGGCGGAATATGGCACACATGATGAATTAATGACTGCACGCAGTCATTACTACGACATGTACGAATTACAACTGGCTGAAGAATTACAGTCTGATAAAATAAATGGATAAGGAATAGAACACAGATACCACAGATTACTTATGATTAATAGGATCTATCAGCGCATCTCATAGTCATATGTGTCATCAGCGTTCCATTTGTTATAAATTACATTAATAATAAAAATATGTTAAAACGAACCGAATCAGAAAGGCTATTTGAAATAGCCAAAACCCATTTTCCCGGAGGAGTTAATTCTCCGGTACGTGCTTTTAAAGCAGTAGGTGGGGCGCCCTTATTTGTAGAGAAAGGAAAAGGCTCGCATATTTGGGATGCCGACGGAAATGAGTTTATTGATTACTGTTGTTCCTGGGGCCCTTTAATATTGGGGCATGCACATCCGGCGGTGCTTGAAAAAGTGAAGGAAACAGCCGAAAAAGGACTCTCATTCGGTGCGCCAACTCAACTGGAGAATGAACTGGCTGATTTAATTATCCGCAATCATCCGCATATTGAAAAGATACGGTTTGTAAGCTCCGGTACCGAAGCCTGCATGTCGGCAATCAGGCTTGCGAGGGGGTATACTAAGCGAGATAAAATCATCAAGTTTGAAGGGTGCTATCATGGTCATTCTGATTCATTGCTCGTGAATGCAGGTTCAGGCTTGGCTACCTTTGGCATATCTTCTTCAGGAGGTGTACCGGAAGCATTTGCGAAGGAAACTATTGTATTGCCGTTGAATAACGAAGAAGCCGTTAAGCAGGCTTTCCACAATTATAAAAATGAAATTGCGGCCATTATTATCGAGCCGATTCCTGCTAATAATGGTCTTTTAATACAAGAAAGACCTTTCCTTGAATTTCTTGCTGATATATGTGCAGTAAATGGTTCTTTATTAATTTTTGATGAAGTTATTTCAGGCTTCCGCGTGGGCTTTTCAGGTGCTGCGGGATATTATAATGTATCGCCCGACATCATCACGTTTGGTAAAATAATAGGTGGAGGATTGCCAGTGGGAGCGTATGCTGCCAGTGAAGATATAATGAAGCATATATCGCCAGACGGAAATGTGTACCAGGCCGGAACATTGTCGGGTAATCCTGTGGCTATGGCTGCCGGAATTGCTCAATTAACTGAATGCCTTAAGCCTTGGTTCTACGAAGAATTGGAACGCAAAACAAAGAAACTGGTAAAAGGCGTTATGGAAGGAGTTGAGCCGGGTTCACCATTCAGCATGTACCATATTGGTTCTATTTTCTGGACAATTTTTAGCAATAATGAAAACATACGAGCCGCCGGAGAAATTGATGCTGACAGTTTAAAGTATTTCAAAAAGTTTCACCTTGCTTTATTGGAACGCGGTGTTTATATAGGCCCGTCTGAATATGAAGTGGGCTTTATTTCTGCCGCACATAGCAAGGCTGATATCGATGCTACTATAATAGCCATGAGAGAGGCTAGGGAAGTAGCGATGAGCTAAAGCTGGGTGTCTTCGTTATGCTGAACTTAATTCAGCATCGCACAAATATTTCTGAATATTGAGACCATGAAATAAATTCAGGGTAGGCAAGTTCAGGGTGACAATCTCACATTCCGGAAAAAACGGCTAAAAACGGGTATAGAAAATCTAAAGGCTAGGCTTATTCCTGAACCCTTAGCTCTTCCACTTGATGGTGCAGCCAATAGCCTTAGTTGATGAAGGTTCAACAGGTTTTCCGGCTAAGAGATTATCTACAGCATTTTCAACATATTTTTGTTTTACTGCCGATGCGTCATCGCTGTTATCGTCAATAGCGCCAATGTATTTTACTACGAAGTTGCTGCCCGATTTTTGTAATACAAATACATGCGGGGTATGCGCTGCGCCATACGAGTGAGCTACGTTTTGAGTTTCATCTACCAGGTAAGGAAATTGATAGTTTTTAGCTTTTGCACGAGCTTGCATATTGGTATAACTATCTTCATCTACTTGCTTCGCGTCATTCGGATTAATGGCGATTACAGGATAGCCTTGCGAAGCATATTTTGTGTTGAGGGCAATAATGCGGTCTTCGTAAGCTTTTGCAAAAGGGCAGTGATTGCAGGTGAATACAACAATAAAGCCTTTGGCTGTTTTGTAATCGGACATGGAAACCATTTTTCCATCTACGTTCTTTAATTTAAAATCCATGGCTTTGTCGCCTACGTTGTAACCGGTGACGGTGAATGAGCAAAGCGCAATAATAGCCGCTGAAATGAATGCGAGTTTTTTCATAAAATGATTTATTTTTTTGATTGTATTACGTTGTCGAGGGACTCAGAGGTAAATTCCCCTTCGCGAAAGTAAACCTTTTTTCCCGATTTATACATAGCCGTAGCCGGAATGGTGCCGCTCCATGAACTATCTATTTTGTCAATCCAATCGTTAGGATTGCCTGCATTCAGAAGCAATACAACAGGCCCTAAATTGTGAGAATCAACAAAGTTCTGTACCTTATTTAATTCCTTCGCCGCATTGATGCTTACAAAAATCATCTTCACTTTTTTGCCTACATATTTTTTTTCTTCTTGCTGAAAAGCGGGTAATTCTTTCACACAGGGGTCGCACCAGGTTGCCCAAAAGTTTACTACATATAAGGTATCATTATGTTTATTGGCCGCATAACTCTGGTACTGTTGAAGGTTAACAACGGTTACTTTATTTCCGGTTAACAAAAACGAAAAAAGCAGGGTAATAAATAAAGGCTTTAAGTAATACATGACGTTTACTTCAAATTCATCAATTTTTTCAATTGCTTTACAGCTTCCTTATTATCATCCGTCTTCATGGAATTAAGCACAATGGACTTCTCACGATCTGTTAGACGCCAGCTTAAAGAAACATCGTCGCTCCCTTCATTATTAAGTTGGAAGTAGACCACGCTTATTCTTCCCGGATACCAACGGCTCATATATTCAACCATCTGGTCTTCTTTAAAATTTTCGAGGGGAAATAAACTGGCATAAAATTGGGATATAGGGAAAGTGAAGCTGCCCAAAATATCATCAGGATTATTAGCCCTGATCAGTTGTTTTTTGTACTGGTCGCGTATTTGAATGATAATGATTCTATGTGTATGTGTTTGCAGCCAGTACCGGAAGTTATAGATAAACTTAACTGCATCTTCCAATCCGAAATTATCTATAAGTCCCGCATCCATTACATCTATAGCTGGGTCACTGGGCAACTCCGTCATGGGTGTAATAAAGGGGAATGTTGCATTCATGCGCAGGGCACTGGTAAAAAGGAGATTTTTTGCATCCTGGTCCTTAAACAGCCTTGAAAACTCAATGGATTGGCTAATTGGCTTATATGTAATAGTGGTATCAACATCGTACCCGGTCATATAAGAAATGCCCTGCGGAGATATAATCATTTTCCGGCCGTCGTTCACTATGGAAGGGGTAATAAACATCATAGGAATTTGAGCCTGCTGTTCCGGTAATTGATAGTCACCAAGCCTTTTGTGTAATACGCTATCTGTGTTTGCGTTTAGTTTTTCTTCAAAAGCGTAAGCCCTGTCTTTGGTGTAGGTATATTTCCCATCGGTAAAATGTTGGAACCGGAAAGCCAAATCATTTGTAGCAATGGTGAATGCAATAGGATTTAACAGATCCTGGCCTATTTTATTAAAATAGAGGCTGCTATCTATGTTTATGTTTTTTCCCTGGAGTTTTTCAAGATAAAGTTCACGGAAATAGGCCGAACCGATAACTCCGCCCGAAGAGCCTGTCATAAGTTCAGCATGCCTGAATACCTGTCCGCCTGATAAGCTATCGAGATACTGTAATGTAAAAAAGGACCAAAGAGTAGATCGCAAGCCTCCTCCGCTGGTATTTATAATTATTAAATCCGGGTTAGTGTTAGTTAATGAATCCTGCAACATATTACGTTTTCTCCAACGTTCTAATGTCGCCATTGTATTATTTCTATCAATCCGCAAAGTGGTTGTATCCTTTCGCATTGCGTCGAAAGCTTCGTAGGAATAGTCTGCCGGGGGCATGGAATAATTCATTCCATAAGCTTTAGAAGAAAAATAAGACCAATGCTGGCGGGAATAATGATCTATGCAGAAAAATAGCAGAATAATCACTGTTGTTGTCCAACCCCTGAACCAGGTAGCCAATGCACTGATGAGCATAATAAATATAGTAAAGAGCAACATTATACTTGCTCCTGCCGGCACCATAAATAAAGAGTGCTCGCGAAATAAACCCATCAGCAGAAGGCTTATAATAGCTATAATTTCGAAAATAGCTCCTGTTTTATGAGTGTGCTTAAAACTTCCTTCAAGCATTTTATTATGATAATGTTTGCTTCCTCGCGAAAGCCTGATTCGGGCACCTCCGGCCCAGTAGGTCTCTACATACCAGGAACGGTCGGAATACGATAAGGGAATGTCGGGGTTTGTATACCATAAAGCGTTCGTGCCATGGTCTGCTTTTATTTTACTGGATTTTACCCTGGATGCTTTTGGCGAGCGAATTCCAACTATGCTAAACACATCTCTGTCGAAGAGATAAAAATAAATAATAGTGATAAGCAGGAAAATAATTACACCGGTAATGAACCCTGAAAGGTGAAGCATGATAAGCGAAGTAGGGTCATTATCAAAAGAGCGGAAATAGAAAACGGCAATGATGTAGGTAAGAATAAATACAACAGGAATAAACAGGTTGTTTAGGAAAAAAGTATAAAAAGGCCTTTCCATTGTGGCTAAGAAGGGAAAGCGAAAACTATTAATTACGTAGGAGGATATATTGTATGCCATAATCAATCCTCCGCACGAAAAACCAAATATCAGGTAGGAAAGGAAGTTTACCTTATTAAGATATTCCGGGTATAAGAAAAGATAAGGAACACCGTATTTTGTACCAATACTACGGGTAATAATACCAAAGAAAAAAAGCCAGATCAATATAAAATAGAAGTTCTTTTTAAAAGTCATCAGCAAAAGCTGAAGTGGGAAGAAATAAAATACCCTGCGAAAATCAGGATACTTTTTAAAATATACTTTCATAAAACTCCATCAGAACAGGCTCTGGGTGATATTATACGGAGACGTACAGGGAGGGTTTCCATTATTTTACCCGGTTGAGCTGTTTAAATTCAAAGGCAAATGTACATTATTGAGGATATCTGCAATTACACAGATAAATAAGTAATTAACCATGCGAGTTAATAAAGAATGGAAGAATAGAGAATAGCAGGTCTAAAAGGCTCCGAAAACCTCTTGTGCGTTTTGGGTAGTTACCTCTGCAATTTTTTCAATAGGTAGCCTATAAATTTCAGCTAGTTTGTCTGCTACATGGTGTATATACGAGCTTTCGTTTCGCTTGCCTCTAAATGGAACCGGGGTTAGATAAGGAGAATCTGTTTCCAGCACCAAATAAGATAATGGTATGCATGCAAGCACTTCGGGCAAGGTACTTTTTTTGTAAGTTACCACTCCGCCAATGCCCATTTTGAATGACTTTAGTTCCATCACTCGTTGTGCTTCTTCCAAGGTTCCTGTGAAGCAATGAAAAATGCCTTTTAAGCGTTCATCGAGCATATCGGTAACAATTTCCATAACCTCGTTAAAGGAGTTGCGGCAATGGATAACCACCGGCAGATTCATTTCTTTGGCCCATTCCGCTTGGGTGCGGAATGCCTTTTTTTGTTCTTCCACAAAAGTAATATCGTGGTAAAGGTCTATTCCAATTTCGCCAACCGCATAGAATTTTCGTTGGCTAAATTGTTCTTTTATTTCCGCGAGTTGTTGTTCGTATGCTGCATCTACCGAGCAGGGGTGCAAGCCCATCATGGGGAAACATATAGTTGGAAATTCATCGCACGTTTTTAGTAACGATGGAATAGTACTTGCATCAATATTAGGAAGAAAACATTTGGTTACCTCTTTATCCAGCGTTCTTTGAATCATCTCAACCCTGTCAGAATCAAATTCCGGCAGGAAGAGGTGGGTATGGGTATCGGCCAGTTGCATTACTTAGAAGCAGTCATTTCTTTAACAGCAACTTTAGGTTCGGCTGCATAAAATGACTTAAGCACATCCATACAATAATCTGCTTCTGCGATGGTGCTGTATTTGGAGAAGGAAAAACGGATTACCGGTCTCCTGTCAATATTTTTACCTAAGGCGGCTATTACATGCGAGCCTACATTGCTACCCGAAGAGCAAGCGCTGCCCGCAGATGCTGCAATGCCATTGATGTCCAGTTTCATCAGCATCATTTCATAATCATCGGTTTCAGGAAGTATCACATTTAATACGGTATAGAGGGAATTGCCCTTCATATCCCCATTAAACTCCACACCTTTTAATTCGGTTTCGAGTCGCTTCATCAAGTGGTTTTTTACCGCTTGCATGTGCTCTGCATGTTCTTTCATGTGGGTTTGGGCAATTTCAAATGCTTTGCTCAAGCCTAAAATCCCCGCTACATTTTCAGTTCCACCGCGCATGTTTCTTTCTTGTCCTCCGCCATGAATAAGCGGCGAAATTCTGCGGGAACCATTAACATATATAAATCCTATACCTTTTGGTCCATGAAACTTATGTGCGGAAGCTGCTATAAAATCAACCTTGATTTTTTGCAAGTCGATAGGGTAGTGGCACATCGACTGAACCGTATCGGAATGGAAAATAGCATTGTATTTTTTGCATAATTCGCCAACTGCTTCAATGGGCAAAATATTTCCTATTTCATTATTGGCATGCATCAACGAAACAAGTGAACCCGGATGTTTCTTTAGTTGATTTTCCAGGTCTTCCAGGTCAATATGTCCATATTCTTTTAACGCAACATGGCTCGCAGTTACTTTGCCTCTGCGTACAAGGCTTTCAATGCTGTGGAGCACCGCGTGGTGTTCCAAGGGGCTGCTTATAATATGCTTAATGCCAAAGTCTTCTACCGTGCAGATAATAGCCATATTATCTGCTTCCGTTCCGCCTGAGGTGAAAAATATTTCAGACGGCGATGCATTAAGATATCCGGCTATGGTTTTACGTGCTTTCTCAACCAGGGCTTTCGTTTGGCGCCCGTAAGAGTGAATGGAAGATGGATTGCCATGTTTACTTTCCAACACATTCAGCATTTCTTTTAAAACTTCGGCGTCTAACTGTGTGGTGGCCGCATTATCAAAGTATACATTCATATCTTTGTGAGTCTGAATTAAAATTAGTGCAAATTTAGACTTTTAAAGAACATGGCAAAAACAAAGACAATATGCCCGTAAAAATGACGTTAAGATGCATCGCTATGGCAAAAGTTTACCGCGCCTCATTACTATGTATTCTATGTATCTTCTCTTTACCCGGCTTGCTTATGGCCCAAGGTAGAACAGACACATTACGGTACGAAGACCACACCTATAAAGATTATATTAAAAGTGTGCAACTTCACCAGATAGGCTGGAAGTTCTCTCCTCCGCTTATGGCCCTGCATTCGGGTGACCGGCTTCAGCTTGATTTCGACGACCTGGCGGGCGATTTTATACAATATTCCTACACATTAGTGCACTGTGATGCCAACTGGCAACCTTCGGATATAGTTCCTTTCGATTACCTGGCAGGGTTCAGTGAAGATTTGATTACCGACTATTCGTATTCATTTAATACATTTCAGAAGTATACACATTACCGCTTAATTATACCCAATGCCAATATACAAATGCTTGTTTCGGGTAATTACCTGCTTAAAGTATATAAAGATAATAACGCCGACAGCCTTATACTTACCCGCAGACTAATGGTATATGAAAACCAGGTAATGATTCACGGGCGCGAGAGGCGTGGAATAGGAGCTGAGGCAATGACCAAGCAGGAAATTGTTTTTAATATCAATACATCTAGAACCAATGTGGTTAATGCATCGCAAAGCCTGAATGTGGTGATTAGCCAGAATGGCCGCTGGGATAATGAAATAACCGGCCTTCAGCCCCAGTATATTGAAGATACCGGGCTGATATATGATATGGATGACCGCAATATATTTAACGGGGGAAATGAGTTTCGTTCGTTTGATATGACCAGCCTTAAATACCTCACCGATCACGAAGAGGAGTTTGTAAAGAACCCGAATGCAGATGAGATAAATCTTAGACGGGATGAGTCGCGTGCCGGAGCCGATTATTTTACGTTTGCCGATTTAGACGGCCAATACCTGATATATGATAAAGATGATGACAGCACACCGATTAATTCTCAATATGTGTATGTGAATTTTTACCTGCCTATGGATTCTGAAATAACAACCGGTAGCGTGTACATATTTGGTGCATTAACAGACTGGCAATGCCTGCCCGATTTTGAAGTGCACTATAATCAGCAACGCCATGCTTATATGGGTACCGCCTATTTGAAGCAGGGCTATTATGAATACGAATATGCCTATCTTCCCAAGGGGTCAAAAGTGGCCAGCCTGTCCTATATTGAAGGAAGCCATTTTGAAACGACCAATACCTATTATATATATGTGTATTACCGGCCCCTGGGTATGTTTTACGATAAACTGATTGGGTTTACTACCGTTCATGCCCCGGGTAATTAAGCGCTATGGAAGAACAAAAAGTTTCCCTCATCGAATATAACCCATCTTATGCCCCGGAACTTTTAAGGCTATTGCTTGGGCTGCATAAAACCTTTTTCCATCAAAATGCATCAAGTCAAATACAACAGCTTAGGGCGGAAATAAATATAGAGAAATCGTATAAAGAATATATAAACCAGATAAATGAAAATGAAGATGGCGCCTGGAAAATATACCTGGCAGCTACTTCCGATAACAGAATTGCAGGCTATATAATTGGCAGTATCGAAAAAGATAAATCACTCGTATACAACACCATTGGTAAGCTGGAAGATTGGTACGTGGAAGAAGCATATCGTGAAAAAGGAGTAGGCGCGGAGCTATATCATAAACTGGAAGAATGGTATCGGGAAAAGGGTTGCCAGCAAGTTTTATCGGATACCTGGCAAGATAATATGTCGAGTATAAATGCACATAAAAAATTAGGCTTTTTTGTATCAGGAGTTATGTTTGGAAAAATATTAAAATAGCAAGTATGAACAGAACAGTAAAAGTTGCCGTTTTGGCTATGGCCGTAATTTCTTTCGCTTATTGTAAAAAGCCAACCGAATTTAAGGAGATAGAAGTGGATAATATATTCTCCATACAGATGCCGGCATATTTGCATCCAACCGGCGATTTGTTACCTGTAACTGCTTCAAATATCCACCAGTATGAGGATAGTGCAGGTAAAGTTTGCCTGATGATTTTCGATACTACCCGGGAGGGCTTCGAAATAAGTTCACTTAAAACATTTTACGATTCGATGGTAGCTAATCCGGTTATGGATTCTACCCGGATTTTAGAACCTCAACTGGTTAAAATTGATAACGATTCAGCCTATAAGTCTGAAATTACGGGGAAACATAACGATACTAAGTTATTTGGCGAAATGGTGGCCATAGCCTCAAAAGAGCGTTTTTATTTTATCCTTACCTGGTCCGATTTAAACAGGCGGGAAGAGCTTCGCCCCGATATTGATAAGATGCTGAATTCGTTTCATGACATAAGTCATCCCAAGAAATGACATTTCTATGACAATCTGCCCGGGAGATTGAATCATCTTTGCATAGTCAAATCACCCTATGAAGAGATACGCGGTAATAGCCTTCAATCATTATTCCACAGGAATAAAGAACCTCGATGAGCTTTTTGCTCCTGAAGAAATGCTGAATGAAAGGTTACATTCCATAAAAACGGAATTGAAAGCAGATGGCCTTATGTACCTGGCTACCTGCAACCGTATGGAATTCTTTTTCTCTTGTTCTCATACTATTACAAATGATGCAGCGGGTAAGTTACTGTCTGTTTTACATCCTGAATGGAATGCGGATAAAGTAGAAAGAATTGCTAAATCTGCCCTGTTGTTCAATGGGGAAGAAGCCGTTAAACATGCCTTCCGGGTGGCATCATCGTTAGATTCGCTGGTAGTAGGGGAAAGGGAAATCATTACCCAAATTCGGAATGCTTACGAATGGTCGCAACAACAAGGCTTGACTGACGACTTCATTCGTTTGCTGATGCGCAAGACTATTGAAACCGCTAAGAAAGTATATACCGATACCAAAATTGCAGAAAAGCCTGTTTCTGTAATGTCGCTTGCCTGCCGCAAATTGCAAGATTGGCGCGTAAGTAGTAACTCAAGGGTTATTATGATAGGTGCAGGGCAAACAGCCGATGTGCTGGTTAAATACATGAGCAAACATGGCTTTACCCGGTTTACCGTATTTAACCGCACCCTTAAACATGCAAAGGAACTGGCAGCAAAGTATAATATTGAAGCCCGTTCGCTGAAAGACTTAGATACCTATACAGAAAGTTTTGATATACTGATCACTTGTGTAAAGAGTTCGAAACCGGTTATTGATAAAACCCTGTTTGATAAATTAGTAAACGGCGAAAAAGGCATTAAAACCATTGTAGATTTAGGCTTGCCTTTCAACGTAGATAAAAATGTATTGACCCTGGATAATGTGAAGTCGGTAACTACGGCAAGTATTGAAGCCGTTGCCAAAGAAAACATGGAAGGCCGCAAGTCTGAAATGAACTTGGCTGATGCCATTATTGACCAGGCTTTAGAAGAATACTATAAAGACTTGCAAGGAAGAAAAATAGAACGGGCCATGAGCCATGTACCCCAACAAGTACATAAATTAAGGGAACAAGCCATTACTTCTGTTTTCTCGAAAGAAATAAGCACCCTTAGCCCCGACTCGAAAGAAGTGCTTGAAAAAGTGGTCGACTACCTCGAAAAGAAATACATCAGCATTCCTATGCAACTGGCAAAGGATATTCTGCTGAACCCTGAAATGTATCAGTAAATTGACAATTAAGCATGTGAATTGTATGCAATTCACTGCTACCAGTCATTAATTCCCATTTTTACCTGTTATTTTCGCAAGTTTTAGAGTAGCCGCCATTCGTCATGCTGAACTTGTTTCAGCATCGCAATAATAAGGAGAACCTTATGCTCATAATAGCCATTTGAGGCCTGTTTCACTAAGGTCTTTCATTTCAGGATTAACCGATTTTATTAAGTTTATTTTCCAATCCCTATGCCAATTTTTCAGTTGCTTTTCTCTTTTTATAGCTTGTGCCATGTCTCCAATTCGCTCATAATATACCAAATCAGTCAAATCATATTTCCCTGTAAACTCCGAATCTTTTCCAGTTTTATGTTGAATAATTCTTTTTGCAAGGTCCGCAGTTACATCAACGTAAAGTGTTGTTTTCCATTTATTAGTCATTATATAAACATAGCCGGTTTTCATTCCGTAAATTCGTCATGCTGAAACAAGTTCAGCATGACGAATGGCGGCTACTCTAAAACTTATGGAAAAAACGGCTAAAAACGGGTATTGGTCTCAACTGACCACTAACTACTGATCACTGTCCACTATATGCAGAAGTCTGTATATTTGTTTTTTCATAATTAAGCATAAAACTCCCGATGGCTTTCGGGATAAAATATAAACATACGCTATGGCAAAAGAAATGGAGTTTAATAAACGGGAAGATGCAATGAAGATGCTGCTTTCGAAGCTTGAGCAGAAAGCAACAAAGGTATTTGAAGGAGGAGGCAAAAAGAAGATAGAGTCTCAGCACGCATTGGGCAAACTTACGGCGCGCGAACGCATAGAGTATTTATTAGATAAGGACACTCCCCGGATTGAAGTAGGCACATTTACGGCCGATGAAATGTATGAAGATGTAGGCGGATGCCCCAGCGGAGGAGTGGTAGTAGTTATAGGCTATGTAAGCAAGCGCCAATGTATAGTGGTTGCCAATGATGCAACGGTAAAGGCGGGAGCCTGGTTTCCTATCACGGCTAAGAAGAATTTACGGGCACAGGAAATAGCCATGGAGAACCGTCTGCCAATTATTTATTTGGTTGATAGTGCGGGTGTGTTTCTTCCATTCCAGGATGAGGTGTTTCCGGATAAGGAACATTTTGGCCGGATATTTCGCAACAATGCCATGATGTCATCCCAGGGTATTATACAAGTGGCCGCTATTATGGGTAGCTGTGTTGCAGGGGGGGCGTACCTGCCTATTATGAGCGATGAGGCATTGATTGTAGATAAAACAGGAACCATATTTCTCGCAGGTTCATACCTGGTGAAAGCCGCCATTGGCGAAGATATTGATAATGAAACCTTAGGAGGGGCAACCACCCAATGCGAAATATCAGGAGTTACCGATTATAAATGCGCGAACGACCAGGATTGTCTCGGCAGGATAAGAAAAATATTTGATAAAATAGGTAAATACGAGGCTGCCGGTTATGACAGAGCAGAAGCCAAAGCCCCGGCAAAAGACCCCAAAGAAATTTACGGCCTGATGCCTGAAACAAGGGAAAAGCCCTATGACATGCATGATATTATCGACCGGCTGGTGGATAACTCCGAGCTGGAAGAATACAAAGCCGAATATGGTAAGTCAATCATTTGCGGGTTAGGGCGTATAGACGGTTGGGCTGTCGGGATTATAGCTAACCAGCGTAAGATTGTAAAAAGTAAAAAAGGCGAGATGCAGATAGGCGGTGTTATTTATTCCGATTCTGCCGATAAGGCTGCCCGCTTTGTAATGAACTGCAACCAAAAGAAAATACCGTTGGTGTTTTTACAGGATGTTACGGGCTTTATGGTGGGTTCGCGTTCAGAACATGGAGGAATTATTAAAGACGGAGCTAAACTGGTAAACGCCATGTCGAATAGCGTGGTACCTAAGTTTACCATAATAGTAGGTAATTCCTACGGAGCCGGAAATTATGCCATGTGTGGCAAAGCCTACGATCCGCGCCTGATTGTGGCTTGGCCTACGGCACAAATTGCCGTGATGGGAGGGGAGCAGGCTGCCAAAACTTTATTGCAAATACAAGTAAGTGCACTCAAGGCCAAAGGCCAGGAGATTACTCCTGAAAATGAAAAGAAATTGCTTGATACTATTATGAAACGATATGCCAAACAATTATCTCCATACTATGCTGCATCCAGGCTATGGGTAGATGAGATAATTGATCCCCTCGATACCCGCAAATGGATTTCGATGGGTATTGAAATGGCCGATCACGCACCTATTAAGCGTCCGTATAATGTAGGGGTGCTGCAAACGTAAAATTTGGCTGAATGAAGGAATAACCTATACTCATCTTATTGAGATGGTATTCTTTTATTGCTATTTAATGTTTAACAATAGAGTATATCAATACAATAAGGCCTATTGTTAAAAATGACATAAGAAACATAGCCAATCGTTGCGACAGGCCTAATTCCTTCACAATTATCCGGATAGGTGCCATGAAAATATCTGAAATAAGCGTATGTACCTTATTTTTTGCATTTTCATCTTTTACTATAATGCTTTTTGCACCTGCTTCGTAAGATTCTATTGCCAATGCAATGCTGTTTCTTTCCGATAACATTACCACTTCCGTTAAAGAGTTTTCAGTTTTAATGGCTTTTAAAAGTTCCAAGCCTTGTTTATCGTCCGGCGAACAAGTAAGAATAACCAGGTGGGTATCGCTCTCAACTTCTTCGAGGCAACTTTTGCCATCTGTAAAAGCGGATATGTGAATTCTGTTTCCAAACCTCTTCTCCAGGAATTTTTTTAATTCCTCACCTGCTGCCTTATCCGCATCAACAATCAATATATTTAATCCTTCTGTTTTCATATAATATCAGATATTGTTTACTTTTTATACCACCCGTGCAATAGCTTTCCTATTACTACTACTATTAGCGCAATTGCTAAAATACTCCACCAATTCCAGAACCACATATTTTATATTTAGTGCAAATATATCCGGGCTAATTGTGTGAAGTGTTACACAATTTCCGTAATAAGTTACATAATTTACGCTTGTTTTTCAATTGAGTGGTTTTATTAAAATAGGAATTGATGTTTCTACTTTTGGATAGTATTTTCTGATATGCTCATTGGCAAGGTCGAGGTATTTTTGAGCTAACATGGCATGTTTAGCCGCTTTTTTATATTCTCCTTCATTCAGAAGATCAGCTGCTTTAATATGGTGTGCCGCTGCAGCCTCCAAATGATCTTCTACCTTTTCAGGGTTGCTTGGCCGGGTGGAATCGGTGTTTAACAATTTAAAGGAGATTAACATGGGAATTTATTTTACACTAAGATAAAAAACATGATTCCAGAAACCTTTATAATTTCGGCGAACACCAGAAAAGTGTAGACCAAATTAAGTATATATATAACAAAAATAAATCAGTTGGTGGAATCAGGGAGGGGTGTTTCTTCTCCCGCTTTCAAAATCTCTCCGCGCATTGCTTTGTTGGCAAGGCTAATATATTTCTGGGCTATAACGGTATTGCGGGCCGCCCCAATATATTCGCCTTCGTTCAAAAGCTTGGCTGCTTTAGTATGGTGCAACAAAGCAGCTTCCAAGTGCGATTCTACCCTTTTCCAGTTTTCGGGAAGGATTGGTTTTTTTATGGCGACCAACATGGCTTTGTTTTCGCAAAAATAGTTGAGCGTACAGCTTTGTTTCTATAATTTCGACAAACACTACAAAATGGCAGATAAATCTTAAATAAAAAATCCTGCCTAATTGCTTAAGCGGGATTCATTAGTAAGCCAGATCAAGAATGACTATTATTTTTACTTTTTAGCAGTCGTTTCTTTTTTTTCAGGAGCGGCATCCCATTTTGGTTTATAGGTCCTTCCCCATTTCTTGGGATCTTCCATGTGCATTTTTTCCATTTGTTTTGCTACATCAGGATGATTAGCCATTACATGCTTGGTCATTTTACTAACCATTTCATCCCAGGTTTCGGCAGATAATTTGGCATCGCATACCCCGCCCAATTCTTTGCAACTCATTGTTTTCATTTGCTTAGTTTTAAAATTTATAATGCAATGTATGCCGCAGTAAGCACATTGCATCAATATTTTGACGAACACAGAAAAACTGTAGACAAAACACTTTAATAACCAATCTTAAATGTGGGAAATAAAAAAATCCCGCCTAATTGCTTAAGCAGGATTCATATATTTTAAGTACAGATTAAGCTTGCGCTTCTTCTGTTGGAGCTGCTTTTACCTTTTTAGGCTTTTTGGCAACAGGCACCACTTCGTTCTTAGGCTTAATGGCCACATAACGCCTGTCTTCTCTTTTAGTAGTAAATACTACTGTTCCGTCAACCAGTGCAAAAATGGTATGGTCTTTACCAATGCCTACGTTTTTACCCGGGTGGTACGAAGTACCTCTTTGACGTACAATAATGTTACCGGCTATAGCTTCTTGTCCGCCGTATATTTTAACGCCTAAGCGCTTACCGTGTGATTCTCTTCCGTTTTTCGAACTACCAACACCTTTCTTATGTGCCATGACAGTTTAGTGTTTTATTGATTAATGATTATTTTTTTGCCTTTTTAGCAGGCGCTGCTTTCTTTTTAGGAGCTGCGGCCTTCTTAGCTTTTGGCGCAGCTGCTTTCTTTTTCTTTTTCGGAGCTTCTTCTTCCTCTTCCTCTATCATATCATCTTCTTCCGCAAACTCATCTCCGGTCATTTCCATTGATTCATCTGTTGTTTCAATTTCTTCCGGTGTTTCTTCTTCCTCTTCTATTTCAAGTACTTCTCCGGTTCCCAAGATACCTTGTATAAGTAATTGGGTTAAATATTGACGGTGGCCATTCAGTTTCTTATAGCCTTTTCTGCGTTTCTTCTTAAAAACCAGTACTTTATCGTCTTTTACGTGGGCCAAAACTTTAGCCGCTACACGGGTTCCGTCAACAAAGGGCATACCTACAGTGATAGCTCCTTCATTATCTACCAATAGAACCTTACTGAATTCTACTTGGCTTCCTTCGGCTGCATCCAAGCGGTGAACATAGATTTTTTGTTTCTTCTTCACCTTGTGTTGTTTGCCTGCTATATCTACTATTGCGTACATGGTTATCCGGTTTTTTTAACTGTTCTTTTTCTTTTTAAGGGTTGCAAAGGTAATATTTTTTTTAATATCCGTAATCCCCCACAAAATTTTGTTCCTATTTTAACAGACAAGCCAAAAATTGCCCCACTTTCTCTAATTCTTCACTGGCTTTCCACTGCAATCCCTCACGCGAAACACCCCCATAGAGGGTGTCCGGTTGTAGAAACACATTAATTAGTAAAGTAATAGACCTCCGCAGGGGTGCCCACTAATTAACAGGCAATTTTATTTTCAATGATGATCATGGTCATGGTCCTCAACATGGTGGTATCTGTGGTTTTCGTGCCATTCGCGGCCGCCTCCATCATGATAATACCAAACGTTCTCTCTTTGATAATAGCCACCTACAGGCTCTGCATATGCTACACACCCTTGTATTGAAAGTGATCCCACTAAGCATATTCCTAAAATTAATGTTTTCATTTTGTTTCTTATTTGGTTCAAAAACAAAGGTATATGTGTAATAAGCGTTTTTTTGTTTATTTCTTTAAAAGGCTCAAACCCTTAGTTCAACTGCCAGTATTGTTCTTTTAAAATCTGATAGATTATTGTTTAGGCTTAGGGCGTGCCCCAAACTTCGAAAGAGTGGGTTTACGTTGCAAGTCCTCGCTGCGCTGCGGGCTTGCCACTGCAATCCCTCACGCTGAAAAAATGCAAGTATTCACAAATGAATTTTAAATTTGAGGCATGGATGTTTTGACAAAAGAACAAAGACGTAGGAATATGCAGGCAATCCGTAGCAAGGATACAAAGGCGGAAAGAAAATTAGGAAAAGCTCTGTGGACCAAAAACTATAGATATAGGAAAAATGATAAGTCAGTATTTGGTAAACCTGACTTTACTTTTAAACGACTCAAAATCGCTATTTTTGTAGATAGTGAGTATTTTCATGGTAAAAACTGGGAAGTAAATAAGTACCGTATAAAGACTAATAGAAAATTTTGGTGGACTAAAATAGAAGGGAATAGAAGAAGAGATAAAAAAGTTATTGACAATTTAAAGAACAATGGTTGGAAAGTTCTTAGATTTTGGGACACTGAGATTAACCAAAAATTAGGATATTGCGTTGCTCAAATTGAGAAATCCATCAAGCATAGAAAAAATGCCTAAGAAATATTCTGAAATAAGAAAGAAACTAAAGATTGAAGTTGATAATAAAACTGACAGTGGATTGGCACACTTAACACATTATTTTCAAAATCATAAAAATGGAGTTTCTCAGTTTTTCAAGTCAGGGGCAAAAGAATACCTGGTAGAGCAACATGAAAAGTTAAATCTTTTAGAGGACCCGGAGTTTCAATATTACTTTCCAATTAAATGGGATATTCCATTTCCACCTCCAACAAATCCAAAATTCAAATTCATTGATTTATTCGCTGGCATTGGTGGAATAAGATTAGCGTATCAAAATTTAGGAGGAAAATGTGTTTTTACAAGTGAATGGAATTCTTATTCAAAAAAGACTTATGAGTTAAATTTTGGTGAAGTTCCATTTGGTGACATCACAAAAATATCAGAAAAAGAAATTCCTGATCATGACATTTTGTTAGCTGGTTTTCCATGCCAACCATTTTCAATTGCTGGAGTATCAAAAAAAAATGCTTTAGGCAGAAAACATGGTTTTCTTGATGAAACACAAGGAACCTTATTTTTTGACATTGCAAGAATAATTAAACATAAAATGCCTTCTGCCTTTATGTTAGAAAATGTCAAAAACCTTGTTTCTCATGATAAGGGTAAAACATTTATGGTAATTACTGAAACTCTTAAAGAATTGGGGTACTCCATCCATTACAAAGTCTTAGATGGGAAACACTTTGTTCCGCAACACAGAGAGAGAATTATAATTGTTGGTTTTAAAGAAGAGATTTTTAAAGGGGAAGAAAATTTTAAATTTCCAAACCTCCCAGAACCGTCCATGAAATTTAAAGATATACTAGAAGTTAATCCTGATAATAAATATACTTTATCTAATCATCTATGGAAATATCTGCAAGACTATTCTAATAAACATAAAGCAAAAGGTAACGGATTTGGATTTGGAATGACCGATTTGAACGGTGTTGCAAGGACGATGAGTGCAAGATATTATAAAGATGGCGCGGAGATACTGATTCCACAGAATGGTAAAGCACCAAGAAGACTTACACCTAGAGAAAGCGCAAGATTGCAAGGGTTTCCTGATAGTTTTTTAATTAAGGTTTCAGATACTCAGGCTTATAGGCAATTTGGAAATTCAGTAGTAGTTCCATTGATGCAGGCTGTTGGGAAAAGTGTAGTAAAAGAAGTTTTATCCATCAATGAACCTAAAAAATCTAGAGTCGCTATACACGGATAAAGGTTGTCAGAAAATTTTCGTTAAGAAACTTTCACCAAATGACAATTCAAAAAATCAGGTTTATCTTGGTGGTGGGTTTGAAATTTTAAATATACTTCCAATTTCTGAAATTGAAACTGTTGAAGCAGGCGATTGGAAAAGAGAGAGATTTAAAGCAAAAATAAATTTCAGTTGGATTGGAGATGATGGTAATTTATTTCCAGCTCCAAATTCCCAATTAATACTTTATCCTAAATACCCGGAAGTAAGGTTTTCAGGATTCCTTGCTCAATGTGAAAACGCACCTTCCCAATTAATGACTCAAAGGCTAGCAGATAGGTTATTATTTATTTCTGTTTCTAAAGATGGTACAACACTTGGATATGTAGCTTCTCCGACGTCAACGGTTGCAAGGGAATTTAATCAGTTAACTACTAAAAGTGAATTAGGGGTTTTCAAAGTCATAGAATTACTACAAACAACAAATAGCAAATTACAGTTACTTCAGGCACTGAAACGAATTCATTACGAAAATTGGATTACATCTAAAAGATTGGATGCTAACCGTAATATTTTACCTTGTGATGCCAGTAATTGTGGAGGTTATACACTAGAAGCGGAATTAGGCATTATCCCGAACGGATTTTCCGAACCGGATTATTTAGGTTGGGAAGTGAAGCAGTTTGGTGTTAAAAATTTCGAACATATAAATAGCTCTGTCATTACATTAATGACACCTGAACCAACGCATGGAATGTATGCCTCGCAAGGAGTTGATAAGTTTATTTACCAATATGGGTACAAAGACAAAACTGGTAAATCAGGTAGGGAAGACAGATTAAATTTTGGAGGTGTTCATAAAGTTGGTATAAAACATGTAAGTACTAATTTGAAGATGGAGCTAATTGGTTTCGATGCCGAAGAAGGAAAAATCAGAAATACGAATGGACGTATTGCACTGATTGATATCAATGGGAATGAAGCCGCTTCATGGAGTTTCTCATCCATGCTGTTACATTGGAACAGGAAACATAACCAAGCCTGCTTCGTCCCATCCTTATCTGAAGCAAATTCTGTAAGAAAATATAAATATGGTAATAATGTAATTCTGGGAATAGGAACAGATTTTCAATTATTCTTAAAGGCAATGTCTTTAGGTACTATCTATTATGATCCTGGTATTAAAATGGAAAATATATCATTAAAGCCCAAGATAAAGAGGCGTAGCCAGTTTCGTATAGTATCACGAAATTTACCAAGTTTGTATAAAGCAAATGAGGTAGTTGATATCAGGAACTGCTAATGCTAAATAATTTCCCATCTTAAAAATGAAGCTCTATGTATGTGACTTCGGGCACCAACTCATGCCTCTCCACGTTGCCTCCGTGCATGCATAGCTTGCTGTTGTTTCACTATCTCTTCTGCTTCCTCCCGAGTGTCTACATAATTAATGCTTACACGCATAGGTATATCATTCATCCTGTTCAATTTCTTCATCTCCTCGGGCATATCTTTTAAAAGAGTACGTATAAGTTGGTTCAACACCATGGAGTCGCCCTTTTCGGCTTTTTTCAGAGCCAGATCTAACACGCTTTCTTTCAAATCGCGGTAGCCTACATCTTTTATGGTATCGGTTTTTCGTTCGTAGTCCTCATATTCTTTACGCCAGCGGTAATGCGTGCTCGGTGCTATGCCGGCCACTTTGGCTGCCAGCTTTACATTGCCATAATTAATTTCGAGGGCATTAATCATCATGTCTTGTTGCCTGAGGATTTCATGTGGGGCTCTGTTGCTCATAGTATTTTAATTTATGATGCAAGTATAGCAGGTCAAATAGCGAGGCTCCATCCGGTTATTGACCAGTCAATGACTTATTTATAGATTGATAAATCTGTATTAGCCTGCTAATTGCAACTGGGAATGCCCTTTGTGTTGCATATATTAACTAATTGAACATCAATTTATAATCACCTAAAAAGACAGTCTATACTGTCGCCAAAAGTGTTGCAATTAGGTCATTTTATTTTTTGTAAAAACCAAGCATTTTTCAAATTCGGCTTGAAGGTTTTTTATTTGCAAAGAGCGCATTCCGAAAAAAGTCTAATTTTGGAGCCTTACAAAAACTATATGAGCATACTGGTAAATAAACATTCAAAGGTAATAGTACAAGGATTCACGGGCAGCGAAGGCACCTTTCATGCCCAGCAAATGATAGATTACGGAACCAATGTGGTAGGCGGAGTTACGCCGGGCAAAGGCGGCACCACTCACCTGGAACGCCCTGTATTCAACACGGTAGCCGATGCGGTAAGCAAGGCCGGAGCCGATGTGTCTATCATCTTTGTGCCTCCGCCATTTGCAGCCGATGCCATTATGGAAGCAGCCGAAGCGGGCATTAAGCTCATAGTATGTATTACTGAAGGCATACCTGTACAGGATATGGTGCAAGTGAAGTCGTATTTATCAGATAAAAATAGCCGTTTAATAGGTCCAAATTGTCCGGGAGTAATTACTCCGGGCGAAGCTAAAGTGGGCATTATGCCCGGTTTCATCCACAAGGCCGGAACCATAGGCATTGTATCGCGTTCAGGTACCTTGACCTATGAAGCGGTTGACCAGGTTACCAAAGCGGGGCTGGGACAATCTACCTGCATTGGTATTGGCGGAGACCCTATCATCGGAACCACTACCAAGCAAGCGGTAGAGCTGTTGATGAACGACCCCGGCACCGAAGGCATCATAATGATTGGAGAAATTGGCGGAACGATGGAAGCCGAAGCGGCATACTATATTAAAGAGCATGGAACGAAACCTGTAGTAGGCTTTATTGCGGGACAAACCGCGCCTCCGGGACGTACCATGGGCCACGCAGGAGCCATTGTAGGCGGAGCAGAAGATACGGCAGCGGCCAAAATGAAGATTATGCGCGAATGCGGTATAACGGTAGTAGAATCTCCGGCTGTGATTGGAAAGACGATTGCAGCTATGGTAAAAACCAAAGTGCTGAATTAAATTGTAAATTGATAATTGAAAATGGTAAATGGGAATACACAAAGCTGTTTTTCCATTTGCAGTTTTCTATAAGTTGAATGGACTGAAAACGAAAGGGTACAAAATAAAACCCCCAACCTTCCGTTTATGGAGCATTAGTAATCGTATGCCCTATAATAAAAGAGTAATCCTTTTTATATTGTTTTTGTGGTGTGCCAAGCCCGGCATGGCCCAACTAGGGGGTAGCAGTACCTATAACTTTCTCGAATTGCCTGTTTCGGCAAGGGCTGCAGCCTTAGGTGGTACTTTCGTAGGCGTACATGATGGCGATTTGGGACTGGCAGCCAACAATCCTTCCTTTTTAGATTCGAGCATGAATAACCATATATCAATGACCTATACGCCTCTGTTTGCGGGCATCAACTACGGCTATGTGGCCTATGCGCATACTTTTGCCAACATTGGTACTTTCGACATCGGGGTAAAAGATATGGACTACGGCACCTTTACCCAAGCCGACAATGCAGGCAATATAACCGGAACCTTTACGGCAGGCGAGTATATGTTCAACCTCGGATATGGCCGCCCTATAAAAGATTCTCTATTCTCAGCAGGAGCTAATTTGAAGGTGGTTTATTCTAACCTGGCGGGGTATTATTCCGTAGGTGCCTTGGTTGATTTTGGGGTTTCGTATGTAAGTCCCAATAGATGTTTTTACATGGGGGCTGTCATTCAAAATCTGGGTGGAGAGATAAAAGACTATGTCCCGGGCAATTCTGAACCTTTACCCTTGGATGCTGATTTGGGATTATCGTATAAGTTTAAACATGCCCCTTTCCGATTGAATATTGTATTCACACATCTCCAAAAATGGACGATCACGTACGCAGATCCCACAGACACGCAAACGGTAAATCCGCTTACGGGGCAATCTATCGCAAAGAGTGGGTCAGGTACCTTTTTTGATAATTTTGGGAGACATATAATAGGCAGCTTTGAGTTGCTGCTTGGCAAAAACTTTGCACTCAGATATGGCTATAACTACGAAATGCGTCAGGAGCTTATGCTTTCCACTGCTCCGGGAATAGTGGGTATGTCGGGTGGATTTGAAATGAAAATATACCGGTTTCATCTTAGTTATGCACTTACTAAATATAGTATAGGTGCATTGGCGAATACGTTTACCTTTGCTTTTAATACTTCAGACTTCTATTAAAAGCGCTTATGCCTAAAATAACCATTGCAATTGACGGGTATTCTTCCTGCGGAAAAAGTACGCTCTCAAGCGACCTGGCTCATGCATTAGGTTATGCCTACGTTGATACGGGAGCTATGTACAGGGCAGTAACACTTCATTGCATAAATAAAGGTATCCTTAAAGACGGACAATTCCCCGTAGATGAAATTATAGCCGAACTTCCCAACATAAAACTCGAATTTGTTTTTGGAGAGAAATCTGAAATACACCTCAACGGAAAAAATGTGGAGAAGGAAATCCGTTCGATGGAGGTAGCTTCGCTGGTAAGTCAAGTCAGCGCTATTCACGAAATACGTGTGCAAATGGTGGCTCAGCAACGGAAACTGGGAAAGCAAGGTGGTGTAGTTACAGACGGGCGTGATGTGGGAACGACCGTGTTTCCTCATGCTGAGCTGAAAATATTTATGACTGCCGATGAGAACGTACGCATACAGCGTCGCAAACTGGAAATGGAAACCAAAGGAATAAAGGTTACCGAAGAAGAAGTGCGCAAAAATATTCACGACCGCGACGTAAATGATACTACCCGCAAAGAAAGCCCCTTACGCCAAGCAGAGGATGCGTTGGTTCTCGATAATTCGAATTTGAATAGAGAGCAGCAGTTAACTATTGCATTGCAATGGGCGAAGGAAAGAGGGGCATGAAAATCTGCTTATAATCCCGAAACTATCTTTAAAATCCGCTCGGTAGCTTTGCCATCCCATTTAGGTGGTACAACACCTTTTTTGTAAGTGCCATTTTCTACTGATTCAATCCGGCTTTCAATTAATTTTTCATCGAAAGGAATCAATTCGTTGGTGCCAAGCGTAACGGTTACAGGCCGTTCGGTATTAGGTCGTAGCGTAAGGCAAGGCACACCTAAAAAGGTAGATTCTTCTTGTATGCCGCCACTGTCGGTAATAATCATCAAACTATCCTTAACCAATTTTTGGAATGAGAAATAATCCAATGGTTCAGAAAGAATAAGTTTTTTGTTTTGCTTTAATTCATTTAATAAGCCAAACTTTTCAAGATTGTGAATAGTGCGTGGATGTGCAGGGAACACAAGGTTGTATTTCTTTGTGATATTCTTAATCAGTGTATTTAATTTCTGCAATCCTTCTAATGAATCAACTGTGCCGGGACGGTGCATGGTCATTAGTAAATACTTTTTAGGAGTAAGTTCCAGCTTTTTCAGAATAGAGCTGTTATCAATATCCTTGGTATAAGCCACTAATGTATCGATCATTGTATTTCCCACAAAATAAATGCGGTCCTTGTTTTTACCTTCGTTGATAAGATGATCATACCCGCTCTGTTCTGTCACAAAGAAGTAATCAGATAAATCGTCGGTCAGTACCCGGTTAAATTCTTCAGGCATACTGCGGTCAGAACTTCTTAAGCCGCTTTCGAGGTGGGCAAGCGGCAGATTCATTTTGTTGGCTGTTAAAGCTCCTGCGAGTGTAGAGTTCACATCACCCGGAACAATCATCAGATCGGGTTTATATTCATTCACTATTTTTTCAAGGGCTTTCATGATGTCTGCCATTTGCGAAATAGGGCTTCCGGCTTCCACATTCAGAAAAATATCCGGTTGTAAACGGAATTGTTCGAAAAATACATCCGACATATTCCGGTCGAAATGTTGCCCTGTGTGCACAATTTTGCAATCGAGCCCCGGATGTTTTTTTATCTCCGAAGGGAATTGAGTAACTTTTATAAAGTTCGGACGTGTACCTACAACTACTAATATCTTTTTCATTTCTTTCGTATAAATGAAGGGGTTATTTACTGATTATTTTTCTTTCGGGCATATTTACCCATCAAATCTGCTTCGGCAAGTATATGGCCTTTCATGGCATTTAATAATTGGGATTTGGTAAGGCGGGCAGGCAAATTTAGTTTAGCATCTAAAGCATATAGCTTAAAATAATAACGGTGTACTCCATTAGGTGGGCAAGGGCCCGCATAGCCTGTTATTTTGAAGCTGGTAAATCCTTGTTTTATGCCATTTACAACAGAATCCATTCGAAAATGCCCCGGAAGAAGTGTGTCCGTTGCGGGAATATTATAAACGAGCCAATGCACCCAGGGCTGTGTAGGCACGTCAGGATCGTCCATTAGTAAAGCATAGCTGGCTGCATTGGAAAAAGAATCATTCCATCGCAGTTCTGGAGAAATATTGGTGCTGTCGCAAGTATATAGGGAAGGTATGGTGCTTCCATCTGTAAAGGCAGGCGAGGTAAGCCTGAAGGGTTTAAGAGATGGTATTTCTATATGAGTAGCCTGAACATTGCCACCGTTGCAGCTACTTAAAAGCAAAGCAATAAGCAATAAACAACTCATGGGGAAACATAAATTCAGGCGTTGCATAGGCATTTAAAGAGATTTCAAACTTACCGAAAATCCATGAATTAAACCTAATCAAGAATATGTTAAAAAAAACTAAACAAATAGGTAAACAGAACGAATGTGGTAACTTGCAGAACTTTTGTAGCATAGTCTCTATATTCCTACTAAAAACAGCATTGATATGTCTCATTTAGAACCCTGGAAAGTATTAAAAAGCGACATTGTTTTCCACAATAAATGGGTAACCATTCAGAGGGATGCCGTAAAGCTCTCTAACGGGGCCGTTATTGACGATTATTACTTAAATGTACGTCCAGAAGTGGTGGTTACATTACCCATAACAAAAGAAGGCAAAGCCATTATGGTTCGCCAATATAAGCATGGGGGCAAGGAGATATTGCTGGAGTTTCCGGGGGGTGTTTTTGAAGCAGGTGAAGAAACTCCTTTAGAAGGAGGCTTGCGGGAAATGAGGGAAGAAACCGGGTATTATTCTGATGAAATGATTTACCTGGGCAAAGTATTTGACGATCCTACCAAAGACACGAATTGCCTGCATTTTTTTCTTGCTAAGAATGCATATAAGAAATTTGAGCCGGAACCTGATCCTACCGAAAATATTGAAGTGATAGAAGTACCATTCGAAGAAATACCGGAACTGATAAAGGCTAATAAAATACAAGTTTGCGGAGCTATTGCCATCTATACTATGGCTGTTATGCGCTTGAAAGCTTAATTGATTGAATGTATTATGAAAAGAGTGTTTTTAATTGTCTGTTCACTATCCTGTTTTATGATGCAAGCTTCCGCCCAATCGGAAACCATTCCCAATGCAGGGTTTGAGAACTGGCATGCCTACCCGTTTACTATATATGAAACTCCTTCGGGCTGGACAGATAATGATTTGCTATATCAGCATTTCGACCCGGGATACAAGGGTATTACCGTACTTAAAACTACCCGCAGCCATAGTGGAAAATATGCGTTGCAACTTGGCAATTCTTTCGACCATGGCGATACAGTAAACGGGGGTGTATATTCTGCCGGCAATATGGATTCGCTTTTGAGAATGCTTGAGCATAAGGCTGCTGCAGGCTTTCCATGTGACCAACGATATGAAAGCTTTACCGGATACTATATTTTTAATGCACTTCCGGGCGATACTGCTGTTTTTGGAGCCATATTCACCAAATGGAATTGGGCTAAAAAAAGCAGGGATACTATTGTCAACTCTGTATTGCGAACAGGTGATGTGCAAAATGATTATGTGCCTTTTACAGTTCCTCTGAAGTACCGGATCAAGAATGAAGTGCCCGATACGGCTTTAATATCAATAGGCATACAATCTGTAAAGCAACCACGAATTGGAACAGCACTTATTATTGACGATATGGCTTTTTCCGGCAGGGCAAAGTAAAGTGGCACAAAACGGCTTATTCTAATCGTCATGCTGTTCGTCAATTAACGGATCGGAATGACGGAAAAAACGGCTAAAAACGGGTATAGGTTCATACCAGAAATTAAAACAGTTTCTTAAATTTGGGATATATTTAGGTGGCCATTAAACTCAATAAAAAACATTGTATGTATAAATTATTTGCAGCGGTTTGTATCTCCACATTATTAACAACATCATGTGTGTCGCAATCGCATCCGTTAGATGTGGGCGCCCAAGTGCCACTTTTCTCGCTGAAAGACCAGGATGGGAAAACCTTTAATATGAAAGATTCAGTAGGGAATAATGTGTTTGTTATTTTCTTCTATCCTAAAGATGAAAGTATGGTTTGTACAAAAGAAGCATGTACCTTTCGTGACAGCATGAATTTATTTAAGCAATATGGCATTCAGGTAATAGGCATAAACCAGGGCAGCATCGAAAGCCATAAAAAATTTCAGCAGGATGATAATCTCAATTTCGAATTGTTAAGCGATCCTGACGAAACGGTGATTAAAGAATTTGGTGTAAAAGGCGGCTTGTTTACCCAACGTGTAACCTTTGTTGTAGATACTTCAGGTGAAATTATTTTTAAAACGGAATCAACTACCGATGGTAAAAAGCATGTTCGTGAAACACTTGCTTTTATTAGGCAAATGAAGAAACACTAAACTTTAACTTGTTTTCTCCGAATCCAAACCACAGAGACAAAAAGCGCATTTGCAACTAAAATACAAGCGGGATAAAGTGTTGTTGTAATAGAATATGTTCCGATAGCAACCATATTGAGAGTGCTCCACACCACACCTAATAGGAATAATGAAAGTGTTTCTGAATAAGGTTCTACATAAGCTTTCCGCAGTGTGGGTAAAAAACCTACAAAATCGGTTATGGTAAGCAGTACCACGCATAAAACAGGATCATGTAAAAAAGCATAAACGCCAATAGCTGCCAGGGCGCCGATAAGACATACGGTATCGAATGTGGTGATATTTTTTGTTCCATATTTCAATGAAAGGATAAATATATACCCACATACGAATACACCCACAGCCAATGCTAATGCGCCAATGCCTGCACCCGTATTGAACATTACAATAACCCCCGTAATTTGCAATAGCGTCCAGATGAGCCATGTGTAGCTATGGGGTTGGGTTTTCTTACGTAAAATATCTCTTGCATAAGGGAAGAAACTTATCAAACTGATGATAGTTGCAATTATTCCGCAAATTGTTTTAATTGACATGGTTCAAATTAGATGCAGCAATAATACTGCATTATGGACGAATAAGCACCAATTCGTTTTAACTATTCATTAACTATTATGTAATGGGTATCGGCATAGCTTTGTATAATCAACCTGACGCTTATGAAGTTTTTATGCTATCCTGTTATCGCCCTCATTCTTTTTTTGCAATACGATGTACAAGCCCAATCAAGCGGGAAAGTGGACTTAAAAGTTTTCGATTCAGCTCAGAGGCCATTGGATGGTATAATGGTACAATTAGTGAAGGCAAAAGATTCATCTATGGTGCAATATGCTTTCACAGACAAGGAGGGTTTAGCAGAATTTACCAATGTGAAAAATAACAGGTACAGGGTATATATATCGCAAGTTGGATACACCAATTATTTTTCTTCTTCGTTTGCGATAGATAGTATTCATGAACAATTTTCAATTCCTACTATTGCATTACAATCGCAAGCGCTTAAAGAAGTAGTGGTGGAAGGTAAAACACCAATGATACAGCACTATGCCGACAGAACAGTAGTGAATGTAGATCAAAGCCCGCTTAATGCTGTGGGCAGCATTTATGATGCGATAAAACGTTCACCCGGAATAATAATAGACCCCAATGAAAATATCATCATGCACGGCAAACAAAATGTGATGGTGATGATTGATGGTAGAATAATGCCTATGTCGGGCAACGACCTTGCCAATTATCTTAAAAGTATACCATCCGAATCGGTTGATAAGATTGAATTTATTACAAACCCTTCGGCCAAATATGATGCCAACGGAACTGCAGGCATCATCAATATTGTATTGAAACGGAATAAGGCTATAGGCTCGAATGTGGCCTTACATGCAGGATACAGCCAAGGCATTTATCCTAAATCGAATGATGGTTTCAGCATCAGCGAGCGCACAAAGAATTTTAACATTTTCAGCAGTTATAATTATTCATACCGGGGAACCACAAATATGATTGACCTTAAAAGCAATTATTTCAACAACTCTCAACTGGAAGGTGCCAGCCAGCAATATGAAACGCTTAAGGTGCCTTATGCTACCGATATGGCAAGAATTGGAACCGATTTTTTTGCATCCAAGTCAACAACGTTGGGCTTCATTCTTGACGGGGGAATAACGGAAGTAAATTCGTCGGAAGCCACTACCTCTTATAACTACGATAGCCTTAACCGGCCTACCGGATATAGTAATACAAATAGCACTACACCAAATAAAATCTATAATTATTCCGGCAACCTTAATTTTAAGCATACATTCGATTCAACCGGGAGGAAAATAGTAGTTAACCTCGATTATGCTAACTATAATAATAAAGGCTACCAGCATATTCTTACAAACTACTATAATGTAGATAATACTATGGCTGCAACCCCATCGAACCTGTATGGGTATCTTCCGGGGAATTTGAATATTTATTCTTTTAAAGCTGATTGCGATGGCCAGTTGGGGAAAAAAGGCAAGCTGGAAGCAGGCATTAAATCAAGCTATGTAAATACCGATAATAGCGTGATGGTGTATGACGGAACTACTAGTTCTGCTCCTTTGGACACTACTCAAAGCAATCATTTTATTTATTCTGAAAATATAAATGCAGCGTATGTAACTTATAATAGAGCTGTACATAAAGCAGATTTTGAAGTAGGGTTGCGTGCCGAACAAACTATTGCAAATGGGAACCAGGTAACCACCAATCAACAGTTTTCGCATAATTTTCTACAGGTGTTTCCTACTATTTCAATGAATGATTCCATAGCAAAAGATCATGAGTTGGGAATAGTCGCAACGCGCCGTATAGACCGCCCGACATACGACCAACTAAATCCATTCCGGTTATATGTGAATCCTACTTTTTATTTGCAGGGTAATCCTTATTTAATTCCTCAAAATGCCTACTCACTGCAGATTTCCGATACGTATAAGGAAAAATATACTCTGACATTTTCATATACGCATACTATCAACGCCATTACTACTGTAATACTTCCTATAACCGGAAGCAACAATATCGCCGAACAAACCAGCGAAAACCTAAACCGGTACGATACCTATATGGCCAATTTTTCTGCAGAGAATCAAGTGGGGAAATGGCTCGATGTGGTTATTGGGGCCGATGCGTCTATAAATCATTATATCGCTAACCTATCTTCTTCTCCGTTGAATTCGCAACGTTTTGTTTGGGATATAAACGATAATAATACGATTACGCTTGCTAAAAATTTGAGCCTTGAAATAGATGGGTTTTATTATTCAGGATACGATTTGGGGTATCTCTATTTACAAGGGAGCTTTACGATGGGGGCGGGGATAAATATAAATGTGCTGAATCATAAAGGAACCATTAAGATAAATGCTAACGATATTTTCTGGAACGATTTAACCAGAGGGACTACTACGTTTGCAAACTTCAACCAGACAGTTTTTGTGAGAAGAGATACCCGTTTTGTTGGAATATCTTTCACTTATAATTTTGGCAATTCGCAGGCTTCACATTCCTTGCACAGCAAAGGTGGAGCGGAAGAAGAAAAGAACAGGGCTAATAAGACCTCGTAACACCGCTACAGAAATATGTAAACTAAAAAGACACCCTGTAATAGGATGTCTTTTCTTGTAATGCAACAGATTATTTAATTAAACTTATCTACATAATGATGGCAATAAGGCGTTGTGCCTTCATGGTCGTAATGATGCTGATGATACTTTTCAGCAGGGTAAAAGGTAGTGGCAGGTATTAGTTGCGTAGCAACCTTCATTCCCTTTTTGGTGAGTTGATTTATCAGGTTTTGAGCAATCTGTTTTTGAGAGTCGTTGGCATAAAACACCACTGACATATATTGTTGCCCAATATCAGGGCCTTGTCCATCGGTTTGTTCAGGGTCATGTATATCGAAAAATAATTTAGCCATAGCCTCATAGTTTGTTACCTTCGGATCGTACGTAACCTGTATGGCCTCATAATGCCCTGATGTATGGCTGCAAACTTGTTCGTAACTGGGGTTTGCCACATGGCCGCCGGTATACCCTACAACCGTATTAATTACTCCTTTTGCTTTTTCGAAATAGTATTGCACGCCCCAAAAGCATCCACCTGCAAAAATGGCTGTTTCGTAGTGCTTATTAGTGTCTGTTGCTGTGTTTTGTGTCATAGTTTCAGTTGAATTTTGAGTTGAGTTATTCGGATCTGTTTTAGATAAACTGCCGCAGCCGTAAATGCTACCTGCAAAGGTACACAGTAACGTAGCAGCAGTTATAAAAAAGCGGTTTGTCATAGTATTTAAAGTTTAACGTTACTAAATTTACGATGAGTTTTCATCGCTGGATTTCAAAATTTGTTTAAGAATGTTAAATGGGAAACTAAATAGCGCCCATTACATAGATATTTCCCTTGGGAGTTTCACTTCCGCCTTCTTTTTCAAGGCTTATAGCAAATGCTTGTGCATGTTCAACATCTTTCATCGGGTGTAACCCGGCACCTGCTATCAACATGCCTTCGCTAACCGGTTTTCCATCTACTATGGCCCAAAGCTGGTATTGCATTCCGGAAGGAGCTGAGGGGAGCTTATCAATTTCCACATATACCTTTTTATCTGCCGGAGACCAGCAAACCATAGCTTTCGATTCAGGCGATACCTTTAGGCCCTTTAACATTACTACTTTATAGGCAGTATCCTTCATTATGGCCATGTCATTATGTATTTGAGACATATTCGAGGCAAGGTTTTTTACACTATCTGAAAGAGTTGCATTAGCTTGTTCCATTTTGTTTATGGAGCTATTTAACTGTCCATTTTGTACTCCATAGTAAATAGCAAATGTTGTGCTAATTATAAACAGCAATGAAGCTGCAATCGACCAGGTAGAGAATCGGGGTTTGCCAGATGCGGGCTCATTTAACGAACGTATAACGGGTTCTTTTGCCGGGGAGCTACTTATTCCACCCCCAATTTTGGCCAATATTTTATCTTTTATTTGGGGTGGGGGAGTTATACTATGTTCAGTTACATAACTATACATAGCTTTTTCTATAGCCTCCAGTTCCAATTTTATCTCAGGATACGAATACGCATACATCTCCACTTCCTTCCTCTCTTCTGGGGTGGCAACACCCAAAACGTAGGATTCGAGTATTCCGGATGATATGTATTCGTTTATGTTCAT
>Ga0134125_10000464_pt1 | contig 54864 bp, 43 predicted proteins | sample KB31751_FD_96464 | JGI IMG/M metagenome (GOLD analysis project Ga0134125, IMG submission 96464) | Terrestrial soil microbial communities with excess Nitrogen fertilizer from Kellogg Biological Station, Michigan, USA - KB3-175-1 | ecosystem: Environmental > Terrestrial > Soil > Unclassified ... | reverse complement strand
ATTGCGAACAGCCTCGACACGGGCTAATGACACTTCTTAATCTTTTCTCTTTACCTTTTTCTTCTGCAATAAATTTAATTCCTTTCTATTCAAATCTCATCCTTTCACAAACATAGGATGACGTTTTTATTATAGCGTTTTCAGACTAAAATTTTGGTTTTATCGCCATTCCCATTGTTACATTGCGCACTTTAGGTTTTAAATAAATTTAAGTACGTTTGGAAAACCGATTATAACCAATTTAAACTGATCTTATATTTAACGTATGAAGCTATTTGTAAAGAAATCCCTCGAGCAATTGATGGCGACGCCCGAGGAAGGAGGTTCGACTCTTAAACGTACGCTTAGTGCCGGCAACCTCGTTGCGCTTGGCATCGGAGCTATTATTGGAGCCGGCCTTTTTGTACGAACCGCTGATGCTGCCGGCTCACATGCCGGATCTGCGGTTACCATTTCATTTATCATCGCAGCTGTTGGCTGTGCTTTTGCTGGTTTGTGCTATGCCGAATTTGCATCGATAATTCCTATAGCCGGCAGTGCATATACCTATTCTTATGCCACCATGGGCGAAATTGTCGCCTGGGTTATTGGCTGGGCGCTGGTATTGGAATATGCCCTCGGAGCAGCTACCGTTTCGATAAGCTGGAGTGAGTATATTAACAATCTGGTCGGTCACCGAATACCGTATGAATGGTGCCATTCACCTATGGAGAAGGCCATTATTGCAGGCGTTCATCATCATGGCGTTATCAATTTGCCTGCGCTGCTGATTTTGTTCTTACTTTCTTTATTACTCATAAAAGGTACGCAGGAATCAGCCACTGTCAATACAATTATCGTAATCCTGAAAGTAGCGATCGTGTTGGTGTTCATAGCCATTGGATGGGGATTTATTAAAGCTGCAAATCATACTCCGTATATGATTCCCGCAAATGCGCCGCCTGCTACCTTACCTGACGGCACGAAGTATTCATATCTCGACTTTTTCAATCATGGCTGGGGTGGGGTGATCAGGGGCGCCGGTATCGTATTTTTTGCATTTATCGGGTTTGATGCGGTTTCAACCGCCGCCCAGGAAGCCAAAAATCCGAAGAAAGATATGCCGATCGGTATCCTCGGCTCATTAGCGATCTGTACTGTTTTGTATATCTTATTTTCGTGGGTACTAACCGGTGTTGCGCCCTACCAGGATTTTATGAGGGCCGGTAAGGAAGCTTCGGTAGCTTATGCTATAAGCACTTATATGACAGGATATGCGTGGCTATCCACACTGGTTACCATTGCTATATTGTTGGGTTTTTCATCAGTGATATTGGTGATGCTGCTGGGGCAGTCGAGGGTCTTCTATACCATGTCGACGGATGGCCTGCTGCCAAAGGTTTTTTCCGATCTTCACCCCAAATTCAAAACGCCGTATAAAAGTAACATGATATTGTTTGTTTTTGTAGGGCTGTTTGCCGCTTTCTTACCCGAAAGCGTCGCAGGCGATCTAACCTCTATCGGTACGTTGTTTGCATTTGTAGTTGTATGCATTGGGGTAATGATCCTTCGGAAAAAAGACCCCGACCTGCCGAGACCGTTCAAAACACCTTTCGTACCGCTTGTTCCAATACTGGGGATCATCGTTTGCGCCGGCATGATTGTAAGCCTGCCCGGCAGAACACAATTAAGCGCGCTTGCCTGGATGGTAGTAGGTTTAATAATCTATTTTGCTTACAGTCGTAAAAACAGCAAGATCGGCTCCGCCGGTGATGCATTGCCCACAGCTTCGGATTTCGAAAAGAAATAACCAACATACAAATAAAAAGCTAAAAAAGGTCCTGATTTTTCGGGGCCTTTTTTTGTTACCTTGCCCTCAAAATCGCTAAACCGGGCTAATGAAGAGTGATAAAAACCTTTGGATACTGGTATTTGTATGTGTTATCAATTCAATGGGCTTTGGCATCATTGTGCCGGTGCTTTATCCTTATGGCAAACAGTTTGGGCTCACGGGCGAAACACTCGGGGTACTCATCGCATCGTTTTCTATTGCACAGTTTTTTGCCACGCCTGTTTTAGGTTCGCTGTCTGACAAGTGGGGCCGCAAACCTTTACTGGTGATCAGCCTGGCGGGAACCTGCATTTCTTTTTTACTTTTTGCCGAGGCCCGCAGCATCCTGATGCTGTTTGCGGCGAGGATATTGGACGGGCTTACCGGCGGCAATATCTCCGTTGCGCAGGCCATGATATCAGATACCTCGACGCCGCAAAACCGCGCGAAAAAATTTGGTATCCTGGGCTCGGCGTTTGGCTTTGGGTTTGTGATCGGCCCGGCAATAGGCGGCCTGCTTAACCAGATTGGCAAACAGGCCCCGTTTTTCTTTGCCGCCGGTATCGCCCTTATTGGAACCCTCTGCGCCCTGTTTTTGCTAAAAGAAACAAATCCGTCCGACAAAGCAAGCCGGTCAGACAATCGCAGTAACTTTAAATTTCAAACGCTCCTCACCACCTTAAAACGAGCCACGGTGGGCACCGCTATATTTACCGGCTTTTTATTAACGATGGCGCAGTTTACCATGATCGTAGGTTTCCAAACGTTTAGTGTTGATATTTTGAAGATAACACCCACCCAGATAGGCATCTTTTATGCAGGCTTTGGCATTTGCGGCATTGTTATGCAGCTGCTGGTACCCGTGTTTACAAAACTCATCCCAAAGCGATCGGTGATCCTGCTGTTGTCAACCATTCTTTGCTTTGCCGCCATGTTCCTGGCCGGGTTCACTTCCGTTTTTGTACCTTTCGCACTTTGTATTTGCGTTTACGGGTTATTTAACGGTTTACGCAACCCTATGCTGAATGCGATTATTGCCGATAACATAAGCCAGTCGGAACAAGGAAAAATATTAGGCATCAACCAATCTTACGCTTCCATCGGGCAAACATTGGGACCGTTAACCGCAGGTTTAGTTACAGTTATTTCCGTGCACAGTATATTCTTTTTATCTTCATTTTATATTTTAGTCGCATTTTTACTGACTTTCCGGCTAAAATCAAAAGAATAATCTTTAAAGCTTATGCATCCTTTAGTTTTCAGAGAAATACTTTCAGTGACTATGATCCTTTTCGCGATCATCGATATTTTAGGCGCCATCCCGGTGATCATCGAGCTGCGCGCCCGGGCCGGCGGTCATATCCAGTCGGAACGGGCAAGCATCGCAGTGCTTATATTGATGATCGGTTTCCTGTTTGCCGGGGATGAGCTGCTAAAGATCATTGGCCTGGATGTGGCCTCTTTTGCGATAGCGGGTTCGCTGGTCATCTTCATCATAGCGATGGAAATGATCCTGGGCGTAAAGTTTTTCAGCGAGGAAATGCCCGAAACCATCTCCATTGTGCCGCTCGCCTTCCCGCTTATCGCCGGAGCCGGTACCATGACTACCCTGCTGTCCCTTAAATCGCAATACCAAACACAAAATATTATCATAGGTATCGTGCTGAATACCATGTTCGTTTATCTTGTATTGAAAAATGTAAAATGGATAGAACAGCTGCTGGGAAAAACCGGCGTCAGCATTTTAAGGAAAGCTTTCGGGATCATTTTATTGGCTATCGCGATCAAATTGTTTAGAAGTAATACGCATTTGTAGATGTGCGGATTTCAGATGTGCGAATGTGCAAATGATAAGGGGCGTTCTTAACATTTACATCGAATCCGCTTAAAACTATGTCATTGCGATCCGCCGATGGGCGGAGAAGCAATCGCATGCTATACAGAACAGCCTTGCAGGTTCGCGATTGCTTCGTCGTTCCTCCTCGCAAGGACAAATGTTAATCTTTTACTAACCTCGCCACAAACATGGTATCCGCCTTATTCTCATAGCCTTTTAGAACGGTTTGCTGTTCTAACGTTAAGCACAACTCCTTCACCATAAAATTAATCACATCTTCGTTTTCGGCTTTAAAAACTGAGCACGTGATGTACACGAGCGGTTTGTTCGGTTTAAGATACTTTACCACGTTGCGGGCGATATCTTTTTGCAGGCGGTTAAAAAATTCGATCTTCTGCGGGTCAAACTGGCTGATCATCTCGGGCGTGCGGCCCCAGGTACCCGAGCCGGTGCAGGGCGCGTCGAGGATGATGCCGTCGAAAGCGTAATCGTGCAAAATAAGATCGTTGTTTTGGGTAAGGTCGAGCAGCTTTTTCTGGTACTTGACCAGGCCAGCTTCCCGGAACCGCTCATCCAGGTTGGCAAGGATCGACTCGCGGATATCGGACACCACCAGTTTGATATCCGGCTCCAGGTCATGCAGCAGCAACGATTTACCGCCCGATGCTGCGCAGGCGTCCCACCAGCTGTCCCACTTTTGGGGTTTAAAATATTGCGCCGTTTGCTGCGAGGAAAAGTCCTGCACCTCGTACCAGTTCGGGTTGGAGATCAGCGCATCAAGCCGGGTGCCGTTCGGCAGCGAGACGCAGCCGCTGCCTTCATCCTTAAAGACAATATCGGCTGCGGTGAGCGATAATTTTACCTGCGGCTCAAAACCTTTGTAAACCCGTATAAACAGGTCGGGCTGGGTAAAAAACGAATGTAAAAAAGCTTGTTTATCCATTCCCGCCGAAAGCAGGCTGGTCCAGGGGAAAACGTCTTCCAATCTGAATTTGGGGTAGGCCGCTTTAACCAGCACGATCTTCTCGTCCAAACTAAATCCTACGCAAGCTGCCCAATCCGCCTTAAAATGCTGCAAAAAAGAATTGACCTGCGTATTGCATAAAAATTCGGCGACGAACAGCCGCTCATCTGCAGATAAATTGGGTAGCGCGCGGCCAAGGCGAAAATAGTTATACAGCAGCCTGCCGGCGATGCGCCGGTCGGTCGATCCCATTTGTTTGTTCTGGCGGTAAAAGCCGGGTAAAAATTTGCTTAGGGGCGCTTCGGCCGGGTATTCATCCAAAATACGCTGAAACGTTTTAAGCTGGTTTATCGCCTTCATTCTACCTGTTTGAGCTCAAAATTAACATATTTTAAAATGGTTACGTTCGTGTTCACCCAGCCTAAGCCGGGCTTTTTCTTAAGATAGAAACTATTATGAATACCCGTATACCTGGCGTTTTCCATATTATTCAGGCTGTCGGCAGCTGCCAGCTGCCCAAGGTACATGCCTTCGTCAAAGCCCTTTATGGCAAAAGGCGTAGGCTCCGCATGGTAGGCCTTCCGGTAGCTGCGAGTAAACGTGACGGTATTAGCGGCTTTGTAATTGATCTTGTCCGTCGATGTAATATGCGTGTCCAGGCGCTGCAGCAGGTCGGCTTTTAAAAAAGCAAAGTTTATCCAGTTGGGGTGGCCAAACAGCGTAACCGGGTAACTTTGCGCCAAAGTATCCAGGCTGCGCAGGGTTACCGTTAAAAAGTGCTGATTTGTTGCAGGCACTACAAACACGTTTTTACCATCGGCCGACAGCTGAGGCAGCAGCGAGTTTAGCTGGCCATGAACAACCGTTAAGCTAATTACTCTTATGCGCCGTTTGCTCAGGCTGTCAATCGCTTTTTTAAAAGGAATGATATATTCCATTTCATCGCTATAGCCTGACCGTAAAATAAATACCTTTTGGGGCCGTATCTTATCATTGATATAGCGTGCGGCTGCCGAGGCATGGTATTCGAGCGGGGGCATCATAGTCACTAATCCCGGGTTTTTAAACGTAGCCGGCGGCGCCGGCGATAACGGCGAAACGACAAGCTGCCGCGGGTTCGTATGATTGGCGGCAAATGATTTCATATCGTCAGGGAAAACGGGCCCTACTACCAGTTTGCTGTTCCTTATGGCAGGGTTATTCGCCAGGCTATGCGCCGTGGCTTTCTCATCCTTCGAGTCATAAACCATTAATTTAAAATTATAGCCCAGCGCGGTAAGCGAATCCAGCGCCAGCTTAAAACCACGATAATAGCCAATAGCGATATCGGCCTCTTTTAAACTGACATTGTTATAGCCCGATTTAAGATGATCCAGGCCGAACGGTAATATTAGTGAAATGGTCGCTGCTTTCGGCGCCGCGGGTTTAACGGGCGTGGTTTCGGGTTTATTTTCAACGGGTTTTTCAATTTCTCTTTTTACGGGGGGCACAACCGGGCGCACCTTAGGTGAACATGCGGCTACGACAAGTCCGGTAAACAAAAATATAAACCACTTACTCCCATTCAATGGTGGCAGGCGGTTTCGAACTGATATCATATACAACCCGGTTTATTCCTTTTACATTGTTAATGATCTCATTCGAGATCTTAGCCAGCAAATCATATGGCAAATGGCACCAGTCGGCCGTCATGCCGTCCAGCGATTCCACGGCGCGCAGGCAGATCACGTTCTCGTAAGTCCGCTCATCACCCATCACACCCACCGACTGTACCGGCAAAAAGATGGAGCCGGCCTGCCAAACTTTATCATAAACACCGGCCGACCGCAAATTGTTGATATAAATCGCATCGGCTTCCTGCAATATCGCCACTTTCTGCGGCGTAACCTCGCCTAATATCCTGATAGCCAGGCCCGGGCCGGGGAAAGGGTGCCTGCCTAATATATTCGGATCGATGCCTAAAGCCTTGCCTACACGTCGAACTTCGTCTTTAAAAAGCGTGTTTAAAGGCTCAACCACTTTTAATTTCATAAAATCGGGCAGACCGCCAACATTATGGTGCGATTTGATGGTGGCTGACGGCCCCTTTACTGATACCGATTCGATCACATCAGGATAAATAGTGCCCTGCCCCAGCCATTTTACCCGCCGGTCGGCGGGCAGGCTATGCTGCACCTCGTGCGCGGCGTCGTCAAATACCTCAATAAAAACCCGGCCAATGGCTTTACGCTTCTTCTCTGGATCGGTTAACCCCGTCAGGGCGTCGTAAAAACGCTGTTTGGCATCGATGCCTTTTATATTGAGGCCCATGTGCTGGTAGGAATCGAGTACCGACTGGAATTCGTCCTTGCGCAACAGGCCGTTATCTACAAATATGCAATGCAGGTTTTTGCCGATGGCGTGGTGCAACAATACGGCCGCGACGGATGAATCGACACCGCCGGATAATCCCAGTACAACCTTATCGTCGCCGAGTTTTTCTTTTAAAGCCGCGATCGTAGTTTCAATAAATGAATCGGGTGTCCAGTCCTGTTTGCAGCCGCAAATATCGGCCAAAAAATTGTGCAGCAGCTGCCTGCCATCAACAGTATGTGTTACCTCGGGGTGAAATTGTATGCCATATGTTTTCGTGCCCTCTACCTGGTATGCGGCCACCCGTACCGTATCGGTACTGGCAATGATGCGGAAATTGCCGGCAATGGTGGCAATGGTATCGGCATGCGACATCCACACCTGCGAGCCCGGCGAAATGAACCGGAAAAGCGGATTTCCATCCTCAATATACTGCAGATTAGCGCGGCCATATTCGCGTGTGCTCGACGGCAATACTTCGCCGCCGTTAAAATGCGCAATATGCTGCGCGCCATAGCAAACCCCTAAAATGGGCAGCTTGCCATGAAATTTGGCGAAGTCGAAATGCGGGGCATCAGCCTGGCGCACCGAATACGGACTGCCGGATAAAATAATGCCTTTTACACTGGCATCAATTTCGGGAAAATGATTAAAGGGGTGTATCTCGCAGTAGATGTTGAGCTCCCTGACACGGCGTGCGATGAGTTGGGTAAACTGTGAGCCGAAATCAAGAATCAGGATTTTTTCTTGCATGGGCAAAGATAGGGTTTAGATTTGAGATGTGAGATAGGAGATTTGAGAATTTCAACTTTCGGATTTTTTGATAGTATGCCGCAAAGTTTTAAAGCTCATCGAAGTTGATATCGGAATTATTGAAATCAACTGTAGCACTATCCTCTCACCTTTTTAAATTATTCCATGCAAAGCGCCGCCCTTTTCACCCATTTTATCTACAAGCCTTTCAACCAGCGGATCTTTTTCCAAAACGGGCGCATGATGAGGCTTTATGCGCGCGTCGATAACCAGCGGGCCGTTACAACCCCAGTGCTTGTTTTTTGTAAAGCTATTGATCCCGTATATATCGTGAGAAGGGTTGCTGCGCGTAAAGGTTACCCAAACCAAGTTATTGATATTGGCGGCCGTAAACGCAGCATTGTCGCAAAGCACGATCAGTGGAAGGCCTTGCACGTCAGTACCTTTTAAATGTTCAGTAAGGCTGTCGATCAATTGTTGTATATCGCAAGCTTTATTTGTTACCCCGACGGCCAGCACGCCCGGCATCGCCATTTTACAGGCGCCAAAATTTGATGATAAATTAAAACCAGCAGGCAGTTTTGTCCAAAGGTTTCTTTTTATTCCGCCTGCCGCAGCTATAACTACCTTGCTCCCCGAATTAAGGCCCTCGCCGCTATAATCAAGCGTATCGATCGTTGTATTCGTATAAAAATGCAGGTCGCGGGTTAGGTCAACCCGTTGAAGCATATGCTTTAAAAAGCCACCGATATCATTTATGTTTAAGTCCGGGTTATCTTCGCGGGCGGCGATAAACAAATATTTGGCGAGGCTTAATTGACCTTTACCCAATATATGATTGGCGATAGTAAGTATCTCCTGCGGCTTACGTTCGTCAAGGTATGGGGTATAACGTTCACTCCCGATCGCAAATAACAACGGATGTACGCCCGCGGCATCAACGGCGTTCACAGCATGCAGGCCCGGTATCTCATCAGCAATTGCGGCCCCGGTTATTTCGTGTATCAGCGCGCCAAAGCTGGTATCTTCCTGCGGCGGCCGGCCCACCACCGTAAACGACCAAATGGCGTTTTTGCGATGATATACCTTATGCACTTTTAACAATGGGAACAAATGTTTTAAGCTGTAATAACCTAAATGATCACCAAAGGGGCCCTCGGGCTTATTTTCATGCGGCGATACTGTGCCCGTGATCACAAAATCGGCATCCCCCGAGATACAAAAACCTTCTTTATCATAAAAATAGCGAAACCGCCGGTTACCCAAAGCCCCGGCAAAAGTCATTTCCGAAAGTCCTTCGGGCAGCGGCATTACAGCGGCCACCGGGTGCGCAGGCGGCCCGCCCACAAATATGCTTACTTTTAGCGGCCGGCCTTTTGCGTTTGCCTTGGTTTGATGTACGCCAATTCCCCTGTGGAGCTGGTAGTGCAAGCCGGCTTCATCATCCGGGATATAATCGTTGCCCCCCATTTGTATGCGGTACATCCCGAGGTTGGCATGCATAATTCCGGGTTTATCAATATCTTCCGTGTACACCTGGGGCATAGTGATAAAAGGCCCGCCGTCGTTAGGCCAGTTCACAATTTGGGGCAAATCGCTGATAAGGCATTGTCCAAAACTAACCGGGGCGCTGCTGCTTGTTTTCAGGGGCAGAGCCGAGAGGCCCATAAGCGCTATATTGGCATATTTAAGAGGGTGCCGTATTGCCCGGATAGGGTCCGATTTCAGGTCGACCATTGTTTTAATCTTGTCCAGTGTGTCCCTGAAGATAAAGCGCGAACGCTCCATCGTACCAAAAAGATTCGATAGGGCCGGGAATTTACTGTAAGCAACATTTTCAAACAATATCGCCGGCCCGTGGTGCTCAAACACACGCATATGGATAGCGGCCATCTGCAGGTATGGGTCAACCTCCTCTTTTATACGGATCAGGTGCCCGTTTTTTTCCAGATCGGCAATACATGCCTGTAGACTTGAGTAACCCATTGATTAAAATTGTTCCCGAAAATAACCCTAATAAAGCTGATGCCCAAATTTGGCATTTAAACAGCAGCGTTTTATATAAATTCCCAACTAAACCTATAGACAAACATTAAACTATGCGCTTAAAAAAAGTTGTTATATTTTAGGCCCGTAGTAGCTATCCGCCTCATGTCGATAATTATTTTTACCATTATTTTATTAATAGGGTCGTATTTTGCCGGGTTGCTCGGCTCGTTGACCGGTCTTGGGGGCGGTGTTGTTATCATCCCTTTACTCACCCTGTTATTGAAGGTAGATATCCACTATGCGATAGGTGCATCGCTGGTATCAGTTATTGCCACTTCATCGGGTTCTGCAGCCGCATACGTCAGGGAAGGGATTACCAATATGCGTTTAGGCATGTTTTTAGAAATAGCCACCACAGCCGGTGCTATGTGCGGCGCCATCCTGGCCGTTTATATTCCCACGCATTACATTGCGATATTATTTGGGATAATTTTAATATGCTCGGCATTGTTGTCCCTCCGGAAAAAAAGGGAGGTGATCATCGCGCAAAAAAATGAACTTGCGAAAAAACTACGACTGAATGACAGCTATCCCACCCAGGCAGGTATGGTAGACTATGGCATCAGTAATGTTGGCGGCGGGTTTTTTATGATGTTGTTTGCCGGCGTAATATCCGGTTTGCTGGGCATTGGCTCGGGTGCGCTTAAAGTGGTAGCAATGGATACCATCATGCGTATCCCGTTTAAGGTATCGACCACCACCAGTAATTTTATGATCGGCGTTACCGCTTCGGCCAGCGCAGTGGTGTACCTTCAGCGTGGGTATATTAGTCCGGGGCTGTCTATGCCGGTGGTGATCGGTGTACTTCTCGGAGCTTTAACAGGATCGAAAATATTGGTTAATTCCACATCGTCGCACTGGCTGCGGTGGGTGTTTGCAATAGTGGTAACTTTTTTAGCGGGCCAGATGATCTATAATGGCATTACAGGGAAAATATGAAAAAAATCAAAGACGCCGATCTGCAATTATTGCTGGGCCATGTGCTTCGCGCTGGAACGGTGATATCTATTACCATCGTTTTTTTCGGTGGCGTCATATACCTCCACCGGCATGGTCATCTTATTGCCGATTATAAAATATTTCGCGGAACCCCCGGATTTATACACGAGCCTGCCGGTTTATTTAAAGGTGTAATGCAGCTTAGGGGGCAGGCCATTATTCAAACCGGCATCATCCTGCTCATTGCTACGCCGGTGCTTCGTGTAATATTTTCCGCCGTCGGTTTCGCGCTCGAAAAAGATTACCTGTATGTGGGTATAAGCTTGCTTGTTCTGCTCATAATATTTGCGAGCACGCTAAGCGGTCACGCCGTATAAGAAGCGTGACGCACGCAATTTTTGCTCAAACGGCTGTCGCCACGCGCCTATGATCTTACCCATCAGCATCAGCGAAACAATGCTGTAGCCGCCATTGATAAATATATGCCTCCCAGCTTTTAAGTTCAAAAAGGCTATGAAATACCACCAGGTATTATTTCACCGTATAACGTAAAACAAACCTGCCTATATTCCCATTATAGTCTATCCCCTCCACAATGGCTTTGTAGGTACCTTTACCGTCGGCATTATAAAAATCAAAAGCAGCGTTGCCGTTTTTATCGGTAATAATATTCGGGTTCCAGTAAATGGTGCTGCGCAGATCGGATAACCGCTGCACGGTACCTTGCGGCCTGTCGTATTTCGGCGAATAAAAGAACCGTGCCCGGTAATATCCCTTGGGAGTGATGGTTACTGAATTGCCGGGTGTTGAAAGAGGCTGCAGATCGTCCGTTTTTTCTTTTGGCGTAAAACTTCCGCTTTTGGTAGTGATCGATATGATGCCATTTGTGCCATACCGGTCATTGATGCCACTTACGCCATCGGTTAAATATACCTCGATCAATCCTACATCTTCTGTCCTCATCGATGAAAGGTAAGGGTAGTCGACGCCCAGACCATTCACAAAAAATTGTACCGGTTTTTTGTTTCCCGCATCGTAAGCCCGTTTTATATAAAAATTATCATCGGCATGCGTTATTCCAAACACGTTGCTCATGATGCAGCTCACAAGATCGAAACTGCAATTTTTTAAGCGCTCGGTTGTTATGGTTTGGTCTGTCATGGGACTTAACCCGGATAACTCCGAATAATTTTCGTGCGTTATGGTAGTGGTTTTAGTGGACCGGACGATAACCTCATTAAGCACATGCGAGCTTTCATTTTGTTTTTTACTGTTTTGCAAATATGCACTGAGCGTACTATCGATATCAACGATCTGGTTAGGGTCATCAAAGTTTTTGGTTACAGGCTGATAGGGATGCGCATCAACAGTAAGCATAACATTGCTGCGGCCGGAGTTATTTCGCGCGCTCAGTATCATCTTTGTCGAATCTAAAACAGCAACGTTAGAGAACCTGAACTGCCCGTTTGCATCGGTCGGTGAATTAACAGAAATGTTCCGGCTCGGTATCCTTAAATTAACAATACCTTTAAACACCGGTACGCCTGTACTGGTGCGCAATGTGCCTGTTATTTCCATATTCTTTTCGGGCAAAAAAGTAACTCCAGGATATTTATCTCGTAGTATATCCGTGTAAGAAAACCGCCGGTATCCCTGTGTAAGCATTAATATATCCAGGTTGGCAAGCGTATTGTCATCCGGGTGATTAAAATAATAATTGGGCTTTTCGATATATCCCCTCAAATCAGATGTGAGCAGCAAGCTGCTTAAAATGGTGGTCTCCGCGTTATCGTCATAAGGAACCTTAGATTCGTCAATAACCGCGACAGAAAAAGTTCCTTCAGCTGGCAGCGCGTTGCTTTTGGCATTGAGTTTCATATCCACATGCTGCCTGGAGGTATAAACCGGCAGGTTGGTGCTTAGAGAAAGATCAAGGGCATCATTATGGTTTATAAAAACAAGCCGCTCGCCAAGCGGTTCGCCATTGGCGGCAAATAACGTTACCTGCAGTATACCCGTAGGAAATTTATTTTTTGCCACTACGCCTGTATAAACCTGGCTTTGTAAAGCGGCCAGGGCGGTGTAGTAAATTACTCCGCCTTTCTGTGCCACAATGTAAAACCCCCTGTTCCGGTAGGCTTTAAAATATTCATCATTGGCGGCAATTTTTATGCTTAAATTCTCCGGGTCGTTATTATTTATGGCCAGGGTAATACCCCCGCGCTGCACCCTGGGCAAATCGAACATTTTTTTTGATCCATCCGGAAAGGCAACGCTTGCTTTATAAGTTTTATCATTTTCGGGTAACAGGGCAAATATTCCCATCCCGGCGTGCCGGCTTGTAAACGATGTTACTTCGTTACCGGTATTATCTACTATGCTACCCGTTATATTTATCCCAAGGCCATCGGGCCCAATAGCTTTAAATGCGACTTTTGAACGCACACCTGTCACCAGGTCGCCCCCTTCAGGGAAAAACTGGACATCTGTACCGGCAAAAACAGATTTCAATGAAAAGGTTTTAACCACGGATCTTTTATCCGCCAGGTCAATTGTCGTAACCAGATTGCTTGTTTCCGGCGAGTTGCCGGATCTGCTCGTAAAACTAATGTTTAAATAGCCGCTCCGGTCCGTAACGCCCCGGCCCTTACTTATGGTTTCGTCATCGTTTTCAACCACCCAGCTCACCTTTTTTCCCTCGTACGCATTTCCATCACGATCTTTATACAACACTTTCGCATTCACAACCTCCACATTATTTCTTTTGTTTTTCGTGACCGAAATTTTGGCAGCCACCGGATTATCAATTGCGTTGCCTATGCTTATTGTTTTGTTGAAGAAAAAATCGGGACCGAAGTTTCGCATCCAATAGGTATACGCCCGTATGTGATAGTTGCCCTGCTTATAAAGATCTTTTGAGAGCGTTATATCGCCGAAGCCAACAGCATTTATGGTTGGTAATTTTAACGAGCTGACCACAGAATCTTTGTTGCTGATCACATCAACGTATATAATGTGGCTCAATGCCGATAGCTGGTGTTTAGGCCCAATGGTTAAGTAAGCTTTAAACCATATCGTGTCGCCAACGGCATAATAAGGCTTATCAAAATGGAGATATACTTTCTCAAAAGGATGCTCGTTGGCAAGCTTGTCGGTTTTGGAAACGATGGTTGCCAGACTGATGCTGTCGCGCTGGGCAAAAGCATTTAATCCCGCGGTTATAAACACAATAAGAGGTAAACATCTGGCAAAATTTATCCTGGGCATAGATGATAATAAAAGGGCTAATATATTCATTTCCTGTCATGGCGATTGTAACATTACTAAACAATTAAAGCCATAATTTATTACTTTTATAATCCGCTATCGAATTTGACCACCCGGGTTGGCGCTTGCTCACATATTCCATACGATGAAAAAAAAGGAGGAAATTAAATATCTGGATAAAGAATGGAAGAAAATGCATGCTCACCTGGAAGCTTTCTTAGCCTCGGGCGACCAGGAAGAACTGCACCAGTTTAGGGTGCAGATAAAAAAGTTAAACGCGATGCTGACTTTATTTGAGCGGGCTTCGCGGCAGCATGGGTTGTTAAAAAACTTTAAACCGGTAAGGAAGATATTTAAGCATGCCGGCCAAATACGCGATGCCCATACAAACCTGCAGCTTAGCGCGCGTTTCGGGGTTAATAACAATGCGTTCCAGGCAAGTCAGCAGCAAATAATCGAAGAAGGCACGAGTGATTTCCGGCAAAAAGGGGAAAAATATCTTAAAAATATAAAAGCTTCATACAAGCATATAAAAAAACAATTGGGCCGGATTGACGACAATGCCATTGCGGCATATTATAAAAGGCAACTGGAGCAAATTGCCGAAGCTTTGGAAACACCAAAGTTTACCGATGAAATGCATAATAACCGCAAGCTGATTAAAATATTGGTTTATAACCATAAGCTGGCAAACAAGGCCCTCGGCGGCGCGTTGCTCTTCAATACCGAATACCTGGATAGATTGCAAAGCCGGCTGGGCGAATGGCATGATAATGTGGTAGCCGCACAGTTATTTGCCTCGCCCGAACTGAACGATAAACCGGTAGTAACCCTGATAAATAAAATTAACGCCGGCGTGAAGCGGGCAATTAAATCCCTCGCCACCGATTTTATGAAAAAAGCCACAGCCGTTGAGGTTGCTGCTAAATTTAATTGAGTATGGGACTTGAAACAGAACGGAAATTTTTGGTGGACCATGAAAAATGGAAACGGGTAAAAAAACCCAAAGGAATGCATTACCGACAGGGATACTTAATAAACGACGACAGCCGAACTGTGAGGGTTAGGATAACCGATAAGCTGGGCTATATTACATTTAAAGGATCAACGAAAGGCATTACGCGAAAAGAGTTTGAATATAAAATTCCACGGGAGGATGGTATTGAGCTGCTGGAAATTTTTTCGGCCCCGGGCACCGAAAAAATACGTTACCGGATAAAATACGAAGGAAAGCTGTGGGAAGTCGACGAATTTTCGGGTGACAACAACGGTTTGATCATCGCTGAAATTGAACTCAAAGATGAGCACGAGGAATTTAAAAAGCCGGACTGGGTGACTGACGATGTGAGTGATGAAAAAAAATATTACAACTCAAATCTTTCTCTAAATCCTTATAAGCGATGGTGATCGCTGTTTCAGTATAATCAAAACAATGATAGTTAACTTAATAGAAAAAATTGTTAAGTGAAGGCAACCTAATCCAGGTTGGTTTCGTGTTATCATATAAATAGCATTTACCTTTTAAATAGTATATCATGAAAAAAAGACTCATTTATATTGGCCTGGCGATGATATCCGGTATCGTCATTCTTATTTACAGTTGCTCTAAGGGCTCCAATACACCAGCCCCTAAAGATTCGGGGGCTAATGCTTCGGTAACTATTCAGAATATGGCGTTTGGGCCGGATACATTAAGAATTGCGGCAGGTACCAAAGTTACCTGGTCGAACGCGGATGGGATGACGCATACCGTCACAGAGTTAAACGCGCTTTTTGACAGCGGTAACTTACCTTCGGGCAAAACATTTACCTATACATTCAGTACTGCAGGCAGTTTTAAATATTACTGCGTAATTCATCCAGGTATGAAAGGCGTAGTTATCGTCAATTAAAATAATTGTTGTTGATTGCCAGGGGGGCTCCGTTCAGATCAAAGATTAAACGATAAGTGTGCTGATAGGAAGCCCCTTATGGCAATATTTAATATTATGCCCTATAGCGGGGTATTTATTTTATCGCTTTCAAAAAAGGGCTGTTTTCCAGCATCAGCCTGAAATTATCCGGATTTACAATATCGTCGTGCTGCTTTAAACTGTGTATAAAAAGTACCCGCTGAGCGCGATATCGAGCTGGCAAAATATCTTTTTCTTCGAGTTGCATATAGCTGACATCGGCATCATCCAGCAGTTTGGTCATGGCGTGGGTTTCATCCAGCGTGCCGCCGTGGTCGGTATACAAATTGATAAACCGGTGTTCGGGGTCGGCCTTTATCCACGCGGTAAATATATCTGTTTCGGCGTAGAGGGCATCAAAAAGCATAATTTCGTCGATGGGCTCACCGCCATTTTTAATAATTCCCGCCATTACCCGGTAGGCTCCGCTATGGCCGGCAAGCAAAATATTCCCGGCCCGGCAACCCGGTTTAATTATCGCTTTCGCTTTTAAGCCATTTAACACGTCGGCGACAAGCCCCTTAAAAACACCTGTATTTTCCAGCTTGCCCCCATAACTGTCCGGCGCGTCGCGGGCAGTTTCGGCCAAAACCAATATAGCGTTTCGGTTGGAGGCAAGGAACTGTTTGGAAAGTTCGTAATGCACCGCCGCATTGTCCACATTATTACGCCAACCGTGAAACCAAAACACCAGGTCGACTTTCTTTTTGGCATCAAGGTTTTTAGGAACGACGATCAATACCGTGCTGTCATTGTAATGTTCGGCGGCTGTATATAAAACATTATCGTATAGATGACCTTTGATACGGCCCGTATCCGGAAAAGAAGTATGCGACGAGTAAATATGAAATATAGTTGCATCGGCATGTTCCTGGCCGAACGTCGTATCAGCATAGATCGCCGAGAAAAATAATGTCCCAAAAAAGAATAGCCAGTTAATTTGTTTCACGTTATTTATTATACACCCTGCCAATATAAGGGCTGTCCACGATAATTTTTTTTAATACTGCGGGATTAATCGCTCCCTGGCGGGCATACACTATTTTGCCGCCCGGTTCCACTAAAATAGTATAGGGCAAAGCCCCATTCCATTTAGGGTCTACAGCCTCAATTAATTTATATTTATCATCGCCGGCATATAGATAGTTGGTAGATGAGGCCTGTTTTTTTTGCAGAAATTTTAATGCTTTGTCTTTATTGCCGACCTCGTCTGCGCTGATACTTATAAATTCAAAGCTGCGGTCGCGGTACATCCTGGTCATCGTAACAAATTCGGGAAACTCAGCAACGCACGGCCCGCACCATGTGGCCCAAACATTGATCAGCCTTAGTTTATCCGATTTATTCCTGATCAGCCCGGTTATACCTGTTCCACTGATGGTGTCAAGATTTACCGGTTCTTTGGCCCACTCAATAGCCGCTTTTTCTATCCATGTACTTTTTTCGGCCCATTTTACGGAGCAGCCAAAAACTTTGGTCGTGGTAACCGGTACTTCCTTATTATTTAACAACGCTTCGATCGCATTGCGTGCATCAAAAACATGCGGTGTATGATAGGGGTTTTCAACATCATCGATACGCCCCTGGTAACGTAGCTTGCGTTCCCTATCAAAAATAAAAATATGCGGCGTGGCAACAGGCCCGTATTTTTTCGACGCCACTTCCGTCGCGCCGTCGTACAGGTAAGGGAAGTTAAATTTCTTTTCGCGGGCGCGGATCTTCATTTCGGCAAAAGAATCGCCCACGTCGCTATATCCCAGTTCATCAAGCCGCAGGGATTCAGGGTGGTTTGGATTGATGGCCACCACTTTAACGCCTCTTGCAGCATAATCGGTCGTCAGTTTAATAATCCGGTCCTCATAAGCCTGTGATGTTGGACAGTGGTTACATATAAAAACGACCGCTAATACCTTTGCCCTGGCAAATGACTGCAGTGTATATATTTTACCGTTGACGCCGAACAATCTAAAATCCGGCGCTTTTGAACCGATCGCGAGTGTGGGGTGCTCTTCAAAACCGACAGCGACATTGAAACTACCTGTTAGTAACAGGAGGAAGCAGCCAAAAAAAATGCACTTTTTCACGACGTTGTATTAGGTTCACTAAAATAACCGGAAAACTTGGTTTATTACTCAAATATACTGCTTTGGCTCGCTCTGGGGATATTTTCGCTATTATTTTTTATGATCGGCCAGACTAAAGTAATTGCCAGAAGATAAATTGATAAAGTTATAAAATGTACGCACAAATTTTATCATATTGACAATATTAAACGATAAAAATAACAGGTCATTTAGATTTATATAATAATATTAAGAAATTTTTAATTAAAAATTGCAATCGGTAACTTCGTGCTTGCGCCTTTTTATAAACGGTTGAACGACGATGGACCAAACAGAATGCCACCAGGGGCTTTACAGGCCCGAATTTGAACACGATTCCTGCGGGACTGGTTTTATAACCAATATCGACGGTCATAAAACCAACCAGATCATTGACGATGCCCTTACCATGCTCGAAAACATGGAACACCGCGGCGCGTGCGGCTGTGATCCCGAATCGGGAGATGGTGCAGGTATTTTGATCCAGCTGCCGCATGAATTTTTAATGGAAGAGTGCTCCGACCTGGAGATTAGCTTACCGGAACCGGGCGAGTATGGGGTTGGCATGATATTTTTTCCCAAAGACTCCGGCGCAAAAAAAGCGTGCCGCACTATCATATCCAACGCGATCGAAAAACTGGGTTTGCATTCGCTTGGGTACAGGAAATTATCAGTCGATACACATGTGATCGGCGAAACAGCGCGCAAGGCCGAGCCGGACGCGGAACAGCTTTTTATTGAAAGGCCGCATCACATCACCAATGCCGATGATTTCGAGCGGAAGCTGTATGTTTTAAGGCGATATATCAATAAAACCATTACTGAAACTTTACCGGCAGCTTCGGAGTATTTTTACTTTACCTCGTTATCCTGCAAAACCATTATTTATAAAGGACAGGTAACTACCTACCAGTTGCGTAAATATTTTTCTGATCTTTCCGACCCGCGTATTGCATCGGGCTTTGCCATGATCCACTCGCGGTTTTCGACCAATACTTTTCCATCGTGGAAACTGGCTCAGCCCTTCAGGTTAATTGCCCATAATGGCGAGATCAATACCCTTACGGGGAACCTGAACTGGTTTTATTCGGGTTTAAAATCCTATGCTTCCTCATATTTCACACAGGAGGAAATGGAAATGCTGCTGCCGGTAATTGATAACAATCAATCCGATTCGGCATGCCTCGACAATATTATCGAAATATTGCTGCACAGCGGGCGTTCCCTGCCGCATGTCATGATGATGCTGATCCCCGAGGCATGGGACGGCAATGAGCAAATGGACCCGGTTAAGAAAGCATTTTACGAGTTTCATGCTTCGTTAAAGGAGCCGTGGGACGGCCCTGCAGCGATCACCTTTACCGATGGAAAACTTATCGGCGCCCTCCTGGACCGAAACGGGCTGCGCCCTTTACGGTTCATGGTCACCAACGACGGTCGTGTTATAGCCGCTTCGGAAGCGGGTGTACTTAATTTAGATGAGAAACTGGTATTACGTAAGGGCAGGCTGCAGCCCGGGAAAATGTTGCTGATCGATACCGAAAAGGGAAAGATCATTACCGACGATGAAATAAAGCACCAGGTTGCATCGCGCCAGCCGTATGGCCGCTGGCTGGAAAATTATAAGATCCAACTGGGACAACTGGCCGAGCCTCGTTTAGCGTTTGCCAGCCTATCCGAGGATTCGGTTTTCCGTTACCAGCAGGTTTTCGGCTATAGCCGGGAGGATATTGATTCGATCATTAAGCCTATGGCCTTGGAAGGCAAGGAGCCGGTTGGTTCAATGGGTACTGATGTGCCGCTGGCCATATTGTCGGATAAACCGCAGCATTTAACAAGTTATTTCAAACAGTTTTTTGCGCAGGTGACCAACCCCCCGATCGACCCGATACGCGAGCGTTTAGTAATGAGCCTGGCAACGTTCATAGGCAACAACGGCAATTTGCTGGACGAGGATAAAATGCATTGCCATTGCGTGGTTTTGCAGCATCCTATCTTAAAAAATCACCAACTCGAAAAGCTAAGAAGTATCGATACCGGGTTATTCCATGCCAAAACACTGCAAACCTATTATAATGCCGACGGCATACCCGGTTCGCTCGAAAAAGGCCTTGCCCGGCTTTGCCGGTATGCCGAGGATGCTGTTGATGATGGCTTTGAGGTACTAATACTTTCCGACCGCGCTATTGATTCGGAACACGCGCCGATACCTTCGCTGCTGGCCGTGTCGGCCGTGCACCATCACCTGATCAGGAGCGGCCGGCGTGGTTCGGTGGGTTTGGTGGTTGAAACCGGCGATACCTGGGAGGTTCATCATTTTGCGTGCCTGTTAGCATTTGGCGCTACAGCCATCAACCCCTACCTGGCATTATCTACCATTGAAGCACTAAAAAATAACGGCAGCCTGGAAACCAGCCTGGATATAAAGGCGCTTTATAAAAATTATGTTAAGTCGGTTAACGATGGCTTGCTCAAGATATTCTCCAAAATGGGGATTTCAACGTTCCAATCTTATCATGGCTCGCAGGTTTTTGAAATATTGGGGATCAACCAGGCGGTTGTGGATAAATATTTTACCGGTGCGGTAACCCGCATCGGCGGGCTCGGACTTGACGAGATAGCGCGCGAATCTCTTTGCAAGCATCGCATTGGTTTCGGCGGTTCAAAAACGCAGGAGCGCCTGCTGCCCGATGGCGGGATATACCAGTGGAAGCGGCGCGGCGAGTCGCATTTATTTAACCCTACAACGGTCCACTTGTTACAGCATGCTACCCGCAGTAACGATTATTCGGTATATAAAAATTACGCCAGGGAAATTAACGAGCAAAGCGAAAAGCATTTTACTATTCGGGGCCTGTTGGATTTTGCCCATCACCGTGAGGCCATCAACATTGATGAGGTAGAGCCGGCGGAAAATATTATGAAGCGGTTTGCTACAGGCGCCATGTCGTTTGGATCGATATCGCACGAAGCGCATAGCACCATCGCAATCGCCATGAACCGCATTGGCGGCAAAAGCAATACCGGCGAAGGCGGCGAAGACGAATTGAGATACGAACTGCTGCCAAACGGCGATTCCATGCGCTCGGCTATTAAACAGGTGGCTTCGGCTCGTTTTGGCGTTACTTCAAATTACCTGACCAACGCGGATGAATTGCAAATAAAAATGGCGCAGGGAGCAAAGCCCGGCGAAGGCGGGCAACTGCCCGGCCATAAGGTTGACGACTGGATCGCGCGCACCCGCCACTCAACGCCGGGTGTGGGGTTGATCTCGCCGCCACCGCACCACGATATTTATTCCATCGAGGATCTAGCTCAGTTAATATTCGACCTTAAGAATGCAAACCGTGAGGCCCGCATCAACGTGAAGCTGGTTTCAAAGGCCGGCGTCGGTACCATTGCCGCGGGTGTTGCCAAAGCGCATGCCGATGTTATTTTAATAGCCGGGTACGACGGCGGAACAGGCGCATCGCCTATCAGCTCGATTAAGCATGCGGGCTTGCCATGGGAACTTGGCCTGACAGAGGCGCACCAAACGCTGGTTCGCAATAAACTGCGCAGCCGCGTGGTTTTGCAAACCGATGGTCAGCTTAAGACCGGTCGCGACCTGGCCATCGCCTGCTTAATGGGCGCCGAAGAATGGGGCGTCGCAACAGCCGCTTTGGTAGCCGGCGGTTGTATCATGATGCGCAAATGCCATTTAAACACTTGCCCCGTTGGCGTTGCGACACAGGATCCGGAATTAAGAAAGCTGTTCTCGGGCAAACCTGAGCATATTGTGAACCTCTTCCGTTTTATGGCTGAGGAACTGCGTGAAGTGATGGCCGAACTGGGTTTCCGCACCGTAAATGAAATGGTGGGACGTGTACAGTTTTTAAAGGTCAAAGAAGGGCTTACAAACTGGAAAGCAAAGAAGATCGATCTTTCGGGCATATTGCACCCGGTAACCAATCCTAAGGATGTTACTTTATATAACAGCGAAAAACAAGACCATGGTTTAGACAATATCCTCGACTGGAAATTATTGGAGGCTGCAAAACCCGCGCTGGAGGATAAAACGCCCGTGTTTGCGAATTACGAGGTGAGGAATGTCGATCGTACGATCGGTACCTTATTATCAAATGAGATATCCAAAAAGTATGGTTCTGCCGGATTGCCGGATAATACCATCAATTTTAAATTTAAGGGTTCGGCCGGACAAAGCTTTGGGGCTTTTGCCACCAAGGGAATTTCGTTCGAGCTGGAAGGCGAAGCAAACGATTATGTAGGTAAAGGATTGTCGGGTGCGCAACTGGCTATATATCCATGCGATAACGCGACGTTTACGCCCGAGGAGAATATCATTATTGGTAACGTGGCTCTGTATGGTGCAACGTCGGGCGACGTATTCATTCGCGGCATGGCCGGCGAACGTTTCGCGGTACGTAACTCGGGTGCTACCACGGTTGTTGAAGGCATAGGCGATCATGGCTGCGAGTATATGACCGGCGGCCGTGCGCTCATTTTAGGTGAAACCGGCCGAAATTTTGCGGCCGGGATGAGCGGCGGCCTGGCATGGGTGTATAACCCCAACAATACTTTCAGCGAGAACTGCAATACCGAGATGGTTGACCTTGATCCTTTATCCGTACAGGATGAGGAACAAATCGTGTCCCTGTTGCGCAAGCATATTCATTTAACCGGCAGCAGGGTTGCAAAAAATCTGCTCGATAACTGGAATAAAACGTCGAGGGATTTCGTAAAGGTTTACCCTAAGGAGTACAAAAAAGTTTTTGAGAAATTACAATACCAAACGATCAGCTAATGGGAAAGCCCACAGGATTTAAGGAATTTCCGCGCGAACTCCCTGAGAAAGCGCCGGTTGCGGAGCGCGTAAAAAATTACAACGAGTTCGTAAATTTATATACCGACGAAAAGCTGAACCAGCAATCGGCACGCTGTATGAATTGCGGCATACCATTTTGTCACTCAGGATGCCCCCTGGGTAATATTATCCCTGAATTTAATGATGCCGTTTACCGAAAAAACTGGGAACAGGCGTATCATATTTTATCCTCGACCAATAACTTTCCCGAGTTTACCGGCAGGATATGCCCTGCTCCCTGCGAGTCGGCTTGTGTATTGAGCATCAATAAGCCGGCCGTAGCTATCGAGGAGATCGAGAAACATATTATCGAAATAGCTTTTTCAAAAAACCTGGTAAAACCGGTGGCGCCACTTATTAAAACCGGCAAAAAAATAGCGGTTGTCGGCTCAGGACCCGCCGGGCTTGCCGCTGCCGCACAATTAAACAAGGCAGGCCACCTGGTTACGGTTTATGAACGCGATGACCGCCCGGGCGGATTGCTGGTTTATGGCATACCCGATTTTAAGCTGGAGAAATGGGTGGTTGACCGCCGCATTGAGCTGATGGAGAAAGATGGCATACTATTTAAATGTAATACAGAGGTTGGCAAAGATGTAAATGCCGACGAGTTGGTACGCACCAACGACGCAGTCGTACTTGCAGGGGGATCAACCATACCGCGCGACCTGCCTATCCCCGGCAGGGAATTAAAAGGTATTCATTTCGCGATGGACTTTTTGAAACAACAAAACAAACGGGTGAGCAATACAAGCTTTGAAGTTGAAGATATTTTAGCAACCGGTAAGGATGTAATTGTGATCGGTGGAGGTGATACCGGTTCCGACTGTGTGGGGACTTCTAACCGCCAGGGCGCCCGATCGATAAAGCAATTTGAGGTAATGATGCAGCCTCCCGAACAGCGCACACAGCACATGCCATGGCCCACCTACCCGATGGTGCTTAAAACTACCAGCAGCCACGAGGAAGGTGCCGATCGTTTTTGGGGCATAAATACAAAAGAATTTTTAGGTGATGAAAACGGCAACTTACGCGCTATAAAAGTAACGGACGTAAATTGGGAAATGGATGTAATGGGCAGGCCGGTTAAGTTTAACGAAGTGGAAGACTCGGAGCGTGAAATACCCTGCCAACGCGTTTTCCTGGCTATGGGTTTTTTATTCCCGCAGCATAAGGGTATGGTTGAAAGTATGGGAGTGGCGCTGGACGAACGCAAAAATGTAAAAGCGAAAGAAGGGATCTACCGCACTAATGTAAGCAAGGTATTTACAGCCGGCGATATGCGCCGGGGTCAATCGCTGGTAGTTTGGGCCATTTCAGAGGGCCGGGAGGCGGCACGTAAGATCGATGAATTCCTGATGGGCCATTCGGTGCTGGAAAGCAAAGATGCAGTTAACCAGTTCGAACAGGTGTTTTGACAATAAGTTAACGACGTACTTATACTCATTAATCAGTATTAATTATTAATTATATCCAGCCGGGCAGATCAAGTGCCCGGCTTTTTTATTTCCCTTTTCAGCTTCTTTGATCTTGAAAATATTATTGTTATTGTGTAATTATTTTTTGGATTGTATAATTATTTTCCGTTAACTTTATTGATGTTATTTGAGCCCATCCCCGTTAATCGCCATACGACTTTGCCGATTTGATAAATTAATTTAAACTCATCATACGATGTTCAAACGCTTTCTGCTTATAGGCTTTATAATATTGGGGCCGATGATGCTTAGGGCACAGCAAACTGCAACACCAGATTCATTGGTCAATCCATTTGGTGAAGTTGTATTTGCAAACCAACCGATCGAGACCTCAATTCTGCTGGGGTCATATGCGAATGTTTTTGCCCCGTTAACCGAAGACAATATACTTATCCTTCAATCTATTAGTAAACTTTACGGTTTAGATGTAAAGAAATTCCATTATACAATTGCCCTTAAACTGGATGGTTCACCGCAAATATTTGACGTGCCCTGCTGCGACGAGGATTTGTATCACCTGTTATCCGCTAAAACAGGACCAGTTAGCCGCCTTAAATTCAAATGTGTGATTTATCGTTTTTACACGATCGACGGGACAACTAACTTCTTTTATGTCGATAAGGCGACAACGATTGGAATTTAAACGAGTAAGCCTGCCTGCTTTTGTCTAATGACGCGGGGTTAATCAGCAACTGCACTACAGTGACTCCAGTACCCGTGACAAGAAGATATTCCATATTCTTATAAAATTCCACTATTTTACACCGGTCTGTTTTTAACAAAAAAAATTCGTTGCGTTATTTTTTTCACATAGCCTATTACGGCCACCGTTATAGCGGATGGCAAAAACACCCGGGAAGATTGACGGTACAGGACGTTTTGGAATCGGCCCTGAGTCGCCTGTTAAAAATACCAGTCGCTATTGTAGGCTGCGGACGCACTGATGCCCAGGTGCATGCAGGGCAGTTCTTTTTTCATGCAGATATCCAAAAAGACTGGGAGTTCGACCTCTTTTTCAGGCTGAATAAAATATTGCCTGATGATATTGCTGTTTTTGACATTATACCCATGCAAGGACAACCCCACGCCCGGTTTGACGCTATACGGCGGAGTTATGACTATTTTATCCATACATACAAGGATTGCTTTCTAAGCGGTTTCAGCTCTCTTTATGAAGAAAAAAACCTTAACCTGGATGCAATGAAGGCAGCCGTTAAAATACTTCCCAACTATACCGATTACAGGGCTTTTTGCAAAAGTCCCGATCGGATAGAACATACGCTGTGTTATGTATCGGAGGCGATCTTGTTTATAAATTCAACCGGCGACAGGATCAGGTTTCATATTTCGGCTAACCGGTTTTTAAGCAAGATGATCCGGATAATTGTGGGCCGGCTGCTTGAGATAGGACGTGGAGAGATGAGCGCCGACCAGTTTGAATATCACCTGGCGAATAAAAAAACGCCCCAAAACATTATTCCGGCCCATCCCCAGGGGCTGTATTTGTCAAAAGTTACTTATCCGTACCTTGACCTTCCGCCGGCTACGACATTTATTAGCGGCTTAGTAAAAAGCATGCAACCAAACTGGGAGAATATCTGATCAATTTGAGGCTGCAACAACAACACGTCTTCCGGATCTTCTTTCGGCAACAAGCAAAACGATCAATAAAAACAATCCAAGCGCAAAAAAACAATCCAATGCTAAGGCCGAATCACGCATGCTGTGGGTCCAGCCCTCTACCTGTGCGAAGCAAAACAGACCAACCACGATAGATAACTTTTCGGTCACATCATAGAAGCTAAAAAAAGATGCTGTATCTGGTATGTTGTCTGGCAAGTATTTGGAGTAAGTTGATCGCGATAAAGATTGTACGCCTCCCATCACTAAACCAACTGCAAATGCAGCAACATAAAACTGTACTTCATTGACTATAAAATAAACCAGGCAGCATAAAATGGTCCATATAGTTACCAAAACAATTAGCGTACGAACATTACCATATTTTGACGACGATTTCGAGGTAAGGTAAGCTCCGATGATCGCCACCACTTGTATGATTAAAATAATACCTATTAAATGGTCCTCGGGCATATGCAGCTCTTTTGCCGCAAAGTTTGCCGCTACCAGCATAATAGTCTGGACTCCCACTGAGTAAAAAAAGAATGCAGAAAGAAATCGCTTTAATAAGGGCATTTTCCTGATCTTTCCGAACACGGTAGCCAATTCCTTGAAGCCACCGGTTAAGACATTATACTTATGCGATCCCATGTTAGGCTGACCCTTAGGGAGCATGATAAATGGAATAATCGCAAAGCCCATCCACCAGCAAAATACGATCAAAAATGATATGCGGGCTGGCAAATCGTCGCTGGTTATCCCGAATGTTTTTGGCGACAACACCACGATGAAACACAATACCTGCACTACGATACTGCCCAAAAATCCATAAATAAACCCCTTAGCACTAACCGCATCCTGCTGGTCGGGCGTGGCTATTTGAGGAAGATATGAATTATAAAAAACAAAACCGCCGCAATAGCCTATGGATGCAATGCAATAAAGAATCAATGGAACTTCGAGAGGAGGAATTCCATGGGCAACAGGCTTAAAGAAAAAAAGCCCTGCACAGGCCAACGCCCCCACCCATGTAAAAAATTGCAGATATAGTTTTTTATTCCCACGATAGTCAGCAATAGATGTGAGAATTGGCAATAGCATCACTATAATGAGATAGGATAAACCCAAAACATTAATTTGTAAAACAGTATTTACATATCTATGTCCAAAAAAGGTAACGATATCATGATGCGGATTATGGAAAGTTGTATAATATACATAGTACGCGGGGAATATGGTGGATGTGATCACCATATTATACGACTGGTTGGCCCAATCGAACATGCACCAGGCCCAAATGGTTTTTTTGTTGTTTTTAGCTTCCATGCGGGTCCTAAATTATGTAAATTTCAGGGTTTACGAAATATAAATCCCGCGCAAAAAAAAATCCCGTTTGCTTAAACGGGATTAATTCTATACGCCAAATGTTATATCGTATTATTCATATTGGTTTTTAATTGTGTAACCCGAATCTACAAGGAGGCGTTCTCGTCTGAACAATTCGAGGTCAGCGGCCATCATTTCCTCAACCAGTCCTTTCAGGTCGTATTTAGGTTTCCAACCCAGCTTGGTTTGTGATTTTCTGGGGTCGCCAATTAAAAGCTCAACTTCAGTTGGCCTGAAGTATTCTTTATCCACGGCTACAACTTCCTTACCTTCCTCCAACTGGAAGTCGGGGTTACTGCAGCTTACTACGTATCCTTTTTCGTCGGCGCCTTCGCCCTGGAAGTCGATTATAATACCGGTTTCGGCGAATGCCATGCGCACAAAGTCACGCACGGTGGTGGTTATGCCTGTGGCTATTACAAAGTCTTCGGGCTTGTCCTGCTGCAATATCAGGTACATTGCTTCCACATAGTCTTTTGCGTGCCCCCAGTCGCGTTGTGCGTTCAGGTTTCCCAAAAACAATTTGTTTTGCAGCCCCATTGCAATTTTTGCGGCGCCACGGGTAATTTTCCGCGTAACGAATGTTTCGCCGCGGAGCGGGCTTTCGTGGTTAAATAATATACCGTTGCAGGCAAACATGTTATATGCCTCGCGGTAGTTTACCGTTATCCAGTAACCGTATAATTTAGCTACCGCGTATGGCGACCGTGGATAAAACGGTGTTCGCTCACTTTGCGGCACCTCCTGCACCAAGCCGTACAACTCGGATGTTGAAGCCTGGTATATCCGCGTTTTTTCTGTTAATCCCAACAGGCGCACGGCCTCCAGTATCCGCAACGTACCTATTCCATCGGCATTGGCGGTATATTCAGGCGTATCGAAACTTACCTTTACATGCGACATTGCACCCAGGTTATATATTTCGTCGGGCTGAACCTGTTGCACAATGCGGATGATGTTGGCAGAATCGGTTAGGTCGCCATAGTGCAGAACAAATTTTATCTCCGCTTCATGCGGGTCCTGGTATAAATGATCGATGCGATCAGTGTTGAATAACGAACTGCGGCGTTTTATCCCGTGCACTTCATAACCTTTTGACAAGAGCAGATCGGCTAAGTATGCGCCGTCCTGGCCCGTAATCCCTGTGATTAAAGCTTTTTTCTTCATGTGAATAGTTGCGTTAGTATTGTAAAGTCAAATTTAGATACTTTATTTTGAGTTTGTTGTTAACACGATAAAATCAAATAGGTAACACGCCAAAAAAAAAATAGTTTTCCAAATGATCAATGAAGCAAAAGGAAAACCATCGCGTGTTTGAAGATATGCAAACTTAATTAATTCAAATTCAGTTTGGTTTGAGGTGTGTATCCAGGAACAAGTTTCTGTGAAAGCTGGTTGGCTTTTTGTTTCAAAAGATGCATTCCGAAAGCGGGGCCATAGATCAAATATCTTTTATACATGCGTTTTGGCTCATTCACCAGGCGGATGAACCATTCCAGGCCCATGTTGCGCCAAAACTCCGACGGGCGGCTAACGGTTCCCGCAAAGAAATCGAAAACAGCGCCGATAGCACAGACGGCGCCAACATCTAAACGCTCTTTATTCGCATCAATCCATTTTTCCTGTTTCGGTGCGGTCATGCCAACAAATAAAACGTCCGGTTTAAACTCGTTAACAGCATCGATCATCGCGTCATTTTCTTCTGCAGAGAATGAAGCCTTGAACGGTGGCGAATAAACGCCAACTTTAATATTGGGATACTGCTCATTCACCCTGCTTTTTATGATGGATAAAACTTTATCAGATGAACCGAGGTAAAAACATTTTCCGCCTTCAGCATTTAATTTATTTAAAAAATGCTCGTGTACATCGGCGCCGGCTATCTTTTTTATGGATTGGTTATTTAGAAGCTTTACAGCAGCAACTACGCCCACCCCATCCGGAAGCAGCACGTCGGAATTCAGCAATGCTTTTTTAAATTCTTTATCATTTTCAGCAATAATGTACGAATATTGATTAACAGTATTTATAATACATTTGCTATCGTATTTAAGTTTATTGACATCAGAATTTAAAATTGAATAACCAGATAGTTGAACTGTAGATAACTTTTCCATTTGTATAATTTATTTAATTTTTAGTTTACTATTATTAATTTTAATTATTTATATTTATTTATAATTAATTTTAGTAATCCAAATGCAATTACCAAGCCGATTAAAAGGATTATTATTAATGAAAAGGAAATAGCCGGGGCGGATAACTAAAAAAGGCCCCCAAGGGCCTTGAAATCAACAAGAACTGCTATTTAATAGAAAAATACCGTTGTTTCGGATTTCGTTAATGTTCGGTTGGGATACGCTTTACGGGTATTTTTGTGTAGATTAAATCGTCCTATTCAATATACACTTTTACACAAAAAGAAAGTGAATATATGTCATTAATTACAATTAATAACTATAAATTAATTGATACTAAAACTTAAAGATTTTAGATGGTGGAAGGGCAGATGTGATCAGGTTTTTAAAGTGCCGATACAGGTAATCCAGTCGGCCATGGTAGATTGAGAGTAATGATCAGTTAATTCTCCGGCGGAATTGAAATCGGGGTGCAGCATTATTTCGGTTAAAGGCCGATCGTTAACACGCATCGAGTTTTTAGTAAAATATTCTACTGTTTCAAATTTATCAGAATAGTTGCATCCGGCTTTTTTCATACTTTGATTAATGTAATTCCGGAATTGGAACTTTAAATAATTTCCTTCATTAAAGCTTTGTGCAAGCCGAAGCTTTAATTTGTACAATTTGGCAAATTTCAAAAATATCGGGAAAAAAGCAGGTAGGGTATGCAGGTGCTGGTGGGAATCGAGATGTGTAATTTTTATGCCTGATTCTATGGCCTTTTTCACCTGGGCTTCTACTTCGTTAAAATAGTAACGCCTTGTTTCAGGCCGGATAAACCTTAAAAGTTTTTTTGCTTCTAGTTTGTTCCACTCCCCATTTTCCAGCAAACAGCTTTTATCAGGAAAATCGGTAAGTGGCTTGCTGCTATAAAGATTGATATGCACGCCAAGGTTTTTAATAATTTTGTGTCTATGGGCCATTTCGACCGCATCCTCGAAACCCGGCTTGTTCGTCATTAGGGTAGTGCTATTTATATAACCTTGTTCGTAACAGAACAGAATAGCTTTATTAACTGACAAACTGAAACCAAAGTCATCCGCATTGGCGATTATGTTTGAAGGTAAAGGCATTAAATTTTGAATTAAGTTATACCTTATAAACAGTTAAGATACAGCCGACTTTTCAGGTTTATCCCATCCGCTGGTATTGAACTGGCCATACCATAAATTAATAATAAAGTGGGGTAAAAACTTAAGCGGCTTTGGTGGTTGGGTTTCTAAAAATTTTAACGCGTTAAGCAACTGCTGCCCCATATAGTTAAAATCCATTTGGCCGATAATTGTCAACGAGCTATCTGACATTTGCTTCTTCGCCGATAAGGGTAAATTGATAAAAACCAATAGCTGCAGTTTCATATCTGTCGGATTATCTACATTAATAAAATATCCGTTAACACCGTCTTTTAAAAGCGTAGCCGCGGCGTTTACTTTACTGGTTAACAATACCGGCAGGCCGGCCGCCATGGCTTCGTTTACCACCAGGCCCCAGCTTTCGTCTAAGCTTGGTAAAATAAAGGCATCGGCATCTTGCAAATATTTTGGCAACTGCTCATTGGCCACGGCGCCGGTAAATTCCACTCGTTTAAGGCCTAAGGACTTTGCCAATTCTTTCAACCGGTTAAGCATGGGCCCATCGCCAACAATGCTCAATTTATAAAAGTCGTTATTTTGTTCGATCAACTTCCACGACTCCAGCAACACCGGTATATTTTTCTTTTCAACCAGGCGCGAAACGCAGACTATTTTACCATTGTCGAGCTTCTTTTCACCCTTTGGCTTAAACAGGTCATTATCGATGCAATCAAAGCCGTAAAAAAAATGGTATTCCTCTTTATTGTATAGCGCTCCCCATTCTCCGTCGTAATCGTCTGACGGGAACCAAAAGGCATCAACCTGTTTGGTAATTAGCGTTTTGATGGATTGAATGAAAGCATTTCTTTTTACGCGCGAAGGCTTTGCATCATCAAACATGATGAATTTCTTTTTATGCCTTTTCGCCCATCTTAACCCAAGGGCGCCCGAAGAAAAAACGATCGATCCGGCGATGATAACATCCGGATTTATTTTTTTCAATTTTTTAAAAACAGCCCGTTTTATTTTGATTTGGGAAAGTTGGCCAAAGCTCTTTTTCGGGAACAAACAATCCCACCAATTTTCGGTGTGACTATAGGGTTCGAAATCATAGGGCGACCCCTTCCCAAATAATTCCACAGCATACAGCTCGACTCCGTGAGCTTGTAAAAAATCTCTTAAAAAATATATCCTGCGCTTCCAGTAAACACGCAGGTCGGTATGCATAATCAATACTTTCATTCGGATAGGTTGATGTTGTATATGGCTATTAGTCAATTCGATTACACGGTCGTTTTCTTAAAATTATCGTATATGAACGGAAAAAAGGTTTTTAACCAGGCTTTGATATATTTTTCGGGAATCGATAAGGGGAAATGCCTCCTTAAATAATGAAGATAATCCTTTAAAGAAAGTCCCTTTGGGCTGTATAAATACTCTATGCGCTTTTTCAGCGGCGTTTCCTGCGACAGCCAGTTAACTCCATGATCATTTTCGCAAAAGCCATAATAACCCGGCGCAAGCCAAACCTTAACGCCGTTTTTAATTGCGGTTAGGGTATAATCAAAATCGGCAAATGCATGCGTCCACGAATCCAGGAAAATACCTATTTTGCTTACCGTTGCTTTGTCGACGAGCATAATGTTTGCATTGCCTATGTCGCAGGCTTTCAATTCCACCGGGTCGGGTTCCACCATTATGGTAGCGCCGGTGAGCCGGTTTTTTAGCTGAAGGCCGCCGTAAGTCATTTTTTGTTTCTTTGGATCGCGTACGCCCCCCAGCAAAATATTCGCAGGATAATCGGAAAGGTCATAAGCATCAAACAATCGTATAACTGCGTCGTCAAATAGCTCGACGTCATCATTCAATAACAGGTAAAAATCGTATTCCTGCGTTTTTAATACTTCCTTCCACAGGGTGCGCATACCGCCCGCCCAAAACAATGAACCTGTTCCGCTAATTACATGAACCGATGGAAAATGCTTTGTCACATAATTTGCTGTTCCATCCGGCGAGTTGTCATCCAGCAGGTAAATTTCCAATTCGCCGTTTTCGGGAATTGGCTGAGCTAACAAGCTTTTTAAAAAGGATGCCGTTTTGTTTAACCGGTTATACGAACATGCGAGCGCCGCAATCTTTAACTTATTTTGCATACTGCCCCTCTTTACTATTTAAAATGGTATTATAAATACCTAATAGATCGTTTGTTATTTTTTCAGGATCATGCCTTTTTAGTGCTTTTTTCCTGCCATTCTCACCATATACAATTGCTTTGTCAAAATTGTTTTTCATTTCAATTATTGCACCGGCCATTGAGTAAGGGTCGCCGTCCTGTATTAAAATTCCATCCTCGCCATCCTCCAATAAAGTGTTTGTGCCGCCGGCATGAGTAGCGATACAGGGCACACCTAAAATTTGTGCCTCGCATAAACTATTGGGGCTATTTTCAATATGCGAAACGGCTACGTATATATTCGCTTTCAGCAGCGCCTGCGCAAGTTGGCCATCATTCAACTTACCCAAAAAGTTTATATTATTTGAAACAGCCTTTCCAATGCTTTTTGCAGCAATCTTCACCACTTCATCATTCTTATGCAGCCCAGCCACCCGCCATTCGTAATCAACTTTAATCCGATCGAGTAAATAGGCACAATCAACCAGTGTTTCGATACCTTTATAAATATTAGGACCGTTGGTGGTAAATAAAATGAGTTTTGCGCTTAATTTGTTGGACCACTGATATTTATAGAATGGCTCCTGCAAAATTTCGTCATTGTGATAATACTTTGCTGCGGGCGCCAAAACCGATGTAACACGCCTGTCCCATGCGGTGCGGCCTATGAAATGTTCACTGTGTGCATAAATCTCTTGTTCTCTGGCAGCCATCTTCGCAAACTGCGTGTATACGTTTATAAAAGAGCGCGAAAGGAGAATGTCTTTTAACTTCGAAAACCGGAGCGTATCAAGATGTGAAATGGTTGAAAAATATTTGTACCGGTACACCGTTATCGTACCCTGGATGGAAACAACGGCAGGAACATTAACCAGCTTTTGAACCAATCCGAAAGGTCCTTCCGTACCATGTATATGTAATATATCGGGGTTAACCTCTTTTACAATTTTGGCAAACGTTTCAACATCCTGTTCATCTTCAATGCCGTTTAAAAGCCGCCTTTTAATTTTGGTTAATTTACCATGTTTATACCGGTTAACGGGAAAATAACGCGTTGGTCCCAACATAAATGGCTTAACAAGTGTATCATGATAGAAAACAATAGAAAGCTCAACTTTATCCTGGATATTTTTTTCCAATGCCTTTATCCAACCGCATCCTTTATAGTTGTTATTCAAGTGCGCGCTGCTTAAACCAGGGGATAATGAGAACCAAAGTACTTTCAAAATCTATTTTATTTTAATTGTTTATGATACATTAACTTTATTCTGCAAACAATGTTTAGTGATTTCTGCCTTATTTAAAAACTACGAGCGACATTATATAAGTGTTGCTTTTTGCCTTTCATTCCGCGGATCAGTTACCACTATTCACCGTCCTTATGCTTGCTTGCTTATGTATGCTAAAGGTGCTTCGATGGCAAATCCATTCTAAATGGTTTTATAAGTTCTATAATTTATGTTAAACCCGGCTTTCAATCCCCGGGCGGGTATATCGTCGTCATCTATGCTAACTGACGTTTGCTGGATTTTTTCCGGCGCCGAATAGTGGTAAAGGAAGAAAAAGCATAAGGTAAAAGGGATCGAAAATATCGATTCGCTGAATGCCAGTATCAGTATCAATACCAGCCCGTAAATACCCAGTTCAATGCTTTCGGTGAATTTGCGGAAAAAAATAAAGCACCGGTACAGGAAAAAGCCGAGACCGATTAAGCCATACATCGCCAAAAAGTCGAAAATACCATTTGAGATATTTATCGCTTTTAAAACAGGAGCCGTTTCCTCATAAATATTTGATACGCCCCAAATAAGCTTTATCCCAAATAACTGGTACAGGTAAAGCGCGCTGCCAAAGCGGTTTAACGGCATTTGCAAGCCGCGTTTCAGGTACCAATTACTAAGAAATTGTACCCGGGTCATGTCGGTGGCATCAGCGCTATAAACCATGCTGATCTTATGGAAAAAAAATGGCAGTTGTAAAGCTAAAATGAACAATACAGGTACAAACAATGCAGCCAATGCAATAAGCTTTACCCCCCTGGCCCTGAAGTAGCAAAATATAATAACAGCCAACGCCAGATAAGATGTGGTTGAAATAGTGGTGAGAATAGCAAATGCCAACCACCTGGCTCTTCGATCAAAAACAAAGTTATTATTCAAAAGATGCAGGAATAGCCCCATATTTAAAAAAAAACCGAAAGCCCCGGGCTCCCACGAAAAGCCCGAATTGCGGCTGGCATGCTCCGCCACGTAGGTGAATACCAGGAAGTTTGTATAGTGCGCGCCGGGGTATAACGCCGGTATATTAAAAGCCCTGCCAAGGGCCGGAAACAAATCGGCTGAAAGCTGCTGCAGGAAATAAAGAGGTATTGAAATTATAGCCAGCTGGATAATAACCGTGGTGAGATAATAGACAGCTTTTTCTTTAAGAACTGCACAATATAAAAAGCCTGCTAAAATAAATTTTAATAAAAATTCTATATCGCTTACCCAAAAGCCAACCGACAAATGTGTGAGAAACACCGACCGCAGCGTACAAAATGCTATATAAATGGTAGAAAAAGCCAAAAATAGCTTAAGGTCGCTTTTTACGAACCGGCCTTTGTCAAGCCCGACCCACAGAAGCAACAGATCGGTGCCGAACCAATACACGTTGGAAAAATACAGGAACGAGCCCTTAGCCGAAATTAACAGGAAAAGATAGGTTACCAGGTAATACATTTCGCAATCGTTAACTTTTTGAATTTGACAAGGACCTGTTATGATTGAGGTGTATAGGGTTTACCGGCGCAATTTGTATGGGCTCCTCGGTTTGCTCTTCCACAATTTCTTCCGGTGAAGAATAATAATATAGGAAAAGGAAGCACATTAGCAATGATATCGTAAATATCGATTCGCCGAAACCGAGAATAAGTATGGTCAGCATCCCGTACAGACTTAATTCAATACTGGAGGTGTATTTTCGAAATAAAATAAAACACCTTTGAAGAAAGAAAATAAGCCCGATCAGGCCGAACTTAGCCATAAACATGAAATTGCCGTTTGAAAGATTTATCGTTTTTAAAACCGGTACGGTGTCCTCATAAATATTCGAGATGCCCCAAATCATGTTTATTCCAAAAAGCTGATTCAGGTATAGTGCGCTTCCAAAGCGGTTAAGAGGCATTTGTTGCCCGCGCACAAGGTACCATCTGCTCAAAAACTGAATATTGTTAACATCCTCCGAATCCTTATTGTAGATGTAGTTGATCTTATCTAATAAAAACGGCAACTGGACAACCAAAAGACATAAAATAGGTACCAGCAAAATAGTTAACGTGCTGAATTTTACGCCCCTGGCACGATAATATAAAAACACGATAAGCAACAACGCGATGTAGGAAGTAGTTGAAAGCGTGGTGACAATAGCCAATGTAAGCCACTTAGCGCTCTTGTCGAACTTAAAATTATTGGTTACCAGGTGCAGCAACAAGGCCAGGCACAGGAAAAACCCAAACGCCCCGGGTTCCCACGAAAAACCCGAATTACGTATATGATGCTGCTTAACATATGTGAAAATTATAAAATTTGTGTAGTGGTCGCCGCCAAAGTGGGGTGGCAGGTTAATAGCTTTACCGATACTCCAAACCAACTCACCGGGCAGCAATTGTAAAAAGTAAAAAGGTATGGAAATTATGGCCAGCTGGGTTATTACCTTGACTAAGTAATATATAGCCTTATCTTTAAGTACCGCACAAAAAATAAAGCTCATCAGGATAAATTTAAACAGGAACTCTACATCGCTAAGCCAGTAGGCGAACGGCAAATGAACCAGAAACAAGGACCGGAATGTGCAGAAACCTATATAAATTGCCGAAAAGGTGCCGAGTACTTTAAGATCCCTTTTATCGAATCTTTTTTTTTCCACCCCTACCCAGATCAGCATAAAATCGGTGAAGAACCACCAGATGTTTGAGAAGTAAAGGAACGAGCCTTTAGCCGAGATTAATACAAAAAGATAAGTTACAAAATAATACATCGCTAAGTATTAACTATTTGTACCTGGCCGGTATCAAGCAGGTCCGGGGCGGGCTCCTTGCGACCGGGACTCAGCACGATCCTTATCTCATTTCTCCAAACTAAAACCTGCACAATGGTCCATATCAAGCTGGCATAAACAAGCGAGTTTAACCCCAAATGCAAATACCTGATAAAAAACAGCACCACCGGGATATGTAAAACCGCTGTAATGATGGATACGATGGACTGCATTTTTACCTTTCCGGTTCCGTTTAACACAATGGTGTAAACGGCGGTAAACAAATTCACGCCAAAATATACCGCCATTATCATACTTAAAGTAAACGGCACATGTATTTTTTGCCCCACCCAAATATTAAATACGGGTTTAACCAACAGTAACTGCACGCAAATCAAGCCTAACAGCACGAGCGTGATCCGGATCAATTTAGAAAGACTGGTGCGTATCCAGGGGAAGTCGTCAAGCGCGAAAGCATCTGTAAACGCACTCCAATAACTGGCCAAAACAATATTCATTATCAGCCCGGCGGTTGAAAAATATTTGTACAACAGGTTATACAAGGTGACATCAGATCCACCGAATTCGCGGGTAATAATAAGCTCTGTGGTCGAATAAAGGAACACACCCGCTATTTGCACGATGAAAAATGCAAAGCTTAACCCAAACAATGACCGGCTTTTTCGCAGGTTTATATGCTTAAACGAGGGCCGTATTACCTTATACCTCGATTTGAAGAGTATAATGGTGTACACCAATAAAACAAAAACCGGCAGAACGGTTTGGGCAACCGCCAATGCCACCATCGACCCCCGCAAATATTCACTTAAAAAAATGATCGGGACCAGGGGGATACAATTGCATACCAACTGGATTTGGTTTGATTTATATATTTTTTGATCGCCCTGTAAAATGGACGAGATCGGCTTTAGAATAAATTGCAATGAAAGGCCGATAAAGACCACCATCAGCGTGTGCAACAATTCCTGTTCATTCAACTGCGTTTTGAATACGGAATTCCAGTTTACGATTTTTAGGCCAAAACAAAAGATGATAACCGGCACCATGATCATAAATAAAATAGCGTATGTGGACGATACCGCTATTTTAGCCTGCATGTAATCTTTGCGTGCCAGGTATTCGGCAACTTTATTTCTAAGCCCGTTTGCCAGGCCGATATCCAGGATACTAATCCAGCCTACGGTGGTAGATATCGCTAACCAAATACCATATTTGCTGGTATCCAATAGCTTTAAAGAATAGGAAATGGTTAAAAACGAAACCACTATACTTATACCCCGTAATAAAAAGGACACAAGTATGTTAAAATTCACATTGGCCGTACGTTCTTTACTATCAACTAATAATTTAAAATATCCTCTTAATTTTGTGATCACTGGCTATTAATTTAAAATTTATCCTTTTGTTAATCCCCTATCCTAAAAGGATATTAGTATTCGATGTTCACTTGCACCCGCGCGTGCATAACGCGCCGCCGTGAAGTAACAATACCCGTTCAGTTTGCCAACCGGTTGTACTCGTAGCGCTCGTACTTATAACCTTCTCCGTCTCTGCCTTCCCGTAAGCCATTAAACACAATATTCATACCCGGCAGCTTGTTTTCGTTATAAAGTTTTTGAATAAAGGGCAGCAGGGTTTTGGACGTATGGTTATAGCGCACCACGTATAAAGTAACATTACAAACGTTTGCTATAATATATGCATCATTAATGCTGCGGATGGGTGGGGTGTCAATTAAAATATGATCGTATTCCTGCTTCAGCTCTTCTATCAGTTCGGCAAAGGCAGGTTGTTCCAGCAACTCGGAAAAATTATCGACAAAATCGCCGCATGAGATAAGGTCGAGATTCGGATAGTCGGCTGACTGATTAATAATGGCTTTTTTACCGGCCTTTCCCGCCAGGTAATCCGACATCCCCTTTGGGTTTTTAAGGCTAAACATCCTGGATATTTTGGGTTTATAAATATCCATTTCCAGCAAAATAGTTTTCTTTTCGGACCTCGCCAGCGAAATTGCCAGGTTACTGCTAATAAAGCTCTTACCTTCATTTGCCAGGCTGGACGTGATCATGGTGACATTTCCGCTCCCGGATAGCTGGTTAAGGAAATTGAGTTGAGTGCGTAAATGCCTGAACTGCTCGATAAGTATATAATTTATTTTGTTGTTCCGGTTGTTCAGCACAATTTCCGAAGGCAGCTTTATATAATTAAACTCCGCTACGACCGGTATAGTAGTAGCAACTTCGATATCTTTTCGCCTGTTGATGCTATTTTTTATGATCTCTCTGCCGTATAAAAAGCCGGCAGGGAAGATCAGTCCCAACAAAAAAGCTATTGCGAACGGGGTATATTTTTTTGAACTGCTTAACGGAAGCGTATAGGCAACATCAACCATTCGCGGATCGGACAGCGACGATGCGTACCTTAAAGATATTTCTTCTCTTTTCTGCAACAGGTAGTTATACAGTGTTTCCTTAACCGATTGCTGCCGGTTTAGCCCTGTAAGCTGCTTTTCCTGCCCCGGAATGCTTTGAATGGAGGATTGAACAGTTGATTTAACCGATTGGAGAGAATTTCTGGTTGCAATCAGGTTTGATTTAATGTTTTTTATATTTTGCTTTATCGCGTTTTTAACGCTTGCAATCTGCTTATTTAAGGGGTCGAACTGCGGATTTCCAGGGGGCAGGCTACCCAGCAATTCGGTTTTCTTTAATTGCAGATTGGATAACGATTGAATGAGGGTAACCAGGTTAGGATCAGAGAGCCCCATAGTTGAAGGAACGTCCCCGTCGCCGCCGGAATTCACATACTGCTCCAAACCGTTGATCACATTCAACTGAACATTTACATCGTTTAGTTTGGCTGTGTTGGCCTGAGCGTCCTGCAAGTAAATTTGCGATTGCGCGTTAACGTCGGCTATACCGTTTCCGCTGCGGTATCCGGCCACTTTATTTTCTGCATTGTTCAACTCGCCACGCAGCGAATCGAGGCGTTTATCAATAAAGCTGAGCGTAGCCTTTGTTTCGTTATTTTTTTGGGTTACTTCTGCCTGGTTATAATAATAAATAAGGCTGTTGATAAAGTCCTCGCCTCGTTTTGGGTTTTGATCCATCAGCGTGATCTGAACGATCGATGCCAGCTTATCCTGCAGGTCAACATTCAGCGCCTTTTGGTAGGCCTGGATGGTACCTTCGGGATTGTTGATATTTACCTGTATGGTTTTACCAATGTAAAACCTTAAATACGGAGTGGCTGTTATGGCCCACGTGCCAAGGCTATCTGTAACCACCTCGCCAAAAATGTGTTTGCTGGGCTTTTGATCTTTAAATGTAACCTGGTAGGCCGTCTTATTCAATATCTGAACATTAAGCGACTGATTTTGAGCAAGATTTTCGGCGTTAACGAAGTTGATCTTAACCGGCGACGAGCCATATAAGTCTTTTTCGTTCAGTACCTGTTTGGATTTATAGGTGGTCCAAAGCCGCAGATGATTAACAACATCTTTTACCAGCTGACGGGATTTTAATATTTGGATCTCGTTTTCAACCACTTTCGGGGCATTAAATAAATCCAGTTCCTGGAGGGCCGATTTTTCGTCGGTCGGTTTATCCTTGCTATCCTGCATTTCCAATGACGCCACGCTGGTATAAACCGGTTTTTGAAATTTAACATAAATAGAAGCGAGGATCAGCATCACGACTACGGACGCCAAAAAAAACGGCCAATACCGGCTGTAGTTGACAAAGATGTCCCTAAAATTAATGCTGTCGTCATTGCCCTTCGAATGGCCGGCAGCCATGTTCCCATTTTTAACAGCCATAATCTTAATATTTTCTGAGTAACAACAACGAAACGATAATGGATGCCGCAGCCGATATTGCGGATATGGCTAATGTGGTTGTACGGTAACCCGGGTCGACAGTGGCATACTTTGTTTTGTCCGGCTCAACATATATCATATCATTATTCTTCAGATAATAATAGGGTGAGTCGAATACATCCTTATTTCTGAGATCGATCGGAATATATTCGCGTTTACCGCCGGTTTCACGGATCAGCAATACATTTTGCCGTTTAGCGGTAATATTTAAATCGCCCGCCAGGGCCAACGCTTCGTTAATATTAACATGTTGGTTTTGTATGGTATAAACATCCGGTCTCAAAACATCGCCGAAAACTGATATCTTAAAATTGAGTATACGTACATGAACGATGGGCTTTTTAAAATCCGACTCCAGGCCACTGGTCAAATCCCTGGCCATTTCGTCGGGTGTTAGCCCTGCCACTTTCATGGCGCCAACATACGGCAAATGCACAGCACCGTCTGCATCAACCCGGAAGCCGTCGGCAAGATTATCCTGACCCGCCAGGCTTTTTGAATTCGCGTTAAACTCGGCGTTGGTATTGGTTGTATTTTCATTTAAGCTGGTAACCGTAATCCCCAATATATCTCCGGGCTGTATTCGTAAGGGTGTATAATTGGTGATCTTTTCTTCAGAAACATGTGACCGGTCGAGATTTTGGTAATAAGGAACGTCCTTATAATATGAGTTACATGAGTTTAAGGCAATCGCGATAGCTAACACATATAGTGGTAATAGTTTTTTTTCCATGAGATCTTTTTAATTATCAAGATTTTTAATAATTTATTAGTCGATGGAAATAACATTCACCTTTAAAGATTGTTTAACAATTTTTAATAATTATTATTTGCGCGTTAATAATGGGCAATTAATTTCGGAAGGATTAATAATTGAGGATCGCTATGTAACAATGGGCAAAACACGCCCGACCCAGGCATACAAAGGGATTTGGACTAAGCGCGAAATATTAAAATCATACCCGACCTTAAGGACGGTATGTTCAATGCAAAACCAGGTAACTTAAGCTCTTTTTGAATCGAGCCTGTTAGCTAACATTAATACAATGTTGGTTATTACAAGAGTCCAGATGATAGCAGTCATAATTTTTGAATTGGCAAATACTTGGCTGTGTACGTTAGAAATTCAAATAGGTTATATATACTTAACTATTATTACACACAAAGTTAATAATTAATTTTTAGACAATACTAAAGAAAGATTTTAATTTTAAAGAAATTAAAACAAGGTCTACTATAGGTTAAACGAATGTGTTGTGATTTTGTTGGGAAAATTTAATTTTTTTTTACTGAACGATCTTATTGGCACAATACGAGCTTGCAAAGGCTTCGGGCTTGGCCTTAAATACAAAGCCCATCGATAAAATGTAACCCATCGCTTCGTGCAGGGCCTGGTTCGATTTAAACATCGGGTTGGTATTGATATCGGCGTGCACCTCCAGATCTACATCGTAAAGATCGAGCAGATCGCAAAGCTTGTAAGCAATATCGATGGATTTTTGCACTTCGGTAAGCATTCGCTCCTTGATGCTCATTTTTTGTGATGTCCGCTCCTGGTGGATAAACATAAACCCGCCGCGCTGTTCGCGCAGAAAAACGATAACGGTAGCAAAATCGGTAACAGTTCCCTTAACCTGCGAGTCGGTGCCGATACAAACTTTTAGTTTGTTGCCCAGGGCGGTTTCGCGTTCAATGGCGCGCTCCACTTCTTCTAAAATAGGCGAAACTATTACCTCGCCGCTAAATTTTCTCCAGGTCATAAATTTATTTTTAAGGTTAAATTAATACCTGACCTTTTTACGGTCAATAAAAATAAGCGATAAGGTTTCATATAAATGTGCAAAGTATGTGATTTATTTGTTAACATCCGGCTGAATATTAACAAGTTGATAATCAATGTGCAGATGCGCGGATGTGTTCCGTATATACGGGATGCATATTTGCCGGTTGAGAATAAAGAAATATTGCAGGTAAAAGATTTAAGAAGTTTAACCCGTGATTATCGCTTTTTAAAGGCCTCATTGAGGGCTTCGTCGTTTTGAAACTTCATAAATCTGATCGAATTTAGATCTTACACTGTCAGCTTCTTATACTTAATCCTCTTCGGCGCCACATCGCCGAGGCGCTTCTTGCGATTCTCCTCATAGTCGGAGTAATTGCCTTCGAAGAAATAAACCTGCGAGTTGCCTTCAAAGGCCAGAATGTGTGTGCAAATCCGGTCTAAAAACCAGCGGTCGTGACTGATCACCACGGCGCAGCCGCCAAAGTTTTCGAGCGCCTCTTCCAGAGCACGCAGCGTGTTTACATCGATATCGTTGGTCGGCTCATCGAGCAGCAGCACGTTCGATCCTTTTTTTAGCGTAATAGATAAATGCACCCGGTTGCGTTCGCCGCCCGAGAGTACGCCTACCTTTTTTTGCTGATCGGCGCCGTTAAAGTTAAATTTGGAAACGTACGCCCGCGAGTTAAGTGGTTTATTACCTACCAAAATGGTTTCCTGGCCGCCGGTAACATTTTCCCAAACCGATTTATTGGGATCAAGGTCATCATGCAGCTGATCGACATATCCAAGAGCAACAGTTTCTCCAACACGGAATGTTCCCGAATCGGGCTTATCCTGGCCGGTGATCAACCGGAAAAGCGTGGTTTTGCCGGCGCCGTTCGGGCCGATGATACCGACAATTCCTGCGGGTGGTAACGAAAAACTCAAATTATCAAACAGCAGCTTATCACCATATGATTTACTTACGGCGTTGGCCTCGATGACGATATTACCCAACCGCGGGCCCGGCGGTATAAACAGCTCCAGCTTTTCTTCCCTATCCTTTGTTTCTTCAGAGGCCAGTTTTTCATAATTTGACAAACGGGCTTTTGATTTGGCGTGCCGCCCCTTTGGCCCCATGCGCACCCACTCCAGCTCGCGCTCCAGTGTTTTCTGCCGCTTGCTCTCCGATTTATCTTCCTGCGCCAGGCGTTTTGCCTTTTGGTCGAGCCATGACGAATAATTTCCTTTCCACGGAATACCCTCGCCCCTGTCGAGCTCCAGTATCCAGCCGGCAACGTTATCTAAAAAGTAGCGGTCATGCGTTACGGCTATTACGGTGCCTTTATATTGTTTAAGGTGCAGTTCCAGCCAGTCGATCGATTCGGCATCCAGGTGGTTGGTAGGTTCATCCAGCAATAAAACATCCGGTTCCTGTAATAACAGCCGGCATAATGCCACGCGGCGGCGCTCGCCACCTGATAATATTGATATTTTGGTGTCAGGGTCCGGGCAGCGCAAGGCATCCATCGCACGTTCCAGTTTAACATCCAGTTCCCATGCGTTTACCGCGTCGATCTTATCCTGCAGCTCGCCCTGGCGCGCCATCAGCTTATCCATTTTATCAGCATCCTCGTAATACTCGGGCAAGCCGAACTTTTCGTTGATCTCCTCATATTCCTTTAGCAAAGCGGTGGTTTCACTTACGCCCTCTTCTACAACTTCCTTCACGGTTTTATTGGGATCGAGCTCGGGCTCCTGGCTCAGGTAACCTACGGTGTAACCGGGCGAAAAAACCACCTCGCCTATATTTGTCTTATCTATCCCGGCTATTATCTTCAACAGCGATGATTTCCCCGATCCGTTTAAGCCGATCACCCCGATTTTGGCGCCGTAGAAAAAGGACAGGTAAATATTTTTTAAAACCGTTTTTTGCGGGGGGTATACTTTGCTCACCCCTGCCATAGAGAAAATGATCTTTTCGTCAGCCATGTTATATTGTAGTTTATTGCCCCGCCCTACTCTTAAAAGACGAATAGGTATACGGCAAATATCAATGAAAATGGATGTATAACCTAACGAAATTTGGACATAAACCATTTTTGAGAACCGGTGCAACGGGTGTGTTCACCTGTGTCGGGCGACACAGTTAATAAGCAATCAAAATTAAAAAAGTGATGACAGCGTTTTGTGTTTGCCTCGTTTCGTACCGTTCGCGGGCCGAACGGACGCCTGAATTATTTTATGTACGAGCAATCGTTTTGGAGACTTTGTACGTATACAGTTGTACAGGCTGTAACAAATGTAAATGCCGAAATGTCATATAATGGCTAATTTGTCGCAGTTACCACGGATGTTGCGTAAAGGATATTAAACTATTTGACTACTGTTATATCAAAAGGATATATTAGCCGTTTTGTATTAAAAACCGCCGTAAATAAAGGTTTTCTATATAAAATTGCTTTTAAAAGTTTAAACTTTTATAGATTGCGTATCATAACAATGTCTGTTTATTTGCGACAAATGATATTGGCAGCGATATTGTTGATATGTGCAAAATAAGCCGCTCCTAAAATTCAAACAATTTGATACATTAGGGCGTTCATTAATATTGGAAGGAACATATATGGAAGCTAAATTTTCGCCACGGGTTAAAGATGTGATACAGTATAGCAGGGAGGAGGCGCTTCGTCTTGGCCATGATTATATCGGCACTGAACATCTTTTGCTGGGCCTTATCAGGGACGGAGATGGCGTAGCTATAAAACTATTAAAGGAATTAACCGTTGATACGGTGAAATTAAGGCGTTCTGTAGAAGATGCGGTGAAGGGAACCATTGGCACAAACGTGCATATCGGCAGTATCCCGTTAACCAAGCAGGCCGAAAAAGTATTGAAGATAACTTACCTGGAAGCCAAGATATTTAAAAGCGATGTTATCGGCACCGAGCACTTATTGCTTTCGATACTTCGCGATGAAGACAATATCGCATCACAGATACTTATGCAATACAACGTAAACTACGAGATATTTAAGAGCGAGGTCGAGTCGCATAAAAATGATGTGACCGACGAAATGCCCGGTTCGCCCACAGGGGGGGATGATGACTTTAAAGAAGAAGAATCATTCAGCCAGCCTAAAAAGGTGTCGGACATTAAGTCAAAAACGCCGGTGCTGGATAATTTCGGCCGCGATTTGACAAAATCTGCTGAAGACGGCCGTTTGGACCCGATCGTGGGGCGCGAAAAGGAAATTGAAAGGGTATCGCAAATCCTTTCACGCCGTAAAAAGAATAACCCTATATTAATAGGAGAGCCGGGCGTTGGTAAATCCGCTATCGCCGAGGGGTTAGCACTGCGTATTGTTCAGCGTAAAGTTTCGCGCGTGCTGTTTAACAAACGCGTGGTTACACTCGATCTTGCATCATTGGTTGCCGGTACAAAATACCGCGGCCAGTTTGAAGAGCGGATGAAGGCGGTAATGAATGAGCTGGAAAAATCACCGGATGTGATCTTGTTCATCGACGAGATACATACTATTGTAGGCGCCGGCGGCGCTTCAGGGTCGCTGGATGCATCGAATATGTTTAAGCCGGCCCTGGCGCGCGGTGAGATCCAATGCATTGGCGCCACTACCTTAGACGAATACCGCCAGTACATTGAAAAAGATGGTGCTCTGGACCGTCGTTTTCAAAAGGTCATGGTTGAGCCGGCCACACCGGACGAAACCATCGAGATACTGAACAGGATAAAAGAGAAATACGAAGAGCACCACGGTGTTACCTATACACCTGAGGCAATCACCGCTTGCGTTACGTTAACTACACGTTATATAACTGACCGGTTTTTACCGGATAAGGCGATAGATGCGCTGGACGAATCAGGGTCGCGCGTACACTTAACCAATATCCATGTGCCGCAAAACATATTGGATATCGAGTTAAAGATCGAGCAAATAAAGGTTGAAAAAAATAAAGTGGTACGCAGCCAGAAATATGAAGAAGCTGCGAAGCTGCGCGATACCGAAAAACATTTGCTGGAAGAACTGGAGCAGGCTAAAGCCATTTGGGAAACCGAAACAAAATCAAAACGGTACACCGTTAGCGAAGATAATGTTGCAGAAGTAGTTTCTATGATGACCGGCATACCGGTACAACGTGTTGGGCAAGCCGATAGCCATAAGCTGCTGAATATGGCCGAAACCGTAGGCAGCAAAGTAATAGGTCAGGAAGAGGCGATCAAAAAATTGACCCGCGCCATCCAGCGGACACGTGCCGGCCTCAAAGATCCTAAAAAGCCTATTGGTTCGTTTATATTCCTGGGCCCTACCGGTGTAGGTAAAACCGAGCTGGCAAAAGAGTTATCGCGCTTTATGTTTGATACCGAGGATGCATTGATACAGATAGACATGAGCGAATACATGGAAAAATTCGCTGTATCGCGTTTAGTGGGAGCGCCCCCGGGCTATGTAGGTTATGAGGAGGGCGGACAGCTTACTGAAAAGGTGCGCCGTAAACCCTATGCCGTGGTATTACTGGATGAAATTGAGAAGGCACACCCCGATGTATTCAATATCTTGTTACAGGTACTGGACGAAGGACAACTGACCGATTCATTGGGCCGCAAGGTGGATTTCAGGAATACGATTATTATCATGACCTCCAATATCGGTGCGCGCCAGTTAAAAGATTTTGGGCAGGGCGTTGGTTTTACGACATTGGCCAAAGCGAATCAGGCCGATACACATTCAAGGGGTGTGATAGAAAACGCTTTAAAACGTGCGTTCGCACCCGAGTTTTTGAACAGGATCGATGATGTTATCGTGTTTAACTCGCTGGGCAAGGAAGAAATATTCAAGATCATCGATATCGAGCTGGCTTACCTGTTTAACCGGGTTAACCTGCTGGGTTATAAGATAGAACTTACCCTGGCTGCCAAGGAGTTCATTGCCGAAAAAGGTTACGACTCGCAATTTGGCGCACGGCCCTTAAAACGAGCTATCCAAAAATACCTGGAAGATCCTATCGCCGAAGAAATACTCAAAGGTGAGCTTAGTGAAGGCGATACCATGGAGGTGGATTACGATAAGGAAACCAACGAAATAAAGATCGTGGATAAAAGCAAAGGTGAAACTAAAAAGCCAAAAGAAGAAGAGCAGAAATAAAGCAGGTGCTGAATAAAGAAACCGCGCTGTGCGATGTACAGCGGGGTTTTTGTTTTATAAGCAAGTATTAAAAATATAGAAAAATATTTGGATATATAAAATAACTTGATTTAAATTTATGGTTAATAAAGACAGGCTGATTGTTGCTTGTTATCTAAACCTTTAACCATGACACAATTTAACTTCAAAAAGTTAAGCTTAAGCTTAACAATTTTCACACTCATTGTTACTGCCTTTACGATCAATAGCTGCCGCAAGGATAACGCCCCGCCGCAATCAACGATTACCGACCCAGCAATTAGTCAGGCAAAAACGTGGTATGACATCAGATATTCTGTCAATACAAATAATAGTAACGCATTATCTACGGCCGCAAAAAACTCGTCAATAAACCGATCTCTTTTAACAAGAAACTCGGTTAATCAGCAATTTGATTTCAGCCAGCATATAAAACCTGACTGGAAAAATGCCACCACTTACACAAGACTAAAAAAAGGTGTTGTTGAGATACCGATTGACCCTGCATTCAACTTCGGTTCGGAAGTGAGAAACTTGTCCAACAGTCATGGGTTGAATAAAAAATATAACCGCACTTCATTTTTGATATTGAATGATGGAAAAAAATACGCCGCTTACATTATGATGATCCTCGCGGATTCTACATATATCGGGTCGGATTTTAAGAAGCTAAGTCATAATACCTACCGGCATCATGATGCCGATTTCACCGGGATGGTGCTCTATTTTACACCAAAAGGACAGTATGTGAACGGATTCACCTACAGGAACGGGCAACTCGTGCTTTCGACAGCAATTAAGTCAAAAGTTGGCAGTACTTCCCAAAATGTTAAAACAAGAGCAACATTATTAAAAAGAGAGGATTTGAACTGCACGGATTGGTATGCCGACTATTATGTTGACAATGTCCTGGTTGCTTCGCAGTATTTGGGAACAACTTGTGACGGCACAATACCCGCAGGCAGCGGCGGTGGCACTGACGACGCCAGTCTTTCGCCAGCCGGTACCGACATAATAGATCAAGGATTTCCTGTACCTGGCGATCCAAGTGTCTTCGGCTTAAATAATTCAAATACAGTCGTTCCCGATGCTAACTTCGACAATCTATTAAACTACGTTCAAGTTAACTCAGGATTAAACATAACTGATCCAATCGGGCCGGGAATAACGTACAATGGGGTATTTTATCCCGGGCAGGTGACCTATATATACGATTCGAGCGGTAATACGGTCGCATCTTATTTTAGCCCGGACGAAAATAGCGACCTGTTTCAATTAGGAATGGAGTATAATCTTGGCGATTTGCCGACAGGATCGAATACTTTTGACTCTTCAAATGACATAGTATTAGGTGGAATCGACTTTGGGAGCCCAGCGGGCTATCTTGGGGGTGGTTCGACGACCACTAACCCATCGGTAGTTGGGGGAGGTGCAGGTACTCCCCCGAACAGTATTTTCAGCAATGTCAATAATCCAACTGATGCATCAGACGATCCAGTAATCAACTTAGGAATTGGAGTAACAAATATTTCGGCTGATCCTCCATTACAGGGGACGTTGATTGCCCATACCACTGATAGAAGGCCTCCTCCCCCGGCAATAGCAGAGGATATGACCTATGGCACAAACGGAGATGTCTCAGGCATTGCATCGAGTGAAATAAATTTAAGTGACAACGTGTTATTTGGTAACATGACCTCATTGTTCCATGCTTGTACATTTTTTGATCCAAGCGGCCTAGGCGCAGTTGGTGATAAAATGATACAACAATTTAAAACAAAAAGTGGTGGCCAATTCTCAGACCCGGTTCTAAATCAGAGAGTTAGTGCAAGTTCCACATTTCAAAATTTTATCCAACGGGCGGGTAATGATATCAATACCGCTTTGAAAAATGCCAATGGAAATATAAACCAGGTTAATCTGCAACTCAATTATCGTCCTACCTTTAACGGGCTTTATAACAAGTTTCATGGCCTTCAAATATTAATAAATGATACTGAATATACAACGATACAAATTTCTAATTTTAATATTTTAAATGGCAACTGGTCAGCCACGCTTGACATAACTATATATGACGACTTTGGACTGGATAAAAATGACGCGGAAACCTATCAAGGATACCATAGCGGCTTCGCAGATTGGTGGCTTTTACAACATACTAGGGGATATGTTCCTTTTACGACAATTGTACATTTACGCGTTATCATAACGGCGTCATTTTAACTCAAGCATCATGAAATATATATCCATATATTTTTGTTTATTCCTGTTAATTTCTACCTGTAAAAACACAGGCAATAAAATAATCGTCAAGCCTATCAAAGCCCTTAGTGTAATTGATACTTTTAAAGAGAACGGCAAAATTAAATCGATTAACAAACTTGACTCTTATAAGGTCATCGGCTATAGTTATGATAAATCTACATTGGCTTTCATCGACAGTTTCATAAGAAAAAACAAGGACCCACATATAAATAAATACACTCAATATAACATCTTGGTATATGAAGCCGTAAATGAGACCGGTATGGGAGATTTAAAACAACACCCAGACAGGTATTACAATCAAGATAATACTATTTATCAATATACATGGATGAAGGGCTCCTTTTTATCCAGAGATTTATTTAAGAATGGGAAAATAATTGAGCAATATGACTATACCGGCAAAATCAGCCCGGCCACAAAAGTTACTATTAAAGACGCAACCACTACAATTGACTCATCAAAGCATTGAAGTATTCTATAATTCGCCCGCTCGATATCATTCAATAACGAATAATGGGCAACAACTGGCTGTAACTAATATGCCATGAAAAAATTAGCTTTCTTTGTTTTATTTTTGTTTTCAATGTCTTCTTTTGCCCAAACACGTCGAAGAATTGATTCCATTTTTTATTTGTTAGATACACTTAAAACCCCTGTGTTAGATCGAATGTGGGATGTGGATTTGGAATACGGCGGTATTAAGGTTTACGCCATACGCTGTAGTTGCCTTCAATACGATCAGCGTCCCACATTTAGTTATCATTCCGATCGGGCAAAGAGCAGCACCTTGACTAAAAAAGACTTGGGCACGATTAAATTAACTAGTTTAAACGAATTGGTCATTAAAGCAAAGCGATTTACTACCGTAGGGTTTAAAGGCAAATACGCGTTTTTTATAGTTGAGCCAGATAAAAAGGGATATATTTATCATCAGGTGAACTTATTCACCCCCCGAGCGCCATCAATAGATTATATAGTTATTCCACCGGATTCTACGAAGCGCAAAAATCAGAAAAACTAATTAGTTAAAGACAAAAAATACATTTATCATGAAGTTCGACTTTTAAACCGACAAAACCACGTCTGCCAGCGGTTGATTAATACTGTGATGCATTTCGCTGATCGAAAATTATATTAATTCGTATTGCTTTAAAAATCATTCCTCTCAAATTTTTAGATTCTCTTCTCCACCTTATCGTAAAACCCGCCAAACGTATTCATTTTAACAGCATCCTCGTTGAAGAAATCGCCGGGAAAACCGAGATCAATGGCGCTTATTTTATTTAGTTTTTGAATATGCTCGAGGCTAAGTTTTACGTCAACCGTTTTAAGGTTATCTTCCAGCTGGCTTAATTTGGTAGCGCCTACCACTGGAATTGACGAAAATCCTTGTTCCATGGTCCATTTCAATGCTACGTTGCCGGGCGAAACGCCAAGCTCATCTGCAATTGCAACCACCGCTTTAGCAATATTTGTGCTTCGCTCGTCCAGCTGCTTGCTTTCGGGCTTTATACGGCCTTTTTCGCCACGCAGGTATTTGCCGGTTAATACCCCGCCGCCCAGCGGTGCCCAGGGCGTTACCGTCATGCCGAAGTGTTTCGCCATTGGGATAAGCTCCCGCTCGGGCGTACGGGCAATCAAACTGTACTCAACCTGCAAAGCGATGAACTGGCTCCAGCCCATCAGTTCTGCCAACGTATTTCCTTTCGAAACTACCCACGCGGGCGTATCACTGATGGCCGCATAATTTACTTTTCCCTGTTTAATTAAATCGTCCAGGCCGCGCAATACCTCGTCGATTGGGGTGATATCGTCCCAGATGTGGAGGTAAAGCAAATCTATAAAATCGGTTCTTAAACGCTTCAGGCTATCCTCAACGCTGCGCATCATATTTTTTCGGTTATTGCCCGATGCATTGGGATTAGTGATGTTGTCTTTCAGGGTGTACTTTGTAGCCAGCACAAAATAATCGCGGTCATGATTGCCGATGTATTCGCCTATGATCTTTTCGCTGGTGCCTAACTTATAGATATTTGCCGAATCTATAAAATTGCCCCCGGCGTTGGCGAAACTATCCATAATGGCGAAGCTGGCCTCTTTATCGGCGCCCCAGCCGCCTTCGGTGCCAAATCCCATTGTACCCAGGCATAATTCCGATACTTTAAGGCCCGAGCGGCCCAGTAATTTATATTTCATAAGTTGAGTTTGAGTAAAACAAATATCTCGTTTTCTCTCTTTTTAGTGTAATAATCCGGTTATAAATATTTTGCCTAAAACAATACCGGGTGTGTGTATGTAATAATGTTTTAACCCAACACAATGAAAATAATTGATATTCATTCGAAAATAACGATTGACGACTTGTTTATCCTGCTGCAACAAAAGCTAAATCAGCAATTTCAGCAGCAGCGAAAGATCAATCTTAGCTTTAATATCGAGCACCGTCGCAGTTATATTGAAATTAATCAGCCCAATCTTTACGAGGGGTATTTGTTCAGAATAGAAGTGAGCGATACAAGATTGCTTATCACCAGGGCCGCGGATTACATCGACGATGTAAATGCGCTTACCATCGAATCCATTTTGAATGGCCTTTTTGAAGAACTGGCCGGCGACAAAGGGATGAATTTAGCTTTGGAGGGATGATTACAGCTTAGCGTTATCCGTTAATCCAGCTGAACTTGTATTCGAGCATAGGATTTTTCATTCGCTCGGCAACACGCAGTAGACGGCCGGGAAGATTCATAATATAATCGCGGGCCTTCTCGCCCGATTCATTCAGATCGGCCATGCTTTCAATATGCCAGTCGCCTATCAGTTCTTTCAGAATATCTACATAATCGACAGCTGTATAAATGCCAAGCCTTTGCGCTGCATCGGTAAAATGGCCGAACGTTTGGCCCAGCTTTAAACCAACCTCACGTAAAAAATGAGCAGGCATTACGATCTTCTTTCGCATCATGTCTTCAAAAGCCAGCATAGCTTCGTTGGGATCTACCTCAAATATCTTTTCAATAAAATATTTATAAGCCTTGGCGTGACGGGCTTCATCACCGGCAATTACGCCGCACATTTTTGATAACAAGGTGTCGCCGTCCTTTTTCGCCTGTGAGGCTACGCGCCGGTGCGATACATTCGTAGCCAGCTCCTGGAAAGAAGTGTAAATAAAATTACGGTAAGGATCGTGGCCGGTACCGATATCAAAACCATCCGAAATAAGGTATTGTGTTGATACCTCCATCATCCGCATGTCAACGCGTCCCGAAAGATATAAATATTTATTAAGCAGGTCGCCATGGCGGTTTTCTTCACCGGTCCAGTGGCGGGTCCATTTCATCCAGCCGCCTTCTTCGTCTTTTGATATCCCTTCCACCATGGTAAGCCATGATTCGTATGTAGGCAATGCCTCCTCGGTAATCGTGTCACCGATTAAAACGGCTAACAGATCGTACGATAATCCCTGCGCGCTTTCCTGCAGTTCTTTAATCTCGCTAAAAAAGGTATCGCGTGATGAGTCGGGTAAAAAATCTGAGGGCTGCCAAATGGTGTCAATGGGCTTTAAATATTCATGCATTTTTTCAAGCATGAACTTTTCGATATGGCTCATCACTTCCCGGCGTTTTTCCTCAAAAAATATCATCAGCTTTAGTTTATAAATAAGATTTAGCGTATCGGCTTATATCCGGATGATACCGGTTATCAAACTTGTGTGTAAAGGTAACGATTAAAAACAAAAAAAGTTCATCGGTTTTTTACCCGGGCATGGTTGCCGCTTAAGGGGTCGTTACTCCGATCCAGCCCGGCTGTTTTTATGTTTATTATGATTACCATGCGAATATTACTTCCGGTGCGCAACTAGTTGTATTGCAGTTATTTATTATATTACGATATATTTGATATAAAACATGCTATCATCTGTCACCTGCAAAAACTGCGGCAGTAAACTGCAGGAGAATTATTGTGCCAAATGCGGCGAAAAGCGGTTTGACAAGAAGCAACTCGCCGTCAAGCATTTTGTGGAGGAAACTTTCGAAGGCTTGGTACATTTTGACAACAAGCTCTTCCGCACAATAAAAACCTTATTCATCAAACCTGGTCAGTTGTCTTTAGATTATGTGGAAGGCCGCCGCGCCGGGTACATGAAACCTATACAACTTTTTGTTGTTATTAACCTGCTGTTTTTTTTCCTGATGGCCGTTAATCCTTACCGCCTTTATCTATATAACTATATAACTTTTTCACCATTTACTAAATTCAATACAGCGGCAATAGTACATGACAAGGTTGCCCACCTGGGTATAACGCAGGCCACCTACAGCTATATCTTTAACGAACGCATGAGATCAGAATCGAAAGAACTGATATTTGTTTTTATCCCGTTATATGCCGCTATGTGCTGGCTATTTTTTGCTTGGTATAAACGACTAATTGTGGAACACCTGGTATTTGCAACGCATTTTGTGGTGTTTGTATTATGCTGGTTCTTTTTACAGATATATATTATTGGTTTACCTTTATTCCTGATTCCAAAAATCAGAGACGCCATCGATTTTGATACTTTTATCAGTATTGTAAGCAGCGTGGTTGTGGGCGTATATTTTTCAATTGCGAGCCGAAGGTTCTATAAAGCCGGCATTGTATTGTCGCTACTAACAGGCTTACTAATCGGGATTACCTTTTTAGGCCTGATCCAGGCGTACCGTATCCTGCTATTTTTTAAAATCATTTATCTATAATCGCCTAAGAAGCCGGCATAAACAATCGCCACTTTTCATTATTCGGCATCGGTGCGTTGACGGCGAGACTGTAAAACAAGAAAGCCCGATAGCGAATGCTAACGGGCTTCTTTCCGCCTGTTCGGCGGACACGGTAAGGTTTGGCACCGACCTACTCTCCCACATTTTACTGCAGTACCATCGGCTCTGGCGGGCT